>Ga0210086_1001497_pt1 | contig 11919 bp, 8 predicted proteins | sample China_Galinas_PW_3_FD_184867 | JGI IMG/M metagenome (GOLD analysis project Ga0210086, IMG submission 184867) | Wetland microbial communities from San Francisco Bay, California, USA, that impact long-term carbon sequestration - China_Galinas_PWB_D2... | ecosystem: Environmental > Aquatic > Marine... | reverse complement strand
GGCGGGTCGCCGGCGATGGCCGCGAAGCACGGCTCCACCTCGCCGTCCGGCCGCACGCACCAGTGGCGGGCGGCCACGGCGTCGATGCGGCGGGCGTCCTCCAGCAGCTCGATGGCGCGGTCCTCCTCGCCGGTCTCGGCCAGCAGCCCCGCCAGGTAGTGGCGGGCGGCGAATGCGTCGGGCCGCGCGGCCACCTGGGCCTCCCAGATCTCCCGCGCCTTCGGCCGGTCGCCCGCGTCCAGGGCGAGCCAGCCGACGAAGGCCGCCAGGTCGTCGTCGGGCTCCTCCTCGTCCTGCTCCTGGAGCGCCTGCTCGACGAGGCGCTGGGCGTCGGCCAGCTGGCCGTGGCGGGCCAGGAAGCGGGCGTAGTCCTCCAGCACCGCCGGGTCGTCGCCGAAGCCCTCGTACAGGCTGCGGAACATGGTGCGGGCGCGCTCGGTCTGGTCCATCTCCTCGTACAGGTGGGCCAGATTGATGCGCGGAATGGCGTCGTCCGGGTCCAGCTCGATGGCCCGCATGTAGGCCTTCAGGGCCCGGCCGAAGCGGTGGTCGAGCTGGTAGACGCGCCCCAGGTTGGTCAAGTGGCTGGCGCAGCCGGGGTTCTTGCGGGCCGCGCGCTTCAGGCGGAAGCGGGCCTCGTCCAGGTGCCCCATCTCGGTCAGGGCGATGCCCTCCAGAGTCTCCAGGCACTCGGCGCTGTCGGGCCACTGGGACTCGGCCTCGGCGTCGCGGGGCGCCCGCGCCAGGGCGATGACGTCGGAGAAGCGCCCCTCCTCGTAGGCCCGGTGGGCCAGGTACTCGCGCGCCGGCAGGTCGCCCTTGTCCGAGAGGTCGGTCAGGAGCCGCTCGCCCCGGGGCGCGTCCATGTTCTCGTCCAGGAGGAGCACCGCCAGCTCGTACACCGAGCCCTCCGGGGCCTCCGACCGGGCCGAGACCTCCAGGGCCCGGACGGCCTCGTTGACGCGCCCCAGGTGGCGCAGGGCGATGCCCTTCCAGTGGTAGAGGTCCATCTGGGGCCCCAGGCGCTTCAGGGCCTTCTCGAAGACCTCCAGGGCCTCCTCGTAGTGGCCCTCGTCGAAGTGCGCGAGGCCCTCCTCGAGGGCCCGGTCCACGGTGCGGGAGGTGACGGAGGGGATGTCGTCCATGGGGATCATTGTACCCGAAGGCCCCCCACCGGACCGGCGCCCGCCGACACCGGGCCAACCGTCCGGACCGGAACGGATTTTTCGGTCTCCGGCGGGGCCGCGCGGCCCCCGCGGACAGGCGCTCCGAATCGGAAGCCGGCGCGCACGGAACGCTCACGCTTGGGCCCTAAGGTGCGTGGGTATCCCTCCCCGGGGGGCGCCCCCACACCGACGCCTCCCGTCCCAAGGCCCGGAGCCGGTCCCCCACACCGGCCCGGGCCTTTTCTTCGTCCCCCCGGGCGCCCGCAAACCCCCGCTCCCGCAAGGGGTTGCGCGCATTGCGGAGGGCCCGGGGGCGTGCTATCCTGAACGTTTCAATTTTGAACCCAGCCCGGTGCATCGCGCCCGGGCGCTTTCGCGAGGGAGGATCGGGACGACGTGCCCCTGTACGAGTACACCTGCGGCGCCTGCCGCGGCGATTTCACCCTGCTCCAGTCGGTCCACACCGACCCGGGCGAGACGGCCTGCCCGGAGTGCGGCGGGCGCGACGTGGTACGCCACATGAGCGGCTTCGCCCCATCGGTGGCGGCCGACGCCCCCGCGCCCGTCCCGGGCCCGGGCGGCTGCGGCAACCCCATGGGGGGGTGCGGCGGCGGGATGTGCGGGCTGTGACCCGGCACAGGGAAGATCGCTAGGGGAGTCTATGCAGACGCCGATCCGCGTCCACGACGAGCGCTGCGACCTGTGCGGCGACAACGAGCCGGCGTGCATCCCGGCCTGCCCCCAGCAGATCCTGGCCATCGGTGACAAGCGCGTGGTGATGACCCACACCGACCGCTGCCCGGAGGGCTGCACGGTCTGCGTCGAGGCCTGTCCGCCCCACGTTTTCTCGCTCGTGGAGCAGGTCCACGCGGGCCTGGGCACGGTGCCGGAGGAGCACCTGGACGGGCCCGCCCTCGTTTACCACGTGGCCTACCTGCGCGACGAGAACGAGGAGGAGAAGCGCATCCTCGACCGTTTCCGGGCCCTGTGCGACGAGCTCAAGCTGCCCGAGGCGCAGCGGTCGTTCGGCGAGCTTCAGGCGCACGCGTGGGGTGCGGCCGCGGGGCCCGGCGGCCTGAAGCTCCAGCTCGCCTGGGAGCTGCACACCGAGTACTACCTGATCCGCGCGATCCTCGACGGCGTCGAGGCCGGTGGCGACGCCCCCGGATGGGAACGCATGGAGCCGGTCATGGCCGCCGTGCACCGGGCCGGTCGGCCGCCCGTGGTCACGAGCCTGGAGATCCTGATCTCCGACCGGCCCATGGACCCGGAGGAGGTCTGCACGCACATCATCTGCCGCAACCGCTTCGGCGCCAAGGTGCTGGGCGGCGACCTGGCGGTCTACACGAACTACGAGCCGGTGGCGGGGCGCGAGCGCTACGTCGTCGCCGGCACCCCCGAGGCGGTGCGCGAGCACGGCGCGTTCGCGGTCCGCAACATCGGGCAGATCGAGAACTACTACCACCTGCTCATGATCCCGCGCCTGGAGGTCCGCGCCCGCATCCAGGAGGTGCACGCCCGCGAGGGGGCCTTCGCCGACCGGATGGAGCGCCTGACCGAGGAGGTGGCCCACGCCGACCCGGAGCGCCTGCAGCGCTGGCTGGCCGACCTGACCGTGGAGCTGGCCCACGTGGTGCGCCTCTACGGCCGCTTCAACCACGTCCTCTCGGCCACCTACCCGTACACCGAGCTGGTGCGCCAGGGCTTCGCCGACTGGAAGGAGCAGCCGGTCAAGGGCTTCGACTCCCTGTCGAAGGTGATCCTGGGCCGGGTGGCCTCGGTGGCCGACGAGTACCGTGCGTTCCTGGGGCGGCTCGACCGCATGCAGGACGAGATCTCGGACGTCGTCTCCATCCTGCGCACCCGCGTGGACATGAGCATGGAGGCCCAGAACACCGCGGTGCTCCAGAACCTGGACAAGCGCTCCGCCATCCAGCTGCGCCTGCAGCAGTTGGCCGAGGGCCTGTCGGTGATCGTGATCTCGTACTACCTGACGGGCCTCATGGGCTACGTGTTCAAGGCCCTGGCCAAGGAGGGGGTGATCGCCTCCGAGGTCCTGCCCACGGCGCTGTTCATCCCGGTGGCGGTGGGCTTCGCCTTCCTCGTCGCGCGCAAGGGCGCCAAGGCCATCAAGCGGCGTCCGCACGAGGACGAGCACAGGGCGCCGTGAGCGGGGGCGACGCCGCCGACCGGCCCGACCGGCGCCTGCACATCGGGGGCAAGGCGGCGCGGGAGGGGTGGGAAATCCTCAACATCCAGCCGGCCCCCGGGGTGGACCACCTGGGCGACGCCCGGGACCTGTCGGCCTTTGCCGACGACACCTTCGCCGAGGTCTACGCCTCCCACGTCCTGGAGCACCTGGACTATCGGGACGAGGTGCCGGCCGCCCTCGCCGAGTGGAAGCGCGTGCTGCGTCCGGGGGGCCGCCTCTACGTCGGCGTGCCGGCCCTGGGCGCCGTGGCGCGGTTCCTCGCGGCGGAACGGGTGGACCCGAACGAGCAGTTCTATCTCATGCGCGTGCTCTTCGGCGGCCACATGGACGCCCACGACTACCACCAGACCGGCTTCACGCAGGACATCCTGGTGGGTTTCCTCACCAAAGCCGGCTACGTGCGGCTGCGGCGGGTGCGCAGCTTCGGCCTGTTCGAGGACACGAGCGACCTGGCCTTCAAGGGCACGCCCCTCAGCCTCAACGTGATCGCCGAGAAGCCCGGGCCTTAAGGGTCGTCCGCCGCCTCCAGGGCGAACACGACCAGCCGTCCGTCGTCGTACAGCACCGGCTGGCGGCGCGCCAGCTCCGTCAGCAGCTCCTTGAACATCAGGGTGTAGCGCCCCCGCTCCACCCCGATGCCGGTGGCGATGTCCTGCCGCAGGGAGGCGTCGCTGCGCATGCCCGGGCCCTTGTACTCCCACAGCACGTGGGTGATGCCGCGTCCGCGCAGATAGGCGACCAGGGCGTCGGGCCCCGCGTCGAAGGGCAGGCCCTCGTAGCGCCGGGTGAACTCCGGGTCGGGAATCGTGTACAGCGTGTTGCGGGCGTAGTCGAGGTGGACCGGCGTCGCCAGCCACGCCAGGACGGCCGCCCCCGGCGGGATGCGTTCCTGGGCCGCGCGGGTGTTCCGGACGATCTCGTCGCTGAAGGCGTAGGCATGGTACTGGACGTTGAACGGCCCGATCCGGAAGGAGACCAGGGAGCGGGCCAGGGCGGCCTCGGTCGCACGGTCCACCAGCGCCCGGGCGAACAGCCCCACGGTCATCCCCATGCAGGCGGCGATCACCACGGCCCGCGTCGTGCTCGCGGCGACCTCACGCATCGTGCCCGACCCCGCCAGGGCGTTCCAGGAGAGCACCGCCGCCACCGCCAGCAGGGGGCTGACGTAGCGGACCCCCTGGCCCGTCAGGTAGATGTACGGGATCGCCAGGTAGTACGCCACCGCCGCGGCCCCCACCGCCACGACCACCGCCAGCCGGCCCCGGACCTCGGGCGTGTCGGTCCGGCGCCCGCGCATGAGCCGGACGGCCAGGAATCCGCATACGGCCGCGACGCCGATGGCCACGAGGCCGTAGGCGAGGGGGGTCTGGCCGAAGTAGATGCGCGAGGTGGAGAAGACCTTGAGGATCGCGGACCCGAAGGACGGCGCTCCGCCGCCGCCGGCCGCGTGGTTCAGCACGTCCCCGGTCACCGGGTCGTTCGGCGCCACGCGTGACGGGATGCCGTGGGTGAGCTTCATCCACACCAACGACAGGTTGCCGAAGATGGAGGTGAAGATGCTGGTCTCGTACACCTGCATCCACGGCGCCAGGAAGGCCGCGCCCGCGGCGAGGAAGCCGCCGACGGCCGCGGCCACCCGCGCCCAGGCCCCGGCCAGCGGGGCAACGAGGACCAGGAGCACGGCCAGGAAGGCCGTCAGGTACGGCACGTTCGACACCTTGAGCCCCAACAGCAGGGCCGCGAACAGCCCGACGGGCACGGCCGCGCGCGCCGCCGCCTTGGGCCCGCCGGACCCGATGCGCTCCGCCAGCAGGACGGCGGCCCCGGCCAATCCCGCCGCCGCCAGGGCCCCCGAGTAGACCGGCGAGATGTTCACATACTGCGGGTTGATCGCCACCAGGATGAGCGCCGCCAGGGTGCGGAACGCGGGCGCCGCCCCCATGCGCCGGCCCAGGTCGTCCAGCAGGAGCCCCGTCAGGAGGAAACACAGGACCGCGTCGAACCCGTTGACGTACAGGACGGAGAAGTGGGCCAGGATGAACCCGTGGAAGAACGACTGGAGGCCCAGGCTGTAAAGCCCCGTGGTCTCGAACGGGTTGCCCCCCAGGGTGCCCGTCGCCAACATGCGCAGCGGCGGCACCAGGTACTTGTGCATGTCGTCGTGGTGATTGAACACGCCCGTGGGCAGCAGGGTCCAGAGCAGGAACAGCCCCGTTCCCCCGATCACCAGCCGGGGCAGCAGGTCGGGGGCCTTCCAGTCCGCCCGGTCCGGCAGCCACGTCCCGCCTTCGGCCCGCCGGGCGCGCAGCCGCAACGCCGCCGGCACCGCGAACAGCAGGAGCCCCAAGACCACCAGGGCGTCCATGGCGGCGGGGTGGGCGAGCGCAAGCAGGTTCAGGGGCGCGCCGATCAGCGCCACGGTGGGCAGGCCGAGGGCGGCGCGGTAGGTCCACGGCACCCGCTCGGGGCCGCCGCACAGGCGATGCGTGAGGCCGCCCCAGCCGGTCAGGGCCGCCAGGCACAGGACCAGGACGGCGATGGCGGACAGGTGGATCAGCACGACAAGCTAGCGGGGACGGCGGCCGTCGAAGGCGGCTTCCCCCACCTCGCACACACGGTTTCGGGCGGTTTCGGACACGGCCGTATAACGTACCATAGGCGCCCGCGCGGGCGCGCCACGGGCGGTCTTCCGTCGGTGTGGGGCGTCAGGAGGGGGTGCCGGCGCCCTTCCGGAGCATGTGCGTGATGAGCACCTGGGCCACCTCGTGGCGGGTGAACTCGTGGGGCGGCTCGATGCCGTCCCGCAGCATGGCGCGGACCTTGGTGCCCGAGAGGATCACGTGGTGCTCGGCGTCGTGGGGGCAGGTCTTGTAGCTCGCCATGCCCTCGCAGGCGCGGCAGAAGAAGGAGTGGTCGAAGAACAGGGGGGTGATGCCCAGCTCGCCGGGCTCGAACTCGTCGAAGATGTACTGGGCGTCGAAGGTGCCGTAGTAATCCCCTACCCCGGCGTGGTCGCGCCCCACGATGAAGTGGGTGCAGCCGTAGTTCTTGCGGACCAGGGCGTGGAAGATCGCCTCCCTGGGCCCCGCGTAGCGCATGGCGGCGGGGAACACGGAGAGCGCCGTGCGGTCCTTGGGGTAGTAGCCCGAGAGCAGCACCCGGTAGCACTCCATGCGGACGGCCGCCGGGATGTCGTCGGCCTTGGTCTCCCCCACGAGGGGATGGACCAGCAGGCCGTCGGCCACCTCCAGGGCGCACTTCTGGATGTACTCGTGGGCGCGGTGGATGGGGTTGCGCGTCTGGAAGCCCACCACCCGCCGCCACCCCTTGTCGCGGAACAGGGCGCGGGTCTCCTCCGGGTCGAGGCGGAACTCCAGGAAGTCCGTGTGGCCCGGGCGGGCGAAGAGCCGCACCGGCCCGCCGATGAGCCACTCGCCCTGGGCGTAGACCTTGGCGACGCCGGGGTGGGCCTCGGCGTCGGTGCGGTAGACCTCGAGGGCCTCCTTGCGCTTGTCGCGCTTGAACTTGTCGGTGACCTCCATCACGGCGAGGGGGGCGCCGTCCGCCTCCAGGGTCACCTCGTCGCCCACGGAGATCGACCCCGCCAGGGCCTCGTCCACGGCGAGGGTCACGGGCAGGCTCCAGGCGATCCCCCCCGGCAGGTGCATGGTGTCCACCACCTGCTCGTAGGCGTCGTGACCCATGAAGCCCGTAAGCGGGCTCATGGCACCGGTGGCGATCATCTCCAGGTCGGATGCCTCCCGGGACGAGAGGGGTACACAAGTCAGGGTGCGGGCCTTCGTCGCCAGCTCCTCGCGCTCGTGGCCGCGGGCGATGCGGGTGACCAGGGTGCCGCCGTGGGGGGGGATCTGTGCCGTCATGAGGCTGGAACAAACTCCTGCTTTTTAAGGGGATACGACAAAACGTACGCGGGTTCGACCGGGGCGGGCCCTTCGGTCAGATCGAGAAGTCGGGCGCGGGCTCACCTTCCACCTTCTCGTCCAGCGCCACCTCGAGGACCTTGGTGCGGATGGTGAACTCCTCCCGCCGGTTGTCGGGGTGCTGGAGGGTCCACGTGATGTGCTGGCGGTCCTTGTGGATGTGGGGCTGGAGGGCGGCGCTGTAGAAGCCCATCTGGTAGGAGAGCTGGAAGCGGATCGCCTCCTCGGGGCACGCCTTGACGCACGGCAGGCAGTCCCAGCAGTCCTCGACGTACTTCAGGTAGGCCTTGTTCGTGTTGAAATCCTTGACGATCAGGTCGCCCGGGCACATGCGCACACAGGGCGGCTGGCGGCTGTTGTAGCAGCCGTTGCAAAGGTCCGGGTCGACGACGACGGGCACGCTAGCCTCCTGACTTTGGGCTGGACGAGGGGGGGGTCGGGGGAGCCGCCGGGCGCGGTGCCGGATGCTTCTTGCCGGGGGCCTCGCCGGGGTGGTAGCGGTCGCCTTCGACCACCTGCTCGTAAGGGCGGAAGACGACCTCGATCTTCCCGGTGCCGGGGTCCATGCGGGAGTTGACGAACTTCAGCCAGTGCAGGTCGTCCCGGTCGGGGAAGTCGGTGCGGGTCTGGAAGGCGGGCCAGCGGGTCTCCTTGCGGGCGATCAGGTGCTCCACCAGCACCTGCCCGACGGCCACCCGGTCCATGACCTCGTGGGCCTGCATCAGCTCGTGCATGTCGCCCACCACCAGCTGGTCGAACTGGTCCGGGAGCTGGCCCATGTACTTGCGCGCGAGCAGCAGCCGCTCCTCGTTCATCTCGTAGTGGTTCGAGGCGCCGCCGGCGTACTCCTCCATGATCTTCTGCATGCGCACCTCCATGTCGTACGGCCGCACGCCGTACTTGACCTTGCCGTAGTTGAACAGCGGGTCGAAGGTGCGCTGGTAGTGGTACGCGGTCTGGCGGTGGTCGATCTGGGGGGCGGCGAGGCCCTGGACCTCGGCTCCGGCGGCGCGGGCGGCGATGATCCCCTCGGCCCAGCAGCCGGAGACGAACTTGAAGGGTGCCCCCCCGGCCACGTCGCCGGCGGCGTAGAGGCCGGCCAAGGTGGTGCGGCGGTCGGCGTCCACCCAGTAGCCCGCCTGGCAGTGGCCCCCGACGATGTACGGCTCGGTGGTCTGGACCTCCACCGGCTGCTTCATCGGGTCCACGTCGTTGGCGGCCCAGTAGAGGACCTGGGAGGGGTACATGTCGAGGTAGGCGGTTTTCAGCTGGCTGGCCTGCTCCTCGGTGATGTGGGTCGTGTCCAGGTAGCAGGGGCCGCGCCCGGCCTTGGCCTCCTCGATGGGGCCGAAGGCGCGGTAGGGGGTCGGGGCGCCGTCGCCGCCCAGATGCGCGTAGCGCTTGGCCATGAAGCGCTCGCCGCGGGCGTTGACCATGGGGGCGCCGACCCCGAGGGCCAGGGTGCCGGTGGGGGCGATGGCGTCCTTGGTGCGCAGGGCCACGTAGCGCATCTCGAAGGAGGTCATCTCGGCCCCCGCCCGGATGCCCATGGCGTAGCCGGCCCCGTTGTTGAACGGGGAGTACCACGTCTTGTGCTGGGCGTCATAGGCGTTGTTGGGCTTGTAGAGCCCGGCGGCGCCGCCGGTGGCGACGATGGTGGCCTTGGCCTTGAAGACGTAGAACGTGTTGGTGCGCAAGGAGAAGCCCACCGCCCCGGCGCAGCGGCCGTCGGAGACGAGCAGGTCGGTGATGACCACCCAGTTGTGGATCTTGGCGCCGGCGTCGCGGGCGGCCTTGGCCAGGATGGGCTTCAGGCTCTCGCCGTTGATCTTGATGTTCCAGCGGCCGCGGGCGGCGTAGTTGCCGTTCTCGTCGGTGAGCACCGGCAGGCCCCACCCCTCGACCTTCTTGACCGCGTACTCGAACAGTTCGGCCTGGCTCTTGACCAGGTCCTCGCGCACGAGGCCGCAGGAGTCGAACCGCACGTAGCGCACGAAGCTCTCGGCGGTCTCGCCGGGGTTCAGGTAGGCGTTGATCGCGTTCATCCCGGCGGCGAGGCAGCCGCTGCGGTCCACGTGGGCCTTCTCGGCGATCATCACGGACACGCCGGGGTACCGCTCCCTCAGCTCCACCGCCGCCAGGCAGCCGGCCGTGCCGCCGCCGATGATGAGCACGTCGGCCTCGTGGACGACCCGGTTGATGGTGCCCTGCTCGGCCCGCTCGATGACGGGGGCTTGGGGGCCGGGAGCGGCCTCGGGGGCCCGGCGTCCGGGCTGCGTGGGCTGTGGCGGGGAAGCGGGCACGTCGGGTCTCGCTTAGCTGAGGTCGGGGGCCGAAAAACGCACGGGGCCCCGGTTCATATGTGGTACATCAGGCTGCGGGTCCCCTCCAGGTCGCGCTTGCGCTTGGCGAGCTCCTCGAGGGTGATGGCGTCGAACACCGCCCGCACGGTGTCCTGGGCCTCGCGCCACAGGGCCTGGACCACCTGGGTGGCGGGCGGCACGGGCCCGTTCTCCGGGGCGTCCTCCCGGATCGGCCCCTCCACCGCCTGGAGGATGCGGGACACGCGGATGCGGCCGGGGGCGTCGCCCAGCAGGTAGCCGCCCCGGGCGCCCCGGACGCTGCGCACCAGGCCCGCCTTTTTCAAGGAGGCCATGATCTGCTCCAGGAAGCGCACCGGGATGCCGTGCTCGCGCGCGATCGTCCGCACCTGGATGGGCTGCCCTTCCCGGCTGTCGGCCAGGGCGAGCAGCGCCTCGAGGGCGTATTGGGAGCGCGCGGAAAACTTCATATTATTCCGATCTGTTTAGTGCCATAATGTAGCCGCCCACCCCGCGGGATGTCAAGGCGCCGGGCGGCCTTGCGGGCCGTTTTTCGGGTTTCCGGGGCGCCTTTAGCGGCTGATCTGGAGGCGATAGCCCCCGAACAGCCCGGCGGAGGGCGGCGGGGCCGCCGCGCGCGTCACCTGGACCACGTAGGTCGCGGACGCGGTGGGGGTGAAAAAGACACGTGAGGAGAGGGGCTCCGGGCTGATGAAGGTGGGAAAGGGGCCGTTCACCGGGCAGGCGGGGGTGATGACCGAGTCGCAGTTGAGATAGCTGGCGCCGTTGTAGTTGTCGTTGGAGGTCAGGACCGTGGTCCCCGTGGGGTCCAGGACCTCCAGCGCCGTGTCCGCCCCGTCCGAGAGCCGGGTGGTCTCGATCGTGTAGGTGACGCCCGAGGCCAGGGGGACGCTGAAATGGTCCACGTCCGGGCCCGACGTGGCGGTGACGTCCCAGGCCAGGTTGGCGTCGGAGGTCGTCGGGGAGCCGGCCGTGGGCGTCGAGAGCGTGGTGGCCCCGGCCGGGACGTCGTCGCTCCCATTGTCCTCGAACAGGTCGATGTCGTTCCCCAGGGCGGCGCTGCGGAAGCCCTCCAGCTCGGGCGTGCCGTTCGCCGGATCGGCGCGCAGGGCGTTCCAGAAGGCCCCGAACTCCACCCAGTCGGGGTGCCCCTTGAGGTCGGCCACGGCCGCCAGGATCGGGCCGGCGCCTAAGTCCGAGGGGTCGGCGTCGGTGTCGGCGGCGCCGCCGCCGGGGCCGTCCAGGCCGTCCCACAGGGCGGCGGCGACGCCCAGCTCCGCGGTGGAGCCCCCCACCGCGGCCAGGGAGTCCTCCATGCTGAAGAAGATGCCGTCGTTGGGCGTGTTCGGGTCGAAGGTGTCCACGTAGTCCGGGTCGGCCTCCACCGCCCCGCCGAAGAAGTCGGCCCAACCTTCCGACCAGGACAGCCGGGCGTCCTGGTCGGTCTCGCCGATGCTGTGGGGGCCGCCGCGGGAGTCATCCTCGGAGATCTGGTCGGCGATGAAGTGGCCGACCTCGTGCCGGATCACCTGGTCGTCGTAGCCGTCCGTGTCGGCGGAGGCGGCGTTCGGCTGGTCCAGGACGACGACCGTTCGGCTGGCGGGCAGGTAGGCCGTGAAGTCGGTCGTTTCGGCCTCCCACATCAGGGTCAGGGCCAGGAGGGGGGTGGCGAGCCCCAGGTGGGTGTCCACGTAGCGCACCGAGGCCAGGGCGTTGTCCAGGATGTTGAAGGGCGGCCCGATGCCCGCCGCCTCGGTGGCCACCAGGGCCTGGGGCGGGGCCGTGCGCTCGTCGAACCCGTCGCCCCGCACGGCGTACACGGCGGAGGAGGTGTCCTTGACGGCGATGGCGTAGTCGGTGGCCGCGATCTGGGCCAGGACCCTCACATAGGCCCCCACGGCCCCGGCGTTGGTCACGTCCACCGAGAAGGCCCCGGCGTCGGTGGAGACGTCGTTGCCCAGCACCGCGCCGTCGCTGCAGCGCACCACCTCCACCTGGGCCTCCCGCACCGGGCGCGACGCGGTGGCCCCGGTGAAGCCCGTGGCGCCGATGAGCTTGTCCTCGTAGGCGATGGTGCCGGTGATGGTGACCGGGGCGCCGGTACCCATGTCGGTGGAGGGGAACCCCGAACAGGGGGACGAGCCGCTGCTGCTGTTGTTGCAGCCCGCAAGGGCCAGGGCGGAGAGGGCCAGGAGGAACGGGGAAAAGACGGATCGGGAGAAGACGGACGGGGCCGGGGCAGGGGTGGCCGTCCGCGG
>Ga0210086_1001496_pt1 | contig 11922 bp, 11 predicted proteins | sample China_Galinas_PW_3_FD_184867 | JGI IMG/M metagenome (GOLD analysis project Ga0210086, IMG submission 184867) | Wetland microbial communities from San Francisco Bay, California, USA, that impact long-term carbon sequestration - China_Galinas_PWB_D2... | ecosystem: Environmental > Aquatic > Marine... | reverse complement strand
CTCGTTGACGAAGTCCTCCGCGTCATAGCCCTTGTCGCCACCAAGCGTGATCGGCCGCGGCCGGTCTGCATAGGGCTCGATCATGTGAAGCGCCGCCACCCGCTCGGCATGGCCGTCGGCCGGCGTCCGTTGGCGGCGAACGCCTCCGCCTCGGCCGTCTGCACCTTTCGTCCAAGAGCCGCTGCCTCTGCCGGGTTGCTTTGGTTGCCAAGCGTGGCGCCCTGAGCCTTCCGCGCGGCAAGCGCTGCCTTGGTCCGTTCTGAAATCAGCCGCCGCTCCTTCTCAGCCAGTGCCGCGTAGATGTGGAGCATGAATGGATCGGCGTCGGCTCCCAGTTCCGCAACAATGAAGGGAACACGTTGGGCCATGAGCCCGGCAATGAAGGCCACGTCCCGGGAGAGCCGGTCGAGCTTCGCAACAATGACCGGGCACTTCTTCTGCCGGCCTATGGCCAGCGCTGCGGCGAGCTGAGGCCTTCGGTCGAGAGCGTCGGCTCCCTTGCCGGTCTCGGCCTCGACGAACTCGTCGGTCAGCTCGAACCCCTCCTGCTTGGCGAACCGGGTGACGGCCGTCCGCTGTGCCTCGATGCCGAGGCCCGATCGGCCCTGGCGGGCGGTGGAGACGCGGTAGTAGGCGACGGCATGTTGCAAAGCGACAAACTCGGCTGGCTCTGTACAGACTGCATACCACCGTTTGCGGTTTGTACGTAGCTAACACTATGACGTGGTTTAGCAATTTCATTTGTCTCGGGACGAGCGGAGCCGGAGGCGCAAGGCCGCGTCGGTTGAGCGACGCTCGGCGCGGTCCACCACCATGGGCGGCAAGAAAGGCCGTCCCGGTCGAAAGCGCTCGCCTACACGGCGGATTCGTCCTGGTAGGTGGACGGAATGAGAGAAGGTACCGGCCAGGCCGACGGCGCGGGAAATCCAGCGTGTAGAACGACGCGTTTTCAGAAGGAAGCCGGCGGGTGAAGCGTGACCGCCGGCCAGGGGACATCGATCACGAATCCAGTAAGGTCCTGTCTGCATCCCGAGCGGACCGCCACCCCCGGACGCGCAGCCAGGTCGGTTTCCCGGCACCGAAGACGAGCGGCCGTCGCGACCGACGTCCGATGACGACTGGAGCGGCTTTCGTCTTCCCAGCCTTGACCAAGGGCGGGCATGGGCGGCCCGGAGGGCTCCCGTCATACCGGGCAATGCGTCGCGCCCGCTGGCGGTGGAGGCTGGGAGGAAATCCATGTCAGGCTTCTTCGCGCTCGGCGGCCAGATGTGCGGAAGGACCTTCGCGGGGAAAATCGGCCCTGCCGAGGAGCAATTCTCGGTGGCGGTGACGGCAGACGGGCTCCGGCAAAACTCTGAAAGAGGCGGTCTTGCCGGCTACGCTCGCCACGCCACCAAGCGAGCTGGTGCACGACAGCGTCAATCCAGCTTCGTCGCCGCTCCCTTTGAGACCAAGGCCCGGCGTCAGATCTTGTGACGGGAGTTCATATTCCTGTTGATGGCGGATATCACGTCGCCGATCGGATTATGGACGACTGGGACACTGTCCACATCTGTGGTTCAGCGTTCGCGTTTTACTCACCCAGTGTCAAACGGCGACATCGGCGCTAGCAGCGCCAATATCGTGCTTGCCGACGAGCTCGCCAAAGACTATCCGGCATTTTCCGCAGGACGGTAAGCGTCACCTCCTCGTCTGTGGCCATGAGCCGGCTGTTGCCGACTACGTCGGGGGCCAGGATGCCGGTCTATTTGTGCTTGCTCCATCGCATAATGTGATTGCTCTGCATGATAGTACGATGGCATGATGGGTCATGGACGAGTCAGTCATCGACCGACGCAAGCTTTTTGAGCAGGTCGCCGCACATCTTGAAAGGGATATCCTATCCGGCAAGCTGAAGCCGGGGGACCGATTGCCGCCGGAGCGGGCGCTCCAGGAGCGGTTCCGCGTCGGCAGGCCCGCGATCCGCGAGGCGCTGATCACGCTGCAGCGCATGGGGCTGGTCGAGATCGGCAACGGCGCGCGCGCGCGGGTGGCGATGCCGACCGCGGAAGACGTTATCGCTGGAGTGACCCCGGCGGTCCAGCAGATGTTGATCAACGCGGATGGCCAGCGGCAGCTCCAGGGCGTGCGCCTGTTTGTCGAGGTTGGGCTGGTGCGCCATGCCGCACGCAGCGCCTCCGACGACGATCTTGCCCGGCTCAAGGCGTCGCTGGCGGCAAACAAGAGGTCCATCGGCGATATCTCGGCTTTCATCCGCACCGACGTCGCCTTTCACTTCGTTTTCGCCGAGATCATGCACAACCCAGCCTTTCTTGCCGTGCATCAGGCCATGTCGACTTGGCTGCTCCGCCAGCGGCAGGTCGCGCTGCAGGAACCGGGCGAAGACGAACGCGGCTACGAGGCGCATGCGCGGATATACGAGGCCGTCGCCGCTCACGATCCCGACCAGGCAGAAACCGCTATGCGCGACCACCTCGCCAGCGGCTGGGTCGCCTTCTGGAAATGGTTCGAGCAGGAGCGCGGGCGCACGCCGGCTGCCTAACCGTAAGGGACGCCCTGGGCTTCGACATAAAGCGAATAGAGCGACTGGGCGCCGGTGATGAACAAGCGGTTTCGCTTGCGGCCGCCGAAGCAGAGGTTCGAGCAGGGCTCAGGTAGGTGGATGCGAGCGAGCCGCACGCCGTCCGAGGCAAACACATGCACGCCATTGGTTCCCTCACCGCCGAAACCTGAAGCCGCCCATAGGTTGCCGTCCATGTCGCAGCGGATGCCATCGCTGCGGCCCGGCGCCATATCGCAGAAGGGCCGCCCGTTCTTGACGCCGGTATCCCCGACCACATCAAAAACGATGATGTTGCGGTGGTGCGCCGGATCGTCGGTGCAGCCGGTGTCGACAACGTAAAGGCGCTTGTAGTCGGGCGAGAAGGCCAGGCCGTTGGGCCGGGTCAGTTCGTCAGAAACGACGGTTGTCTTGCCAGAAGGATCGAGACGGTAGACCCGGGTCGGCAGTTCGAACGGCGCCATCCAACCTTCGTAGTTGGAAAGGATGCCATAGCCGGGATCGGTGAACCAGATCGAGCCGTCGGGATGGCTGACAACGTCGTTGGGGCTGTTGAGGCGCCTGCCGTCGAAGGAATCAATGAGCACGGTGATCGCCCCGTCAATCTCGGTGCGGGTGACGCGGCGGCCATCCTGCTCGCAGGTGATCAGGCGGCCCTGGCGGTCGCGGGAATTGCCGTTGGCGGAGCCGGAAGGCGCGCGGAAAACGCTGACAGCGTCGGTGTCCTCCAACCAGCGCAGGATGCGATCGTTCGGGATGTCGCTGAACAGCAGGTAGCGGCCATCGCCGAACCAGACCGGCCCTTCCGTCCATCGACCGCCGGTCCACAGGCGCTCGATTGCCGAGGCGAGTAAGCGGTGCTTCTCGAAGCGCGAATCAAGCACCTCGATAGCCGGTTCTGGATAGCCGACAACGGTATGGGTCCAGTCACGATCGAGCTGGCGGCTGGCAGCAACAGTCACAGGCACCTCGCTAGCGGGCCGCATGGCCGCCATCGGCGGCAACCATCGCCCCGGTGAAAGGACACGGCCGGTGAGGCGAGGCCGCTCATGCGCTTTCCCGTGACGACGCGTCCGCCTCGCGGCGCGCGAACGGCAACCGGTAGCCCGACGCGACGCGGCGAATGTCGGACGCGCTGGCAAGTACCAGAACCAGCGTGATGACCACGCCACGGGTGATGTTCTGGAACTCGAGCGGCAGGCCGGCGACAGTAACCACGGCGACGAGCAGTGTGAGCACGAGAGCACCGGCGACGGTGCCGACCACGGTCGCCATGCCGCCGGCGATGCGGTTGCCGCCCAGCACGACAGCGCCGACGCTGGCGAGGAGATACGGGTTGCCGAGCTCGAGATCGGCACTGCCGACCGATGCGGCAAGCAGCATGCCGGTCAACGCCGCAAGCGCACCACTGATGAGATAGGCGCCGAGGATGGTTCGGGCCACCTTGATGCCGGAAAGGTAGGCCGCCTGACGGCTCTGGCCCACGGCGAGCAGGGCGCGGCCGTAAGCGGTGCGGTTGATCACGGCGAAGGCGAGCCCGCCAATCACCAGCACGATGAAGAAGGGCGCCGGAAGGCCAGCGACGCTGGAGCGGATCACCTCGGTTAAATCGCGGGCCGCGAAACGGGTTGGCCCGATGCCAGAAATGAGCTGCACGGCGGTCAGCACGATGTAGCCTACCGCGAGCGTGCCGATGATCGGCGGGATGCGAAAGCGAACGATGACCAGCCCGTTCACGAGGCCAACAAGGAGCCCGAAGGCGAGACAGACAAGGGCCACATAGAGGATGGAGGCGCTCGACTCGGTGACCATCTTGACCGCGATCAGCGCGCAGAAATTCATGACAAAAGGAATGGAAAGGTCGATGCCACCCTCGCCTGTCGCGACCGGAAACATCTGGCCAAGCCCGACCAACGCGAGGAAGGAAGCAGCCGCCATATTGGCGGTAAAGATGCCCACGCGGAAGACCGGCGAAAGCGCGAAGATCAGCGCGAAGAGGACGATGCAGGAGAGGATCGGCCAGAACCACGGCTGATGGTGCAGCGTCAGGAGGCGGCTCATGCGGACCTCCGCACAAGCAGCGTACGGATGCCGACGACGGCAAGCAGCATCAGCCCCTGCACCATCGGCAGGTAGACCCCATTCACCTCGAACAAGGACAGCAGGGTACCGATCAGCACCAGGGTGAGCACGCCGAACAGCGCGCCAATTGGAGCGACTACGCCGCCGGAGAAGGCCGCGCCGCCGAGGATCACCGCGGCCACGGCGAGCAGGGTCATCGAGGTGGCACCAGTCGGGTCGCCACCACGCGTATTGGCGGTGACGATGATACCGGCGAGGAAGGCAAAAAGGCCCGAAAAACCGTAGATGGTCGCCTTGGCGACACCAGTAGACCAGCCGGCTGCGGCGATGGCGCGCGGGTTGGCGCCAAAGCCGCGCAGCACCGCCCCATAGCGCCAGACCATCAACACCAGATAGGCGACGACAGCCGGGAACAGGCAGAGATAAACCGACATCGGCAGCAGCGGTGGCTTCACCTTGATCATGGCAACCAGCCAGTCGGGCGCGGCACCACCGGCGCGCGGAAGGCGCAGGCTGGCGAAGCCGAGCCAGACGAAGGACATGCCGAGCGTGACGATGATCGCTGGCACACGGCGGATGTGGATGAACAGGCCCATCAGCGGATAGGCGGCGAGCAGGATGGCGAAGGCGCCAACCGCGAGCCATGGCGTGGTGACCAGCCAGGTGGCTGCGAGCGCGTTGACCAAGCCGATGAAGGGTCCGAGCCCGAGGTCGATGTCGCCGGCGGCGATGGTGAAGAGCTGACTGGTCGCCGCGAAGGAGAGGGCGAACGCGGCGGAGAAGACCAGCGTCATGCCGAAGCCGGAAAGAATACCCGGGCTCTGGGAGACGCACAGCGCGAAGATCACGGCGAAGGTGATGACTGGGATGAGGGTGGGGATGGTCGCCTCGACCTTGCGTGCCCGGTCGATTTGGCGGCGGGCGGCATCGTCGGCCTTGGTGTCGACGGAGCGGAAGGAGGCCTCGACCAGCCGCCCGCCGGTCATTTCGCTGCGGCCGAACTCGGCAACCACGGCGCCGTCGCGCATGATGACCGTGCGGTCGCACTCGACGAACTCGGTCTCGTCGGTCGAGTACCAGAGCACCGCTCTGCCCTCGTCGGCAAAGCCGCGGAAGAGCTTGTAAAGGTCGGCCTTGGTGCCAAGATCGACCCCACGGGTGGGATCGTCGAGCAGGATGATGTCGGCGTCGGCCGCCAGCGCGCGGGCGATCACCACCTTCTGCTGGTTGCCGCCGGAGAGCGAGACGACCGGATCGGACCCGTCCGTGGCGCGGATGCGAAGTTTCTGAAACCAGCCGGAGGTGACTTCGCGCATGCGCCGGACGGAGACGAAGCCCCAGTGACTCAGCCGGTTAAGCGTCGAGATGGCTATGTTGTCGTCAATCGACCAGAGCGGAAAGATGCCCTCGTTAACGCGGTCGCCGGAGACAAAGGCGGCGTCGCCGTCGACCCGCACCGGGCCCAAGTTCCCACGCCCGGCGGCGAAGACGGCGCGCAGTACCTCGCGCTGGCCGCTACCTTCCAGCCCTGCCAGCCCGACGATCTCACCGCGGCCGACGGTGAGCGAGACGTCGCGCAGACCGGCGGCGCTGAGACCGGCGATCGTAATGACAGCGTTTCGCTGGAGTGCAGTGTCGGCGGCAGCAGCCTCCGGCGCGACGGCGGCGCGATGGGTGCCGCCGAGAAGGCGGACAAGATCGGTCTGACCGATGCCTCCCGTGGCGCCGTCCCACGCGACCGAGCCGTTGCGCATGACGACGACGCGATCAGCGATCTGCAGGGTCTCGTGCAGGCGATGGGAAATGAAGATGAATGACACACCCTCCCCGCGGCGGCGGCGGATATAGTCGGCAAGCTGTTCGGCCTCTTTGGAGCCGAGCGACGAGGTCGGCTCGTCGAGGATCACAAGGCGGGTTTCGGGATGGCCGGCGGCGCGGGCGATCTCGACCATCTGCTGCTGGGACAAAGACAGGCCGCTGACCTTCGCCCGTGGGTTGATGCGGTTGCCGGGAAAGACCGCCGTAAGCGCCTGACGGGCTTCCGCGATAGCGGCGGCACGCCAGCGTAGCCCACGAATCACATCGGGCAGCTCGACAGCGAAATTCTCGTATACACGGAGGTTGGGACAGAGCGAAAGCTCCTGGTGTACGAATCGAATACCGAGCGCCATCGCCGCTGCAGGCGAATGGTCCCGCCCGATTGCTTGACCGGCCATACTGATTTCGCCTGCGTCGGCGGCGACGAGGCCGCCGACAATCTTCATCAGCGTGCTCTTGCCGGCGCCGTTGCCCCCGAGCAGACCGACCACCTCGGCTGGGTTGACGACGAAATCGACCCCAGCCACGGCGAGGGTGGTGCCGAACGACCGGACAATCCCGCGCATGACAAGAAGGCGCAGCGCTTCCGCGACCGCGCCGCCCGGCACGCTCCCGGCGGATACCGCGGGAGTACTCTGCTGAAGCATGAGGCCCGACCCGTCTTCAGTGGGAGGGACAATCAGCCCTGGAGTTTGTCCACCTTTTTAAAGACATCGGGTATCTGCTCGTAGGTGAACGTGTCCACCGGAATCCGCTCGCCGGTGACGTCCTTAAAGTTGTCGATGTTCTCGTTGTTGACCAGCACCGAGGGGGCGTAGAAGTTCTTCGGCTCGGTGTCGCCGGCTTCGAGGATCTTGGTGATGTAGTAGACGGCCCAGGCCCCGATCTCTGGCTGGGCATTGAGGCCGGTGGCGGTGTAGCCGTACTTGTCACGGGCATCGAGCCACCACTGGATATACTCCCCGTCGGCTCCAGTGCAGATTGGTGGCATGTTCTCCGCGGTGTAGCCGGAGGCGAGGAAGCCTTCGACGATCCCCATAGCGTCGTTGCCGCCGGCGCCGAGCACGCCGTCGATCGTGGGCAAGCCCGGAAGGATTTGCGCGACGTTGCGCTGCGCGATCGAGCGAGTCGCCTGGCCCTCGACCTCACCGACGACCTTCAGGCCCGGGTTCCGGGCCAGCATCTTCTGATATTCGTCGTAGATGAGATTGCCGGCGGTTGCGCCGAGCGCCAAGCGTACGATCAGCACATTGCCTTCCGCTTTGCCTTCACCGCCGAGGTGCTTCTCGAGGAAGTCGGCATTGTTCTTGCCCCAGGAGGCGAAATCGAAGCCGATGTTCCAGGACCGGTCGGAGGAGGCGTAGGCGTCGAAGGACACGACCTTGATGCCTGCATCGGCGGCCTGCTCGATGACGCCGGCGACCTGGCTGCCCGACGAGCAGTCAATCAGGATGCCGTCGTTCTTCTTCAGGATCATGTCGCTGACAGCGGCGATCTGCGCCGGGACCGAGTTGTCGGAACCATGCACGGCGGTCCAGTCCTTGACTAGGCCGCGGTCCTGCATCTCCTTGGCGGCGCGGTCACACGCCTCGGCCATTTGCTTCCGCCACTCGTTGCCGTTGTAGGAGTTCGACAGTGCGATGTTGAACTTGCCATCTGCATGCGCCGGTCGACCGAGGCCGCTCAGAGCCACAGCGCCAGCGAAACCCATCCCGTAGCGGAAGACATCGCGCCGGGTGGCAGAACCAAAGTTGCTCATGGATTCCTCCCGTTATCCGTTGGTCTCGAGCTGGCGCATGCGCAGGCAGTCTCGGACGTTCGACGTTACCGGCGGTGGATGATCATTGTCAAGCATGATGGCATTATAGGTTTTGGGTTTTCAGTCGGGTAGGTTGTTGGATGCGAGCTGCTCGATAAACTATTCATCCATGTATATCAATTATATAGAGGCCACACGCAACAAATGACTCAGACCTATCATGCCATCATGCTTGACAATGATCACGCATTGGGGATTGATGCGAGAAGGAGCAGCGCGACGCCGCGCAGCCGGTCGAAGCGAAAAAAGGGAGAGGTCACGATGAACGGCGTAGACGATTGGCATCCCGGCGCCCACATTCAAGCGCCCAAGCGCCGTATAAGCGCGCCTCGGTGAGCGGGCAGTTCGCGTCATGAAGATCGCGATCCTCGGCGGCGGGGGTGCGATGGGCGGCCTCTTTGGAGGCTATCTCGCCCGTGCCGGCGAAGATGTCGTGCTCGTTGACGTTGCGCCGGACGCCGTCGCCGCAATCAATGCCGAGGGCCTCGCAATCGAGGAGAAGGACGGAACCGTCGCGCAAATCCGGGTTCCGGCCTCCACCGATCCGGCCGCGGTCGGCACCGTCGACCTGATTGTTACGTTCGTGAAGTGCTACCACACGGAAGCAGCGGTGCGCGCCGCCGGACCGATGACGGGGCCGCACACCGCATTTCTCTCGCTGCAGAACGGCTGGGGCAACGGCGACCGCATCGCGTCGGTTGCCGGTACGGACCGGGTGATGGTCGGTCTCACCTACCATTCGGCGACGCTTCTGGCGCCTGGCCGGGTGAAGCACCCCGGCAGCGGTATCACCTATATCGGCGAGCTCGACGGCCGCGGAAGCAAACGCCTGTCGAAAGCGGTGGCCGCCCTGCGCGCTGCCAGTTTCGACGTCAATATCAGCGACCGGATCCTGGACGAGATCTGGAAGAAGCTGTCACTGAATGTCTGCACTTTGCCAACGGCAGCGCTGCTCCGCTTCTTTGCCAATGAACTCGTCGCCCACGACGGAACCGTGGCGCTGATGCAGGGCTTGCTCGACGAGGTAGTGGCGGTCGCCGAAGCCCAGGGAATCAGGCTCGATCGGGAGGAGCGCTGGAGCGCAATCACCGGCCTGCTGAAGCAGGCGGTCGGTGCCAAGGCTTCGATGCTGCAAGACGTCGAGGCGAAACGGAAGACCGAGATCGAGGTGATCAACGGCGCAATCGTCGACGCCGGGCGCAAGACCGGTATCGCGACGCCACTCAACGACAGCATGGTGTGGCTGGTGACCGCGATGGAGGAAGCCTACCTCGCCGAGGTGGCCAAGGCAGCGGCCTGAGAGGGAAAGCCGGACCATGCCGCTCAAACCCGCGACCCGAATCAGCTTCTATGGCGTCGCAGCCTATGAGGTGGTGAGCCGCTCCGGTCAGCGCGTCCTGTTCGACCCCTTCTTCGACCAAAATCCTGGGTCGCCGGTAAAGCATGACGGCTTCGACGGGGTCGACTTGGTCATCGTCTCGCATGCCGCCTTCGACCATCTCGGCGACACCGAGGCGATCGCGCGGCGTTACGGCTGCCCGGTGATCTGCGGCGGTGAGGTCAAGGCGTACCTCGCCGCCAAAGGCATCCCGGAAACGCAACTGCGGGCCACCACCTGGGGGATCAGGGTCGAGGTGGCCGGCATCGAGGTGCAGCCGGTCGAGTGTCACCACTGGTCGCAGATCCGCATGCCGGACGGTACGTTCGCATCCGGTGTGCCTATGGCCTTCGTCGTCAACATCGACAACGGCGTCCGTTTCTATCACTACGGCGATACCGCGATCTTTTCAGACATGAAGTTGCAGGCCGAGCTCTATCGGCCAACCATCGGCTGCGTCGGTATCGCCAACCCGCTGGAGGTGGTCGACCGGGTTACCGGTCCCGGCCGCATGCTGACCGCCGAGATGTCGCCCTACGAGGGCGCGCTCGCGGCGCAATGGCTTGGCCTGCAGGCGGTGCTGCCCTGCCACTACATCAACCCGGACCATGCCGATGTTGTAGAATTCGAACGGCATCTGGCGGACTTTGCCGCGCGCGGCGAGACGGTGCCGAAGAGCGTGGTGCTGAAGCCCGGCCAGGCGATCGAGGTCGGAGCAGGCGGACGCGACGTTCGCCAAACTACCTGAGACAGGGGTTCTTCATGAAGCTGGTCACTTTCGGTCACCGGAGGGGCGCCCACGTCGGCGCGCTCGTCGACAATCGCATCGTCGACCTCACACGGGCGGGCGTCGCCAACGCGATGACCGACCTCATCCGCATGGGACGGTCGGGCCTCGCCAGCGCCCGCAAGGCAGTGCGCGAGGGGAAGAACATGGCTCCACTGGGCAAGGCGAAGCTGTTGCCGCCGGTGACGCCCTCCAAGATTCTCTGTTGCGGCATCAACTACAAGAGCCACGCTGACGAAAACCCCAACGCGAGGATGCCCGAGGAACCATTCTTCTTCGCCAAGATGCCGACATCGCTGAACGGGCCGGACGCCGAAGTCGCCATCCCGCCGATGTCGAAAGAGGTCGACTACGAGGTCGAGTTTGCCGTTGTCATCGGCAAGAAACTGTCTCGCGCAAGCGAGGCGGACGTGATGCCGGCGGTCTTCGGCTATACGCTTCTCAACGACATTTCGGCTCGCGACGTGCAGTTCAAGGACGCGCAGATCACGCTCGGCAAAAATTTCAACGGATTCGCTCCGATCGGGCCCTGCATCGTAACCGCTGATGAGCTTACCGAGCCGGGCCGCGTGCATCTCAAGACCCGCCTCAACGGTAGAACCGTGCAGGACGGGAGCACGGCGGACTGGCTTTTCCCGCTACCGCGCCTACTCTCCTTCCTGTCGCAGGTGATGACCCTGGAACCCGGCGATGTAGTTACCACGGGTACGCCAGCTGGCGTCGGCTATTTCCGCAAGCCCCAAGTTTTCATGAAGCGCGGCGACGTGGTGGAGGTCGAGGGCGACGGGATCGGCGTCCTGCGCAATCGCATGATTTGAGCCGTCGACCTTTTCTTGGCTCCATGGCGCTATGCCAAGAACGGGCGCGCAGCCTTGAGCAGGGTACGCCCCTGCTCACCGGTAACGCGAGCAATCAGATTGCTGCTCGGTTAGTCCCCACGTTCACGCATCATGGAGTAGGTCGCTCCACTCGTTACCCATCCACCTCTTCTGCCTTGAGTTCGAGGAACGAGCCGAGCTGCCTGTCGAGTTCGCGGATGCGGGCGTCGAGTTCCTCGTCGGTCATCTCGCGGACGTCCTTGACGGCGACCTCATGGCTCTGCGGGGTCTCCCGCCAGCCGCCGCGGGTCTTCATCCAGAAGATGGCGGCGGTGACGCATTGCGGGCCGTCGGTGGTCGCCTTGCGGAACAGGAACTCGGCCACCTTGGCGGTGGCCTTGACGTGTCCGGTGTCGAGTTCCTCCCGGTAGTGCTTGCGGAGTGTCTTGGCATCGATGGCAAGGACACGGGCGATATCCGCTTCAGGGACGCCATAAGCGGCCATGGCCTCCACCTGGCGGCGGGTGGTGGGGTCAGGCCGGTGGGCACGGCGACCCACAATCAGCCTCCGTCGTAGCGACCCGGCAGCAGGCGGGTATTGTGCTCGATCTCGGGTGGCGCATGGCGCTGCAGCCATTCGCTCATGCTGGCGACCGGCGG
>Ga0210086_1001493_pt1 | contig 11928 bp, 9 predicted proteins | sample China_Galinas_PW_3_FD_184867 | JGI IMG/M metagenome (GOLD analysis project Ga0210086, IMG submission 184867) | Wetland microbial communities from San Francisco Bay, California, USA, that impact long-term carbon sequestration - China_Galinas_PWB_D2... | ecosystem: Environmental > Aquatic > Marine... | reverse complement strand
GTACAGCCGCTGGTGATCAGCGTGACGATAACGGCGGTCAAGAAAAACTTATGCTGGACTGACATGGATTGCTTGCTTTTGTGGGAGTATGACTTGCAAATGTGCACCTAGAGAATCGAAAAGCGGCTTAATCAAGCCACGATGGGCCAATACATGTTCTCGGGCTATGGAGAGTCCCAAGCCCGAGCCCTTGATATGACCTTCAGCTGGGGGAAGGCCTTGATAAAAGGTTTCGAATATTTTACTACCCTCGTCCGCCCGGATGCCGGGGCCGGAATCGAATACGTCCAGGACTACCTGGGACTGATTTTCCCGTAAAGCGATGGAAATCTTTCCTCCCGGAGGCGAATATTTAATGGCATTGGATAACAGATTATCAACAATAACACGTAACTTTTCATCATCTCCCTCTACTACGCAGGGGGATAATTCGGAATTCATCTGTATATTTTTCGCGACGATGGTTAATTTGTGATCTTTTATGACGCGCTGGATGACGTCGTCCAGTCGTACGGGGCTTACCGTGCTGAGAGACGATTGAGACGCGGCAGTGTTGAAATTCAGGAGATCTTCAATAAGGGTTTGCAAACGTACGCCATTATGCTGAAGGATTTGCACCACCTCACGTTGCTCATCATGTAATTCACCGACGACTTCATCGGCAAGCAATTCAACGCCCTCCCGTAGTGCAGTTAACGGGGTTTTCAGCTCGTGAGAAACATGACGGATAAACCTGTTCTTTTGGTTTTCCACATCCAATAATCTCCCGCGCAGCCAATTAAGGCGCTGTCCTAAATATTCAAGGTCGTGAGGACCCGTTACCGAGATGGGTGACTTGAATTCACCGTCGCCAAGTATACGGATAGCATGATCGATCTGCTTTATAGGGCGGTTGAGCAATATGGTAAATAGCGCGGAAAAAATGATAGCGGTGGGGATCATGGCAAATGACAGCCAGAGCAGCGTCTTCAGGGTTCGCTCGCTGGTTTGATGCATTTCTTCAACTTCATGATCGATCACCTTATTGGTGTCGGTAAGGATGGTTTGGGCGAGCTCGACGAGCGGTAAGAATTCCGCGATGGCCGCCTCAGTTTCCTCGGAAGTTGCCGGTTTGGCATTGATGGCGAGAAATTGGGTGTTTTCGCGACTCGCGAGGGTGCGTAATTGGAAACGGATGGTGTCGTCGTGCAGTGAGGACATCAATATTCCAAGGGTTTTTTGAAATGCCTGATGCTTTTCTTCGTAAGAATGCAAAAATGCAGGGTCCTTGAGGACATGGTACTGCCGCGCGGAGCGCTCCATGCCCGTGAGTTGCTCGAGCAGCATCCGGGTGTTCTGGGTGGCTTGAACCGCGGTATAAACGGTAACCTGGCTCTTATCCGCGAGGCGCTCTACATGGAAGGCGCTGTATATCAGGGCAAAGATTAAAGGCAGGGCGACGAAGCCGAAGCCGATCAGTATCAGTGTCAGGAAGGACTTAGGGCCATAAATATAAACGGATCTAAGATGACTGCGTAATGTTTGAACCATTTTCGCTAAAATCCATTACAGGCGTAGATTATCTGTCCGGTGAAAATGCGATTCCGGCCGGGTAGCAGTATCTGATCATCGAAATCGGAACTTTACTTATCGAATGCATGAAATGACAAAAAATAACCCTTTTTTTATTATATCTAAATTGACAGAATACACATGTGCCACTGACTTTTATTACGAATCTTGTTGAATGTAAATTGTCGCCAATGAGAGACGCCTAAAGAATCATAAAATCATATGCTTATTATTAATTAGATTCAGATTGTCTCCTCCGGAAGACATATTTAACAATATGATTTTAATATTTATTCTTAATGTATTGATATGGACGATATTAAATGACCGATGCGGTATTTGCCTGGATCTTAACTAGGCCTTGGTTTGATGTGGATAAAGCGCTTAAGCAGTTTAGTGAGCCGGGATGACGGCAGAGATCCACTACGATGATCAGGGTGCCGGTAACTCGCCATCTTTTCGTAGCCCCTTGTTCGGACAGGGGTGTTTTCCTTCCCTCCAAAAATTTCGACTTTTGCCCGTTAATGAAGAGGTAAGGATTTAATTGCATCATGGCGGGGTCAGAGTGGAGGTGTAATTGTGAGTAATTGAATCGGGGCGGAAGGATTTGGTATTTATTGAGGTAGGTGTTTGGCGGCAATTCATAACCACGATGCGGGTGTTCAAAAATGACAAGTTGGTTACTGCTAAAGGTCAGGGATTATTAGGAAAATCAGATCGACGGAGGATAAGGAATGGATCATGGTAAGTGAGAATTTCGAAGTGATTTTGGCAGACGACCAATGGAGTCGTCATATTCACCATCAGCTGCGCTATCAGGTTTTTTGTTTGGAGACAGGATACGAAGATCCCGCTCAATTTCCTGATGGGGAAGAAAAGGATGAGTGGGACGATAATGCCGTACATTTTCTTGTGCAAGAGCGGGGGACTGGTCAATGGGTGGCCGCGATGCGCTTGGTGCTGCCTTCGGCGCAACTTCTGCCTATTGAAAAACGAGTTCCGATTGAGACTTCCCTGCGGCGCGATCGAAGACATTGCGCAGAAGTATCACGTTTATGCATGGTCGGCCATTATCGCCGTCGTTTGCAAGGTCGCATAATGCCGTGTGACAGTTCATTATCCGATAGCAATCGGATAGCGGGAGGAATCCAGCCTGAGGCCGTGAAACAACGGCGTACTGCGGAGATCCTCCAGGTACTGTTGAGGGCCGCGGTGACGGTGAGCTGTGAACGGGCGATAGCTTATTGCTATATGTTGACTACACGTGCCCTGGCAAAGATCGCCGGCTATGTCTTGCCGATGGAGATGCAAGTGGCTGGACCGGCGTGTTCCCATCGAGGCGAGCGCTATCCCTTCTTAGTGAATGTGGGGCAAGTGATGATGGGATTGATGGAAGATTTATCCCAGGGGGTACCGACATACCGACTCCACAGCGAAATAGCCGAAGCCATGCCGCGCGTGGTCGGGGGCGAATAACTCCTAACCGCATCTATGAGCGGCTTAAGGCTGGCTTCTTTAGCTGCAACTAATTGCTGGGGGTGCCGGCCTCGGTGTAGTTGAAGGTTCCTTCCCCTACCTTATTGCCGGAACCATCGATGATCGAAACCCGCCACTCACCCGTCCATTGAGGCAGCAATGTTTTGCTTGACCATACCCGCCAGCGCGGGCCGCCCACATTGAATTTGACTTCGCCCATGGTCTTGCCTTGATATTCCCAGCGATGGATCACCGTTTGTCCGCCTAAGCCGGTCAATTCGCTGTAGAAGTAAATCTTATTCTTATCGTTGCTCAAGCTGGTAATAGTGTCCGTAGGCTCACGATTCTGTACTTCCGAAGTAAACAGTGCGCGAGCCACATGTTTGCTTGATGCGCTTTCCATAGTGGTGGCAGGTGCCGAAGCCGCTGTGTCCGTGCCTTCGCCGGCATCTTGAGCCACTACTTTGCCGCTAAACAGGCTGATGGCCAGGATGGAGAAAAGAGCTAATGTCGAAGATTGTTTGGGCATGCTTGTTACCTCCCTGTAAAGGACGGATGACTCACTCAAGTAATTGCGCGCGGCTTGCTGCGGGTAATAGCTTACCCGATTTCCGTTTCGATACCAGTCGGAATGCTATCTCAACAGGTCTTGGTGTAGGCTGGCTTAATGAATCAATATCGGGGTGAATAGTTTTGTGATTCTATTTAACTTTATGTATTTAATGTGATTATTCTCTAGTGAGCAGTGCGCGGAAGGCGCCGCAAGTCAGTATGCGCATTGCGGCCGCCTTAGATGGTCGCAATGCGCGAGTGTTGTTCCTGTAATTTAGCCAGAGCGGAACGCATTTCATCGAGGCGTTGTCTTTCCTTGGCCACGACCTGGGTCGGTGCTCTTTCCACAAAACTGGGATTTTGCAGTTTTTGTTCGCAACGCGAAATTTCCGTATGCAGTTTCTCAATTTCCTTGTTGAGCCGCGCCAATTCCGCGTCTTTGTCGATAAGGCCGGCCATGGGGATCAATACCTTCATCTCACCCACCAGCGCCGTGGCGGATTCGGGGGCGGTACTATCGGGTTTCAACAAACTTATGCTTTCCAGCGAGCACAGGAAGCTGGTGTAGGCACGGGTGGCTTCGACACGCAAACGGTCTTGTGCAGAATGGTTTTGCAGTAACACGGCCAGCGGCTTGCGCGGCGCGATGTTCATTTCACCGCGGATCTTGCGTATCCCGAGGATAAACTCCATCAGCCAGCTCATTTCCGCCACGGCCTCCTGGTCGATAAGCGACTCTTCACAGTCGGGATATGCTTGCAACATCAAAGTGGCGCCTTGTTTTCCGGCCAAGGGGGCGATACGTTGCCATATTTCCTCGCTGATAAAGGGCATGAGAGGATGAAGCAGGCGTAAGGTAGTCTCGAGTACCTGTATCAAGGTATGACGCGTGCCGCGCCGTAATGCCTCGGAACTTTTTTCGGAGACCAGTACCGGTTTCGATAATTCAAGGTACCAGTCGCAGAACTCGTTCCAGATAAATTCATAGATCGTTTGCGCCATGAGGTCTAGGCGATAGGCCTCGCAGTATTCACAGGTCTGTCGTACCACCACCTGTAAGCGCGATAGGATCCAGCGATCGGCGAGGCTGTGTTCCAGTTTCCCCGTGAGTCCGCAATCCTGGCCTTCGGTGTTCATCAACACATAGCGCGAGGCGTTCCAGATCTTATTGCAGAAATTACGATAGCCCTCGATGCGCCCGAGGTCGAAGCGTATATCGCGGCCGGTAGACGCCAGGGACGCGAAGGTGAAGCGCAGCGCGTCGGTGCCGTGGGCGGAGATGCCTTCCGGAAACTCCTTGCGCGTGGCCTTTTCGATGCCTTTGGCCATTTCGGGTTGCATCAAGCCGCTGGTGCGTTTCTTGACCAGGGGCTCGAGATCGATGCCGTCGATAAGATCGATGGGGTCGAGGATATTGCCTTTGGACTTTGACATTTTCTGGCCGTGGGCATCGCGCACCAGGCCGTGGATATAGACCTCGCGGAAGGGCACCTCGCCGGTGAACTTCAAGCCCATCATGATCATGCGCGCCACCCAGAAGAAGATGATGTCAAAACCGGTGATCAGCACCTTGGTAGGATAGAAAGTCTTCAGCTCCGTGGACTGTTGCGGCCAGCCCAGCGTCGAGAACGGCCACAGCGCGGAGCTGAACCAGGTGTCCAAAACATCATCATCTTGTTTGAGGGGGACATTGTCCGCCAAACGGTGCTTGGCGCGGATCTCCGCCTCGGAACGACCGACATAGACATCACCCTTATCGTCGTACCACGCCGGAATGCGGTGGCCCCACCAGATTTGCCGCGAGATGCACCAGTCTTCGATGTTGCGCATCCACTCGAAATAGGTGTTCTTCCAGTTGTCGGGGACGAATTTGATGGCCCCGCTTTCCACGGCGGCAATGGCCGGTTCGGCCAGCTGGTCGACCTTCACGTACCATTGATCGGTAAGCAAGGGCTCGATCACCGCACCGCTGCGGTCGCCGCGGGGCACCATGAGCTTGTGCGGTTCGATCTTTTCCATCAATCCGGCGGCTTCGAGATCGGCAACGATCTGTTTGCGAGCCTCGAAGCGATCCATGCCTCGATAAGGCTCAGGAATTAAGTGCACAATGACTTCGGTGAATTCGCCGTCAGCGGCAATCACACCGTTTGCATTCGGGGCTTTATGGCCGAAGTTAAAATCATCTACCTCACCGGATTTGATATGCGCGTCTTTGGTGAAGATATTGATTAGGCCGTTGTGCGGCAACTCCTGCAATGCGCTGGTATCGCGGTGGCGCTGCCACACGCCGTAATCATTGAAATCGTGGGCGGGGGTGATCTTCACGCAGCCGGTACCGAACTCGGGATCCACATAGTCATCGGCGATGATGGGGATATGGCGGCCAGTGAGCGGCAGCTCTGCCAGTTGCCCGATGAGATGTTTGTAGCGCTCGTCGTCGGGATGCACCGCCACGGCGGCATCGCCCAGCATGGTCTCAGGACGGGTGGTGGCCACTACCAGATGTCCCGTGCCGTCGGCCAGGGGATAGCGCATATGCCACAGGTGGCCGTTCTCCTCCTCGGAGATGACTTCCAGGTCCGAAACCGCGGTGTGCAGCACCGGATCCCAGTTCACCAGGCGCTTGCCGCGATAGATGAGGCCTTCTTCGTGCAGCCGCACAAATACCTCGCGTACCGCTTCCGAGAGACCTTCGTCCATGGTGAAGCGTTCCCGCGACCAGTCCAGTGAAGCGCCGAGGCGGCGCAGCTGGCGGGTGATGGTGCCGCCGGAGTGTTCTTTCCATTTCCAGATCTCGGCGATGAAGTCGTCACGTCCGAGATCGTGGCGACTCCTGCCTTGGGCGGCTAACTGCCGTTCCACCACCATCTGCGTGGCGATGCCGGCATGGTCGGTCCCCGCCTGCCACAAGGTGTTTTCCCCCTTCATGCGGTGATAGCGGGTCAGGGCGTCCATGATGGTGTCCTGGAAGGCGTGGCCCATGTGTAGGCTGCCGGTGACGTTGGGCGGCGGGATCATGATGCAATAGGCCGGGCCCACGCCCTGTGGGGCGAAGTAACCGTTTTGTTCCCAGGTCTGATACCAGCGCTGCTCGATGCTGTGGGGGTCGTAGGTCTTTTCCATTGGTGATTCAGCCGTAAAAGTAGAAGCTTATAGATTATTTTGTCGGGCTTGAAGGTTTAGTGGTCTTTGCCCAGGGTCTGCTCGATCAATTCGGGTAACTTTTGTTCCAGCTGCTCATGAATCTGTTTCTTGACGCTGGCCGCGACTTCCTCCATGGCCGTCTGCAGTCGCTCATACACCGCGCCGTCGATGGCGTAATCCAGCTCCCGGTTTAGGGTGAGCTGCAGGGTATCCGCGATCTCCGCGATACGTTCGGTAGTGATGCCGTTTTTAGGCTCTGGCATGGTGGGGAGGATAACGGCAAAACTAGCATCCAGAGTCGGGATATCTGCATTTTCAGATGGACTGACGATTTCGTGCAGCACGGGGATGCCGTCATCCGCTGCTGAGTCGCTAGGCGGAGGAGAAGCCGAATTGTCGTAGTCCTTATGCATTGTCCATTTGCGCGGTCAAGGTATGGGTTTTCAAAGCATACCCCCGCTCGCGGTAAAAGCGAAACCTCTCGCGTCCCGCCTGCTTGACGGAGGGCTCTTGGTTGACCACCTCGGCCACTCTCTCGAAGCGGCTGAAAAAATTGGGCACGGTTGCGGCGAGGTTGATCAGCACTTCATGGCCGCTGTCGGGAACGCCGTCATGGCCGATGAGTATAGGGACAACCGCCTCCGATGCGGAAGGATGGAGCTCATGAGGGACGAAACTCCCGGCTTGAAAGGTCCACAACAGCTTGTCGAGGGCTCTGGCCTGATCTTGGGATTGCGTATAGAGATAGACCCGCTGACCGCGCCGGTAGGCGATGTCGGCCAAGCGGCAGGCGAATGTCTCGCGGCCGCTGGGGATGCCGTCGGGCAGGACGTAGAAGTCGACCCGGGTCACGTCTTTTTTTCCTCGGCATTGGCGCGCTGCTCCGTTGCCCGGTCGATGAGGTATTGCGTAAGCAAGGGCACGGGACGCCCGGTGGCGCCCTTTCTGTCGCCGCCCAGCCAGGCGGTCCCGGCGATGTCCAGGTGTGCCCAGTGGAATTTCTTGGTGAAGCGCGCCAGAAAGCAGGCGGCGGTGATGGTGCCCGCTTCACGCCCGCCCACGTTGGCCATGTCGGCAAAGTTGCTCTTGAGTTGGTCTTGATAGTCGTCCCACAGGGGTAATTCCCAGGCGCGGTCGCCGCTGGCCTTGGCGGCATTGAGCAGGTCATGGGCCAGCGGGCTGTGATTACTCAATAGTCCCGAGGCATGTTTCCCCAGCGCGATGACGCAGGCGCCGGTCAAGGTGGCGATATCGATGACGACGGCGGGATTAAAGCGTTCGCTGTAGGTCAAGGCATCGCACAGGATTAAGCGGCCTTCCGCATCGGTATTGAGAATTTCAATGGTCTGCCCCGACAGGCTCTTGACGACGTCTCCCGGTTTGGTGGCATTGCCGCCCGGCAGATTTTCCGTAGCGGGGATCACCCCGGTGACGTTGATGGGCAGGCCCATCTCCGCCACGGCGGTCAGGGTGCCTAGCACGCTGGCGGCGCCGCACATGTCAAATTTCATTTCATCCATGGCGGCGGAGGGCTTGATGGAGATGCCGCCGGAGTCAAAGGTGACGCCCTTGCCCACCAATACCACGGGATGGTCGTCTTTATTGCCGCCGTGGTAGTGGCTGACGATGAATGTGGGCGGCTCCTTGCTGCCGCGCGCCACGGAAAGGAGAGAACCCATGCCCAACTGCTCCATATCGGCCTTATTCAGGATCTCCGTCTTGATGGCCTTAAAGCGTTTGGCCAGCTCCTGGGCCTGATCCGCCAGGTAAGTCGGGGTGCAGATGTTGCCGGGAAGGTTGCCGAGGTCCTTGGCCAGGGTGACGCCGTTGGCGACGGCGGTGCCGATATGGACGGCCTCCTCGCCACTGGTCAATTCACGGCGGCGCGGGACGCTCAATACCAGCTTGCGCAGTGGTCGGCGCGCCGTGTCTTTCTTGCTTTTCAGCTGATCAAAGCGATAGAGGGCATCGGTGACCGCTTCCACCGTGTGGCGCACTTTCCAGGCGACGTCACGACCCTTGATAGTCAATTCGGTCAAATAGCACACCGCTTCCATGGCGCCGATGTCATTAAGCGTGGTGGCGGCCTTGGTGATAATCTTTAAGTATTGACTGTCACCCAGTTCCCGTTCCCGCCCACAGCCGATCAGCAAGACCCTGTCGCACAGGGTGTTGGGTACGTTATGCAGCAGCAGCGTCTGGCCGAGTTTACCTTCGAGATCTCCGCGGCGGATAAGATTGGAGATATAGCCGTCGGTGATTTCATCCAGTTTTTCGGCTACCGGAGACAGGCGCCGCGGTTCGAACACGCCGAGCACGACACAGGCTGTACGTTGTTTTTCGGGATTCCCACTTTTGACAGTAAATTCCATAATGACTCCTAAGCAACGCCTGGATGATTTTCCAGCAAGAACATTGTTCAACAATTCGTTATTTTTCTATGATATAAATCCTTACAGCTGCCGTCGGCACCTGTCAGCAGGGGGCTGATATTCTGGAAGGCGGCGCTGGGTTTAAATTCGCATTTTTTACAGTTTACCGGATTAATAACGGTTTTCCATCCAAAATTGGCACTTTTCTCTAGCGAAGGGTACTGTTCTTGATCATCAGCCGCTATCTATTGCGGGAGATCCTATTGGCGTTGTTCGCCGTGAGCGGCGTGCTGTATGTCATCTACGTCAGCAATCGTCTCATCCGTTTTTTCAGCGATAGCGAATCGGGCGGTTTGCCGACCGCGGTGATACCCCAGCTGCTGGCCTTGAAGTCCCTGAGTAATTTGATGATGTTGTTGCCCTTGGCATTTTTTATCGCAGTACTGATTGTTTTGGGGCGTCTCTACAAAGACAACGAGATGATGGCTCTGGCGGCGTGCGGCGTCGGGGTGGGGAGATTGCGGCGGACCATTTTATGGTTGGCCTTCGGTTTTGCCGGGGTGGTCGCCGCGCTGTCGCTATATGCAGGGCCTCTAGCCGAGGAATTGAGCTATCGAATTCAGGATCAGGTCAAGGCTGAAATGGATGTGACCAATATCGCCGCAGGGCGATTTCGTGAGTTGCATAGCGGCCACATGATATTTTACGTCGAAAGCATGGACAAGGATGGCCGGACCATGCAAAACGTCTTTGTGCAGACCCGGCGCAAAGGCATATTGAACGTGATAACGGCGGCACGGGGCCGTCAGCAGTTCGACCCCCAAAGCGGCGATACCTATTTGATTCTGGAAGACGGCTATCGCTATGAGGGGCAACCCGGCGACCCCCAGTACAAGATAATTCACTTCGCCACACACGGTATCTTGCTCGAGGAACAGCAGATAACACCCACCGCGCGCAGCACGGTAGCCAGTTCCACGCCGGCCTTGTGGCGTAGTGCCGGTAACTATGAAAAGGCGGAGCTGCAGTGGCGTATTGCCATGCCCTTGGCCACGTTCCTGCTGGCGGCCTTGGCGGTGCCGCTCAGCCGCTCCGGCCCGCGCCAAGGACGCTTCGCCAAATTATTCAGCGCCGTAGTCATTTACGCCATATACATGAACTTCCTGGCAGTGGCGCGTTCCTGGGTAGGGCAGGGGGTGATTTCCGCCGGCTGGGGCTTGTGGTGGGTGCATGGCGCTTTGCTGGCGGTAATCGTGGTGTTGATGGTACGCCAGTCGGGGACGCCGTGGCTGATGTTGCGCCTCTCCGGCAAGGGGCCGTCGTTATGAAGTTGCTGGACCGCTATATCGGCGTCACTGTAGCCGGCAGCACCTTTGTGGTGCTGCTGGTGTTGCTGGCCTTGTTTTCCTTTGGTTCATTTGTGGCGGAGTTGGGTGCGGTAGGCAAAGGCGATTATACCTTGACGATTGCCGCCGAATACGTGCTGCTCACCCTGCCGCGTATGGCATACCAGTTGTTCCCCGTGATTGCCTTGTTGGGAAGTGTCATCGGCCTTGGGGTATTGGCCGGCAATAATGAATTGCTGGTGATGCGCGCCGCCGGCGTATCCGTCGCACGCATCACTTTGTCGGTAATGAAGGTTGGATTACTGTGGACGATTTTGGCGCTGATCCTGGGGGAATTCGTGGCGCCCATGACCGATCGTATTGCCCAGACAATGCATAACGCCGCCTTGATCGATCGTTTTGCCATGACCAGCCAAAACGGCTTATGGGCGCGTGACGGCCAAAACTATATTCAGATTCGAGATGTCTTGGACAACGGTTTGGTAGGCGGTATCACCATTTACGAGTTTGATGATAAACAGCGCTTGCTGGATGTGACGCAGGCGCGTACCGGACAGTTTATCGGCGGCAAATGGGTGTTGCATCAGGTGGCACGTAGTCGCATTGATCCGGCGGGGGTTGAGACTCGCAAGCTCAAGCAGCTGGAGTGGCGGTCGATGCTGACGCCGGAGATGATCGATGTGGTGGTGGTCAAGCCGGATAGCCTGTCGTTTAAAGGCTTGCTCGACTATATTGCCTACCTGCGTGACAATGGCCTCGATGCCGAACACTATAAGCTGGCGTTCTGGCACAAGATCGTATTGCCGCTGACCACCGCGGTAATGGTGTTCTTATCCATACCGTTCATCTTCGGACCCTTGCGTTCGGTGGGAATAGGTCAGCGTATCTTCGTCGGTACCTTGGTGGGGATCGGTTTTTATCTGCTTGGCCAGTTATTCGGTTTTGCCGGCTTGCTCTACCGCTTGCCGCCGCCGCTGAGTGCGGCCTTGCCCACCGGGCTTTTTTTTATACTCGCCGTATTTCTGGTGCGGCGGGTACGCTGATATCGCACATTAATGCCGGAATGCCACTGGAAGGTGTATAAACTTATTTTCCGATTTTGACCGGCCGCGTGCTATTGGCCACGGTGCCATCGCCAAGCTGGCCGTTATAATTCCCACCCCAACTCCAAAGCGTGCCGTCTCGCGCCAGGGCCATGGAGTGGACCTTGCCTGCTGCAATGGCTACGATATCCGTGAGCGATTCCACCTGTACCGGGCGGTTGCGATTGACGGTAGTGCCGTCTCCTAACTGACCGCTGCTGTTTTCACCCCAGGCCCACACCTTGCCGTCGCTGCCCAGCGCCAAGGAATGCTCGTCCCCCGCGGCCACGGCGGATATCCCGCTGAGATCCGGAACCTGGATCGGCACGGCGCTGTCGGCATTTCTGCCGGTACCCAGTTGGCCGCTGCCGTTGGCGCCCCAGCTCCATACTGTGCCATCGGCGG
>Ga0210086_1001489_pt1 | contig 11947 bp, 11 predicted proteins | sample China_Galinas_PW_3_FD_184867 | JGI IMG/M metagenome (GOLD analysis project Ga0210086, IMG submission 184867) | Wetland microbial communities from San Francisco Bay, California, USA, that impact long-term carbon sequestration - China_Galinas_PWB_D2... | ecosystem: Environmental > Aquatic > Marine... | reverse complement strand
CGAAGCGGCCGCCGTCGAGCTGCACCATCGGGCGCAGCTCCGGCGGGATCACCGGGACGCAGTCGAGGATCATCCACTCCGGCTTGTTGTCGGAGTTCACAAAAGCGGACGCGACCTTCAGGCGCTTCACCGCGCGGGCCTGTTTCTGGCCTTTGGAGCTGTTGATCACTTCTTCCAGCAGCTCGCATTCGCTCTCCAGGTCGACCTGTTCGAGCAGATCGCGCACCGCCTCGGCGCCCATCCCGCCGCGGAAGTACTCGCCCCAGCCGAACGGCGAGCCAAAGCGGTCCTTCAGTTCGCGGAAAACGGTCTCGTCGTTGATGACGTCCCGCGGCTTCATCTCGGTGAAGATCTTCCAGACCTCGCCCATCCGCTCGATGGCCTCCTCGATGTAGGCCTCGGTGTCGGAGATCTCCGCCTCGAATGTCTTGCGCAGTTCTTTGATCATCTTCGCGCGATCGTCGTCCTTCAGCTTGCGCAGCTGCGCCGCAGTCAGTTTCAGCGAGTCGGCCCAGATGTGGTCGTCGTCGTCGAACTTGTCCTGCGAGCCCTCCTCGAGGTACTTGATGCGGCGCTCGAGCGACTCGTTGAGCTCCTGGGTCCGTTTCTGCCGTTCGCCCTCATAGGAGTCGACGACTTTCTTGACCTCTTTCTCGAGTTTCCCGACGTCCTTGTCCCGCGCCTCCTCATCGATCCAAGTGACCATCGAAGCCGCGAAGTAGAGGACCTTCTCCAGCTCCTTGGGAGCCATGTCGATCAGGTAGCCGATCCGACTGGGAACTCCCTTGAAGAACCAGATGTGGGACACCGGCGCCGCCAGGTCGACGTGCCCCATCCGCTCGCGGCGGACCTTGGAACGGGTCACCTCGACGCCGCAGCGCTCGCAGACGATCCCCTTGTAGCGGACCCGTTTGTACTTGCCGCAGTAGCACTCCCAATCCTTGGTCGGGCCGAAGATGCGCTCGCAGAAGAGCCCGTCTTTCTCGGGCTTCAGGGTGCGGTAGTTGATCGTCTCGGGCTTGGTGACCTCACCCCAGCTCCAGGAGCGGATCTTCTTCGAGGACGCGAGGCCGATCTCGATCGCGTCAAAGTTGTTGATGTCGATCATCCTCAGTCCTCCACCTTCGTCTCTTTGGCCTCGCTCTTTGGCTCAGCGCCGTCGCCGCTGGCCTCATCCCCATCCACGACCTGCTCCTCCTTCTCGTCCGCGGCCCCGTTCGACGCGTCGGCGCGGACCCCGGTCAGGTCCATGCCAAGCTCCTCAGCAGCCTTCAGGAGATCGTCGTCCTCCTCTGAGATCTCGACCTCGCCGCCCTCGGAGACGACGTTCGCATCGAGCGAGAGGCTCTGGATCTCCTTCAGCAGCACTTTGAAGGACTCCGGAATCGAGGGCTCGGGAATGTTCTCGCCCTTGACGATCGCCTCGTAGGCCTTCACTCGGCCAACCGTGTCGTCGGACTTGACCGTGAGCATCTCCTGCAGCGTGTAGGCGGCGCCATAGGCCTCCAGGGCCCAGACCTCCATCTCGCCGAAGCGCTGGCCGCCGAACTGCGCCTTGCCGCCCAGCGGCTGCTGGGTGACGAGCGAGTAGGGACCGGTCGAGCGCGCGTGGATCTTGTCGTCAACCAGGTGCAGCAGCTTCAAGATGTACATGTGGCCCACCGTGACGGTGCCCTCGTAGGGCTCGCCCGAGCGGCCGTTGTAGAGCTGTACGGCGCCCGTGCAGCGTGCCCCGGCACGCTCGCGCCGGTCGGTGCCGAGGTCGATGCCACGCTCGGCGTTCTCCTCTGACCAGCGACACAGCGCCTCGTCCACGTCTTCGACGGTTGCCCCGTCGAAGACCGGCGTCGACACGTAGACGCGGCCGTCGCCCTCCGGCGAGTGCGCCTTCTTGTAGGCCTCGGAGCCGTCGTCGTACCAGCCGTTGCCGGCGACCCAGCCGAGGTGCGTCTCCAGCACCTGGCCGATGTTCATCCGGCTCGGCACGCCGAGCGGGTTGAGGATCACGTCGACAGGCGTGCCGTCCTCGAGGTGGGGCATGTCCTCTTCGGGCACGATCTTGGAGATCACACCCTTGTTCCCGTGGCGGCCGGCGAGCTTGTCGCCCTCGGCGATCTTGCGCTTGGTCGCGACGTAGACGCGAACCAGGTCATTGACCCCCGGCGGCAGGTCGTCGCCGTCGTCGCGACTGAAGGTGAGAACGTCGATCACGACGCCACCCTCACCGTGCGGCACTTTCAGCGACGTGTCGCGAACCTCGCGCGCCTTCTCCTTGAAGATCGCGCGGATCAGCTTCTCCTCTGCGGTCAGCTCGGTCTCGCCCTTTGGCGTCACCTTGCCCACCAGCAGGTCACCGGAAACCACCTCGGCCCCGACCCTGACAATGCCCCGCTCGTCGAGGTTGCGAAGGCTCTCCTCGGAGCGGTTAGGGATGTCGCGAGTGATCTCCTCGTCGCCCAGCTTGGTGGTGCGGGCGTCGATCTCGTACTCCTCGATGTGGATCGAGGTCAGTTCGTCGTCCTTGACCAGGCGCTCGGAGAGGATGATCGCGTCCTCGAAGTTGTAGCCCTCCCAAGACATGAAGGCAACCAGGCAGTTCTTCCCGAGCGCAATCTCCCCGCCCGCGGTTGAGGAGCCGTCGGCGAGGATGTCGCCCTTCTTCACCTTCGTCCCGCTGGTCACCACCGGGCGCTGGTGGATGATCGTTCCCTGGTTGGAGCGCATGAACTTGTGGAGCGGGTACTCATCCTTCTTGGAGCCGTGCGTGACGACAATCCGCTCCGAGTCGACATGGGTGACCTCACCCGCGTCGGTGGCAAGGATCACGTCTCCGGTGTCGATCGCGGCACGGCGCTCCATGCCGGTCCCGATCAGCGGCGGCTCGGGCTTCAGCAGCGGCACCGCCTGGCGCTGCATGTTGGACCCCATCAGCGCCCGGTTCGCATCGTCGTGCTCGAGGAACGGGATGAGCGCCGTCGCCACCGACCAGATCTGGGTCGGCGAGACGTCCATCAGGTCGACTTCTTTGGGCGCAGCCGTTGCGTACTCCTGGTCGGAGGCGCGAACCAGGACCTGAGGGCCCTTCAGTTTCTTCGTCTTCTGGTCAACCTCGGCGTTCGCCTGGGCAATGACCTTGTCCTCCTCCTGGGTCGCATCCAGCTGGACGATCTCGTCGGTGACGACGCCGTTCTTGACGACCAGGTAGGGGGTCGTGACAAAGCCATGCTCAGAGACCTGCGCGTAGGAGGAGAGCGAGCCGATCAGGCCGATGTTCGGGCCCTCGGGTGTCTCGATCGGGCACATCCGACCGTAGTGGGTCGGGTGCACGTCGCGCACCTCGATCGGAGCCCGCTCGCGAGTCAGGCCGCCGGCGCCCAGCGCCGATAGCCGCCGCCGGTGCGTGAGGCCGGCCAGCGAGTTGGTCTGGTCCATGAATTGAGAGAGCTGGGAGGAGCCGAAGAACTCCTTCAGCGCCGCCACCACCGGCCGGATGTTGATGATCGTCTGCGGTGTGATCGCGTCGGCATCTTCGGTGGTCAGCCGCTCGCGAACCACTCGCTCCATCCGGTACAGGCCGATCCGGAAAGCCTCCTGGATCAGCTCGCCCACCGTGCGCAGGCGGCGATTGCCGAAGTGCTCGTACTCGTCGAGGTGGTCGTTGATCGGCTCGCGCGGGTAGGTGATCGCCTCCGCCGCGTAGTCCTTGATGGGGTTCTCCTCGTCGATCTCCTCGGGAATCCCCAGCCTCTTCGGGAGGCTGACCAGCTCCTTGATCAGGGAGATGATGTCGTCGTGGGTGAGGACCCGCTTGTCGAGGTCGATGTCGAGGTCGAGGCGCGCGTTCAACTTGTAGCGGCCAACCCTGGTCAGGTCGTAGCGCTTGGGGTCGAAGAAGAGCTGCTCGAGCAGCGCTTTGGCCGCATCCACGGAGGGCGGCTCGCCGGGGCGCTGCTTTTTGAACAGCTCGATCAGAGCGCCCTCTTCGGTCCTCGTCGCCTCCGTGTCGGCCTCGATCGTGTGCCGCAGGTAGACCGAGTTGCCGAACATCTTCAGAAGCTGCTCGTCCTCGACGTAGCCCATCGCGCGGAGCAGCACCGTCACCGGGAGTTTCCGCTTGCGGTCGATGCGGACGAAGACACGGCCCTTTTTGTCGATTTCGAGCTCCAGCCAGGAGCCCCGGGCCGGCATCAGGTTGGCAATGAAGACCTGCTTCTCGGGGTCCTTCGGAGCCATCACGTAGGCGCCCGGGGAGCGCACGAGCTGCGTGACGACAACGCGCTCGGTGCCGTTGATGATGAACGTGCCGCGGTCCGTCATCCACGGGAAGTCGCCCATGAAGACGGCCTGCTCGCGAATCTCTCCCGTCTCTTTGTTCTGGAAGGCGACGGTCGCGGTAAGCGGCCGCGAGTAGGTCATGTCCTTCTCACGGCACTCCTCAATCGAGTGCGGCGGATCCTCAAACTTGAACTCGCCGAAGACGATTGCCAGGTTCCCCGTGTAGTCCTCGATCGGAGAGACGTCGTTGATCGTCTCTCGCAGGCCGCCCTTCTTCGGATCCGTCAGACCTTCAAAGGAGCGACGCTGTATGTCAATCAGATGGGGGACTTCAAGGGGATTTTCAAGTCGAGAGAAACTCCTGCGGGTTACGGGGGCAGCGTTGGAACGTGCCAAAGTCGGCGACTCCTCCTCAAGCGGTCAGAGGGACGTGGATACAGCGCAGATATGGGCAGGGGATAGCAACAGGCGCGCGACCGCGAAAAATAACATACGGCCGCGCCCGGCTGTCGCGCGAGCCCGAAACCAATGGCCTGACTGCGGCCTACTTGAGCTCGACGGTCGCCCCGGCCTCCTCCAATTCTCCTTTGATCTTCTCGGCTTCCTCGCGCTCGATGCCCTCTTTGATCGCTTTCGGGGCCTCATCGACGAGCGCCTTCGCCTCTTTCAGGCCGAGGCCGGTAGCGGCTCGCACCACCTTGATGACCGGGACCTTCTGACCGCCGACCTCGGTCAGCACGACGTCGACCGTCGAGGCCTCCTCGTCGCCGCCATCGCCGTCGCCCGCGGGCGCACCGGCGGCGGCCGGCGCCGCTGCCGCGACCGCGGTTGCGGAGACGCCGAACTCCTCCTCCAGTGCCTTGATCCGCTCGGAGAGCTCGAGGACCGAGATGCCTTTCAGCTCCTCGATCCAATCCTCTGTCGAAATCTTGGTTGCCATCTACTCCTCTTCCTTGCTTGCGTCGTCGTCAGAATCAGAAGTCTCTTCGCCGTCCGCTGCCTGCTCGGCATCGGCCTCGCTTGCCTCAGTCTCGGGCGCCTGCTCGTCGTCCGCCTCGGGCTTCTCCTCCTCGTCGTCCGCCTCGGGCTCCTCCGCCTCAGCGTCGGCCTCGGGCTTCTCCTCCTCGGAGGGCGCCGCATCCGCCTCCTCCGCGGGCTCGGCCGTGGCGGCTTCGGCAGGGGCCTCGCCCGAGACGAGGCCCTTCTCGGCGATCTGGCCGAGCTGCAGAGCCAGGCCGGAGATCATCGAACCCAGGCCTCGCACGAGGCCGGTCAGAGGACTCGCGACCACTCCGGCGAGTTGCCCGTCGAGAACCTCCCGGGACGGGAGACGGGCAATCGACTTGAACCTGTCCTCGTCAAGGCTGAGCTCGTCCATGAAGCCGCCCTTGAAGACGAGGACTTCGTGCTCGCGGCTGAAGTTTGAGATCGCCTTCGCGGCCTGCGCGGTGTCGCCCTGGACGAAGGCAAGGGCGGTCGGCCCCTGGAGCAGCTCGGCGAGACGCTCCTCGCCCGCTCGCTCGGCTGCCAGTTTGGTGAGCCTGTTCTTGACGATCCGAAATGAGGCGCCGGCCTCGCGCAGTTTGCCGCGAAGCTCCGCGGCCTGCGGAACGCTGATGCCCCGATAGTCAACCGCGAAGATCGAATCGGCGCCCTCGATTTGGGCGGCGATCTCCTCGATTGTGGCTGCCTTCTCGTCTCGTTTCATCTTTCACCTGCACCGGGCTTCTGTCTCCGGTCGGCCAAAGCAATGTCCGTGTCGAACGGGATCGGCCGTCGGCGGCTGCCGGTGGTCTCGGGCGTGCGGCGGTGCAGTGTAGAGCAATGGCTCCGGCGGGCGCCGCCCACCTGCAAGGGCGAAGCGGTCAGGCGGTCGCGGGCTCGGCTGAGGCGACGGCCTCGCGCTCGACTGTCTTCGAAGCGTCCACCCGGATGCCGGGGCCCATGGTGGTGGTCACGGTCGCGGAGAGAATGTAGCGGCCCTTGGCGGATGCCGGCTTGGCTCGCAGGATCTCATCGATCACGGCGAGGTAATTGTCCAGCAGGTTCTGCGCGTCGAAGCTCGCCTTGCCAATGGCAAGGTGGACGATCGCCTGACGGTCGGTGCGGTACTCGATCTTCCCGGCCTTCGACTCCGTGACGGCCTTCTCGATGTCGTCGGTCACTGTGCCGACCTTCGGGTTGGGCATCTTCCCCTGGGGGCCCAGAACCCGACCGAGCTGGCCGACGGTCTTCATCATGTCGGGCGTCGAAATCGCCACATCGAAGTCGGTCCAACCCTCCTGGACTTTCTTCGCAAGGTCATCGGCACCGACGAAATCGGCTCCCGCCGCCTCGGCATCGCGTGCCTGCTGGCCCTGGGCGAAGACGGCAACGGTGACATCTTTGCCGAGCCCATGAGGCAAAGCCAGGGTCCCGCGCAACTGTTCCTCCGCGTGCCGGACGTTGACCCCAAGCCGCAGGTGCAGCTCGACCGTCTCGTCGAAACCGGCGGTCGCGGTCTCCTTTATCAGTGAGATCGCCTCGGCGGGCGGGTAGGCGCGCGAGCGCTGAACTTTGCCGTACTGCTTGCGGTAGCGCTTGCCGTGAGCCATGTCTAGGACACCTCAACGCCCATCGAACGGGCGGTGCCGGCGATGATCTTGGAGGCGGCGTCGAGGTCGTTCGCGTTGAGATCGGGCATCTTCCGCTCAGCGATCTGACGGACCTGATCCATCGAAATCGTTCCAACTTTGTTGACGTGCGGCTCCCCTGACCCCTTTGGAATCCCCGCCGCTTCCTTGATCAGGACCGCGGCCGGAGGGGTCTTCGTAATGAAGGTGAACGAGCGGTCCTCGTAGACCGTGATCTCGACCGGGATGATCGTCCCACCCTCGCTTTGGGTCTGGGCGTTGAACGCTTTGCAGAACTCCATGATGTTGACGCCGTGCTGGCCCAGCGCGGGACCGACCGGCGGAGCCGGATTGGCGTTGCCCGCCTGGATCTGCAGCTTGATGAGGGTGAGGACTTTCTTGGCCATCGGCGTTCTGGAGCTTAGATCTTCTTGACTTGGTCGTATCCCACCTCGACCGGCGTCTCGCGGCCGAAGATCGAAACCAGGACCTTGAGTTTGGCGGCATCCTCGTTGATCTCGGCGATCTCGCCGGAGAAGTCAGAGAGAGGGCCGGAGATGACCTTGACCGACTCTCCGATGGAAAACTGCGCCTGGGTCCGCGGCCGCTCCGCCGTCTCACGGTGCAGCAGCCGGTCCACCTCTGCTTTGGAGAGGGGCACGGGTTTGTTCCGCGCCCCCACGAACCCGGTCACCCCGGGAGTGTTCTTGACAAGGCCCCACGCGTCGTCGGTCATCTCCATGTTGACCAGGACGTAACCGGGCATCGTCCGTTTCTCCTTCGGTTCTTTCTGGCCGTCCTTGTTGACTTCCATCACCTGCTCGGTGGGGACGACCACCTGGCGAACGTTGCGGTTCTGGGCCATTGTCTGCACCCGGTGCTCGAGATTGTGCTTGACCTTGTTCTCGTGCCCCGAGTAGGTGTTGATCACATACCAGCGATACATCTCTATCTAAGCCTCTGCTTGATCGCGATCCCGTAGGCGCCTAGAGGATCTTCCGGATAAGGAAACTGAAGGCGCTGTCGAGGGCGCCCAGATAGGCGGCTGCGACCGCCACAAAGATGATCGTGACCGCCGTCGCCTGCACGAGGGTGTCGCGGTCGGGCCACTGCACTTTCCGCAGCTCGGCCCAGCAGGACATGAGGAAGCCAAGGACCCCGCCACGCTGGCGCTCGGCAGTCGCCTGTTTCTGGCGGCGCGCCAGCTGCTCTCGCTCCTGCCGCTTGCGCTCCTCGCGCTGGCGCTTCTCGGCTTCCTTGGCACGCCGCGCCTCAGCGCGACGCTCAGCACGGGTTTGCTTGGGGGCATCCGGTGTCTCGAGGCTGGCCTCGGGAGCACCAGCCGCCATCCCGGCCTCGACCGCCTCGATCTCCGCAACGTCGCCGGAGATCGGAACCTGAGTGTCGTGCTGGGCGCGGGACTGACTGTCTCCCTTGCCGCCACTTCGTTGCTTCTCCTGGGCTTCACGGGCGCGGCGCTCGGCCTTGCGCTGTGCGCGACTCTTCGCCATCGGCTCAGCACCCCTGGCCGCGCCGGCCGGAGGACACTTTTGCGTCCGCGTATGCGGCCGGAGTCACCGCGTCTCCTTGTGCGCGGTGTGGCGCCCGCACCAGCGGCAGAACTTGCGCAGCTCGATTCGATCGGGCGAATTTCGCCGCGACTTGTTCGTCTGGTAGTTGCGCCGCTTGCAGTCTTCGCAAGCCAGCGTCACCGCGATGCGGACATCTCCGCGAGCCATGTCTCCTACTTGCTGTACGGACGCCGTTACAAGAGAAAACCCCGGGCCGAAGCGCGAGGCTGGGCTGAAGGATAGCGCTACTCAGGGCCGTGCGATTACCGCCTGGAAGGAGACGGGGCCGGAGGTGGCGCGGACTTCGAGGCGGAGGGCGGCGTGGCCGCAGTTGGAGTAGGCGATACGGGCGCTGCCGTCAGGTCCGGTCGCGGCCCGGCCGAGAATGCGACCGTGCTCCGGATCGCGCAGGGACAGTGAGAGACCGGCGCCTTCCGAGGCCTGTAGCGAGACGGTGACGGGACCGTCCAGGGGAGTACGAACGAGATGCGAGGCAACCCAGGGCGGGTTGCCGACCGCGCGGCCGGTCCCGACGCCGACGGCTCCCGAGCGGATGCCGGCCGCGGGTGCCGGTTCCCCCGGCGGTGCGGTCACGGTTCCGGCCCAGCGCATTTCCACCGGGCCCCTCGGGGGATGTGCAACATCGGCGTGAATCTTCGCCAGGGAGACGGCGGTCGGGCGCAGCAGCGGCGTGTATTCCCAGCTGACGCGGTCGCCGGGGCGGTTGAGGTGGGCATAGGACTCGGCGAAGGCCTCTCCGGGGTCTTGCCAGTAGTGGCCATGCTGGTTGCCGGGGAAGAGGCGACCGCGTCGGGTGAGCTGACAGACGCGCTCGTATGTCGCCCAGCGCGCAGTGCCTGCCTCGGTCGCCGACAGGGTCCCGCCGGCCAGAGTGTTGGCGATGTGGTGTCCGTACTCGTGGGCGATCGCGAACTCGCGCGGCACACCGTCGACCGGACGGTCGACGCCGGACACGGTCATCTCGCTTTCGGAGGGGAAGTAGCAGGCGATCACGCTCGCCCCGCAGACCTCATGGATCTCATCCGGGGTCGTGACAAAGACGCTGAGCTGGGTGAGCTCCGGGCCGTGATCCAGCGAGCGCAGGACCGCAGCAACAGATTCGACCTCGGCGGCGCCATAGTGGTCGGAGTAGACCCGGAATTCGTTCGCCGCTGAGGCGTAGCGCCGAGCGGTCTGGCGCACCATCGCCCGCAACGCGGCGGTACGAGGCCGGACTGCCGAATCGAATGCACGCGCCGGGTGGCGCGCGGCAGCGAGCGCGTCGCGCAGGGGCTCACGGGTCGCCGCCCGGCTCGCCGGGGCAAGGGCGACTGCGCTCAGCGCGATGGCCGCGGCAAGGCGTGCTGTCCTGCCTCCGTACACGCGGACGCATCGGACGGCGCGCGCCAGTCAGGGAGAACCGACCCTTCCTTCTGGACGAACGGCCGGCCGCTATCTAGGAGACTGCAAGCCTTCTCCCGGGATCCGGTTCAGAGACCGAGCGTTTTGGCGATGATCGTGCGCTGTATCTCGGAGGTGCCGCCGTAGATGGTCGAGACCATGGTGGCGCGCACGAGGCGCTCCATGTCGTACTCGGAGGAGTAGCCATAGCCCCCCATCAACTGCATTCCCTCCACCGCGATGCGTTTTGCGACCTCGGTGACGTGCAACTTCACCATTGAGGCCTCCCGCGGCAGCATCCGGCCGGGGTCTTCGTCCGTCAGGGTCGCGACCCAGCGTGTCATCAGACGAGCCGCCTCCATTTCGGTTGCCATGTCGGCGAGTCGGTGCTGGAGTGCCTGGAAGGAGCCGATCGGGCGACCGAACTGCTTGCGCTCCTTGACGTAGGCGAGCGCGTCGTCGAAGGCGCGCTGGGCGATCCCCAGCATCGTCGCGGCGAGGATCAGCCGCTCGACATTGAGCCCCGCCATCAGCTGCGTCCACGCCTGGTCGACCTCTCCCAGCAGGGCGTCGGCCGGCGCCTCCACGTCGCTCAGGTAGAGCGTGTTGGTCTCCTCGCCGCCCATTGTCTTGATCGGGACTATCTCGAGGCCCTCGACCTCGCGCGGGATCCAGATCATCGACAGGCCCTGGTGCTTGGAGTCGCCCTTGGTGGTCCGGCAGACGACGAGGATGTGGTCGGCGATGTGGGCGTTGGAGATGAAGACCTTCTGACCGTTGAGCACGAAGCCGCCGTTGACGCGCTCGGCCGACGTGGTGAGGGCACCAACGTCGGAGCCCGCCTCCGGCTCGGTCATCGCGATCGCCTCGACGGCGCCCGCGGCGATGCCGCCGAGGATCTCGCGCTTCTGCTGGTCGGTGCCGAAGCGCTGCGTGGCTCCGGCGACGATTAGGGTCGTCGCATAGCCGCCAATCGGAGCCAGGCCCCGCGAGGTCTCCTCCATGAAGAGACAGGCGTCCAGCATCGAGCCACCCGACCCCCCGTAATCCTCGGGAATCGTGATGCCAAGCCAGCCCAGCTCGGCCATCTTCTTGTAGAGGTCGAAGTTGTGGTGCAGCCTGTGGCCGTCGGTCAGCTTCTCCCGCTGCTCGAGCGTCCCGCACTCCCGCCCGCAGAAGTCGCGGATGGCGTCGACGAAGTCCTGCTGCTCGTCGGTGAGTGCGAAGTCCATCGGCGGCGCAGACTATCGCCCTCCGCCCTGCGGAACGGGGGCGGCGATTCGGCGCCGGCATGCAGCGTCATCGGCATGCACGGATGCCCCACATCAACCATCTAGGCTTCAGGGATCCCGGAGAGGTGTCCGAGTGGCTTAAGGAGCGCGACTGGAAATCGCGTGGGCGGGGTTAACCCGCCTCGTGGGTTCGAATCCCACCCTCTCCGCTTGAGCTTCTGCGAAGGCTGAAGAACGCCGTCAGAAGGTCGGAGCACTCAGCCTCCATGACGCCGGCTGTCACCTTTGGGCGGTGGTTGAGGGCGGGCTCGGCGAGGATGTCGAGAATGCTTCCGGCGGCCCCGGCCTTTGGGTCCCGGGCACCGAAGACGACCTCGGGGATGCGCGCGAGAACGATCGCGCCGGCGCACATGGCGCAGGGCTCGAGGGTGACGTAGAGAGTTGTACCGGGGAGCCGCCAGCCTCCCAACGCCTCCGCGGCGGCGCGGATGGCGAGGACCTCCGCGTGGGCGGTTGGGTCGGCGCGCAGCTCGCGCTCGTTGCCGGCGGCGGCAATCGGCTCTCCCTCGCGGGCGACGACGGCCCCGATCGGGACGTCATCGTGGTCCTGGGCCTCACGGGCGCGCTCGATTGCGAGGCTCATCAGGCACCGGTGCGCTGCGGGTGTGGGCTCGGCTGGCATCGATCGGGAAGTATGTGGCACCAACAACTTCCCCGCCAGGCCGGTGTTCCTTGGAAGGACCCACCGGAATGCCGGGATCCCCGCGAGCCCAGAACGACATGAAACCACGCCTCTCGATCTTCGCCGTGCTTGTGCTGCTCGCAGCGCTGTCCGCGACGTCGGCGCAGGCGGCCA
>Ga0210086_1001488_pt1 | contig 11948 bp, 10 predicted proteins | sample China_Galinas_PW_3_FD_184867 | JGI IMG/M metagenome (GOLD analysis project Ga0210086, IMG submission 184867) | Wetland microbial communities from San Francisco Bay, California, USA, that impact long-term carbon sequestration - China_Galinas_PWB_D2... | ecosystem: Environmental > Aquatic > Marine... | reverse complement strand
AACCGCCTCAATTGTTTTAACTTTTTTTTTAGCTAAATTTTGAGTAAAACGTAACATTACTCTATCACGAGTTAAGTCCACGATCTTTGCATCCAGTGCTGTATTAGTATGTGATAATTCTTTTTTAAATGCCTCATCTGCAGAGCGCTTCATGGCAAATATGTCAGTTGTAGAAAGTGCACACAGAATAAGAGGTAAAATTATAGATTTTTGTAATATTTTCATAATAAATCTCCATTAATAAGATTATTTGAACCTTATACTATCAGTATAAATGACATTGCCTATTTGTCAAAAGGGGTTCTGCAAGCCCTGTTTTTAACCAGTATTTTCTATATATGTTTGGTATGCTAACCAGGCAGTCTCTTTATAAGTGAGGGCAGCTGCAGCCGGATCGGATGCTTGGTAGATACCTCTGCCTACAATAATGGCATCTATACCCCGCTGCCCTATAGTAGTTTGGGGGGTATTATATTGTTGCTTGAGAGTATCTTGGGCATCGGCCAAGTGTATGCCCGGTGCCATATGGATAAAACGCGGGTCATCAGAGAGTCGTTCTTGGCAGATGAAGCCGATTACAAACTGGCCATATTCTTGAGCCATTTGTACCGTTTGCTTGGTATATGCCTCTGTAATGAGGTTGCCGTAAGAACTCATTTGTGCGAGTAAAAGGAGACCCCGCATAGATTGTGTTGCAGTATCAAGTTGGGTAACACCTGCTATGAGTCCCTCAATAATACCGGGACCAGGTAATGTATGAGCATTGGTTATGTGTGCCCAATCGGCAATGTGATGTATGCCTTGGGTATATTGATGCGTAACCGTGTTGCCAATATCTGCAAATTTTCGATCTTCAAAAATTAAAAAATTATATTTGTCTGCAAGAGCTTGTAGCTCTTTAATTAGATCCCAATCAAAATCAATAACAATATCAATATGCGTCTTAAGCATACAGATATGTGGGCCAACCTGCTTGGCGAGAGTAAGCAGCTCATGTTTAGTAGTTATGTCTGCAGAAACTATCAAATTAGTTTTTTTCTCTGCCATTATACTGAATAATTTTTTGCTGAGGGGGTGAGTGCATAGCTCAGCACGAGCTGCAAAGTTGAGCTTGAGTTGTCTGTTGCCGGGTACCATAGTTGTTACACTGCTTGGCGTAATAAGCATGCTCGCTCCTACTATTACAAATAAATTTTTCATCGTATTTGTTGCATAAATAGTTTAACTTGATCTGCTACGTGAGCAGTTATTTTATTATTTTTTTCGAGTATATCGATAACTTCAGTCAATGTGCATAGCGCATGTAATCGGTAACCTTGCTGTGCCAATCGCTCTTTGCCGCCGCCTTCACGATCCAATATTACCGCTATGTCACGGACAATAAGTTGCTGTTGTTCAAGTATGGTAATTACTTCAAAAATGCTTGCACCGGTTGTGATTAAATCTTCTACTACCAATGCCGTATCACCCGGCTTGTAGATACCCTCTATTGTTTGTCTAGTACCGTGGTCTTTAATGGTAGGGCGCGCCATAATCAATGATTTATTACGGTTAAATGCAAGACTGCTTGCGAAGGGGATGGCTGCAGTGGGTACCGGGCAGAGCGTGGTATAGGTGCACGTATTTATCTCGCTCCATAATAACTCTTCAACTTGATGTAATAATGGTGGGTGAGAAATTATTTTACGTAGATCAATATACAAGGGTGAGGTTATACCGCTCTTGAGTACAAATGATCCAAATAGTATGGCGCCAATATCATAGAGTTGTATAATAAACTGTTCTTTTGTAACTGAAGCAAAATATTTTTGTTGTATAGGTGGGGTACTACTGTGCGGGGTGTTCATACATGTTCCTGTAATGAGTATTGAGAGTAGATATATTCGCATTATAAATCCTTTTGATGTAACGTGTTGCTAAATATGGATCCCACATAGTACCGGTTCCGCTCATGGCAATATCTGCACCGGCATCAAAAAAGCTATCAAACTGTTCGGGCAGCGTTATACCACCGGTGCCAAGAATCGTCAAATCTAAATTATGTTTCTTGTTGATGTAGTATGCATGCTGGATCCATTTTACAGCGAGATTAAAGATTGGCGCACCGCTTATACCGGCTGTTGTGCGTGTGCCAAAAGCCGGTTGATGATGTTCATTTAATATCTGCGTACTCACACTATTAATGCCGCATATGCCACGCGCGCCGGCACATGCAGCTGCGCACATCATAGTTTCCATCTGCTGAGCATTGTTTGATATGCCAACTTTTATAATGAGTGGTATGGGATTAATTGCAGTTGTTATGTTTTTTATAATTTGTTGCATCAAGTCGAGGTTGCAATATATCGGACTATTATCATGCAAATTGGGGCAAGAAAAATTTGCCTCTACTGCATGTGCGCCGGCTTCTACTACCGTACATGCGAGAAATGTCCAATCATCTACGAGTGTACGTGTATTTGTTGCTGCACCGTAGATAGAAGCGATAAGTATTTGGTTATTATTTAATGCAGCACGAGAGTCTGCAATACCTTGTACAGAAGCAGCAAGCATGTCTGATGAATTGCCAATTGAATTGGCCAATGCAAGAGTATTCATTAATGTAGGTTGTTGATCTGTGCTATGCATAACTGATGTGTGTAGATCTAAATGAGATAATAGTTGATAGGAAACTGGTAATGTATGCGGGAAAGGATGTGGTGGATGTGCAAAGCTACGGATTGTTTTGTGAGTAAATACGCTAAAACCAAGTTGTGCAAGTAGTCGAATATAAGCACTGCTGCCGGTAATGGGGCATGCAGGTATCCCAAGAGGATGTTGAATCGTGTAATCAAAAAATTTATGTGGATGTTGTGTTTGAGGAAGTTGAGGAGTGGGTATTTTAAGTTGTGCAGATTGTGTAAGATTTTCTTGTATACTTAATTGTGTATCGAAAATAGGAAAAGGTGCATCCGGGATGCTATACATTTCATCATTTTTATCCTTTTTCATAAAATCCTTTTGATTTAATTTGATGATTTGATACAGTGTATCCAATTGTCCAATTTTAATCAAAGGAGGAAGGTATGTCGGACGCGTCGATTACTAGATACAACACCATCGATTCTTATCACAATACCGTACAAAAATTGAGAACATTTTTTCTTGATCGCGGATTTAAAGAAATAGATACGCAATCACGTCTGAGTATTTTGGCCGCATGTGAGGACCCACGTACGATAGCGACGTTTAATTTTGCTGGAACCAAATGGCCATTGCCGCAAACAGGTCAAATGTGGTTAGAACATGAATTATTAACAAATCCGCGCCTTCCCGGCGCTTTTTGTTTGACTACAAGTTACCGTGATGAGCCTGATCCGGATCCAAATCGCCACTTAAAAATCTTTCAATTATTTGAGTTCGAAACGCATGGCAATATGCAAGCACTCCAAAAATTAATGGAAGAGTTGTTTGAATGGCTAGGATTTGGACCAAAAGAAAAGTACCGCGAGGGTAATTATTCATTTATAGCGGATCACTATCACACAAAATATCTTGAGACAGAGCATGAAGAAAAATTATGGAAAGACTTTAGCCCGGTGTTTTTCTTGAAAAACTTTCCAAACTATACGCATCCATTTTGGAACATGAAAAAAGATGGTGATCACAATAAAAAGATTGATGCTATCTTATATGGAATAGAAACGGTTGGATCTGCTGAGCGTAGTTGCAGCGCAGAAGAGATGCGCGAAATGTTCCATACAATCAGTGATGGTATGTATGCCAAAATTTTGTATGATCATTTTGGTAAAGAACGCGTAGAAAAAGAACTCGAAACATTTTTAAGTTATGACTTCTTTCCGCGTTTTGGTGGAGGTATTGGTGTAGCACGTTTAATGCGTGCACTTGAACTTGCAAAACAAGACCAGGTAACTACACATATGTATGCAACCAAGCACACACCTTTGCAAACTACTATATAGTCGAATACATGCATATATACAGAGTCGCTCGTATGAGTGGCTCTTTTTTTTAAACATGTGCGCCGTTATCGAGCAAGATTTGTTCTATTTGATACAAAATTAATTTTGATGAATGATGTTTGAGGTATTTTTTATACGTTTGTATAAGGTTGAGTGCTGATTCTCCATCATAATTTTTGTAATTTAAATCGATGTTATATTTTGCAAGCAGCATGCGGATGGTCTGATTGAGATCATTCACATGATGAGTATTTTCTTCAAGCAAGTGATTTTGGTCTGCAGGGTGGCGGCCAACTGCTATTGCATAATCAATAAATGAATAAATACACCACATAATAGCAGCTTGTTCTACGGTAGGAAAAAATGAATTTACTAAATTTTTTACTAAGGTTAGTACGGGTTGATTTGTATCATCTTGTCTGTTTAATTCTTGACGGGTATTGTTACAAAAATAAGCTAACATTAATGAAACAAAAAATTTTCTAAAAAATACGCGGACATCATCTGTAAGGTTGCCAGCTTCAGAAAGACGCCCCATAACGGATGATGCTTCTATTTCTATAAGGGCTTGGCCAATCTCTTTAATTGCCTCCATAAGTGGCGTGTTGCCGTCAACATCGCGCGTCGCGTTTATATCAGCGCCAAGCTTTAAAAGATGAGCAGCTTTTTTATATTTGCCTTGGGCAATTGCGATGAACAATAGGCCATTTTTGCTTATATTTCTTGCGTGTGTGGGGGTGTGAATTGTTAAGCATAATAAGATGAGGTATATACCATGTTTTTTATCCTTCATTTTGCTCCTTTGTTGCACATTAATACCATGCAATTGTAGTATGAATATTATTGTTAAGCAATGGGCATATACTGTATCGACATACAAAGAATTGTTTGTAGAGCTTTTTCTTGTCTGATTGCGTTATTCAATGTATTATATAAAGGTATAATTTATTTCTATTATACTGATTTTTAATCAGAAATAGTCGAGGAAGGACCAAGTTGTATGGAACCGGCAGAAACTAAAAATATAAATGGAAACAGTCACATTAAACCGGTATTAGTTGAGGATGAGTTAAAGGATTCATTTTTAGATTATGCGATGTCGGTTGTCGTGAGCCGCGCTATTCCCGATATACGTGACGGATTAAAACCAGTGCATCGTCGCGTGTTGTATACCATGCATCAACTTGGTTTCCACTATAATAAGCCATATCATAAATCCGTACGTGTTGTGGGTGAAGTTCTTGGTAAATATCACCCGCATGGTGACCAAGCAGTGTATAATACCATGGTTGGTATGGTGCAAGATTTCTCAAAACGTTATCCACTTTTAGATGGTCAAGGCAACTGGGGTTCTGTTGACGGTGATGGTGCAGCAGCTATGCGTTATACTGAAGTACGTATGGCAAAAATTGCACAAGAAATTTTAGCAGATCTTGATAAAGAAACGGTTGATTTTGTACCTAACTTTGATGAATCTACGGTTGAACCAACCATTTTGCCAAGTAAATTACCTAACTTATTAGTCAATGGGACCTCAGGTATTGCAGTTGGTATGGCAACTTCTATTCCACCACATAACTTAACGGAAATAATAGACGCTTGTTTGGCGTTAATCAGTAATCCTGATACAACTGATGATGAATTATTTCGTTTAGTTCCCGGGCCTGATTTCCCGACCGGTGGAATTATTTGTGGACGTTCCGGTATTGTGAGTGCATATAAAACGGGGCGCGGACGTGCAATTTTACGTGGTGAAGTTGAATTAGAAGAAGACATGAAGCGTGGTGGCAGTCGTATTATTATTACTGAATTGCCATATCAAGTTAATAAAGCAGAACTTGCAATTAAAATTGCAGATTTGGTTAAAAATAAAGTTATTGATGGTATTACCAATATTAAAGATGAATCTGATAAAAAAGGCATGCGTCTTATTATTGACGTGAGACGTGGTGAGATTCCGCAAGTTATATTAAATCAGCTCTATAAACATACGTCATTACAAACATCAGTTTCTATCTTGATGCTTGGGTTGCTTGATAATCGCCCGTTAGTATTTACCCTACGTCAATTACTTGAAGAGTTTTTATATTATCGCAAACAAGTTATTTATAAACGTACCATTTATGATCTTAAAAAAGCGCAAGCACGCGAACATCTTTTAGAAGGCTTTATTGTTGCGCTTAATAATATTGATGCAATTGTTGCATTAATTAAAAAATCATCTGATGCAGCAGAGGCTATTGGCTTATTACATACACAATATAAGTTATCTGAAGAGCAGGGTAAGGCGATTTTAGAAATGCGCTTGCAACGCTTGACCGGTCTTGAACAAGAAAAAATTCGCAATGAGATAGAAGAAATTAAAAAAACTATTGCATATCTCAAGTCGATTATTGAGAGCGAAGAAATACTTAAAAAAGAAATAATTAAAGAGTTGCGCGCAGTTAAAGAAACCTATGGCGATGTGCGTAAAACGCGCATAGAAGGTGCCGTAGATATTTTGACCGAAGCAGATCTCATTCCTGATGAAGAAGTAGTGGTAACCTTGACCATGAAAGGTTACATAAAACGTGTGCCGCTCGAAGTCTACGGTGTACAGCATCGTGGTGGCAAGGGCAAAATGGGCATGGCAACATTGGAAGGTACAGAAGATGCCGTGCGCGATATATTTGTTACGCGCAATCATGATGAGCTGCTCTTCTTTACCAATCTGGGTCGTGTATACAGCTTAAATGTGTTTGAAGTTCCTGAAGCAGGCCGCGTAGCTCGTGGGCGTGCGGTGATTAACTTGCTTCCACTTCAACCAAATGAGTATGTAGTTAAATTGCTTTGCACACGTGATATGGAAAATAAATTTATTGTTATGTTAAGCAAGCAAGGTATCATTAAGCGTACCGATGCTATGAGTTTTGCAAAAATTAGATCAACCGGTATTCGTGCGGTGACTTTAAAAGAAGATGATGAGTTAGTATTCTGCTCACTCAGTTCAGGTTCTGATACGGTCATTATTGCTACACAAAATGGACAAGGTATTCGCTTTAAAGAAGATGAAGTGCGTTCCATGGGTAGACAAGCAAGTGGTGTAATTGGTATCCGTTTGCGCAAAGATGATGAAGTGGTTGGTATGGAAGTTGTGTCTGATGGTGGCGATATACTTTTTGCAACAGAAAATGGCTACGGCAAAAAAGTACGCATAGAAGATTTCCGTATTGCGCATCGTGGGGGTGTTGGCGTACGTACGATTCCAACAGATAAACGTAATGGTGAAGTAATTGGTTTGGTTATTGTTCGTCCGACATCTGAATTGATGTTGATAGATAAATCAGGAAAAATTATTCGCCTGCCAGCAAGTGAAGTGCGTACAATGGGGCGCCAAGCAAAAGGTGTGCGTTTAATTAGACTAGATAAAGGACAACAACTTGCTGCAATCTTTGCATTTGATATTGAAGGTACTGCAGAAGATGATGGAGAAAGTACGTCATCGGGTGGTAGCTCGCAAGAAGAACAAGCACCGGTACAAGCAGCAGCGCCACGTCAAGATCAAGAAGTATTGATGGCACAAGGCGAAACGGATTTCGATCTCTTTGGCATGTATGATGATGCTGAAATTTTTGAAGAAGTTGCGATAGAAGAGCCTATTGCCAATACTGAATTTGAAGATGATTCTTTTATGGCATTTTAACATATAAATTACAACGATTATCCTTATTATTGTTCGTAGTAATGCATGAAGAATAATAAGGATAATTTTTTTACTATGCAATTACCTGATCAACATATTATTTTACATCTTTCTTTGCTGAATGGCATTGGCCCAGCAAAGGTAGCTCATATGATGCATGCAAAACCATCTGATGTTGCATGGTCTGTATTATATACCTTGCGTAATGTGAGTGATATTATGCATATGTTTGGGGTAACTGAACACATAGCAAAAAAAATTATAAATGGTTTGCAGGATGTTACACTGCTAGAGCAAGAGCTTGCTCTTATTAAAAAACATCAGATCCAATGGGCTACTATAGCTGATGATACCTACCCGACATTATTAAGACATATTAATGCACCGCCTACCGTTGTATATTGGTTAGGTGAATTACCACATATGGAGCGTGCTATTGCGATGGTGGGTTCTCGTAATGCAAATTATTATGGGCAACGTATGGTGAATGTATTGGTGCCAGCATTGGTAGAACAACAATGGGCTATTGTAAGTGGTGGTGCGATTGGTCTGGATACTATGGCGCATCGAGCAGCGTTGCAAGCAAAGGGCATAACTATTGCAGTGCTTGGTTCAGGATTGCTGCAACAGTACCCTACATCAAATAAACGTTTGTTTGCAGAAATTATTGCTACAGGTGGTACGGTGCTGAGCTCATTTCCGCTCAACGAGACAGCCATGCCGGGTAATTTTCCGGCACGTAATCGTATTATTGCAGGTTTAAGCAAGGGATGCGTGGTGGTGCAAGCAGCCATACAAAGTGGAGCGCGTATTACGGCTCGTTTTGCGCTTGATCAAGGCAGAGATGTGTTTGCGGTACCAGGTTCAGTTGATGATCCACTGAGTGCCGGATGCCATGCATTGATTCAGGAAGGCGCAAAATTAATTACCGGACCTGCAGATATTTTGGCGGAATATGAGGAGCTAAATCAGGGGCCAGTACGGGCTGCCGGCCAAACGGTAACATATCAAAAAGATCTTGCCTATGTAGATGATAGTGTGGGTGGTCGCATTGTACAGGCGTGTGCTCAGCCACAATCTACAGATGACTTGGTGCAAACAACCGGGGTTAATTTGACAGAGGTTCAGGAGAAGCTCTTTGAACTACAGCTTGCAGGAGTGGTAGAACAGGACTTTACGGGTATGTGGATTGCACGTTAATCTTTGCGTTTTTCCCTAAAATAGTATAAAATTTGAGTATCTCTGCTATTAAAACAATTTTAATGGTATTTCAATCAGAAAATTATAGGTTAGGTTCATATCTGACAAGGATGTACACATGCCAGTACCAAAGAGGAAGCGCTCGCGGGCGCGCAAAAATAAACGTTTTGCAAATAAAGGTCTTTTAGTGCACGCAATCGTGCATTGTCACAACTGTCAAACACCACTTAAACCACATCAAGCATGCACAGGATGCGGGTTTTATAAAGGGGTTAAGGTAGTGAGCACAAAGGCTGACCGTATCACTAAACGTGTTGAAGCACGTAAGGCTGAAGAACAATATCAGTCCCAAGCATCTGCAGAATCAACTGAACAATAAGTTTAGATATCTGTGCTGAACAAAGGGAAAAGCCATGATCGCAGTTGATGCGATGGGCGGTGATTTAGCACCTTATGCAGTTGTGCAAGGTGCGCTTCATGCGGCACGCAGCGGTATACCTATCACATTATTTGGCGATAAAGCGATTCTAGAATCGCTTCTCGATAAATTCGATGCGCAATGGCGTAAAGTGCCTATTGCGCTTGAACATTGTGCAGAAATAATCGATATGCATGATGTACCTACCAAAAGTGTTATCAAGAAAAAAAATGCATCATTAGTTCGTGCGGTACAGGCCGTAGCAGATGGCAATGCGCAAGCAGTAGTTTCTGCGGGCAACTCCGGTGCTGTGCTTGTAGCAGGCACCTTATTAATTGGCCGTGCATCCGGCATAAGTCGCCCATGTGTTGGTGGTTTTTTGCCTACAAGTACTGGGAATGTATTTTGTCTGGATCTTGGCGCGAATGTAGATTGTAAACCAGAACACCTTGAACAGTTTGCAATTATGGGTCATGTATATGTTCATTTGACAAAGGGCATACAGAAACCACGCGTTGCTTTGCTTGCCAATGGGCATGAACCTTATAAAGGTCCGGCGCTTGTTAAAGAAGTATACCAACGCTTGTCTGAGCAAAAAGTTATAGATTTTATAGGCAACATAGAAGCGCGTGAAATTTTTAAAGGTGAAACAGATGTGGTGGTAACTGATGGGTTTGCCGGTAATGTTTTACTTAAATCCATCCAAGGTGCATCGCGCATGTTAATTGATATATTACGCGCAGAAACGCAAAAACTTTCTTGGTGGCGCCGCATGCTATCTTTGTTGAATATATCTGCGATTAAAAAAATAAAGCACAGTACTGATTATGCACGCACCGGTGGTGCATTATTATTAGGATTAAGACAGCCTGTTGTTGTTGCGCATGGATGTTCCCATGCGGGAGCAATTGAACAGGCAATACGGTTTGCACATCGCGTTGCCGAGCAACAGTTTATTACTCAGTTTAATGCAGAAGTATTGAGTTGTTTAAAGAAGCAGCATACGGGTGGATTTGTATCGCAAAAAGTACGTTCAGTTTTTAAATGGATGCAACAGTAATGATAAAGTTGGAACTTCATATTTGTACAGAAATATGCTAGCTTCACTTTGTTTTTTGTAGTTTTGAAGATGCTTCGATTTTTTTAAAAAATATAAGGATTTTATAATGTCAGTTCATCACATTACACAAACAGTTCGCTCTACTATACAAGGTTGGTATTATCTTTTGATTGGCAAATCGCACGTTCATTATATGCGTTATGTGCAATATGCATTGGCTGGCATTGGTGCAACTATTATTCTTGGTGGTGCATTTTTTACCTATAGTTGGTATGCGGCATATAAAGACCGTGCTGCACAACGCGTATTATCCCACTATATAGATGAGTATCGTAAAGTGTATGCGCAAAGCACTGGTTGGGGTGCAATAGAAGATTTATTTCAACTTGGAGCAGAGCAACATAGTGGCTCATCTTTATATCCATATTTTTTAGGATTTCAAGCTGATGTATTAGTGCAACAAGGTAAAAAAGAACAAGCATTAGACGTATTAGATAAGATGATGATTGCTTTGCCTAGCAATAAAAAACTTACACCATTATTTGGTATGAAGCGCGCATTACTCAAACTTGACATGGTAAATCCAGCGTTACAACAAGAAGGGTTGCAAGAATTAATAGCATTAGCGCGAGATGAGAAAAATCTTTTTAATGATGCTGCGCAATATTTATTGGGCAACTACTATTGGAACCAAAACAATATAAAAGAAGCTCAAGAAGTGTGGCAAACATTAGTGCAGACTCAACAAGATGAACATGCACTAATTACATCCTCTCCTTGGGCGCAACTTGCACAACAAAAGCTTCAACAATTAGCATAAAAGAGCAGAACATGAGTACGCAGAATCCGTTTAAACATATTCGTGTGCGTTTTGCGCCATCGCCAACCGGCCATCTTCATATTGGTGGATTGCGTACGGCATTATTTAATTGGCTTTTTGCGCGTCATAATAAAGGTAGCTATTTACTACGTATAGAAGATACTGATCTAGAACGTTCAAAAGCTGAATATATCAATTCAATTATTTCTGCATTACAGTGGGTTTCTCTTGAATCAGATGAGCCGATGGTAATACAATCTGATCGCATTGCTGAACATAAAAAAGTTCTTAATCAATTGGTTGCAGAGGGCAAGGCTTACCGATGTTACTGCGGTCCAGATGATCATATTGCGCGCTATAAAGCGCAACATGGTGGCGAGGATGCATTGTTCATCAAGTATGATCGACATTGTCGCACGCATCAGCAGCAACCGGATGCTCAAAAGTCATATGTAATTCGTTTTGCACTTCCGGATGATCGTTCAGAGGTTGTTTTTGAAGATATTATTCGCGGTCGTGTTGTATTTCCAATTGATCAGCTTGATGATTTTATTATTGCACGTTCAGATGGTACACCTATGTACAATTTTGTGGTAGTTGTTGATGATGCTGCGATGCATATTTCTCATGTTATTCGCGGAGAAGATCATATTTCAAATACACCAAAACAATTGTTATTGTATGAAGCATGTGGCTATCCTGCACCACAGTTTGCGCATTTACCACTTATTCTAGGGCCAAGTGGTGATCGGTTGAGTAAGCGTGATGCGGCAACCTCAGTACTTGAATATCGCCACATGGGGTTT
>Ga0210086_1001487_pt1 | contig 11949 bp, 7 predicted proteins | sample China_Galinas_PW_3_FD_184867 | JGI IMG/M metagenome (GOLD analysis project Ga0210086, IMG submission 184867) | Wetland microbial communities from San Francisco Bay, California, USA, that impact long-term carbon sequestration - China_Galinas_PWB_D2... | ecosystem: Environmental > Aquatic > Marine... | reverse complement strand
CCAGAAATACAGCCCTTGTGTCCATTGATCTAAGCCGAAATAGTAAAAGAAATCAGCTGAGAAGTTTTGTATTTTAGGGTCTACCGTGAATGAACCATCATAATCAGTCGGCAAATAGAAGTAGTCAGCAAGCCATGCATTTGCATCTCTGCCTTCTACACGGCTACCTTGTATTTTGATAGTTGGGCAATCACAAGCACATATACCAAATAAACATTCAGCTATATTGTCATTATTAAATGATTGGCCATATTCAAGAGTTAATGCAAAAGTACCATTAAATGAATCCATGTCGTACAAATTAACGTGACCTACAGAACCTACCATTCTGCGTACGGCATTGGTACCTTGAGAACGAATAGTATATTTTGGACTGACCGATTTTGTGGTTGAATCACACGTGGTATTGCAGCAGTTATCTGCTAGCGCAAGACCGCTGCTTAAAAGCAACGCGAGTGATAGTTGTTTAGTAAAATTATTCATAAAAAACTCCTTTTTAAAAATTGTTCTATTTTTTTAACTAAAATGATACGCCAACTTTTGTCCAGATACCCCATTGGGTGAGAGCGCATTTGAGACAGTTACCATTAGCTTCGTTGCAATCAACGCCACATTCATCACATGAGTTATCACAATCATCACAATCATCACAATTATTGCCCGTAGTACCCCATTCAACTTCAAAACCAACCCCAAGATACGGTACCCAATCATTTTTATTTATCCACGTGTAGCCGGCATGTGAAAATAGTTTGTTAGAGATACCTTTGGTGCGTGCAAAGTTGATATTATCTTGCGTAATGAATACCGGTTGAATTGAGGTATGGGTTTGATTCGCGCCCATTTCACGATTTACATTAAGTGCGGTAGCTCCAGACGTTGCAAGTTGAGCGTTATCAATATTTGAGTTTTGTATGCCGTCTGCAACCGGAATCGATGCAGTGGTGCCAAAATTGTCGCCACCATTGATGGTTGCATTGTTCATAGTTGCAGATAATGCAACCGGGTTGCCTACATCACCGTCGGTTCCGCCTACATAGCCATATACAGCGGCGTCACCTTTGAGTGCCCATGTATTTTCCGGGAATGCACTGCAATCACAGTTAAGTCTAATTTTTTCACAGCTGCGTGCCCAGAAGTTGTAGCCGAGATCCCAACTCCAACCACCACAGGTGTAATTAAACATCGCAACCAAGTCAGCTTGAATGCTCACGCGCACATCAACATCTGTTTTGGTGATATTTGCAACCGGTGCATATTCACCTGCAAATTGATAATCAGCATCTACACCATCACCTTGTAAATTGTTTTGCACATTGTCGGTGAGTTTTTCTGCTAACATATAGCGGCTGAGTGGTTTGCCGCATAAGTCAAAGCAACGAGTTTGGTGATTATTGAACATATGGGTAAGATTTACATCAAGATAAAAACCCCAGCTGCTTTCTTCATCATCAGAACGCCAGAAGGTATAATGTGTGCTCAGTGCGCCGCCAAGTTCCCAATGGTTATCATTACCATTTTGTGGTGCAAATAAGAAATCAGCGCGTGGATCATTACCAGTAGGTGCAACTACTTGTAGTTCAAGTCCCAAATGATAATCTTCTTCTAATAAGAAATTATAGCCGAGTGCAGCGCGTACTTCAGATATTTGTGTTTTTGCTTTGCTTCTGCATACTTTTGCACAATCTAAGCCATCAAACTTAGTTGCAATTTTAAATTCATTCTCTTGGCCAGCATTGATTGTTTGTACAATTGCGCTTGCGCCTGCTCCAGGTGAATTACCTTGCATGAATGAAGTGAAATCGCTTAATAATTCAGTACGTGTGAGTTCATTTGGTGTAAAGTAACCTTCAGCATGTGCATTTACACCAGCGGCTGCAACTTTTTCATCAAAGTCTAAATCCCATTTGGTCCACGTTACCGGTGCTTGCAACCAGAAATAGAGACCTTCTACAAATTCATCAAGGCCAACAAATAGATACATATCTACTAAAAAATTTTGAATGCGTGGTTGCAAACTTACGACACTGCTAAAATCGGTTGGTAAATAAAAATAGTCAGCTAAAAATGCATTTTCATCTCTGCCACTTACGCGGCTTCCTTGTATTTTTAAACAATCAGAGCCAAAGAGACATTTGGCAATTTCTTTGCCGTCAAATGAACGTGAATATTCCGGGGTAAGTGAGAAGGTGCCATACCAATTTTCTTCGCCGTACAATTTAATATGTTGGGTAGAATTTACGATCCTGCGCGCGGCATTGGCTCCTTGTGAACGAATGGTGTACTTGGGTGAAACTTGTTTTGTTGTAGCATGCAGCGCAATGCTGCTGAGTAACAATGACAGGGTAAGCAATGAATGTTGCTTCATTATGATCTCCTATTGGTCTAAAAATAGAACACACTACTTTTCCTTTTTATACACGTGCAGGATAAAAAATCAACAAAACTGCAAAAATAAATTTTGTAAAAAATATGAGGCCCGGTAAAACCGAGCCCCATAGTACTAGTTTTTCTTTGTTCTAGGTGGGCTATTAATTTCTTAACAACTAACCTTAAACAAATGGCATGAGAAAGCGCGAGGCCTTCTCATGCATAATTGTCATTAGTTAAAGGATACACCACCTTTAACCCAAACACCCCATTGGCTTAAAGAGCATTTGAGGCAATTGCCATTGGTTTCTTTGCTGTCGCAGCAATCTGTGTCGCAGCTTGTGTCGCAGCTGTTGCATTCATCATTGCAGTCATTGCAGTCGCTACCGTTTGAACCGAATTCAGCTTCAAAACCAACACCAACGTATGGGATCCAATCTTCTCTGTCTACCCAAGTGTAACCCAAGTGAGAGAACACTTTGTTAGAAAGACCTTTGGTACGTGCAAAGTTGATATCAGATTGTTTGATGAATACTGGTTGGATAGAAGTGCTAGTTTGACCTACTGGATTAGCATTGGTAGTACGTGAGCCAAGTAGATTTATATCAGCAGCATCACCTGTTGCAAGTTGTGCATTATCGATATTTGGGTTTATACGGCCAGCATCAGCTAATGCTTGCGTGCTTGCACCAGTTTTAGCAAAGTTTGTTCCTGCATTAATGGTAGCGTCGCTTTCTGTTGCAGACAATGCTACAAAATCATTTTGATTTAAATCAGTACCAGCTGTAGTAGCTATATAACCATACACTGCAGCATCACCTTTGAGCGCCCAAGTATTTTCTGGGAAGGTAGTGCAATCGCAATCTAAGCGAATTTTTTCACAGCTACGTGCCCAGAGGTTGTAACCAAGGTCCCAACTCCAACCACCACAGGTGTAATTAAACATAGCAACGATATCTGCATTAACACCAACACTTACATCAACTTTTAAGTTAGTGATGTTTGCAACCGGAGTATATTCAGCTGCAAATTGGTAAGTAGCTGCAGTGCCGTTACCCTGTAAGTTATCATCAGAATCAGATGCAGGTTTTGCTAACTTTTCAGCCAACATGTAGCGGCTAAGTGGTTTGCCACACAAGTCAAAGCAGCGATATTGGCTGTTTTTGAACATGTGAGTTACGTTTGCATCTAAGTAGAAACCGAAGTGTTTTTCTTCGTCTTCACTTCTCCAGAAAACATAGTGTGCGCTTAAGCCACCACCAAGTTCCCAGTGATTATCATTACCATTTTGTGGTGAAAACAAGTAATCAGGTTTTACATTATTACCTGTTGGTGCAGATGCTTGGATGTTCAAGCCAAGATGATAATCTTCATCTAGCAAGAAGTTCCAGCCTAATGCAAAGCGAACTTCTGACACTGTTGTTTTGGTATTATCATCGCAACCGATTCTTGAGCAACAAAGTGGGTTAAACTTAGTTGTTACATCAACGGAACTGCCAGCTTTACTTGCGGTTTGAGTAATTGAACCATTGCCGGGTGCATTACCACCACGGATATATTCTGCAAAGCTACCAAGTAAATTTGAGCGATCTAATTCATTCACAGTGAAGTAACCTTCATCATGATTGTTAGTACCAGCATTGTTTACATGGTCACAGAAATTAAGATCCCATTTAGTCCAAGTTACCGGGAATTGTGCCCAGAAATATAGACCTTGAGCCCATTCATCTAAGCCGAAATAGAAAAAGAAATCAGCTGAGAAGTTTTGGATTTTAGGATCTACAGAGAAAGACCCATCATAATCTGTAGGAAGATAGAAGTAGTCAGCAAGCCATGCATTTGCATCTCTGTCTGCTACGCGGCTACCTTGTACTTTGATGGTAGGACAATCGCAATCACAATCACAAGTGCCGAATAAACATTCAGCTATGTTGTCATTGTTAAATGATTGACCATATTCGAGTGTAAGTGCCATGGTACCATTTAATTTGTCCACATCGTACAAATTCATTTTACCAACAGAACCAACCATTCTACGTACTGCATTAGTACCTTGTGAACGGATAGTGTATTTTGGACTTACTGATTTTATTCCTGTTGAATCACATGTTGTATTGCAGCAAGAGTCTGCAAGTGCAAGACCACTGCTGAGTAACAACGCGATTGAGAGAACCTTTTTGAACGAACATTCCATAATGTCGACTCCTTTTTGAGCGCTTGTATTATTTGATTATGGATAACTACCTTTTTTTACACGAGATGCACTGAGGCATCAAAAAACTGTGTGGATATGATTATGGTTTTATTGTGATGTGGCTTCTCCTTTCCTTTTTTTTTATAGGGTTGAACCTATAATTTTCTATTTCTGATTCACTAATGTAGTGAAAAGTGATGTATATAGCAAGATGTATTCGACCATTTATTAATTCACAGTATAATATGTTGAGATTTAAAATGTAAAGAGAAAATATTATCAAATTAACGTGTGGATCGGTTTTTTCCGTATACTAAAGCATTAAATAAGGCTTCCTATGTTGTATTTTTATATATGGATGGCCCTCCAGGTACTCATGGAGAGCCTTCCGGTGAGTAGTTCGGGGCATTTAGGTTTGTTGGAGATGTTATTTGTAAGGTGTAATATTGATATAAACAATGTTTTGTTGCCATATTATGCATTTTTTATTGATGGTATGTCCATAAATACTTTTTTGCATGTCTTGCATGCGCCAACTGCCTTAATTATCGCGGTATTTTTTTACTATCGCTGGTTTTTTTTGTTGCGTCATATTGCACGTACGTGGCATATTGTGTTAAAAATTATTTTATTTACCGGAATAGCTGATGCGGTAACTGCTATTTTTTTTATTGTATTCAAGTTATATCCACTTTCATTTTCATTAATTGTTGGTTTTGTTGTTACGGCTATTATGCTTTATTCGCTACGTTTTTGTTCGTTATCTACACGATCTACTTGGACGTGGCAAGGTGCATTCTTTATTGGCATGGTGCAAGGAATATCTTTATTGCCGGGCATTTCTCGCTTTGCTAGTGTTTATGTTGCCTTGCGTTGGTATGGTTTACCTGCGCGTAAGGCATTTGAGATTATGTGGCTGGTGCAATGGCCGCTTATTGCGCTGGCAAGTATGCATGGTATATATGTGCTTGGTAACCATGGTATGCTTGGGTTTTTTGTGCAGCCATTTATGGCAATTACCTTAGGCTTTTCAACATTGGGTGCATATCTATTAGTGTGCTGGGTTGCCCGTTTGGCAGACAGGCACATGCTTTGGAAATTTAGTTATTATATGTTTGTGCCGATTGCGTTATGGTTTTTGGTTCACTAAACAGCGTAGAGCATGTGGTTTTATCTTGTCTCTTGTGCGTGAAGGGTGCAAATGGGTAAACTAATACAAAGCACATACTCTGAGTAACAGTTGTTTTTTTACTTGTACATTTGATTAATTAAGGAAGTATTATGCGTATATTGAATGTTATGTATGCTTTTCAACATAAAGTCGTTGCGTATTTATTAGTGGTAGTTGCAACATTATGTGCAGTTTCTTTGTATTCATATCATGCGACAGATGCTTCATGGTTTTTTGTAGGAAGTACTGCGCAAGAAACACTCAATTGGTGTGGGAAATTTGGTGCATATAGTTCTGCACTTTTAATTTATTTATTTGGTGCAGCATCATGGTTTGTTGTTGCGATGTTATATTTTGTTGCTTATTTAATATTGCGTAATAAATCCTTTGCATATGAGTGGGAACGGTTAGCTTGTTTTGCTATTGCAACAGTGATCGGCGCTGCATTATGTAGATTGCACAATCTAGATTTCTGGGCAAATCCGGTTGCAGGAGGGGTATTTGGCAATTTAATATATGGTGGCTTGCATGCGATATTTCATCGGATTGGTAGCGCTATTTTATTATATGGGACATTTTTTGCGAGTCTTATTGTAGTTATTCGTTTTTCTTTTGTTGGGGTTGTGCAAAAAGGGGTAAGACTTATAGATGCCTTATTTGGTAAATACAAAATTGCGCACAAAGCATATGCGGGGCTTAAATTTATAGTGGTGCATGGTATTATACGGCCACTTATTACTATGGCGTATCATATAAAAGCATTAGTTGATGGTTCAGCTTTTCAAGAATCAGGATTGCTGGTACCACATGATGCAGACGAAGATCATGATAATGCGACTTATGATTGGCAACAGACGCAAGGGCACGTGTACCGTATGCCTGCGCAAGAGGTTGAAGAAGAGAATGATTATATGATTGCATCTCCCTCCTTTACACTGGATGATTTTACGGTAGAAGAAACAACCATTGATATGACACAAGAACCGGTAAAAAATACAAAACCGATATCTACTTTACCGGCCGTGCAAACATATGCGCAAAAGGCACCGGTCAAAAAAAATTATCGGTTGCCGAATCTACATATGTTTATTGCAAGTGACGCAGAACGCCAAGATGCAGCTGTACGTAAAGAGCTGGAAATGCGTGCGCAAGTGCTTGAAGAAAAGTTAGAACGATTTGGCGTAACTGGTGAAGTTGTTGAAATTAAACGTGGCCCCGTTGTTACCGTTTTTGAATATCAACCGGAGATTGATACAAAATTAAGTAAGATTCTTGCGCTCGAAGATGATCTTGCAATGGCATTACAAGCATTAAGTATCCGTATTATTGCACCAATACCGGGCAGATCTGTAGTTGGCTTTGAGGTTGCAAACAAAAAAAGAGAAAATGTTTTGTTTGCTGATGTGGTACGGTCAACCGAATTTACACAATTTGATGGGTTGCTTCCCCTTGTACTTGGTAAAGACACGGTGGGTAATGATGTAGTGGTTGATTTGGTAAAAATGCCACACTTGCTTATTGCGGGTTCAACGGGTTCAGGTAAATCTGTTGCGCTAAATGCGATGCTTGTGAGTCTTTTATGCCGTCTCAAGCCGGAAGAATTACGGATTATTCTTATTGACCCGAAGCGATTAGAGTTTGCATCATATGCTGATATTGCACATTTACTATTTCCTATTGTAACTGACCCACGCGGTGCAGGTCCGGTTTTGCGTTGGGTAGTAAAAGATATGGAAGAGCGGTATGAAAAAATGGCTGCATGCGGCGCGCGGAATATATTTGACTATAATAAATTGATGGCATCGCGTGGCATTGCAAAATTACCATTTATTGTAGTGATTATAGATGAGCTTGCAGACTTAATGATGACTACGGGACGTGAGACAGAAGATTTAATTACGCGTATTGCGCAAATGGCACGCGCAGCAGGTATTCACATGGTAGTGGCAACACAACGTCCATCAGTTGATGTAATTACCGGTTTAATTAAGGTGAATTTTCCGAGCAGGATTTCTTTCCGTGTTACATCTAAAATTGATTCACGCACTATTTTAGATTGTATAGGTGCAGATAAACTATTAGGACGAGGTGACATGTTATTCTTAGATGCTGGTACTGCAGAATTAAAACGTGTGCATGGAACTTATCTTTCTAATCAAGAAATTGATGATGTAGTAAGTCATATTCGTACCGAGCGACCGGTAGAATATCTTGATTTGCACGAACAATTATTACAAGGAGACGAAAATCTTTCTGAAGGCGATGACAAATTATTAGAAGAAGTTATGGTATTTCTAGAAAGTACTGACGAAGTATCTATTTCATTGTTACAACGCAAATTTAGAATTGGGTACAATCGCTCAGCACGTATCATTGATTTATTAGAAGGTCGTGGTGTTATTTTGCCTGCAGATGGAAGCAAGACGCGTAAGGTGGCACGCTAATTTTTTCTGCATGCTTTTTTTTATTTTAAAAGAAAGCCTATATCTTACAGAGAAGCAGTTATTTTGCTTGACAAATGAGCAAAAAAAGGCGATGTTGTTGTCCCAAACAGAAAAATATACGAGTAGAATTAGGTTGACGTAGTGGTGTCTAATGATTACATGGAGATTAATCGATGCGATTTGACGAGCATTTTATAACTGGAGCACTTTCTAATGTATCGATTTTGTACAATACATTTCCGCAAGATCCTCAATTTTCAGTAAATTCTCGCACCATAAAAAAGGGTGATATTTTTATTGCTTTAGCAGGTGCATATAAAGATGGTCATGATTATGTGGTAGAAGCACTTAGCAAAGGTGCTGCAGGATGCATTATTGAACAAGATAAGCAATCGGTATTGTCCCAGATAGATGTTGATGTATTAAAAAATAAATTAGTATTAGTTGTGCAGGATACATTACAGGCTTTAGTGCGTTTAGCGGCAGCATGGCGAGCACAATTTACCTATCCTGTTATTGGCATTACCGGCTCGGTTGGTAAAACATCAACCAAAGAATTACTTGCTAATATACTTACTGCAAGTGGTAAAAAGTGTATCGTATCTTATGACAATCAAAATACAAAAATTGGCTTATCATTAAATATGTTGCGCATGCGCCAATATCATCATGTTGCAATTTTTGAATTAGGTATTAGCAAGCGTGGCGAAATGGCTGAGCTTGCACGTTTGGCACAGCCAACCAATGCGATTATTACCAATATTGGGCATCAACATATGGATGGCCTTGGTTCATTGCAAGATATTGCATTAGAAAAACGTGATATATTCAAATACTTTACCGAAGAAAGCATCGGTATTATTAATGGTGATCAGCCGGTTATATCTCAAGTTGCATATCCTCATCCGGTTATACGTTTTGGTGCAAAAACTACTAATCAAATTCAAGCTCGCAAAGTACGTATTGATGGCGTGCATGTCAACTTTGTGATGAAAATATATAAAAATAAATATGCGATACAATTGGATCAACCGCACATGGGAGCTGTATCTAATGTTCTAGCTGCAACAGCGGCTGCACATTTGCTTGGTGTGTCAGAACAGGTTATTGTTCAGACGGTACAAAAGCCATTGGTAATCGCAGGTAGATTTGAGCAATTAAAACTTAAAAGTGATTTGGGTAACATTATTAATGATTGTTATAATGCAAGTCCGGAAAGTATGAAAATATCACTGCTGGCATTTCAAAGCATAGAAACACCGGCGCACAAGATTGCCGTTTTGGGTGATATGCTTGGATTAGGCGTCAATAGTCCCTTTTGGCATAGGCAGCTAGGGCGCTTCTTGCGCAAAGTGCCTTCAGTTAAGCAGGTGATTTTAGTAGGAAATTTGGTACAATGGACACAAGAGACAGTTCCGGTTGGCATGCAGGTTACCATAGTACCTTGCTGGCAAGATGCCGTAGATCTGTTGCGTGCAACGTTGCAAAATAAATCACTAGTTTTGGTAAAAGGTTCACTTGGTATTGGTCTTGGCAACTTAGTTGACTTGGTCAGTGAGCAGAAAACAGGCCAATCTATACAATTATAAGTATAATATATAATGAGTATCTCCCAGCATAAACCGGTATTAGTGCAAGAAGTGCTAACCTATCTTGATCCTCAACCACATAAGGTGTATCTAGATGTTACCTTTGGTGGTGGCGGGCACACTCGTGCAATACTTGAACATGAGTCTACCTGCAAAGTAATTGCAATCGACTGGGATGCAAAATCATTAGAAACATATGCACCACCATTAAAAGAAGAATTTGGTGACAGGTTCTCTTACTTATGGGGTAATTTTGGTGACATATATCGTTTGGTAAAAAAATTTAATGTACAAAAAGTTGATGGCATATTAGCCGATTTTGGCACCTCACAAATTCAGATTATTGAACGTGCAGGATTTTCTATCTACCGTGATACCCCTTTAGATATGCGTATGTCTGCAGGGCATCAAAGAATAACGGCAGAATATGTGGTAAATAAAGAGTCAGAAGAGATGCTTGCAGATATTTTTTTCCATTATGGTCAAGAGCGTAATGCAAAAAAGATTGCACGTTTGATTGTGCAAGAACGCAAAAAAAAGCCGATAAAAACCACAAAACAGTTAACAGAACTCATTGAACGCATTATGCCAAAGCATCCGGGGAAAAAAATTCACCCGGCTACCAAAGTTTTTCAGGCTTTGCGTATTTATGTTAATCGTGAGCTGGCAAATATTGAGTCTTTCTTAGCGGCAGCACTACGTATTGTTAATATAGGCGGTAGGCTGGTATGTATTAGTTTTCATTCGTTAGAAGATCGTATCGTCAAGCAGGTGTTTCAGGAGGCTGAATTGGCAGGTAAGGTTATTATTTTGACCAAGCGAGTAGTAGCACCGACGGAGCAAGAAGTAAAGGAAAATCCTTCTTCTAGATCAGCAAAATTACGGGCGGCACAGATAGTAATAAGCCCATAAAAACAGGGTAAAATTTATTTGACAAAAAAGATCTATATTATACAATTAAGGTCAGTTGTAGTAGGAACAGAAGCACTTTTAAGGGATGTTATAAATCTCTGAGGATTACAGCCATGGAAATAACAGAAGTTAAGGTTTTTCCAGCAAAAGATAATGGACGTTTAAAAGCATATGCAACTGTGGTATTTGATAGCTGCTTTATTGTCCGTGATTTGAAAATAATTGAAGGTCACAAAGGATTATTTGTATCCATGCCTTCTCGTAAACGCAAAGATGGCACCTTCAGGGATATTGTACATCCACTGAACGCAGAAACACGCAGCAAGATTGAAGGCCGCGTAATTGAAGAGTACGACAAAGTAAAAGATCAAATTAGTTCAGGTTCTTATGTAGTACCGGAAGAAGACTAAAGAGATTATAGGGCAAAGATAGCAGTTTGCCGTTTCCATTGTCGCCAAATTAGACATAAACTTTTCTCACTCATTGGGGCGTAGCCAAGCGGTAAGGCAACGGTTTTTGGTACCGTCATGCGTAGGTTCGAATCCTACCGCCCCAGCCATTTAGTACAATCAGAACTTTCCACTATCAAATCAAACGGCTTATGCAGCTCCCAGAGCAGGTTTTCGCCTTCTATGCGAAAGTTCGATAGTAGCAGTTTGACTAACTGCCGTTTTTCCTCCACTTCAGAACTCATAAATAATTCGTAGGCATGCTTTGTCAGCTCTAGCACGTTATTTTGCGGTAATATAGTAGTTGTCTTCTGCCTCTTGTAATTGCTCGAGGCGAATAGAAACATCAGTTATTTTTTCACGCAGCGATGTGTAAAATTTGTCGTACTCGTCCTCTGTAATTCTCCCCTTGAGTTTATCGAGGTATAAATTATCCAACATTTTGGTGGTTGTTTTGTGTTCACGCGTGAGAGTCTCAAAAGTCATGTTATGAAATTTTATCTTATCTTGATGGAGCGTGTTTAAGTTGTCTGCAATATGCTCCAACACATCTTCCGGCAACTGTATTTTTCTGAATACCTGTTCTAGTTGCGCAGTAATGGCTTCTTCTCGGAACCATTTTGCGCCATGCTTGCCGTTGTACTGGGTGCAATGGTAATAGACAAAGCCTTTGTGCTGTTCCGGCGTGATGCTGAGTCCGCAATCGCCGCAGCGGATGAGGCCGCGATATATGTACGGCTTGCCGGCGTACTTGAATGGCTTTTTATTAAAACTCGCTTTGATCTGTTGCACTTGGTCAAAAATTGATTTGCTAATGATG
>Ga0210086_1001483_pt1 | contig 11955 bp, 6 predicted proteins | sample China_Galinas_PW_3_FD_184867 | JGI IMG/M metagenome (GOLD analysis project Ga0210086, IMG submission 184867) | Wetland microbial communities from San Francisco Bay, California, USA, that impact long-term carbon sequestration - China_Galinas_PWB_D2... | ecosystem: Environmental > Aquatic > Marine... | reverse complement strand
CGCGTCCTTGCCCGAGAACCCACCCGCCGGCAGCTCGCCGCCCTGCACGAGCGACTTGGCGACCCAGCCACCGGCGCCGACGACGATCGTCGCGATCGGCATCAGGATCAATACCATCGCATACATCGCCTTGCGTCCGTCCCTGACCGAGCGAACCGACATGAACCGCATGACGATGCCCTGGTTCAAGAAGTAGAACATCGCGGTGTTGGCGATCCCGTCCTGCCAGAAGATCCCGACGCTCGGAAACGACGGGTCCTCGTTGAAGTTCGGAAACGCGAGCCGCTGTCCGCGCGGCAGGTAGTCCCACAGCTTCCCGAAACCACCGAGCTGGATCGCGCCGAGCACGAGGATCACGAGGCCGGTCGCGAGCAGCATCACGCCCTGGAACAGATCGGTCATGACGACGCTCGTCTGCCCGCCTGCCGTGACGTAGATCGCCGAGATCGAAGCCACGATGATCGCCCAGCCGAGCACCTTCCAACCGAGCAAGGTCTGCAGCGCCTGCCCCATCGTGAACAGATTGACGCCGACGTAGCTGACGAGGTAGACGAGGATCAGCCCGGTCACGGCGATCCGCACGCGCCGGTCGAAGCGACGCTCGAAGTACTCGGGCACCGACGTGATGCGCGAGAAGTAGAGGATCGGCAGCCAGCCGAACACCATCAACGGGACCCAGAACCAGTCGTTGAGGTACGACTGCGTGCTCCCCGTGCCGTACTGATACGCAGCGCGGCTGTACTTGACGAAGCTGTACGACCCGACCGTCGTCGCGATCAGGCTGAACGTGATCAGCCACCAACTGAACCGCCGGCCCGCGAAGAAGAAGTCCTTGATCGTCCGCCGCCTGCGCGAGAACCACGTCCCGATGGCGAGGATCACCGCGAAGTAGCCGATCATGATCGCGTAGTCGAGCCCCGTGCCGAGCGTCGGCTTGCGTTCCCAATTCCCGGCGAACGGCTTGGGCTCGAGCTCGGTCATCGGCGCGTATTGCAGCGCGCCCTGCAGGACCAGGAAGAACAGGAAGCCGCCGACGAGCAGCACCAGGTTGAGCAGCGGGCGGCCCGAGAACCCGACGTAGCCCTGCCGCGCGGCGTAGACGAGCCCGATCGCGAACACGACCCCGCCGACGAGATACTGGTAGACGAGCGCATCCATCAGTCACGCGCCGCCTCGAGCAGGCGCCCCAGCTCTCCGACGTTCGCGACCACGACGTCGGCCGCAGCGTGCGCGGCGTCGGCGGCGCTCGCCTCCCCGCTGAGCACCAGCACGCTGGCCGTCCCGGCCCGATGAGCCATCTCGATGTCCGTGTAGACACGGTCGCCGACGACCAGGACCTCGCTCGGTTCGAGGCCGTAACGGTCGAGAATCGGCTGCAGCATGCTCGCTTCGGGTTTGCCGGCGACGAAGTCGGGCTCCCGCCCGGTCGCGGCCGTCAGGCACGCACAGATCGAGCCACAGTCGACGAGCACGGTCGGCGCGTCGTTCGGGCACACCCGGTCCATGTGCGTCGCGAGGAACGGACAGCCCGCCGCGATCCACGTCGCCGCGCGGCACAGCCGCTCGTAGTCGAGGGTCGAGTCGAAGCCGACGAGAACCGCATCGGGACGCTCGAGCCTGTCGGCGACGTCGAAGCCTGCATCGGCGAGCTCGCGGACCAGACTCGGAGTCCCGAGCACGTGGATGCGGCGCAGATCGGGCCGCTCGTGCAACAGCCAGGCGATCATCGCTTGCGTCGAAAGCCAGACCTCCTCGGCCTCGCACTCGATGCCGAAGGCGGTGAGCTTCGCCACGTACTCGATCCGACTACGCGACGAGTTGTTGCTGACGAACGTGCGCCCGATCCCGAGCGACTGCAACGTGCGCAGGAAGCCCCCCGTCCATTCGAAGCACGTCGAGCCGAGATACAGTGTGCCGTCGAGATCGAGACAGGCGTGCTTGATGCGGCGTAGGAGCTCGGACAACGCTGCCTCCGGTCAGCGTCGCGCGCGGACGGGACGGACGGGACGCAGGCCGATGTCCTCCCAGCGGAACTGCGGCCAGGCGGCGTTCCGATCGCAGACGCGGGCGTACACCGCGATCCGCAGGAAGCTGCCGCCGCGGTAAGCACGGCGTGGGTTGCGCTCGCGTGGGAACTCCCCGCGCGGCCCCACCGGATGCCCCCCCCTGTAGTCACTGAGGTTGTTCTCGCACCACTCGTGGACGTTGCCGATCACGTCGTAGAGCCCGAACGGGTTCGGGCGAAAGCAGCCGATCGGAGCATGCACGATCCAGCCGTCGTCCCAGGCCTCGAACCGCCCGAAGCTGGTCGGGATCAGTCCACCACGGCCGCGCCTGAGCGCGGCGTCCGCGAGGTTCGCGACGAGCGGCGTTCCACCGTCGGGGCGGAGCAGGCGCTTGTCGTCGCCGGTCCACCACATCGCGGTCGTGCCCCCGCGCGCCGCGTATTCCCACTGTGCTTCGGTCGGCAACTGGAGATCCAGCCAACGCATGACCTCGACGCATTCGTCGTGGCTGACCGACTCGACCGGGTGCAGCGCCGCGGCCTTTCCCGACGACCCCGTCGCTTTGTCACTTGCGTAGGTATTGGGATGCCGGCCGGTGATCCGCGCCCACTGCGCCTGCGTCATCTCGTACTTGGACACGAAGAACGGGTCGAGCACCACGTCAGGCACGAGCGGAAACTCGTCGTGCTCGCCCTTCAACGCCACCCGGTCGTCCGCAGTCAGGTACACGAGCATCTTGGGGTCGACCGGATGTCGGCCCATGGCGAACTTGCCCCCGGGGAGCAGAACGAATACGAGCCCGTCCTCGGCACGGATCTCCAGCTTCCCGGTCTTGGAATCACGGCGCGGCACTTCGCCGGTCTCGAGGTGGGCGAACTCGAAGAGCCGCGAGTCAGGATCCCGGCCAATTGGCACCAGGCCGAGCTGCGGCTCCAGCTCCAGGCCGCCGTAGCGAGGGTCGTTGGCGATCGCGAGCCGCGTCCGGTCCCAGACGCTCTGGTATCGATCGATCGAGGCGTGCTCCAGGTCGGCTGCGAACTTGCGCCGTTCCCGCACGCGCGCGATGACCTCGCCGAAACGCCCGAGATCGAGCACGAGGTCGTTGAGCAGCCGGTCGCGGACCTCCGCCTCGAGGTCGTCGTACCTCCACGTCAGGCGGTCATGCCTGACCGTCGCGCGCAGGGCCTTGAGCTTCTTTGTCAGCGCTTCGCGCCATGGGCCCTCGGACCGGTACGTCGGATACTCCGCGAGCTGGCGGATCTCCTTCCTGGTCTTCTGCAGGTCCGCGAGGATCTCGCGCCCCTTGGCCCGGTCGCGCTCGCGGTCCTGCTTCGAGTACGGGAGCGCCGACTTCCGCAACGAAGCAAGCGCGTCGCGGTGTATCGGCAGGCGAGAGTACAGGGCATCGGCCCGCGCCAGCCACGCGTCGAGCGCCGCGACCGTTTTCGGTTGCGCCGGCCGCAGCTCAGGAGCCTGACGCCGGAGGTCATCGAGCTCGAGCACGTCGATCCGCGACTGCAACCGCTCGTTCGCCCGCACGGCGCCACGCTGCAGCCAGACCATCACGGGCACGGCGGCCATCAACACACCGACGGCGACACAAGCCGACGGGTGGCGCTGCATCCAACGTCGCGCGCGCAGTGCGAGGCCCGGACGCCGCGCCCGCATCGGCCGGTGCTCGAGCAGGTTCTGCAGGTCTGCCGCGAACTCGGCAGCAGTCGCGTAGCGCCGGCCGGGTTCGAGCTCCATCGCAACCAGGCACACGGTCTCGACATCACGGGGAACCGAACGGTTGACTCGGCTCGGAGCAACCGGCTTACCGGCCAGGATCAGCCGGCGCATCTTCTCGGGATCGTCGCTCCAGTACGGCGTCCGCAGCGTCAGGAGCTCGTAGAAGGTAACGCCGAGCGAGTAGACATCGGTGCGTACGTCGAGCTCCGTCCCCTCACCGCGGACCTGCTCGGCAGACATGTACGGCAACGATCCGATCTGCGCGCCGGCTCGCGTCATTCGCTGCGTTCCCGTCGACAGCGCAAGCCCGAAGTCGACGAGGAGCACGCGACCGTCGACCGTCAGCAGCACGTTCGAGGGCTTGACGTCACGATGCAGCACTCCGCGTTGGTGCGCGTGGTCGAGCGCGAGAGCGAGCCGGCGCACGATCCTCAAGCTGACCTTCACCCAGCTGCCCCGGTAGAGGGGAGCGAGGGGATCCAGAGCGGCCGTCTCGTCGTTGCCGCTGAGCTTGGCTACGGCGTTGGCGATGTCGCGGCCGGTCATCTCGAACGCCGACCTTCCGGAGAGCTCGTTGAGGACGGCGGCCAGCGAGCAACCATCGACCCACTCCATCGCGAAGTACGGGATCTGCCCTTCCTCTCCGACCGTGTGGATCGGCACGATGCCCTCGTGCTGCAGGCGGGCCACGGCTTCGAACTCGCGGCGGAACCGCTCGCGATGCCCGGGGAAATAGAGATGCTCGGGGCGGATCAACTTGAGGGCAACGCGCCGGCCGATCGTCTCCTGCTCGGCGAGATAGACAACGCCCATGCCACCGCCACCGAGACGGCGCAGCAGGCGGAACTCACCGAGTCGTTCGGGCAGCGCGTCGACGCCGTCGTCCTGTGGTCGCGACCCGGTCAGCCCCATTTCGAACAGCACGTCGAGGCGAGCCCGGATCTCGGCGGCTTGCTCGGGGTGCTTGGAGGCAAGGTCTTCGAGCACGGAAGCGCCCTCCGACTCGAAGCGGCACAGGTACTCGGCTACGAGCTCCTCGATGGGATCGTCGGCGGTCATTGGCACGGAGTTCATCACTCGCAAGAGCAGCGGTCAACCCGCTGGATCCCCTCAAGAACCACCTGCCCTCGTGCCGAGGAATTCCACACAACCCCCGGTTCCACCTCCATGACGATCCGCTCAAGCTTCTCGATTGGATTGGCCATCCTGTTGACGGTCGTGGTCGCGCAAATTGTCGCGATCAACGTCTTCATCGAGGAGTTCCAAACCGCCACGAGCGCGATCACCCGGGCCGTTCGGGCCAAGGAGACGGATCACGCCGTCGCCAGCGCGCTGCTGGGCTTCCGCAAGCACGTCGCGGCACTCGAGTCCACCGAGAAACCGGGCGAGGTCGCACCCGTGCTCGACCTGCAATGGGAAGCCGTGGCGGACGCGGTCAAACATCTCGTCGCCGCATCGTGGGTCGAGGCGGACGTCGACGAGGCGATAGGCGGCGTGGCAAACGCGTTCGACGCTTCGCGAGCGGAGCTCGCCGCGCTCAACACCGCGCTCGAGAAACAACCGAGCGTAGACCAGGAGATCGTCAGCTCGCGCCAGCGATTGTCCAAGCGGCTCGACGAGCTCGATGGCTCGCTGGCGACGGCCGACGCCGTGTTGAGCAAGAAGGTCAAGGCGGCGCTCGCCACGGAACGCACGATCCACAGCCATCCGACGACTGCCGCCGTGACGATCGGCTTGATCGGCGCAATCCTGAGCGCGATCGCGATCTCGTTTCTCGCCCGCAGCGTGACCCGGTCCATCGCCGATCTCTCCGAGCGGTTCCGGGACGTCGCGCAGGGCGAAGCGGACCTGACGCACCGGGTCGACGATACGCGCGCCGACGAGCTCGGCGAGCTCGGCAAGTGGTTCAACACGTTCGTCGAACGGATCGAGACCATCATCGGCGAGATCGCGGAGAGCTCTCGCGAGCTCGACGACGGGTCACAGAGCGTCGGCCGCTCGAGTCGTTCGATCACCCAGGGTGCGACGACTCAGGCCGAGAACCTCCAGCAGATCGGGATCTCGCTCGAGCTGATCACGAGCATGACGCACAAGAACGCCGACAACGCGCGCAAGGCCGCGCGCCTCGCCAGAGACTCGGTCAAGTCCGCCGATCAAGGTCAAGTCGTGATGACCGAGATGTGCTCGGCGATGGACGAGATCAAGAACTCGAGCGCCGACATCGCAAACGTGATCCGAGTCATCGACGACATCGCGTCGCAGACCAATCTCCTCGCACTCAACGCTGCCGTCGAGGCGGCACGGGCCGGCGAGTCGGGTCTCGGCTTCGCAGTCGTCGCACAGGAGGTCCGGAGCCTCGCACAGCGCTCGGCCGAAGCGGCGCGCAGCACGGAGTCGATGATCGAGCAAGCGGTCGGTCGCGCGGATTCCGGCGTCGAGATCGCCGCCCGCGTCGGCTTGACGCTCGAGGAGATCGTCAAGTGCACGAACGACGTGACCGAGTTGTTGAACGATATCGCGACGGCATCGGCTGATCAGGCGGGAGCGGTCGAGCAGGTCTCCGCCGGCGTCAACGACCTCGGCGACGTCACGCGCCAGAACGCGACCGCGAGCGAAGCGCTCGCCGCGACTGCGCGCCGGGTCGAGATCCAGGCCGCAGCAATGCAGAGCCTCGTCGGCCAGTTCAAGACGCAGATCCGGTAGGCGGTTCGGCGCTGGACGAATCGAGGGCAGGTTCTATCCTCGGCTAGATCCGCATCCGGGAGTCGTCCCTGTGAACAAGAACCTGACCCTCGCCCTCTCCCTCGCCGCATTGCTCGCCAGTCCGCTCGTCGCGCAGCGACGACGCCGGGGACCGGCCGGAGGCGCGCGCTGGGCTCCCGATGGGCAGCACGTGATCGCCGGGAATCGCTGGCACGACCCGGTCAGCTGGAAGGTGGTCGAGCCGGCCGCGGCGAAGGCGCAGCCGCGCGACACGACGATGCGGCGATTCCGCCAGGCCCTCGAGAGGGCGACGGGGGCGAAGGTCGGCTCGCTGACGCGCCGCGCCACCCGCAGCACGCTGCCGCGGGCTCCCGAAGCCTACGTCGGATGGCGGATGACGGCCGACCACTCGACTTCGGTCGCGCCCGTCGGCGACGACCTGTGGGCCTGGGACGGCAAGGGCGAGCCACGCAAGATCGCGAGCGGGTTCACGAACGTACGTCACTTCGAGCTGTGCCCGGACGGCCGCGCCGTCTCGTACATCCGCGACAACAACCTGTTCGTCACTCGCATCGGCGACGGGCAGACCAAGCAGCTGACCAAGGACGGCGACACCGACACGTTCAACGGCGAGCTCGACTGGGTCTACCAGGAAGAGGTCTACGGGCGCGGCCACTTCAACGCCGCCTGGTGGTCTCCGAGCAGCGAGCATCTCGCCTACTTGAGGATCGACGAGAAGGGCGTCGACACGTTCACGATCGTCGACTTCATTCCCAATCGGCTCGCGCTCGAACGCATCAAGTATCCGAAGTCGGGCTCGACGAACCCGCGGGCCACGCTGCACGTCGCCGACCTCGACGGCCAGGTCCGGGCCATCGACCTGTCGAAGTACAAGCCGGACGACGAGATCCTGATCGTGCGCGTCGGCTGGACGCCCAACGGGAGCGAGGTCGTGTTCATGGTCCAGAACCGCGAGCAGACCTGGCTCGACCTCGACTTCGCCAACCCCGAGACGGGCGCGATGCGCACGGTGATCCACGAGGGCGCGAGCGACGGCTGGGTCAGTCGCCTACCGATGCCGCGCTGGCTCGGTGACGGCAGCTTCGTGTGGGAGAGCGAGCGCACCGGCTATCGCCATTTCTATCGCTACGACACCCAGGGCAAGCTGCTGGCGACGATCTCCAAAGGCAAGTGGGCCGCGGGCCCGGTCATCCGCGTCGACGACGAACACGGCTGGATCGCGTTCTATGGCGACGAGGAGGGCTATGCGATCGGCCAGCACGCCTACGTCGCATCGCTCGACGGCAAGAGCCTCGTTCAGGTCACGAAGGGCCGCGGGACGCACACCGTGAGCTTCAACACCGACGGGTCGATGCTGCTGGATCGGTTCAGCAGCCTCGCGAACCCCGGCGAGCAGTGGCTGCGTCGTCGCGACGGCAGCAACGTCCGCAAGGTGTCCGCGCGTCCGGCGCCGCGTGGAGCCGTGGAGACGACCTGGAAGCAGATCAAAGCCCGCGACGGCGAGACGCTCGACGTCACCTACGTACTGCCGCGCAACTTCGACCCGGACAAGAAGTACCCGGTCTGGATCAGCACCTACTCGGGTCCGAATTCGCCGTCGATCCGCGACTCCTGGCGCCGGGTGCGCCAGCAGCAATGGTACGTCCAGCTCCAGGTCAACGTGCGCTCGGCGAGCGGCCGAGGCATGGCGTTGACGAAGAAGTGCTATCGCCAGTTCGGGGTTCAGGAGCTCCGTGACATCGAGGACGCGATCGACTGGTTGTGCAACGACCACAAGTGGGCGGACGCGACGAGAGTCGGGATCACGGGCTCGAGCTTCGGCGGGTTCATGACCGCGTTCGCGATGACGCACAGCAAGAAGTTCAAGTGCGGGATCGCGGGCTCGGGCGTCTACGCGTGGGAGCTCTACGACACGATCTACACCGAGCGTTACATGGCGAAGCCGCAGAACAACCCGAGCGGCTACAAGGCGTCGTCGTGCATCGCGGCGGCCGCGAACCTGACCGGTCAGCTGTTGATCCTCCACGGTGGCAAGGACGACAACGTCCACATGCAGAATGCGATGCAGTTCGTGTACGCGCTGGAGAGGGCGGGAAAGCAGAACTTCTCGTTGATGATCTACCCCACGGCACGGCACGGGATCCGCGGCGCTCACACGCGCGCGCTGCGCCAGCGGTTCATGCGCGAGAACCTATAGCGACACGCACCGCCGCCGTCGGCTATAACGGCATCATGCTGTACACCGCAAACGCCAGGACCGTACTGGCCGTCATCGCGCTCGCCGGCGGGCTGACCGCCCAGATCGAACGCCCGATTCCGTACCCGCTGCCCCAGTCGAGGGACTGGAAGAAGGCGATCCAAGCCGGGACACGCTCTCCCGACGGCGCTCCGGGGCCGAACTACTGGACGAACTACGCCGACTATAGGATCAAGGCCGAGCTCGACCCGAAGACCGCTCGACTGACCGGGCACATCGAGATGACCTACCACAACCGCTCGCCGAAGCCCGTGAGGCGGCTGTTGGTCCACCTGCGCCAGAACCTGCACAAGCAGGGCGGCATGCGCAATCGCCCGGTCGAGATCACCGGGGGCGTCGAGGTCGACAAGCTGACGGTCGACGGCAAGGCGATCGGCGAGCGTCGTGTCGGCACGAGCGGCACGGTCATGACCGTGCGCCTGCCCGAGCGCGTACCGCCCGGGAAGAGTGTCGAACTCGCGATGGACTGGAGCTACACGGTTCCCAAGCGCGGCGCGCCCCGCAACGGGCACGAGAACTTCCACGTCTACTACCTCGGCTACTGGTACCCGCAGTTCGCCGTCCTCGACGACGTGTCCGGATGGGTGGCCGACCAGTACATGAGCCGTGGCGAGTTCTACATGGACTACGCGGACTACGACGTTCAGTTCACGGCGCCGCGCGGCTTCCTGGTCCGAGCGACTGGAACGCTGGAGAACCCGCGCGACGTGCTCCCCAAGCGCGTTCGGGAACGACTCAAAAAAGCCCGCAAGACGCGCGACATCGTCCACGTCGTGACGGCCGAAGACCTGAAGGCGGGCCGCGTCACCCGGACGAATCACAAGAAGCTGACCTGGCACTTCAAGGCCAGCTCGGTCCGCGACTTCGCGGTCAGTGTCTCCGACCGCTATGTCTGGGATGCCACGCACGCGGTCATCAAGGATCGCGACGGCCCGGGGAAGGACGGCATCGCGATGATCCATGCCGTGTACGAGACGAACGCGTCCGCGTTCGCGAAGGCGGCAGAGTTCGGTCGCTACACGATCGAGCACATGTCGAAGCTCGTCTACCCGTATCCATGGCCGCACATGACCGCGTGCGAGGGGCTCATCGGAGGCGGGATGGAGTATCCGATGATGACGCTGTGCGGCTCGTCCCGGCGCGGAAGCGTCCAAGGCGTGATCACGCACGAGCTGATCCACATGTGGTTCCCGATGCTCGTCGGATCGAACGAAAAGGCGCACGCGTGGCAGGACGAGGGAGTCACGTCGTTCTTCACCCAACTGACGACCGACGCCTACCGCAACCGGAAACGGCCGGTCCCAACCGGGGGCTATTTCCGGATGGTCGCACGCGGCGAGGCCGCGCCGATGATGCGCCACGCCGACCGCTATCCGCCGGGGTTCTCGTACACCTCCGAGTCGTACACGAAGATGTCGGCCGTGATGGCGCAGCTCCAGGCCCTGCTCGGCGACGAGGTGTTCTTCGCGGCGATGCGCACGTACGCGAACGAATGGGCGTTCAAGCACCCGGACCCGCTCGACTTCTTCCACACCTTCGATCGGGTCTCGGGAAAGAACCTCGACTGGTACTTCCGCACGTGGTTCTACGAGACCTGGACGCTGGACCAGGCCATCGAGTCCGTGACCCCGACCGAAGGCGGCACCGAGATCGTCATCGCGGATCTCGGCAACGCACCGCACCCCACCAAGCTCGAGGTGACCTACGCCGGAGGCCAGAAGCAGGACTTCGAGATCGGGGTCGCGTACTGGCTGTCGGGGAAGCGCAAGAAGAAGCTGACGGTCGGAGCCAACGTAGAGCAGGTCGTGATCGACCCGGACCGATCGACACTCGACATCTCCCGGAGCAACAACATCTGGCCGCCTCACGACCGATAGCTACCGGGCCGACACAGTTTTGGGACACCGGCAAGCCTGCCCGGGTACGCAATTCCGCCCCAGCCGCTACAATCCCCGAATGCCTTCCTCGTCCGCGAAGCTGGCCCCAGAGCCCGACGAACCCGAGATCCTGATCGCCGAGCTGCTCGCTCGCCATCTTCCGGAGCTCAAGGAGTTCCTCCGCAAGCGCGCGGGCCCGGCGATTCGGGCCAAGGAGTCGTGCTCGGACCTCGGGCAATCGGTCTGCCTCGAGATCCTGACCGAGCTCGACCGGTTCGAATACCACGGGGAAGCCGCGTTCAAGCAGTGGCTCTACTCCACCGCGCGCCGCAAGTTGATCGATCGCGCGCGATTCTGGAACGCCCAGCGGCGCACGCCCGAGCGCGAGGTCGCGGAGCTCCCGGACGAGGATCCGGGTCTGTGCTCGACACAGACTCCGAGTCGGATCCTGATCAGCCGGGAGTCGGTCGACGAGATCGGCACGGCGTTCGACAGACTCCCGAGCGCCTACCGGCAGATCATCATGCTGTCGCGCATCTGCAACGTTCCGCGCAGCGAGATCGCCCGCCTCCTCGGTCGCTCCGAGGCCGCCGTCACGGCGCTGCTGTTCCGTGCGCTCTCGAGACTCTCGTTCCTGCTCACGCGCACGACCAGCTGACGCCGGGACTCGGCCGGCTGGTCAGCCGGCAGGTCGAGCCGGGCCGGCTGAAGCGATCGCGCCCGCATCCCCACTCGGCACGATAACGGTCCGGCACCATGCACAGGAGAAAGGGGAGAAGAGAAAGACGGTGAGCCCATCGTCCGAGGCCCTTCCCAGCTCGCTGTGTGTACCTCACCGGCAGAGCTGCGGGGGGCGGTACCCCGCGCCCGGATCGCTCCGGGTCAGCGCCACCCTTCCAGCTTCTGACAGCTCCGCGGTCGGGTTGCCGGCACGCTCGGGTCCACGAGCCTGGAAATCTTCGCCCTGGCGATGGGCTCTCCAATTCTTCTCTTCTTACGTTGGCGACCGGGGGCGCTCGCCAGAGTGTTAAGCGTATTCGTCGCCCCCAGGTGACGGACTTTTCGACGACTTTCTCGCGGAAAAAACCGCAGGCGCCGGTTCCTCGCCCCGGGGCGGCTAATCTAGGATCATCGGCCCGTGATCTACGCCAGCCAGCACAACGGCGAGCGGTTCCTTCGACAGCCGTGCACCCGGGACGATTTCCCTGACCCTGGAGCTCGACCAGCCGGCGCGCGGTCTCCCGGAGGTTCGTGACGATGCGCTGGTTCGTCCGCGGCGACATCGACGGTCTGTTCGGGCTCGCGCTCGACAACCTGATCCAGCTGCTCGTGATCGATTCGCTGTGCCGCGGCCTGCTCG
>Ga0210086_1001482_pt1 | contig 11959 bp, 13 predicted proteins | sample China_Galinas_PW_3_FD_184867 | JGI IMG/M metagenome (GOLD analysis project Ga0210086, IMG submission 184867) | Wetland microbial communities from San Francisco Bay, California, USA, that impact long-term carbon sequestration - China_Galinas_PWB_D2... | ecosystem: Environmental > Aquatic > Marine... | reverse complement strand
TCGCCCGGGCTGGCGGCGTCCACGGCGTTGACCACCTCGTCCATTCCAGAGATCTTCTTGCCGTCGACCTCGGTGATGATGTCGCCCCCCAGCACGATGTTCGCGCCGCTGATAGTCGCGGTGGTGGCGCCGGCCTCCATGCCGGCGTTGTCGGCCGGCCCGCCCTTGACCACTTCCTGCACGAGGACTCCCTCCTTCACGGGGAGATTCACGGCTCGAGCGAGGTCCGCTGTGATGGTGGCGCCGCTGATCCCAAGGTATGCGTGCTTGACCTCGCCGTGCTTCTCCAGCTGGCGAACGACGTCGCGCGCCGTGTTGATTGGCACAGCGAAGCCAATGCCCACGTTGCCGTTGCTTCCGCCCGTCTGGATCTGCGAGTTGATTCCGATCACACTGCCCGATGCGTCGATCAGCGGGCCACCGGAGTTACCCGGGTTGATCGCTGCATCGGTCTGAATCACATGGGAGATCGAGAATCCATTGGGCGCCTGGATCTGGCGCTGCAGGGCAGAAACGATGCCGCTGGTCACGGTGCGGTCGAGGCCGAACGGGTTGCCGATCGCGACCACCGGGTCGCCGACCTGCACCCTGGAAGAGTCGCCAAGCGCAAGCGGATGGAGCTCATCAGCCGGAGCTTCCACCTCGAGCAGAGCCACGTCGGTGGTCGGGTCGATCCCGACCATCTTCGCGGTGTATGTGGTCTCCGAGGAGCCGAGCTTCACTTCGATTCGATTGGCGCCCTCGACCACGTGACTGTTGGTAACTATGTGCCCGTCGGAGTCGATCAGAAAGCCCGATCCGGTCGCGGTGCCACCGCCTTCGGGCTGGCCGAATGGGCTAAAAAGGGAGGATTCTTCGGCGGGGTGCTCAGCTTCGATGAAGGCGACGCCCTGCCCGTCCCGGCGGTAGATCCTGTTGACGACGTTCGTTCCGTCTCCCGCCCTGCTGTCCACCGGGGTCGTCAGTGGCGCGCTGAGAGTCGTGATCGAGCCCCCCTGTGACTGGATCCAGCCAGCGCTGATCGCGATCCAGCCAAATGCCGCCACAACGGCCCCGCCCAGCAGGGCGGATCCAAACGGGGTGCGGAATATTCGTCTCATCCCAAGCGGATGATCGGGGGTCTCTTGAAAAAACTCCTAAAAAAGAACGCCCCCGTCCTCGAGGCCCCCGTCAGGGAAGGTGGTGCTCGCGGGTGCTCTCGTCTGTACCGGACAGATCGCGGGTGAGCGCCTCCGGGTCTGCGGCGCTCATCAGAGCCGCACCGATCAGCACCGCGTCCACCCCCACCCGCTCCAGCTCCTCGAGCTCCTCACGGGCCGAGATGCCACTCTCGGCGACGACCGTCATGCCGGCCGGCACGTCTGGCATCAGCTCATATGTGGTCGAGACGTCGACCGTGCCCTCGTCGAGGTTGCGATTGTTGATCCCGATCACGTCGGCGTCCAGATCCAGCGCCCGCTCCAACTCGCTCGCCTCGTGGACCTCCACCAGGCAATCCAGGTCGAGCCCGCGTGCCTCCTCGTAGAGCGAGCGCAGCTCAGAGTTGCCCAACGCCCTTACGATCAGCAGCACCGCGTCCGCTCCGTTCACGGCGGCCTCGTAGAGCTGGTAGGGGTCAACGATGAAGTCCTTGCGCAGGATCGGCAGGTCACAGGCAGCACGGGCGGCGCGCAAATCCTCGAGCGAGCCGCCGAAGTGTCGTTCGTCGGTGAGCACGGAGAGCGCGGCGGCGCCGCCGCGCTCGTAGGCCCCAACCTGCCCGGCGACGGTCGCGGTGGCAGAGATCTTCCCGACGCTCGGCGAGCGCCGCTTGAACTCCGCGATCAGCGACAAGCCCGGCCGGACCAGCGCCTCGTTGAAGGGCCGATCCTGGCCACGACCCGGCAGCCTCGATTCGAGGTCTGCCTGGGGGGTCTGGCTGCGGCGTGCATCCACCCCCTCGCTCGCAGCGGCGATGAGCTGCTCAATCATTCCCACGTCAGGTGGCAAGCCTAATCGCCAGGCTCGGCGGTTGCTGCAGCCAACCGGTCGAGCAATTCGCATGCCGCCCCGCTGTCGATCGCTTCGCCGGCCTTCCCGACACCCTCGGCCAGGCTCTCGGCGCGGCCTCCGACATAGATCGCAGCGCCCGCGTTGAGCAGCACCAGGTCGCGGCGCGGCCCGACCTCGCCCTCGAGTACGCCGCGCGAGGCGGCAGCGTTCTCCTCCGGGCTGCCACCTGCCACCTCGCTCAGGTCCGCGGTAGTGAGACCGACCTCGCCCGGCTCCACGAACCACTCCTCGGTGCCGCCATCGGAAACCTCGACGACCCGCGTGCGGCCAGTGATCGAAAGCTCATCGACCCCATCGTCGCCCGCAACCACCAACGCCCGCACGGTCCCCAGACCGACCAGCGCCTCGGCGATCGTCTCCTGGTAGTGGCGATCGGAGACACCGAGCAACTGGCGCTCGGCGCCCGCCGGGTTGGTCAGCGGCCCGAGAAAGTTGAAGATTGTCCGCACCGCGAGCGCCTTGCGGACCGGAACGACGTGCGCCATCGCCGCGTGATGCTTCGGCGCGAACATGAAGCCGAACCCGACCTCGTCGATGCAGCGCGCAACCTGCTCGGGGCCGAGACCGATGTTGATTCCGAGGGCTTCGAGCAGGTCGGCGGACCCGCACCTGCTCGTGTTGGAGCGGTTACCGTGCTTGGCGACCGCACAACCGGCGCCCGCGGCCACCAGGGCAGCCGTGGTGGAGACGTTGAAGGTCGAAGGCCCGCCGCCGGTTCCGGCCGTATCGACTAGGTCGTGCCGTTCGGGCCGAACCGCGGCGGCCAGTTTCCGCATCGTCCTTGCCAGGCCGACCAGCTCTGGGACCGTCTCACCCTTGGCCCGCAGCGCGATCAGGAAGGCCGCCGTCTGCACGTCGCTGGAGCGCCCCTCCATGACCTCGGCCAGAACTGCGGCTGCGTGGTCGGTGGTCAGGTGGTCACCGGCGCAAACGGCATCGAGGACCCTCGTGAGGATGTCGTTCGGCTCCGTCATGTCCCTCGTCGCTGTGTCCCGCCATCGCCCGCTCTGCCACTGAGCGCCGGCGAGCCGGAGCGCACTCCAAGGAAGTTCGCCAGCAGATGCTTGCCGTTTGGCGTCAACACAGACTCCGGGTGGAACTGGACGCCCTCGGCCGGCAGCTCGCGATGACGGGCCCCCATCACGACCCTGTCGAGACTGGCGCTCAGCTCCAGCTCCTCCGGCAGGTCGGGATCGGCGACCAGCGAGTGATAACGACCCGCGACCAGCGGGCTGGGGAGTCCCGCAAAGATGGTTCGCCCGTCATGCTCGACTTCGGCCTCCTTGCCGTGGATCGGCTCGCCCTGAATCGTGCGGCCACCGAAGGCCTCGACCAGCGACTGGTGCCCGAGACAAACGCCCAGCACCGGGGTACCCGCCTCGGCAAAGGCCCTGATCGCATCGACCGAGATCCCCGCCTCGGCGGGAGTGCACGGCCCGGGCGAAACCACGAGGTGGTCCACCTGGCGCTCCAGAAGCTCCGTCACGGTGGCCTTGTCGTTGCGGACGACCTCAATCTCCGCACCGAGCTCACCCAGGTACTGGACGAGGTTGTAGGTGAAGCTGTCGTAGTTGTCGATCACCAGGACGTTCATCGTCGCCTCATCATGGCCAGTCGGGCTGTTCACAGGCCAACTCGACGGCCCGGAACACTGCCTTGGCCTTGTTCACCGACTCGTTGTACTCGTAAGCCGGCTTCGCGTCGGCGACCGTACCGCCACCGGCCTGCACGTGGACCTGGCCGTCCTTGACGACGACCGTGCGGATGTGGATCGCGGTGTCCAGATCCCCGTTCCAGGAGAGGTACCCGATCGCGCCGCCGTAGGAGCCGCGCTTTACCGGCTCCAGCTCGTCGATGATCTGCATCGCCCGCACCTTGGGGGCGCCGGAGAGCGTGCCGGCGGGCAGTGCCGAGCGCAGCACGTCCATCGCCCCAACCCCCTCGCGCAGCGTCCCCGAGACCTGGCTGACGATGTGTAGGACGTGCGAGTAGGTCTCGACGACCATCAGCTCGTCGACCTTGACGGTGCCGTACTCGCAGACACGACCCAGGTCATTGCGTCCGAGGTCAACCAGCATCACGTGCTCGGCCCGCTCCTTGGGGTCGTTGACGAGGCGCTCGGCGAGGCGACGGTCCTCCTCCTCGTCGCCGCCCCGCGGATAGGTGCCGGCGATCGGCCGCGTCTCCACCCGCCTCTCCTGCACCTTGACCAGCGGCTCGGGCGAAGCACCGGCGATCTGGAAGTCGCCGAACTCCAGGAAGTACATGTAGGGGGAGGGATTTATCGCGCGTAGCCCACGGTAGATCGAGAAGGCCTCAACGGGAGCGGGAGCCGAGAAGCGCTGCGAGGGCACGACCTGGAAGGCGTCGCCGGCGTGAACGTAGGCAACGATTCTCTCGACCGCCGCTTCGAACTCCTCGCGCTCCATGTTCGAGGCGAAGCGGGGCGGCTCGGCGAGGGCGGGGCGCTCAGGTGCCGGGACCGGCCCACGGAGTCGGTTGCGAACGTCGGCGATCGCCTCCGCGGCGCGTTGGTAGGCGGCGTCGATGCCGCCATCGTCGTCTGCGAAGGCGCAGGCCATGATCGTCAGTTCGTGGCGCAGGTGGTCAAAGGCCAGAAGCACGTCGGTGATCATCAGCGCCATGTCCGGCAGGCCCAGGGGATCGGGGTTGGGCTCGCCGAGCGGCTCGACCGTCCGCACCAGGTCGTAGCCGAAGAAGCCAACCGCACCGCCGGCAAACGGCGGCAGGCCCTCGACCGGGGCGAGCCGGTACTGCGCGAGGCACTCGGCGACAGCGGTGTAGGGGTCGGGCGCGGGGCGAACCGTCCCTTCGGCCGATGCCGAGCCCTCACTCTCTTCGAGACTCCCGTCCGCTCGAAGGCGCAGCAGCCTACGGGGCCGTATCCCGACGAAGGAGTAGCGCCCGACCTGCCCCTGCTCGGCCGACTCCAGGAGGAAGCAGGGCGCTCCCTCGGGCTCCCGGGCGCGCAGCTTTAGGAAAGCCGAGACGGGCGTCTCGCAGTCGTCTACGAAGCGAGCGCGGACCGGCACAACGTTGCCCTGCCCGGCTAGCTCCCGTGCCTCCTCGAGGCTGGGCTCCAGGTGGACCTCTGACTCAGCCGCGACGGCCATTCAAGACTTCCATCACGGCCGACTGCGGGACCTTGCGTGAGGCCAGCAGCACGCTGAGGTGGTAGAGGAGGTCGGCGGCCTCCTCGGCGACCCGCTCGTCGGACTCCTCGCGCGCCGCCCGAACCACCTCCTCGGCCTCCTCCTCGACCTTCTCGCCGATCAGCTTTGGATCCTGCAGCAGCTTCACCGTATAGCTGCCCTCGGGGCGCTCCTCGGCGCGGCTGCGCAGGGTGCGCTGCAGCACGGCCAGCGCCTCGTGCGAGACAGGCGCGGGCTCACCCGGGACACGAGCCGCGTCGGGCTCCGAGCCCGCAGAACCACCGAGCTCTCGGTAAAAGCAGGAGCGCTCCCCGGTGTGGCAGGCCGACCCGCTCGGGTCGACCAGCGCGACCACCGCGTCTCCGTCGCAGTCGACCCGTAGCTGCTTCAGCCGCAGCACGTTGCCGGAGGTTTCGCCCTTGCGCCAGATCTCCTCGCGGGAACGGCTGTAGAAGTGAACCTCACCCGTCTCGACCGTAAGCCGCAGCGACTCCTCAGTCGCGTAGGCGAGCGTCAGCACCTCGCCGCTGGCAAAGTCCTGCGCCACGCACGGGACCAGGCCCCGCTCGTCGAATTTCACCTGCTCGAACACCAGGCAATCGTAGTCACGGGCACGTCGGCCGGCGCTCTTCTCTCGGAATCGGGCAGCTTCGGCCGCTCACTCGATGCCGAGACGATTGAGGAGATCCTCGTCGCGCCGCCAGCGGCGGCGCACCCGAACCTGGAGGTCCAGGTGGACCCTGGCGCCCAGCTCTCGTTCGAGGGAGCGGCGCGCCGCGGCCCCGATCTCGCCCACCTTGGCGCCGTTCCGGCCGATCAGGATGCCCTTCTGGGACTCTGTCTCGGCCCAGATTTCGGCGCGAACGGTGGCCAGGCCGTCGGCCCGCTCCGACACATCCGTCACTGCGACCTCAATCGAGTGGGGGATCTCCTCCCGGGTGCGGTTCAGGGCCTGTTCCCGGATCAGCTCGGCCAGAAGCAACTCGCTCGACTGGTCGCTGTGGTCCTCCGGGGGGTAGAGGTAGGGGCCCTCGGGAACCAGCTCTGCCAGGCGACGGACGAGTGCGTCCAGCCCCTCTCCGCTGCGAGCGCTGACCGGGAAGACCTCGTCGACCCCTTCCAGCTCGGCCGCCTCCGCCAGCACCGGCACCAACTCGTTCGGCCCGACCCGGTCGACCTTATTTACGGCACAGACGATCGGGGCCTCGGAGCTCGCTCCCAGCAGAGTCCGGGCGATGAACCGATCGCCCGCCCCGACGCCCTCCTCCCCGTTGACGACGAGCAGGGCCACGTCGGAGTCGGCAAGCTCGTGCTTGACGCGCCGCTGCATCCGCTCGGTTAGCACGTCGCGTGGGCGCTGCACCCCTGGAAGGTCGACCAGGACGATCTGGTGGCCGGCCTCGAGGTCGGTGGAGATCCCGCGGATCGCGCGGCGCGTCGTCTGCGGACGCATCGAGACGATTGCGACCTGACTGCCCACGATTGCGTTGACCAGGGTCGACTTGCCGGCGTTGGGCCGGCCGGCCAGGCCCACGAAGCCGGCGCGGGTCACCGCAGTCCCTCCATGACACGGGCCTGGAGCGCCAGCATCTCGCCCGAGTCGGTCTCGTGGTCGTAGCCGCAGAGGTGCAGCGTGCCGTGGACCGCAGCCTCGGTCAGGTCGGAGCAGTGCTCCGGACAGATCGCCACGTCCCCCAGCTCACGCGGTCCGGGGGTCGGGCCTGCACCGTCGACGGGGAAGGCGAGGACGTCGGTGGGAACGTCCGCGCCCCGGTGCTGGCGGTTCAGCTCGCGTATCCGGGCGGCAGCGACAAGCTCAACCGCGAGGTGGCCGTCGGTGACTCCCGCCGCGCCGAGTGCAGCGGCGACGGCGTCGCGCAACTCGACGGGAACGTCGACGAGGTCAACCATCGGCCGCTGGCGACTGGTCGCTCCGCTCGCGGCCGGCGTGTTCTCCGTAGGCAGCCACGATCCGCTGCACGAGCTTGTGCCGGACCACGTCCGCACCGTCGAAGTGCACGAAGGAGATGTCGGTGACCTCGCTGAGAATGTCTCGCACCACGATCAGGCCGGAGCGTTGATCGGTGGGCAGGTCGATCTGGGTGATGTCGCCGGTAACCACCATCCGCGAGTTGAAGCCGAGCCTCGTCAGGAACATCTTCATCTGCTCGGGGCTTGTGTTCTGGGCCTCATCGAGGATCACGAACGAGTCGTTCAGCGTGCGGCCCCGCATGAACGCCAGTGGCGCAACCTCGATCACGCCGCGCTCGAAATAGCCGTTGACACGATCGGGGTCGAGCATGTCGTAGAGCGCATCGAAGAGGGGGCGGAGATAGGGGTCGACCTTGGCCTGGATGTCGCCCGGCAGGAAGCCGAGCCGCTCACCGGCCTCCACAGCCGGCCGCGTGAGGATGATCCGCTGCACCTTCTGCTCGGCAAGCGCCGCAGCGGCCATCGCCACCGCGAGGAAGGTCTTGCCGGTGCCGGCCGGACCTATCCCGAACGTGATCGTGTGGCTGCGGATCGAGTCGACGTAGCGTTTCTGGTTGAGCGTCTTCGGCGCCACCTTCGTGTTGCGATGCCGCCAGACGACGTCCTCGAGGATCTCCGCGGGGCTCTCATCGGCGTCGAGGGCCCCCGTCACGGCTTCGATGGTCCCGGGCGCCACTTCGTGGCCCTGCTCGATCAGGTCAACGAGCTCGTCCACCACAGTGGCGGCCGTCTGCACGTCACCGGACTCGCCATCCAGGGTCAGCACGTTGCCCCGCAGGTGAAAGTCGCAGTCGAGATGGCCCCGCAGAGCGCGAAGCACAGCGTCCTCGGAACCGGCCAGCTCGGCGGCCACTGTGTTGTCGAGCGTCAGCTGCCTACGCGCCAAGCCGCTCACGCACCGCCGCGCTGACCCGCTTGCCATCGGCGCGGCCCGCGACCCGCGGCATCAGGGCCGACATCACCTGGCCCATCTGGCGCTGCTCGGTGGCCCCGGTCTCGGCGACGGCCGCCTCCACCAGATCGGCGAGCTCCTCGTCGGACAGCTGCTCGGGCAGGTATGACTCGACCAGCTCCGCCTCGGAGCGCTCCGTCGCCGCCTGCTCCTCCCGGCCGGCCTGCGCAAACGCGTCGGCGGCCTCGAGGCGCTTCTTGCGCTCCCGCTGCAGCACCGCGACCTCGTCGCCCCTGCCCAGCTTCGCGTCCTGCTGGAGGGAATCGACGACCATGCGCAGCGCCGCCGCCCGCTCGCGCTCGCCCGCTTTCATCGCCGTGCGTACATCCGCCTGGACCTGCTCGAGAACACTCATGGCGCTAAGGGTAGTCGGCGGCGGCGATCTCGATCCGCTCGACGTCGCCCAGGGGCATCTGCAAGAAGCGGGTGCCAAGCTCGCGGAAAGACTCGACGTCGCCGGTGCAGAGAAAGCGGTAGGTGCCCTCGCCGCCGGGCCGGCGCGCCAGGCCGCGCGACTCCAGTGCCCGCTGGGCCGCCGCGGCAACCGCGTGGCCGCCGCTGACCAGCCGCACGTCGCGACCGAGGATTCGCTGCAGCATCGGGGCAACCAGCGGATAGTGGGTGCAGCCGAGGATCAGCGTGTCGACTTCGGCGCGCTTCAGCGGCGCGCAGTAGGCACGCGCCATCTCGACCACGCCCTCGTCGAAGGGCGAGCCGTCCTGAATGAAGGGGGCGAGGTCAGGCGCCTCGACCTCCGTGACCTCAAGGGCGCGGCCCTGCCCCTCAAGGGAGCGACGGTAGGCAGCGCTCTCGACGGTGTTAGGGGTCGCCAGCACGCCGACCCGGCCGCTGTCGGTGATGGCCGCGGCGATCTCCGCCTGCGGCTCGACCACCGGGACCACCTCCACCCCGTGCTCCTCCGCCGCATCGCGCGCCGCGTCCTCGCCAATCGAGGTGGCGGTATTGCAGGCGATCACCAACAGCTTGGCGCCCCGGCCCAGCAGCAGCGAGGCGATCGCACGGATTCGCTCGCGCAGCCGATCTGGATCGCGCTTTCCGTAGGGGAACATCTCCGTGTCGCCGAGGTATACGAAGTCCTCCTCGGGAAGCGAGACGAGGCACTCGTGCAGCACGGTCAGACCGCCCACCCCGGAGTCGAACATCGCTATGGGCAGGTCGGCGTTGAGTCGAGAGCGCTGTGCAGGCGGCGCCGTCAGGGCTTGACGACCATGAAGAAGATCGTCACAACCACGATCAGCGTGGCGATTTTTCCGCCGGTCTCTATCTGCTTCGAAAGCGCTTCGAACTCGGGGCTGAGCTCATCGCCGGCCTTCAGGTCGCGTTCGGCGAGTGCCAGTGCCTGGCGGCTCTTGGGCGCGAAGAACGCGTGCGCCATCGCGAACAGCGCGATGATCGCAACGAATCCGACCGTCACCCAGGATTCGCCAGCGCTGATGTCGCCCTTGGACAGCAGGTAAATACCCGCGAGCAGCAACACGATCATCCCGGGATTGAGCAGCACGCGGTCCGTCTGGATGATGCCCCGGATCACCACCGGCACGCTGCGGGGCTCGGTCTTCTGCGCTACGGCGCTGAAGATCGGATAGGCCAGCGTCGGGCCGAACGCGACGACGACCGCAAGCACATGCAGGAAGAGCCCCACCCCGTAACCGGTGATAGTTGCGAGCATCGGCGCGAAAAGATAGCCCACTTCGCGACTGAAGGGCGGGCCCTCGAGTGTGCACCGGACCTCGTCTGTCAGCCAAATGCGCGGCGAACGCGCGAGAAGAGACTTCCCTCGGCGTCCCGGGAATCAAAGTTGCGCGGCAAAAGCGTCTCTGCCAGTTTCGCCGCAAGCTCGCGCTGCTCCTCGGAGAGGTTGCCGGGGACAACCACGTCGATCGTGATCACGAGGTCTCCCGGAGGCCCGCCACCGCTGCCCGGCATCCCATGCCCACGCAACGCAAAACGCGAGCCGTGCTGCGTGCCCGCGGGGAGATCTACCTCACGCTCCCCCTCGTGGCTGGGGATCTTGATCTTGGCGCCGAGCATCGCATCGAGAGCCGAGATCTCGACCGTGTGGATGAGGTGCTGGCCGCGCATCGGCCCGCGCCGCACTTCGAAGCCGAAACCCCCGCCGCCGCCGCCGAAGAATGCCTGGAAGATCTCCTCGATCGAGCCGAATCCGCCACCCGCCGGAAAGCCTCCGGAGCGCAGGCCCTCGTGGCCGTGTTCATCGTAGACGCGCCGGCGCTCAGGGTCGGAGAGCACCTCATATGCTTCCGCCGCCGCCTTGAACTTCTCCTCGGCATCGGGGTCGTGGTCGTTCACGTCGGGGTGCAACTCGCGCGCGACGCGACGGAACGCGCGCTTCACATCTGTGTGGGAGGCACCGCGATCGACGCCCAGGATCTCGTAGAAGTCGCGCGGCATCCGGGTCTCAGTCGTCGTAGACGTTCTCGCAGTAGCGCGACAGCTCGCAGGCGGCGCCGCGCACTGAGGCGATCGCGGTCGCGTAGTCCATGCGCAGCGGCCCCACTACGCCAACCGAGCCGAGGTTGCGGTGCGCAAGTCCGTAGTTGGCGCCAACGACGCTCACGGAACGCAGCTCCGGCTGGGGGTTCTCCGCGCCGATCCAGAAGAACACCGAGTGCTCCTCAAGGGCGGAGTGCAGCATTCCCAGCACGCTTGCGCGCTGCTCCAGCGCGGTCATCAGCTCGTCGGCTCGGGGAAGGTCGTGGAAGTGGTCTTCGGAGAGGAGGCGCGAGGCGCCGTCGACGTAGAGGGTGTCCTCAGCCTCCCGCTCGAGCTCCGTGAACGCCGCCCCGAGGGTGCCGATGAACTCGGACTCCGGCCGACCCAACTCGGGGTCGGCAAGACGGTTGGTAATCATCCGCGCGCCCACACCAAGGTCGCTCAGCGACTCGTTCAGGTATGACGAGGCCCACTCCACGAGGCCGGGGTCGACGGGCTCCTTGAACTCAAACACCCGCTTGGTGACCGCGCCGGTGGAGGCGATGGCGATCACCATCACCTTCGTCGGCTGCAACCGAAGGACCTCGACCCGGTGGATGGTCGCCGAGGCGAGCGGGGGCGCCGTAACAAGCGCCATCAGATCCGTGACCTTGGCGAGTGTCGCGGTCGTCTGCCTCATCGCCTCGTTGATCTCGCGCCGCAGCCGCGACACCTCCAGTTCGACTCCGGGGATGGGCTGCGGCGCGCCCGACCTCACGAGCAGGTCGACGTGGCGACGATAGCCGGCGTCGGTCGGCACCCGCCCCGCCGAGGTATGCGGATGGGTTAGATGGCCGGCGGCCTCCAACGCGGCAAGCTCGGCACGCACCGTCGACGCGCCCCATTCCACCTCGGGGCTGCAGGCGATCTGCTTGGAGGCGACAGGCCTGCCCGACGCAAGGTACGCGTCGACCACCAAGCGAAGAATCAGCTCCTGTCGTTCAGAGAGCATGCTCAGAGTCTAGAAGCGGCGGCGGGTGCCCCTCTTCGGGCCGTGTCGTCTTTGCGGCAATACCTGCGTACGGTCGAGGTCTACTCCCCGATCCGATTGGGAGAGCGGCAACCCGTCCCCGCTAAAGCGCGACTTCCGCCTCGGCGTTGCGGATTGTCTGGTTCTCGCCCTGGGCGGCGACGGTGTCGACCACGACCGTGCCGTCCTCGACCGACTTGACGGTGCCGGTGACGACGATCTCCGTCTCGGGGGTGCCCATGCCCCGGAACTGCACCGAGAGCCGCTTCAGCGCCCGGGGATCGCCGCCGGCAAGGTCGGTGTTTG
>Ga0210086_1001481_pt1 | contig 11959 bp, 7 predicted proteins | sample China_Galinas_PW_3_FD_184867 | JGI IMG/M metagenome (GOLD analysis project Ga0210086, IMG submission 184867) | Wetland microbial communities from San Francisco Bay, California, USA, that impact long-term carbon sequestration - China_Galinas_PWB_D2... | ecosystem: Environmental > Aquatic > Marine... | reverse complement strand
TCGTTCGCTACAGCGAGACGATGGGCCACGAGTTCGACTACTCGATCCCCAACGCGTGGATGTACCGCGACTACCTGATCCGTGCGTTGAATGCCGACGTCCCCTACGACCAACTCGTCACCGAGCACCTCGCCGGCGACCTCATGCCGAACCCGCGACGGGACCCTGCGACCGGCGCCAACGAGTCGATCAAGGGCACCATCTCGTACTGGTTCGTCGAGCAGGCCCACTCGCCGGTCGACAACCACCGCGCGCTGGCCAATCGGATCGACAACCAGATCGACGTGATCACCAAGTCGTTCCTCGGCCTGACGGTGAGCTGCGCGCGCTGTCACGATCACAAGTTCGACGCGATCTCGCAGAAGGACTACTACGCACTCTACGGCGTGCAGCAGAGCTCGCGGTTCACGCTCGCCTCGACGGCGTCGCCCGCCAAGACGGCCGAGCTCGTCCCGCGGATGCGCCAAGCGTCGCGTAGCCTCGCCCACCAAGTCGCCCGCACCGTCGATCCCGGCGGCGTGACGCACCTGCTGCTGCGCGCGCGCGAACAGATGCTCGTCGAGAAGCGCAAGCCGAGCGACGACGCGCAGCTCGAAGCGTGGATTCGCGCGCTCGCAGACGCGCGGCTGCGCCGCGATCGCGAGCACCCGATGTACGCCTGGGCGGTGCTGACAAATCCGCCGAAGAAGCCCGCGCCGAAGTCCGAGGGCGCCAAGAATACGAAGAGCAAGAAAGAGCGGCAGCGCGCGATCGACGGCCCCCAGCTCTCGGCGTGGTTGCAGCGGCGCTCGCGCGAGCTGGTCGCAGTCGAGCCGAGGTCGGTGCCCGCCGCGCAGCTCCGTCTCGACGACGTCGTGTTCGCCGACTTCGACACTGGCTCGGACGGCGACGAGACCGGGTTCGAAGGTTGGTTCGTCGACGGCAACGGGCTCGGCGGCGGTCCGATCGAGTCTCCGATCCACGTCGTACCCGGCCGGTATCAGCGCGCGTTCGTGCGGTTCCGCGAAGGCCGCTGGGCCGACAGCGCCAGCGTCTCACTGCTGGCCGACGCCACGCTGCACTCGCCGACGTTCACGATCGACAAGCGCTACGTGCACGTGCTCGCCGAAGGGAGGGCCAGCCGGGTCAACTGCGTCATCGACGGCTTCAACCTGATCCGCAGTCCGATCTACGGCGGGCTCAAACAGCGCCTCGATACGCCTACACCCCGCTGGTACACACTAGACCTCGCGCGGTGGAAGGGCCGGCCCGCGTACCTGCAGTTCGTCGACGCCCGCGAGAACGACCTTGCCGGGCCCGGCGGCGGCAACGACGGCTACTTCGCGGTCCAGAAGGTCGTGTTCTCCGACGACCGCGCGCCGCGACAGCCGGCCGCAGCATCGGCGCGCGAGATGCTCGGCGGCGCGCCCGTCGCGTCGTTCATCGCGCTCGCGTCGCGCTACAGCAAGGCGATCCACGACGCGTGCGACGCCTACCGCGCCGGGCACGAGCTGACCCCGACCCAGCACGCTATCCTCGACTGGCTCGGCGCGAACGGCCTGCTGCGCGCCGACGGCGCGCTGCTCGCGAGCTACAAGCAGCTCGAAGCCGAGCTCCCGCACGGCAAGCTCATCCCGGGCATGCGCGACGGTTCGCCGGCCACGCCGCACGTGTTCCTACGCGGCAACCACAAGGCACCCGGCGATGCGGTAGCGCGCCGGTTCCTGACCGCGCTCGGAGGACGGAAGTTCACCGAGACCGGCTCGGGAAGGCTCGATCTCGCGCACGAGATCACGCGCCCCGACAACCCGCTCGCGTCGCGCGTCATCGTCAACCGGATCTGGCAGCACGTGTTCGGCGTCGGGCTCGTTGCGACCGTCGACAACCTCGGCGCGCTCGGCGATCCACCGTCGCATCCCGAGCTCCTCGACTGGCTCGCGCGGAAGTTCATCGCGGACGGGTGGTCGATCAAGGCCATGATCCGGCTGTTGATGACGAGCGAGGCCTATCGGATGGCGAGCAGGCCCGACCCGAAAGGCGCCGGCGTCGATCCGACCAACCGGTGGCTGTCCCACGCGAACAAGCGCCGGCTGACCGGCGAGGAGATTCGCGACGCAATGCTCGAGGTGTCCGGGCGCCTCGACCCGAAGGGCTTCGGGCCGCCGGTCCCGGTGCACCTGACCGAGTTCATGGACGGCCGCGGCCGCCCGCGCAGCGGCCCTGTCGACGGCAACGGGCGGCGCAGCATCTACCTCGCCGTGCGCCGCAACTTCCTGAACCCGTTCTTCCTCGCGTTCGACACGCCACAGCCGTTCACGACGATCGGCCGCCGCGGCACGTCCAACGTGCCGGCGCAGGCGCTCGCGTTGATGAACGACCCGCTCGTCGCGGAGCTGGCCCGCGTGTGGGCCAAGTCGGTCCTCGGACACCAGAACTGGTCGGACGCGCAACGGATCGAAGACATGTATCTGGGCGCGTTCGCGCGCGCGCCGACCGCCGCGGAGGTCGCGGCCGCGACCAGGTTCCTCGCCCGTCACTCCGGCAGAACATCCGAGCAGGACTGGGCCGACCTCGCCCACGTCCTGTTCCAGGTCAAGGAATTCATCTACATCGACTGATGGCGACACCGCTCACACGCCGGGAGATGCTCAGCCGCTGCGCCAACGGCTTCGGGATCGTTTCGCTGTCGGCGCTGCTCGCCGACCGCGCCTTCGCGTCACCGAGTCACGACGGACCGCTGGCGGTCCGGCCGTCGCACATCCCGGGCAAGGCGCGCAGCGTGATCTTCCTCTACATGGACGGAGGGCCGTCGCAGGTCGACACGTTCGATCCGAAGCCGCGCTTGACCAAGGAGGACGGCAAGCCGTTCGGCATGAAGAAGGAGCCGACGCAGTTCGACGACAACGGCAACACGTTCGGCAGCCCGTGGGAGTTCCGCCGCTACGGCGAGAGTGGCATCCCGGTCAGCGACCTGTTCCCGTACGTCGGCCGCTGCGCCGACAAGCTCGCCGTCATCCGCTCGATGGTTGCCGACTTCCCCGAGCACACGACGGCCAACTACTTCCTCCACACCGGCATCGGCCGCCAGGGCCGTCCGAGCCTCGGCGCGTGGATCAGCTACGGCCTCGGCAGCCTCAACCAGAACCTGCCCGGCTTCGTCGTCCTCGACGGCGGCCTGATCCCGCCCGGCGGCCTCGACAACTTCCAGAGCGGCTTCCTGCCGGCGAGCAACCAGGGCTCGGTGTTCAAGCCACGCAAGCAAGCGGTCGCGAACATCCGCCGGCGCGAGAAGACGCCCGAGCTGCAGAACGACAAGCTCGGGCTCGTTCGCGCCCTCGACCGCGAGCGGCTCGCCGAGGCCGGCCGCACGGACGCGGTCGAGTCGGCGATCGCCAACGCCGAGCTCGCCTATCGCATGCAGGCGGAGGTGCCCGAGGTCATGGACATCAGCGGCGAGACCGCTGCGACCAAACGCCTCTACGGCCTCGACGCCGAGTCCGTGCACACGCAGAGCTACGCCCGCCAGTGCCTGCTCGCGCGGCGTCTGATCGAGCGCGGCGTCCGGTTCGTCGAGCTCACGTGCCCGAAGATCCCGGGCAACGATCGCTGGGACCAGCACCACGGCCTGCGCCAAGGCCACGCGAGCAACGCCCGCGCCGTCGACCAGCCGATCGCGGGGCTCTTGACCGACCTCGAGTCACGCGGCCTGCTCGACGAGACGCTCGTCGTGTTCGCCGGCGAGTTCGGCCGGACGCCGTTCGCGCAAGGACGCGACGGCCGCGACCACAACCAGTACGGATTCAGCATCTGGATGGCCGGCGCCGGGATCCGCGGCGGAACGGTCTATGGAACTACGGACGAGTACGGATACAAAGTCGTCGAGGACGAGGTCACGATCCATGATCTGCACGCGACGATCCTGCACCTGCTGGGGATCGATCACGAACGACAGACTTTCCGGTTCAGCGGCCGCGACATGCGCCTGACCGACGTGTACGGCCGGCGGATCCGCGGCATCCTGGCTTGATTGTATCCGTTCGCGGTTCATCCCAAGCTGCCCGCCGCTGAATCGACTCGCGACAGCAATCACGGGGCCACGCGTGGGTGTCGTGGTGCTGATTGAGCGCTCACGAAGGGCCAGCGCAAGGGCGATTCCGCGCAAGAGTGCCTGGGCCTCTACCAGGCCCCAGGCCTACCAACTGCCGAGCGTGAGTTCGACCGCGTTGCTCGTGACGATCGATCCGTTGCTTGCCCCGAGCGCTAGATACCACGTCTGCAGGTTGACAGTCACTCCCTGCAGCGCCTTGTCGTTGGGGATACCGAGTGTAGACGTCCACTTTGTGCGAGTGATGAGAGGAACGCTTGCTGCCGCGAAGAAGACGCTGAGGTCGATGTAGCCGAAGCAACCCCCACCAATCGGATACTCGACCGTCGGAGCACCGATGATCGTGATCGCGTGGGAGCGCGTGGGGGCCCCGGCTCCCGAGAAACTCATGGTCTGACCGAGCAATGGATCGGTTGCCCTGAGCTCTGGACCGCAGCCTCGACCGATCGCTTGGGCCGTCGCGCCATTGGGGAATCGGAACAACTCGCGTCCATGCACCGCGTCGTCGGCATTGAAATAGACATTGCCGTTGAGCACGACATAGCTGCTGGGCGATCCCGATGCTGGCCCAGGAGCGATGTCATCGACGAGCATTGTCCCGTTCGTCGTTCCATCGCTTCGCCAAAGCTCCCAACCCCGAACTCGATCATTCGCCGTGAAGTAGAACCGCCGCGATCCGACCGCCGTAAGCTCCCAAGGCTGACTCGATACCGAGCCCGGCACCAGATCGACAAACAGCCTCGTGCCGGCAGTCGTGCCGTCGGTGACCCACAACTCGTGCCCCGCGGCTTGTGTATACGCCGTGAAGTAGACCTTTCCGTTCAACTGTACGAATGACAACGGTGACGAGCTACCGTTGGGCTCGATGTCGGCGAGTAGTCTCGTGCCCGAGGCCGTTCCGTCAGTGATCCACAGCTCTGTTCCCCGCGTTGTGTCCGTCGCTTGGAAATACACCCCGTTGCTCGCAGAGTACATGTATGCAGGAAAGCTAGAGCCGGTTCCGGGCACGATGTCCCGCAACAACCGCGTCCCCTGGGCCGTTCCGTCGGAAACGAACAGCTCCCAACCTGTAGCGCTCGTCATTGCGCTAAAGACGAATCTCCCCGAGTTTCCGATCGCTGTAAGATACGACGGAGACGAGCGACCTGCTCCGGGCTCGATATCGGCCAGCAGCTTCGTGCCGGCGGCTGTGCCATCGGTGACCCACAGCTCTTCACCGTTGACGCCATCGTCGGCCGAAAAGTAGACCTTGTCACCCACGCGTGTGAGGTATCGCGGCCGACCGCTGGCGATGCCAGGTCGAATCTCGCGTACGAGCTTCGTTCCAGCTGCCGTGCCATCCGTGACATAGAGTTCCTGACCGGCTGTTGGATGGATCCCGCCGAACAACACCATGGTTCCGAGCGCTGCTGGGTACTGCGGGTGGCTGCCTGTCCGCGCCCCGATGTCCCGGACGAGCCGAGTGCCTACTACAGTCAGCCCGTCGCTGATCCAGGGCTCCTCGCCATGTACACCGTCGTCGGCAGCGAAGAACAAGTGCCGTGAGAAACGCGTGATCCACCTCGGGAACCCCGACCCCGATCCTCTCTGGACATCAGCTACGAGGATGGCTTTCTGGGCGTCGATGCTCGCGGTCAACCACCCGATCGCCACCAACGGAAGCACGACGGAACAGACCCGGGTCATCGCTTGTGCTCCAAACTCGCTGTCGTGGTCCTTGAGGGTACGTCCGCTTCGAGACTCACACAAGTGGCACACGTCACACGCGCACGATTCTGCCACAACAGACGACGACTTCTATCTACGGCCGTTCGGGTGGTCGGCCGGCGATTCCGAACCTGCCAGCGGCGATCATGGTCGCGCCGCCGATCACGGCGAGGATTCGAAGCAACACGAGGCCCCGCATGCTGCCGATCATTGCCGTGGCGCCGGTCAGGCACAACAACTGCGGCGGAGAGAGCTGAGTCCGGGTCGGGCGGTCCGGGCCGATCGTCTAGGCCTTCGCGAGAGTGGCAGTGCGTGCAGTGCACCCGCGTCACGGAAGCGAGCGACCTGTTCCCGTACGTCGGCCGCTGCGCCGACAAGCCCGCGGTCATTCGCTCGATGGTTGCCGACTTCCCCGAGCACACAACAGCCAACTACTTCCTCCACACCGGCATCGGCCGCCAGGGCCGTCCGAGCCTCGGCGCGTGGATCAGCTACGGCCTCGGCAGCCTCAACCAGAACCTGCCCGGCTTCGTCGTCTCGACGGCGGCCTGATCCCGCCCGGCGGCCTCGACGCCGAGTCCGTGCACACGCAGAGCTACGCCCGCCAGTACCTGCTCGCGCGGCGTCTGATCGAGCGCGGCGTCCGGTTCGTCGAGCTCACGTGCCCGAAGATCCCGGGCAACGATCGCTGGGACCAGCACCACGGCCTGCGCCAAGGCCACGCGAGCAACGCCCGCGCCGTCGACCAGCCGATCGCGGGGCTCTTGACCGACCTCGAGTCACGCGGCCTGCTCGACGAGACGCTCATCGTGTTCGCCGGTGAATTCGGCCGGACGCCGTTCGCGCAAGGGCGCGACGGCCGCGACCACAACCAGTACGGATTCAGCATCTGGATGGCCGGGGCCGGCATCCGCGGCGGAACGGTCTATGGAGCTACGGACGAATACGGATACAAGGTCGTCGAGGACGAGGTCACGATCCATGATCTGCACGCGACGATCCTGCACCTGCTCGGGATCGATCACAAACGTGAGACCTTCCGGTTCGGCGGCCGCGACATGCGCTTGACCGACGTGTACGGCCGGCGGATCCGCGGCATCCTGGCTTGATTGTATTCGTTCGCGGTTCACGCCAAGCTGCCCGCCGCTGAATCGACTCGCGACAGCAATCACGGCGCCAAACTGCGTGCAGTGCACGCGCGAGGAACGCGCGGAGCTCACGGACCACGAAGCGCGGTAGACGTTGCGAGTTTGGTCGGCTTCGACCCAGGCGAGGAACGTCTCGAGGTGCTCGGCGCAGAGAATCGTCTGTTCTCGTTGGTCGAGAAGCAGACCAACCCCAACACGTACCTGCAGGCCGTCGAGGCGTTGTTGTCGTATGGCTGCCCGGCGATCCGCAGGCCGTTGGAGTCTCTGGTCCGCAAGCACTCGCACCTGCAACCTGGCTGGGGCGTTCTCGCCCGCGGTCACGACACCGTTCGTCGTGACGGCGATCGAACGGACCGGACCAGGATGCGCTCGGACGCCGAACAAGAACCTCGTCGTCGCGATGTCGAACGCCGCAACCGACCCGTCGGCGCATGCCGTGACGATCATGCTCTCATCGGGCGAGAACTCCGCGGTCAGCACTGCGACGTCGCAGGAATCGGCCGCCGCCGCGGCGCCGGGTGCGTTAGGCGGAGGCGCCCAATCGCGAAGAGGCACAATACTGGAGTTCTGGAAACCGCTGCGCGCTCCAGACGTCTGCCATCACGACCACGAACCCCGGAGAGATCGAAATGGCATCGCGATATCTGATTGCTGTGTGCGCGTCCGCGCTGTTCCCGCTGCTCGCATCGACCCCACAAGGCAAGGTGAAGCCCAAGGCCGAGCCCGCGGCCCCGGCAAAGAACGGGGACTGTGCGCTGCCCGGACCGCCAAAGGTCCAAGATTTGCCGTCGCACCCTTACACAGGCTTCCAGATGTTGCCGTGGGGCGGGCAAGCGGGGGCCACGCCGGCGGTCTTGTGGCCTCGCGTCGATCCGGCCCTCAAGGACATTCCGTTCCAGCTCGGCTTCGCGCGTCTGCAGCTGGCGCAGCAAGAGCTCGCGCACGCGGACACACCGGCCAAGGCCCGGGCCGCGATCTCGCGGATCGGACGCGCGGCCGATCAGATGCGCACCGCGCTGGCCGATGCCGAGAAGGCCGGACGCAAGATCCCCGTGGGGCCAGTGACGAATCCGTGGGCCGACGGTGTGCCCGCCGTGCCCACGTTCCGGACCGGTTTCATCCAACCGTTCGGTGGGCGCTGATCGCCCGGTTTGCTACCGCTGCCCGCCGACCTTGGCCTTGCCGCCGTTCGAGGGCGCGAGCCCGAGGTTGTTGGCGTCGTTCGCTGCTCACGCCAAGCTGCCCGCCGCTGAATCGACTCGCGACAGCAATCACGGGCGTACTGTCCGAAAACTCGATCGCGTTGCGAACTGTCAACCCACGCCACCGGCCTTCATCCAGCACGATCGGCGGTTTCTGCGTATTGACCCGGACTAGTGTGGCGCAGGCGTATCATGCATGCATGAGGAGCCCGGTTCTACTGGCCGCTGTTGTCTGCGTCGTCGGTCCGCTGTCCGCGCAGAACGAGCTGCGACTCCAGTCGATTCGCGAGATAGTGATCCCGTCCGGGCGGAGGACAGTGACCTACTCGCCGGACGGGCGGTGGCTGGCCTGCGGGGGTTTGCGCGGTGACCTTGCTTTGATCGACACCGCTACCGGGAGAGTGGCTCGCACGATTGACGTTCCTGGACGTGCCGATGGCGAACTTCGGTTCTCTGCCGACAGCGAGAGGCTGGCAGTGGTGTCCGGCTTTTGCATTGCGAACCAAGATGCGGCGGACCTTCGACTCTACGATGTCGGCACCGGGAGGCTGATCGCGGACCGGCCGGCGCAAGGAGGTGCGTTGGACTGGAGTCGAGACGGTCGTTGGATCGCTGTTGCCGACAACGACACTGATGTCTCGATTCTGCGTGCGTCGGATCTGCACCTGGTGCGACGAATCCAGGTCCGTTCCGTTCCCACTCTCGCAGACCGGCTTCGCAACGCGAGTTTGCGCATGCGGGATTATCCGCACGCGGTAGCGTTGACTCGGGACGGCAGACGACTCGCGGTGGCCCTCGCGGAAGAGCTAAAGACGTTTGATTCGACTACCGGCCGATTGCTCGGTAGTGAGAAAGTCGCCGCACCTCTCGCCTCAGGGCTTCGCTACTCTGACGATGGTGCGTTGCATTGGTTCTCGTGGCGTTCGGGCGACTACATGATCCTAGGTGGTAGGCGGGGCAAGGCCGGACGTTCATCCAACTCGATGTTGCGTGTTCAACCCGATGGGTCGCGTTGCGCGTTGGTGCACGCTCGTGGTACGACGTTCTTCCACCGTGATGGCACTTCGTGGGTTGTGCCGGGTGAGGGGAGCATCGCGTTGCATCCGGATGGCCGGACCTGGGCGCGAGCGGGCGATGGTTTCGTCGACGAGTTCGTAGGGCGCGTCCGCCGGCGACGGATCCGCGTTCCCTCACAGTCGCGTCCGCTGTATGCGGTGATTACGACCGATGGCGCCTTCGTTGCGGTACGCGCCGCCTCGGAGGAGGTGCTAGTGTTCGACGTGTCCAACGGCGCCGCGATCGACCTGTCTTCCCTGCATGGGACCCGGATCTTTCAAAACCACACTTCGGACCTCATAGGTACCCTTGGTCGAGGTAGGGCGATCGAGTTCTGGGATCCCCGCCGGCCGGAGGCGAATCAAGCTGCGAAGCGAATCCCGTTCGCGCGGGGGACGCCGGTCGGCGAGCGACCTCGTTTTGCTCGAGACGGGATAGGGTTCGCCGTCGGGCATCGCTGGTGGAGGGTCCAGCGTGGCGCACTTCGATACGTCGGGTTTCGTTTGCGCGGACTCCGGGTACAACATCTTTCCCCGTCGGACAGGGGCGAAAGCGTTGCCGTCGTGGGTGTTCATGGGCGCGATGTTCGCCGGCATGTCTTGCAGGTCTTTCGCGGACGTGGCGACCTGGGCATCGCGACAGACCTCGGAGGGAAGGCGTCCGACCTCGACTATTCTCCCAACGGAAGGTCTATCGTTGTCGCTACGAGTTCAGGCAGCAGATTCTACTCATCTGACCGGCTGACGCAGATCATGTCGCTTGATCGCGGATGGGTGTACGTGCGGTTCGTGGATGACCGTCACGTCCTCGGGGTCACGGGGGCGGGGCGACTCGAGCTGTTTGCTTTGCATCGCGAGGTTCCATCCGCTGTGTTGGAGCTCGAGTCGGCCGTGAGCTCGTTGGAGGTGACACGGAACGGAACCCTCGCCGTCTTGGGCCTGGCAAATCGGGTGGTGGTCGTGGCTCTCGCCCGTTGAACTCGGGTCCCGTAGTGGTTGCGAGGTGATCCGACGCGTTTCCCGGCGGGAAGCTGGGGCCAAATCGGCCCGGGAGGCGAGCCTGGGGTCGGGTGTGACCTTGAGCCCGTAACCGTTGAACAGTTGGACTTGCGTGCCGCTGTACGTCACGCCGTCATTGGCCAGGAACGCGGCGGCGAGATCCGCGATCAGGACGGGGCCACACCCGTCCGCGGGTTCGTCGTCGCCTTCTTCTTCCTCGTCGGGCTCCGGGCTCGGCCCACCGCTGAGCGGCTGGCGGCCGTTCTGGAGCCACTGCGCGACCAGCGAATCGAACCCATGCAATGCCTCGTTCCGCTGAGCTCCGAGGCAGTGCATCACGCCGGCCAAGCAGACGTAACCATTGCTTGAACCATTGCTTGCCTCTCGCGTGCCAGCACATGCGCGGTAGCATTGACCGTGGCTTCTTCCTGCTTGCCATCACTCCCCCTTGGTCTAGGGTGTCAACTTCTGAGTAACGCCGCGAGGCCGAACCGACGGCGCGCACAAATCGTTGCTGAGACAACCGTTAGGAAGTCCAACTATGCCTCTTCAGAACTCCTACATCCCCTATCGCGCCTACTGGAGCTCGCCGTTCTGCCGCTGGCAGGGTGCGCTGAGCCAGATCAACTCCGTCGAACTGCTGGCCCGCGCCGTCAATCGGTTCTGCGACGACCGGCAGGTCTCGACCGAGAGCTTCGACGGCCTCGTGCTCGGGTTCACGGTCCCGCAGCGGCGCTCGTTCTACGGAGCCGCGTGGCTCGCCGGCTTGATCGGCCAGCCGACGATCACGGGCACCGTCGTGTCGCAAGCGTGCGCGACGTCGGCCCGCGCGATTGCGACCGGCGCGCTCGAGGTCGAGTCGGGCATGCGCGAGTGCGTGCTTGCTGCGACGTGCGATCGCACGAGCAACGGCCCGCACATCGTCTATCCCAACCCGAACGGGATCGGTGGCATGGGCGAGACCGAGGAGTGGGTCTGGGACAACTTCAACCGCGACCCGCTGACCAAGCAGGCGATGCTCGCGACGGCCGAGAACGTCGCGAAGGAAGCCGGCATCACGCGCGAAGAGCAGGACGAGGTCACGCTCTTGCGCCACGAGCAGTATCAGGAGGCGCTCGCTGACGACCGCGCGTTCCAGCGTCGCTACATGCTCGGGCTGGAGATCCCGAAGGGGAAGAAGAAGACCGAGCTCGTCGACGCCGACGAAGGCGTGTTCCCGACCACCGCCGAGGGACTCGCCAACCTGAGACCCGTCAACGAAGGCGGGACCGTCACGTTCGGCAGCCAGACGTATCCCGCCGACGGCAACGCCGGCATCGTCGTTTGCACCAAGCAGCGGGCCGCGGAGCTCGCGCCCGGCGCCGACGCGACGATCCGGTTGCTCGGCTTCGGCGATTCGCGCGTCAAACCGGCGTTCATGCCGATGGCGCCGGTGCCGGCCGCGCAGAGCGCGCTCGACCACGCCGGGGTCAAGCTCGCCGACGTCAAGGTCATCAAGACCCACAATCCGTTCGCGGTCAACGACGTCTACTTCAGCCGCGAGACCGGGATCCCGATCGAGCGCATGAACCGGTTCGGGTCTCCCTTGATCTTCGGCCACCCGCAGGGGCCGACCGGGGCCCGCGTCGTCGTCGAGATGATCGAGGAGCTCGTCATGGCCGGCGGCGGCATCGGGCTGTTCACCGGCTGTGCGGCCGGCGACACGGCGATGGCGGTCGTGCTCGAGGTCAGCTGAGCCGGGATGCCCAAGCAGCGCGCTCTGGC
>Ga0210086_1001479_pt1 | contig 11965 bp, 9 predicted proteins | sample China_Galinas_PW_3_FD_184867 | JGI IMG/M metagenome (GOLD analysis project Ga0210086, IMG submission 184867) | Wetland microbial communities from San Francisco Bay, California, USA, that impact long-term carbon sequestration - China_Galinas_PWB_D2... | ecosystem: Environmental > Aquatic > Marine... | reverse complement strand
GTCGAAGACGGGGCCGTGCTCTTTACCGGCCACGCGTCCGGTGTCGTGTCGGCGGTCAACCTGTCGTGGTCGGTTCCGGGCGACGAACAGTGGTACCTGGTCGCCAAGGGCACGACCGGCACGGTGCAGCTCGGATGGACCAAGTCCTGGATCGGCGACCGGGGGCTGCGATCCCAGGAGTTCGGGGTCGGCTACTCGAAGCACTCGGCGCTCGGCCGCCAACTGGATCACTTCGGCCGCGTGATCCGCGGAGAGGACGAGCCGTTGATGGGCAACGATGACATCCTGGCAAGTATTGCTGCCATCGAAGCCGCCTATCGGAGCCTCGCGGCCGACGGTGCCAGGATGGCAGTCCGAGCTTGCAACCAAGACCCGGACTCGGGATGATCTGGACACTACTGCAGGGGCTTGGCGAACGCCCACCTCCGCCCGCGCTCGCTCTTGCATCCCGCTCCTGTTTCGCACTGTTCGTCTTCCGGCGATGTCCGGCTCGGGCTGACACCGGAGGGCCGTCTCGGAGGCCTCGAATCCGCATGCCGACCATTCACCCGACAGCCATCCTCGAAGAGGACGTTCGAGTCGGCGAGGGCACTCGGGTCTGGAGCGAAGTCCACATCCGGCACGGAGCCCAGGTCGGTCGCGAGTGCATCATCGGCGAGAAGACCTACATCGCCTACGACGTCGTGATCGGCGATCGCTGCAAGATCAACGCGTTCGTCTACATCTGCAACGGCGTGACGCTCGAGGACGGCGTGATGGTGGGTGCGCACACGACGTTTACGAACGATCGGTTCCCGCGCGCGGCCAACTGGGATCTCAGCGAGCTGTTACCGAGCCAGCCGACCGAGCAGACGCTCAAGACGCTCGTGCGTCGTGGCGCGACTCTCGGTGCCGGGGTCTGCGTCGCTCCCGGGGTCACGATCGACGAGTGGGCGACCGTCGGCATGGCGAGCGTCGTCATCCACGATGTCGGACCGCACTTGCTCGTTGCCGGCAATCCCGCGCGGCGGCTCGGCTATGTCTGTCGCTGCGGGTGGCGGGTCGCGACGTTCGTTCACGGTCCCGAGTTCGACCTCAAGGAACACGGCGTCCCGTGCGGGAACTGTCGATCCGTGCTGCGTTGGGTCAGCGGCGACCGGATCGAGTGCACGCACGAGGGTTGAGGCGCGGCCGGGACCGGGCTCAATAGCGCTGGCGCGCGGGGATCGCGACGAAACGATCCTCCTCGGCGATCCACGCCGTCAACTCGCGCCCGTAGACGCAGCCGCTGTCGAGGCCGACGACGCGTTCTCCGCGGAAGCTGCCGCGTCGCGCCCAGTGCCCGAAGACGGCCGTCCATGGTCCGCGATAGTGTCTGTCCCACGGCAGGTACGGGGGCCCCGGGTCGGGGTAGTCGCGGTCCGGAACCTGACCGGTGTTCGTGCAGTAGCGGGTCGAGAGCACGAACCAGGTTTGTTCGTCATTGCTGAACGTTCGTCCGGCCCACTCGCCGATCTTGCTGTCGGGGTGCCACAGGGAAGGCGGCATCGCGCCGTGGACCATGCACAAGTCGCCGAGCGGAAGCACGAGCGGCCACGAGCGGATCCATTCGCCCAGCTCTTGCCAATCCTCGGCCCGGGCCACGTCCTCGAGCTTCGGGAACGTCGCGATCGCGTGTGTGCGGTCCTCGAAGAACCGATTGACGAGCAGGTGAGCCTCGTGGTTGCCGAGAACGATGCCTGTCGCGTGCTTGCGGGCGATGTGTAGCGCTTCGAGGCTCTTGGGCCCACGATTGACGAGGTCACCGACGAAGTAGATCGAGTCGTCGGCCGACGGCTGCAGGACATCGAGCAGGTCCAACAGCTCGTCGGCACATCCCTGCACGTCCCCAATGAAGATGCGGCGGCCTGCGGTCATGAGAGGCTCATCGGCTGCTTCGGCGATCGTTGACAGGGAAGTCCGGCGTTGGCGATGGATCGGTACAAGAAAGCACCGACCTCTTTGGTCAGGCCGGTGCTTTATGGCTTCCGATTACCGGTCGAACGAGCCGGACTCCCCCAACCGATGGGCCGATTATGGGGATTCGCATGGCGCGCGGCTATCGGTTTTTCCGCTGCGGCGAGAAACTCGACGACACCGGTTTCCGACTCCTCAGCGCTCTTGAATCGGTACGTAAGGGCGCGGGCCGGGCCCGACGTACTCCGACCGCGGGCGGATCAGCCGGTTGTTCTCGTACTGCTCGAGAATGTGCGCCGTCCAGCCGACGATGCGGCTGATCGCGAAGATCGGCGTGAAGAGATCCGCCGGGATTCCGAGGTAGTGGTAGGTCGCGGCGGAGTAGAAGTCGACGTTCGGATACAAACCCTTGCGCCGATTCATCTCTTCTTCGACCTTGACCGAGAGGTGGAACCACTTGGGGTCGCCGTTGAGCTTCGCGACGCGCTCGCAGAGCGCCTTGAGCACGGTCGCCCTCGGATCGATCACCTTGTACACGCGGTGGCCGAAGCCCATGATGCGTTGCTTGTTCGCGAGCTTGTCTTCGAGGTATGGCGCGATGTTCGACTCGTCGTCGATCTCGAGCAGCATGTTCATGACCGCGGTGTTCGCCCCGCCGTGCAGCGGGCCCTTCAGTGTCGCGATCGCGGCCGTGACGGCCGAGTAGATGTCCGACAGCGTCGATGCCGTCACGCGGCCCGAGAACGTCGAAGCGTTGAAGCCGTGCTCCGCGTGCAGGATCAGGCACACATCGAGGACCCGCGCCTCTTCGGTCGTCGGCTCGCTGCCGCGCAGCATGTAGAGCAGGTTCGCCGCGTGACCGAGGTCTTCTCGGGGGTCGAGGACAGGCTCGTTGGCGCGGGCGCGCGCGTACGCGGCGACGATCGTTGGCAGCCCGGCGGTCAGTCGGAGTGCCCGCGCGGCGTTGGTGGCCTCCTCCGAGTCGCCGGTCGAAAGCGCGCTCGTCATCGTCCGCAGGGCGTCCATCGGTCCGGCCCGCGTCGCGAGCCCCTGGGCGAGGAACTTGGCCTCGGGCATCAGGCTGCGGTGCGCGGCCAGTCCACGTTCGCATTCGGTGAGCTGGTCCTTCGTCGGGAGCTCGCCGTTCCACAGCAGGCACGCGACCTCGGCGAAGCTCGACTCGCGAGCCAGCTCTTCGATCGAGTAGCCGCGGTAGCGCAGCTCGCCCTTGGTCCCGTCGATGGTCGCAATGCCCGACTGGGCGACGGTGACTCCCTCCAGGCCGCCCTTGCTCCCCTGCGGCTTGTCCTCGCTCACTCGCTTGACCTCTCTGCGTGGGTTGGGGGGAGAGGGTTTATCCGGGCCGCGAGGACGAAGCAAGGGTCGTCCGAGGCCTGCTAGCGCGTGATCGTGATCGTGTGCCTGCCCGTGATCGCTTTCACTCCGGCCGGATAGCCGTCTTCGAACGTCAACCCGACGGCGTGCACCTTGAGCCCGATGAAGCCGGTGAGCGGCGGAATCCACAGGCTCGCAGCAGCATTCCCCTGGGCATCGAGCTTGCCAGCCTGACCGGACCACAGTGGTCTCAGATCCAGCGCCGACGCGAAGAACAATCCGTCGGCGGCGATCCCGAGCTTCCTCGGGCCGACCTGGATCTCGGGTGTGAGCATCAGCGAGATCGGAATCCAGTACGGCTTGCCGGGCTCGCCGGCCGTCAACGTGACCGTCACGCTCTTGCCGACGCCGACTTGCGCCGCACCGCTCAGTGTCGCGTCCGGGAACTTCGGGATCAGCTGCACCCGCTCGGCGAGCGTGCTGCCGTACGCGGGAGCGACGACCGTGCGCCGGTCGTCACGGTGTGCCGGGGCCGTGACTCGAAGCGAGAGCGCTCCCGGCGCCGACCAGAGGTGGTAACGCCCGTCGCTTGCTCGCGACGTCCCGTGTTCCCCATACTTGAACGCGAACGTCAGCGTGTCGATCTGCGCCGACAGCGGCGCTGCACCCTTGAGTGACTCGACCCTGCCGCGAACCGCCGGGTCGAGCGCCAGCCACTTGTAGAGCCCCGGCCAAAACCGGTTCTTCTCTTCGGCGACCGTCTTGCTGAAGGTCGGTTGGAACCCGTCGCCGACCTCGACGAGGTAGGACAGCGAGCCGTTCTCGGCCCAATGCCACTCCTGTGCTTCACCCGATGCCGACGGGAAGCGTGTCTTGTAGCCCATCGCGTTCGCGAGCAGCGTTCGGAAGTGGGTCTCGAACACGATCCACGGATTGTTGCTGGCGTAGGTCCGATAGGTGCAAGAGCTCGTGGTGTTCAGGACCTCTCGCCCGTAGCTGTGCACGTCGAGGTACTTCTCGAAACGCAACCGCCGGGCGAGCGCCATCATCGTCTTGGTCTCCGGTTCCGAGCCCGCCGACGGTCCCCGGTAGGTCTGCGAACGCGGATTGCTGCTCGTGCTTCCACACTTGCCCCACTGCCACGGGTAGTTGCGGTTCGGATCCACTCCGTAGACGCCACCACCGTTGTCGCGCCGGTTCTTTCGCCAGTAGTTGTCCTTCGTCCAGACGTAGTCGACACCGTCGGGATTGACGCACGGAACCAACCACAGCTCGCCCTCGTCGACGGCGGCCTTGATCACCGGATCCGTTGGATAGCCGGCCAGGATTCGCCGCGCTGCCTGGATCACCATGTACGGCGTGTTGAGCTCACGGGCATGGTGTTGGGCCGCGATCAGGCTGGCCGGCTCACCCTCGTCCTTGGCGACGTTGTCCGAGATCTTGAGTGCGTAGATCCGGTTCTTGTTGTGAGTCACGGCCGTGTTCGTGAGCTGAGTGACGTCGATGCGCTTGCAGATCGCCGGATAGAGGTTCTCGAGTCGCGCGAGCTCGGCGATGATCTCCGCGACCGTGAAGTAGTTGGCGTCCGGAGGCAGCAAGGGCGCGTTCTGGGCCCGCTCTGCGGCGATGTCCGCGAACGGGCGCCCGCGAGCGACCAACTTGGCGGGCAACCCGAGCCCCCGAAACGCCGCGAGCTCTTCGGGCAGCACGACGACGTCGACCTGACGGCGGGTCGCGTCGAAGTCGTGGCTACACGCGCCCAAGACGTCGAAACCCGACAGCTTCGACGCCGCGTTCTGTACGTGGCTGAGATCGACCCGGAACACGTAGCTGGTGCCGAGGGCTCGGCCGGCCTTCGCGCGTACTCCAACGGGCACGACACCCGTCGCGAAGTCATGGAAGGCTGGAGCGAACGAGACAGAGGCCAGAAGCGATGTCGCGAGGGGGAGCAGGGCACGCATATCCCCAGATGTTAGCAGACTGTTGAACCGTGCTTTGCCCGCCTGACGAGGACTGCGTAACTTGATCGCATGGAGGGAAGGGACGGAGTCCGGAGGTTTCGTTCGGCGGCAGCTCGTATCGCCGTGTGGACATTCGGGTCCCGAGTTCTGGGGTTGGTCCGTGATCGGTTGATGTTCGGTCTGTTCGGGCGGGGGATCGAGTCGGGCGCGTTCTTGCTGGCATGGACGGTTCCCAACCTGCTCCGACGTCTGCTCGGCGAAGGGGCGCTGTCAGCCGCGTTCGTCCCGGCGCTGACCCAACGACGAGAGGAGGAAGGCCACGACGCGGCGAGGCACAGCTTCGCGGCGGTGTTCGGCGTTCTGCTCGCGCTGTTGTGCGTCTTGATCGGCGCGGCATGGCTCGTCGTGTTGTTCCTGCCCAACGCATGGCTCGCCGGCGGCGCCGGGTCGGCGGTCTCCGAGGCCGACGACTACGCGGTGCTGCTGCGCAGTCTGTTGCTGATCCTGCTGCCCTATGCCGTGCCGATCTGTGTGCTGGCCTTGTTCGCGGGTGCACAGAACGTTGCAGGTCGGTTCGCGCTTCCGGCCGCGGCGCCGATCGTGTTGAACGTGTTCTGGATCAGCGGGCTCTTGGTTGTCACCGAGTTCGAGTCGTCGGCCTCGGTCAAGGCCCGGTGGTTGGCCGCCTGCCTCGTCCTCGGTGGCGTCGCGCAGCTCGGACTGCAGCTTCCGGGGTTGATTCGCAGCGGGTTCCTCGTGCGCCCGCGGTTCGAGCCCCGGCACCCGGAGATCCGGCGGATCGCTTGCGACATGGCGCCGATGATCCTCGGCCTCTCGGTCGTGCAGCTCAACATTCTGGCAACGCAGCTGATCGCGGCGTTTCTGGTCCCCGAAACCGGGGCCAACGGGATCATGTTTCTCGCGACTCGAATGCTCGAGTTCCCGCATGCGCTGCTCGGGATCGCGCTCGGCACTGCCGTGTTCCCGCTGCTGTCGGTTCTCGGTGTGCGTTCCGATCGCGGCGAGCTGAGCGACACGGTCGATCACGCGCTGTCTCTCGGGCTGTTCCTGGCCATTCCGGCGGCCGGCGGTCTGCTCGTGCTCGCACCACAGATCATCGACATCTTGTTCGTGCAAGGTCGGTTCGCGGCGCGCGACGGCGCGGAGACCGCGCTCGTGCTGCGGATCCTGTGCCTGTCGCTGCCCGGGCTCGTTAGCGTGCAAGTGTTGGCCCGGGCGCATTACGCGATCGGTGACAAGCGCAAGCCGGTTCGGATCGCGGTCACCTGTTTCGTTGCGGCAGTGCTCGCGAGCATCGTGCTCGCGCCGGTCGTCGGCACGGCAGGGCTCGCTCTGGCATCTGCGCTCAGCGCGCTGGTGAACGCGACATGGCTCATGGTGTCGCTGCGCCGTCACCTGGCAGGTGCGGGCTCGGCCAAGACGAGGACACGCGTGACGAGTCTCAAGGCTCTGGCAGCGACGGGACCGACGTGCGTGGTCGCGTGGTTGCTCGCACGAGCCGCGGGTGGCTCGCTCGGTGCCGAGCGGGGTTTCTTCGCGCGCCTGCTGGCCGAGCTCGGCGTCCCGATCCTCGTGGCCGTCGGCGTGTTCCTGGTCGTCGCCAAGTTGCTGCGCGCGAGCGAGCTCGACGAGCTCGTGTCCCGGCTTCGCCGGCCCAGGCTGCGACGGTGAGCCTGCCGAGCTAGTGGTGTGTCTCAGAAGTTCGGGGCATAAGTTTCGGAGTCATCTGTGTCGCTGCCAAGGCGCGCAACCGCAGGCGTATTCGAGTGATACGGCGAGGGCGCGCAACACCGGCAGCGGTGCAGAGGGCCCGAAAGATATGTGGCGAACTTCTGAGACGGACCACTAGATGTCCGCGATCCGGACGAGCTCGAAGTACGACGTCAGTCCGTTGTAGAGCCTCAGGATGTTCGGATCTACGAACTCGAAGCGGCGTGACTCGCGCATGCCCCGGCGCTCCAGCAACAGGTCGTTGGCCTTTTTGCCGGTGCGGGCGCCGATCAGGCTGGTCGTGATGATGCGGTTTCCCTGGATGCGGTAGATCCGCAGTGACGATTGGAAACCAGTGGTCGCGGTGCCGGTTGGATTCGGGTTGATGATGTGGATCGAGAGGTGGGACCGCGTGAACGTGAAGTACCCGACCGGTGGCACGCCGCGGGGGCCGGGGCGCACGACGGTCGAGATGCGCCAGACTCCGAGCAGGGGGTTCTGTCGCGCGAATCTCTGGATGAGGTCGTTCTGGCCCGACGTGTCGGGAAGATAGGGTCGCCCGGTGATTGGGTTGATGAGGCGTTGGGTGTCGAGCCCGGGTTTCTGTCCAGGCTTGGTTTCCTGTCTGCCTGCTTGCTTGTCCTTGGTCGTGGCCTGGCTCTGCGGCTTGGCCTCGTCCTGCTTCTTCTTCTCGATCGGCAGCTTCGGAAGTGTTGGGGGCTTGCCCTGGCTCGTGCTCTTGTTCTGGATCGAGAGCTCAGGGAGCTTCGGCGGTGGCATGACCGCCAGGAGCATGAACGGCAGCAACGAACCGGCGAACGTCGTGAGTTTCATTCCAGCATTCTAACAACCGCAAACGCTGGCTCGACAGCAGCCCGAGTGTTGCTATCGTCCTCGCAACGACCCCTCCGTAGGTGCCTCGTCCGCAATGACCGGCAAGCAAGACCCTGGATTGAGAGCCAATCTCATCGGGCTGGTGTGCAACTTCTTGCTCGCGATTGCCAAGTTCATCGTTGGATATCTGGCCGCCAGTGAAGCTCTGCTCGCCGACGGGTTCAACTCGGCCGGCGACGTGTTCGCGACGGCGATCGCATACATCGGTTATCGCTACGCGCGCAAGCCGCCCGATGACGACCATCACTACGGTCACGGAAACGCCGAGAGTGTCGCCGGACTGATCATCGGCGGCTTGCTGCTGGCGACCGGCGTGTTCATTACGCTCGACGGGTTGTTCGCGCTCGTGCGCGGCAAGGATGCTCCGCCCGACTCTCCTGCGATCTGGGTCGCAGTGATCACGATCCTCGTCAAAGAGGCGCTCTACCAATACACCGTGCTGGTCGGCAAGCGGCTCAACTCTCCGTCGCTCCTGGCGAGTGCGCGAGATCATCGTGCCGATGTGCTCGTCGCGGCGACGGTCGTTGTCGGAATCCTCGGCGCCCGGTCAGGCTACTACTTCCTCGATCCGACCGCGGCCCTGGTCGTCGGCATCTACATCGCCTGGATGGCGGTCGAGCCGATTCTCGGCAACGTCGCGACGCTGATGGACAAGGCCCCGCCCGAGGTCGGAATCGCCGTCCGGGCAATTGCGCGGGAGGTGGAAGAAGTCCGTGGGGTCGAGCGCGTCCGTGTTCATCCTCTGGGTTCGTACTTCATGATCAACCTCGCGATCTGTCTCGACCGGCACCTCGACCTCGAGAAGGCTCACCTGATTGCCCACCGTGTCGCGGATCTGATTCGCGAGCGCATCGATCACGTCGAAGACGTCGAAGTCTACGTAAGGCCGGCAGAGCGCCGGTAGCCGCGGGGCTACTCGGGCTCGACGCGGATCACGAAGTCGTGGATGTCCTTGCCGGCTTCGACCCGCGCCAGCGTATTCCCGACTCGGCCACCCGACTCGTAGAAGATCTCGATGCGGCCTGCCGGGACGTCACCGAGGTGGAACACGCCGTTCTCGTCGGTCGTCGCGCGGACCCATCGCCGCGGCCCATGGCCATGGCGGACTTCGACTCCGGCCAGAGGCAAGCCCTGTTGGTCGATCACGTGCCCGTCGATCGATGCGGGTACGCACAGGTCGATCCGATGGACTTTGGTGCTGGGCTCCAGCGACTCCCTGAAGTAGGTCAGTCGAGGGTCCGCGATCGTGACCGAGTATGCGAGGTCGCGGCGCAGGCCGGTGAAGGTCGCGCGCCCTTCGTCGTCGGTGTGGGTTTCCGTGCTCCCCACATTGTCGATGCGCACGGCCCGGTCGGCGGCCGGCCTTCCGTTCGGAAGGAACACGCGGATGCGGAGATCGAGCGCGGGCTCGAGTTCGAGGCTGATCGGCTCGTCCGACCGCGTCCACTCGATCGACAGCGGTGCGTAGCCGGCTTTCCTGGCTTCGACGTACAAGAAGTCGAGACTGCGCGAGACGTTGTCGAATCGAAACTCGCCTTCCTTGTCCGATATGGCTGACACCAACACGGGGGCGTTCTCGTCTCCGAACCGGATCGATACCGCAGCGCCGTCGAGAGGCAGGCCGAACTCGTTGCTGACCATGCCTTGGATCAGTGAAGCCGGCTCGAAGATGATCTCGTTGGCGAGCTCGCGCTGGCCGAAGCCTTGGGAAAGGACGCCGTCCCCGTTCTTGGCGAGCAGATAGAACCTGTCTCGGATGATGTTCGGGGGCAGAGGAACAGCGCCGTCGGCGCCTGTCGTGGCAACGTACGCGGGATCCTCGTCGGTCGCGGTTTCTTGGACGAACTGGACTCTCACCCCGGCGAGCGGTGTTCCGTCCGCAGTGATCGCGCGCGCGACGAGCGGCTTCAGGGTGTTGGCCTGCATCGCCGCGAAGATCTGCCAGCCGGCCAGGAAGGCTGCGAGGATCCCCGTGACGATCCACAGCCGCCGTTGCGTGACCGCGGCTCTCTTCTCGAGCGTCTTCATGCGCTCCCTCCGGAACTTCAGGCCGGCGCTCTTCTTGCGTTCGCGAGGGGAGTTGTCTTCGGATGCAGGTGTCGGCATTGGCGTGTTCTGGCGGCCTCGTGACGATCAGGCGAGTAGGGCGGAAGCAACCCGATACGTAACGAAGCTGGCCACGTATGCGATCACCAGCATGTAGGAAAATGCGATCGCCGGCCACTTCCAGCTGTGGGTTTCTCGCCGCAAGACAGCCAGCGTCGAGACGCACTGGAGCGCGTATACGAAGAACACGAGCAACGAGAGCGCCGTGGCGAGCGAGTATCTCGCGGCGAGGCGGTCACCGAGCTCCGAGGTGTCTTCACCCGTGGTTTCCACCGCGTAGATCTGGGCCAGCGTCGAGTTGATGACTTCGCGAGCGGCGAGGCTGCCGATCAGCCCGATGCCGATCCTCCAGTCGAACCCGAGCGGACGGATGACCGGCTCGACGGTCTTGCCGACCTCCGCCGCGTAGCTGTTCTCGAGCTTCCAGGCGACGGCCTCGGGGCTCTTGGCCGGGATCTCGCGGGGCGGCTCGCTGCCCGGGAAGCTCATCAACACCCACAGGACGATCGTGGTCGCCAGGATCAACGTGCCGGCCTTCTTGAGGAAGCTGCGAATGCCGCGCCAGCACTGGCTCCAGACGAGCGACGGCAACGGGCGGCGATACGGCGGGAGCTCCATCGTGAACGGCAGGCTGCGACCCCTCAGGAACCCTCGCTTGAACACCGCAGCAGCGACGAGCGCGGACACCGAGCCGAGCAGGTAGAGCGAGAACATCGTGACACCCTGCAGGCTGAACACCCCGAACACCGTCTCCGCGGGGATGAACGCTCCGATCAGCAGCGTGTAGACCGGCAGCCGTGCCGAGCAGGTCATGAACGGCGCGACGAGCATCGTCGACAGCCGGCTGCGCGAGCACGGCACGGTCCGCGCCGCCATGATCCCGGGAATCGCGCACGCGTACGACGACAACAGCGCAACGAAACACCTGCCCTCGAGCCCGGCCCAGCCCATGACCCGATCGATGACGAATGCGGCCCGCGACATGTAGCCGACGGCTTCGAGCAGACTGACGATCAACAGGACGAGGGCGATCTGCGGCAGGAACACGAGCACACCGCCGACGCCGGCGATGATGCCTTCGACCACGAGGCTCTGGATCCAGCCTTCGGGGAGTATGGCCGTGAACACGGTGCTGAGGCCTTCGAACCCGAGCTCCATGTAGTCCTGCAAGAAGGAGCCGAGCGTGAACACGCACTGGAACAGCAGGAACATCGTCAACAGGAACATGACGGTTCCCGAGACCGGGTGGAGCAGAACCCGGTCGATCGCGTCCGTGCTACGCGGCGATCGCGTCGGGCTCGAATATGTGTGGGCGAGGATCCCGTCGGACCAGGCGAAGTAATCTGTGGGCGCAAGGCGTTCCGACGGCACCCGCCGGGGCCAGGACTCGAACCGGGCAAGCTCGCTGCGCAGGTCGTCGATCCCGAGGCCGCGGTTCCCGACGATCGGAACCACCGGGATGCCGAGCTGTTCGCTGAGATCGCGAACACGGACGCTTCCGCCGCGGGCCTTGAGCTCGTCGATCATCGAGAGCACGAGCACGGTCGGCAGACCTCGCGACAGGACTTCGCCGAGCATCGGAAGACTGCGCGCGAGGCCCGTTGCGTCGGAGACGACGATGATCGCGTCGAGCGGTGCTTCCGACAGGCCGTCGATGATCTCGACCGCGATCTCCTCGTCCTTGCTGATCGGGTCGAGGCTGTAGGTCCCGGGCAGGTCGACGAGCAGCATGTCGCGACCACCGATCGGTGCGTGCCCCTGACTGAACTCGACGGTCACTCCCGGGTAGTTGGCGACCTTGACCTTGTGCCCGGTGAGGCGGTTGAACAGCGTCGACTTGCCCGAATTGGGGCTGCCGACGAGGGCGATGCGGGGGCAGGCGGCGACCGGCGAGGGTACGCGGCCGGCCGTGACCGACTCAGGCGCGCGGCTCGGCTGTCCGGCAAACATGGATCTCTCCGGCTTCGCTGCGGCGCAAGCACAGGCGAGATCCCCGGAGCTCG
>Ga0210086_1001474_pt1 | contig 11989 bp, 12 predicted proteins | sample China_Galinas_PW_3_FD_184867 | JGI IMG/M metagenome (GOLD analysis project Ga0210086, IMG submission 184867) | Wetland microbial communities from San Francisco Bay, California, USA, that impact long-term carbon sequestration - China_Galinas_PWB_D2... | ecosystem: Environmental > Aquatic > Marine... | reverse complement strand
ACATCGATATCGACGCCGTGCAGGGCCTCGATGTTGCCGTAGAAGGTATGCAGTCCGGATACCGCGAGCATGCCGTTAACCGCCCTCGCCGGTCGTGTCGCCGCCCCGATCGTCCTGCTTGAGCGCCTCGCGCACGTGCTCCTCGATTTCCTCCGGCTCGCCCAGGTAGGCCCGGATGACGGCCGGGTCCTCGCGGACCTGCTCCGGCGTGCCGTCGGAGATCTTCCGCCCGTAGTCGAGCACGACGATGTGATCGGAGATCTCCATCACGACGCTCATGTCGTGCTCGATCAGCAGCACGCCGATGCGATGCTCGTCGCGGACATAAATCAGAAGGCGATTGAGCTCGTGCGATTCGCGCGGGTTCAGGCCCGCCGCCGGCTCGTCGAGGCACAGCAGCACCGGCTCGGTGCACATGGCGCGGGCGATCTCCAGACGGCGCTGGTCGCCGTAGGGCAGGTTTCCGGCGTCCCAGTCCGCCTTCTCGACCAGCCCCGTCCTGTCCAGCCAGTAGCGCGCCAGCTCGATCGCCGCGGCCTCGGCGTCGCGGTATCGCTTCATGCCGAACAGGCCGAAGACCGTGTAGCCGGAGGCGCGCATCAGCTTGTTGTGCTGCGCGACGATCAGGTTCTCCAGCACGGTCATGCGCGGGAACAGCCGGATGTTCTGGAAGGTGCGCGCCACGCCGGCCGACTGCGAGGTGCGGAACCCCTCGAGGCGCTCCAGCAGGACATCGCCCTTCGGATGGTGCAGCGAGAGCCGCCCGACGGTCGGCTTGTAGAACCCGGTGAGGCAGTTGAACACGGTCGTCTTGCCCGCCCCGTTGGGCCCGATGATCGCCGTGATGCGCTCGTTGGCGGCGCGAAACGATACGTCGTCGATCGCCACCAGCCCGCCGAAGCGCATCGTCAGGTGCTCGACGGTCAGGAGCTCCGTGCCGCCGCCCGGAATCTCGTCCGCGAAATCGACGGGCAGGACGTCGACGGCGCTCATGACCCGGCTTTCCTGTCGCCGCCGAGCCGGATGGTCGGCTCGCGATACGCCAGCAGGCCGCGCGGCCGCCACAGCATGATCAGGACCATGGCCATGCCGAACGCCAGCATGCGGTACTGCTGCAGCTCGCGAAAGATCTCCGGCAAACCGATCAGCAGGATCGCCGCGACCACGACGCCGATCTGGCTGCCGAACCCGCCGAGCACGACGATTGCCAGGATGACCGCCGACTCGATGAAGGTGAAGCTCTCGGGACTGATGAATCCCAGGCGCGACGCGAAGAACGATCCGGCGAAGCCGGCGAACATGGCGCCGATCCCGAAGGCCGTCAGTTTGGTGTTGCGCGGGTTGATGCCGAGCGAGCGGCACGCGATCTCGTCCTCGCGCAGGGCCTCCCAGGCGCGCCCGATCGGCAGCCTGCGGATCCGCATCGTGAAGAGATTGACCACCATGGCCATGGCGAGGATCACGTAGAACATGAAGATGATGCGCTGGCTCGATGCGTAGTCGATCCCGAACATCTCGTGAAAGGTGAGTCCGTGGTTCGCGTTGCGCGCGAAATCGGCCAGGCCGAAGAAGCTCGGCCGGGGGATTCCCGAGATGCCGTCGGGACCGCCGGTGAAGGTGTACCAGTTGAGCAGGATGATGCGAATCATCTCGCCGAACCCGAGCGTCACGATGGCCAGATAGTCGCCGCGCAGGCGCAGCACCGGGAAGCCGAGAAGCACGCCGGCGGTCGCGGCCATCGCGCCGGCGAACGGCAACGCCACCCAGAAGCTCACGTCCAGGTTCGTCGCCAGCAGGGCGAAGCTGTAGGCGCCGACGGCGTAGAACGCGACGTATCCGAGGTCGAGCAGCCCGGCCAGCCCGACGACGATATTGAGGCCCCAGCCCAGCATGACGTAGGTGAGCACCGAGATGGCGATGTCGAGCATCTGGCGGTCGGCGAAGGGGGTAAACGGAAAGACCAGAGCGCAGGCCAGCAGCACCGGCCCCAGCAGGCGCGCGCCGCGCTGCACCCGGGCGCCGAGCCGGTCCACGCGCTCCTCGCGCTCCTCGAGCGACAGCCCGGAGCTCATGTCGCGGACCGCGAGCGCCGCCCGAATCGAAAAGAACACCGCGACGATGGCCAGGCTCCACAGGACGATGGGGTCGTGGAACGGGATGAAGGCCTTGAGCACGGCGCCGGTCTCGGGGCCGAACAGCGTCTCCGAGAGCAGCAGCATGAGCATGATGGCGGCGGCGAGCGGCGCCAGGGCCAGCACCGGAAGCGGCCGGTGCTCGCGCAGCAGGATCAGGGCGATGCGCCCGACGAAGCCGAACGCGACGGCGGCGGCCACGTCGCCGAAGCGCGTGTTGATGTCGATGCCGCCGGGCACGTCCAGCGTCTCGAAGCCGACCAGCCCGAAGGTCAGGGCGAAGATCACCAAGGCGGTGAGGCCGGCTTCCTTGAGCACGGCCGGAACGTCGAGTCGACGGAGGCGTATACCCGGTTCCGCGACCGCCGTCATCGGCTCAGACCTTCTCGATGTCCGGCTTGCCGAGCAGGCCCGTCGGCCGGAAGATCAGGACCAGGACGAGGATGCTGAACGCCGCCACGTCCTTGTACTCGACGGTGAAGTAGCCCGACCAGAAGGCCTCGATCAGGCCGATCAGAAGCCCGCCCAGCATGGCGCCCGGCAGCGAGCCGATGCCGCCCAAGACCGCGGCGGTGAAGGCCTTGATGCCGGCCAGGAAGCCGATGAAGAAATCGATCACGCCGTAATACAGCAGGAACATCATGCCGGCGACCGACGCCAGCGCGGCGCCGACCACGAAGGTCAGGGATATCGTGCGGTCGACGTTGACGCCGATCAGCGCCGCCATGTCGCGGTCCTGCTCGCAGGCCCGCTGCGCCCGGCCGAGCGGCGTGCGCGCGATCATCTGCGAGAAGATCACCATGAGCACGACCGTCAGCACCATGATGATCATCTGCATGTAGCTCAGCGAGACGATGTAGTCCTCCTGCTGAAGCACCTCGATTCCGCCGCTGATGATCGGCTGCATCGGCTTGTTGCGCGCGCTCTGCAGCAGCTGCACGTAGTTCTGCAGGAAGATCGACATGCCGATCGCGGTGATCAGCGCCGCCAGGCGCGGCGAGCGGCGCAGCCGCCGATAGGCGACGCGCTCCAGCGTCCAGCCGTACACCGAGGTCAGCAGCATGGCGACGATCAGGACGATGAACAGCGCCAGCGGGATCCAGGTGACCCCGGCGGCGCCGAGCAGAAGGAAGGAAATGATCGAAATGAAGGCGCCGATCATGAAGATCTCGCCGTGCGCGAAATTGATCATGCCGATGATGCCGTAGACCATCGTATAGCCGATCGCGATCAGCCCGTAGATCGAGCCCAGCGTCAGCCCGTTGATCAATTGATCGAGAAAGTAGGCGAAAGAGTGCTGCATGTCCCCCTGGGTTCGAACGGCCCAGTACCCTGCGGATCGCTTTTTTCGCGCAAGGCCCCCGTCGGCCGTCCGACCCGTCCGACCGCGTGAATGCCCTGCCTTTACAATTTGATAGCGCGGCGGCCGGAGGCCCGCAAGAACTATGGGCGGACGGCCGCGGGGCTCCGCCCGGGGGAGAAGGCCGGGAGAAGAGCCGGATTGTCCGTAAGAGGTTTGCGCCGGCGTCCGCCGGTTGGCGCGGCGGCGCGCCTCAGCCGCGCCGCGGCGGCGACCGGCGGGCGTCCTTGCCCCGGCGGGCCAGGACGTATTCCAGTTTGCGCATAGCGGCCTTGCGCAGCGCGTCCTCGCCCGCCGCCGGGTCGCCGACGATCGAAACCTCGGTCAGGGTCGCCGGATCGACCGCCGAAACCTTGACGTAGGCCCCCACGGGACGGAACTCGATGAGAACGCCGGCCGGACTCGTCATGGCGCGATCATGGCCGCAGGATGGAAAACAAAGGCTTAAAGTCCGCCGGATCGGCCGGCTCCGGGTCTTTCCCCAACGCGGCGATGGTCTAAATTAGCCGCCGAGAGAACACTGGCATTCGGACGAAAGGGACCCGACATGGCCCAGCCGCAGAGCTCGGCGGCCGCCCCGACCCCGCCGGCGGCGCGCGCGCAGTTCCAGTGGGACGACCCCTTGCTGCTCGACGGGCAGCTCGCCGAGGACGAGCGCATGGTGCGCGACGCCGCCCGGGCCTACTGCCAGGACCGGCTCATGCCGCGCGTGCTGGAGGCCAACCGGCGCGAGCGCTTCGACCGCGAAATCATGAACGAGCTCGGCGAGCTCGGCTTCCTCGGCAGCACGATGCCGGAGGAGTTCGGCGGGGCCGGCGTGAACTACGTCTGCTACGGCCTGATCGCGCGCGAGGTCGAGCGGGTCGATTCCGGCTACCGCTCGGCCATGAGCGTGCAGTCGAGCCTGGTCATGTACCCGATCCACGCCTACGGCAGCGACGCGCAGCGGGCGAAGTTTCTGCCCCGCCTGGCGACCGGCGAGCTGGTCGGCTGCTTCGGCCTGACCGAGCCCGACGCCGGATCGGACCCCGGCGGCATGCGCACCACGGCCCGGCGCGCCGAGGGCGGCTATCGGCTCAAGGGCAGCAAGATGTGGATCACCAACGCGCCGATCGCGGACGTCTTCGTCGTCTGGGGCAAGTCGGAGGCGCACGGCGGGAAGATTCGCGGCTTCCTGCTGGAAAAGGGCATGAAGGGGCTCTCGGCGCCCAAGATCGAGGGCAAGTTCTCGCTGCGTGCCTCGGTCACCGGCGAGATCGTCATGGACGACGTCATCGTCCCCGAGGACAACCTGCTGCCCGGCGTCGAGGGACTGAAGGGGCCCTTCGGCTGCCTCAATCGGGCGCGCTACGGGATCGCCTGGGGTGCGCTGGGTGCCGCCGAGTTCTGCTGGCACGCGGCGCGCGACTACACGCTGGAGCGCAAGCAGTTCGGCCGGCCGCTGGCGGCCAACCAGCTCATCCAGAAGAAGCTGGCCGACATGCAGACCGAGATCGCGCTCGGCCTGCAGGGCTGCCTGCGGCTGGGACGGCTGATGGACGAGGGCCGGGCGGCGCCGGAAGCGATCTCCATGCTGAAGCGGAACTCCTGCGGCAAGGCCCTGGACATCGCCCGCACCGCGCGCGACATGCACGGCGGCAACGGCATCGCCGACGAATACCATGTGATCCGCCACGTGATGAACTTGGAGGCGGTCAACACCTACGAGGGGACGCACGACATCCACGCCCTGATCCTGGGGCGGGCGCAGACCGGCATTCAGGCGTTCTCCTGACGCCGCCGGTCGGCCCCCCGGTCGACTTCCGGTCGGTTCCCGGTCTATCCCAGGGGGCCGCAGGCGAATTCGTTGCGGCGCCCCCGAAACCCGAGAGGCGAGCCATGCCCGATCAACCGCAAGCGTCCCTGAAGCCGAGCGACGAAAAGGTCCGCCGCGCCTTCGAGAAGGCGATCAAGGCCTTCGGGCAGCGGCCCAACGTCACCGGCATCGACATCGGCTACAAATACGATGGCGGCGTGCGCACCGAACAGGTCGCGGTGCGCGTCCACGTGCGCGAGAAGATCCCCCTGGCCGCCCTCGAGGCGGCCGAGGTCTTTCCCAAGGAGATCGACGGGGTCCCGATCGACGTGATCGAGGGGATCTACACGCCCGGCGGGGCCGCGCCCGAGCCCGCCGGCGGCGCGGAGCCGGCGCTCGAGGACCTGTCGTTCCGCCGCCAGCGGCGCGACCCGATCCAGCCCGGCATCAGCATTTCCAACGCGACGGGCACGGCCGGCACGCTCGGCACCATCGTCTACGACCGGGTCACCGGCGGCGACTGCATCCTCAGCAACTGGCACGTTCTCGCCGGCTCGATCTTCGCGCAGCCCGGCGATGCGATCCTGCAGCCCGGGCGCTTCGACGGCGGGCGCCAGGACCGCGACACGGTCGCCCGGCTCGAGCGCATGCACCTCGGCCGGCGCGGCGACGCGGCGATCGCGCTGCTCAACGGCCAGCGCAACGTGCTGCGCGTGCTGCGCGACACCGAAGTGATCGTGACCGAGACGCGTCGCGCGCAGCTCGGCGACGGCGTCGCGAAGTCGGGCCGGACGACCGGCGTGACGCGCGGCGTGGTCGACGGCTTCGGGCTCTACAACCTGCCCTACTCGGTCGGCCAGCGGCAGATCGAGGGATTCCTGATCCGGCCCGAGGACCGCGACAACCCGCTCGACCAGGAGATCAGCGCGGGCGGCGATTCCGGCTCGCTGTGGTACGACCCGGCGAGCGGCGCAGGCCTCGGCCTGCATATGGCCGGCGAGACCCAGGCCGGACCGGCCAACGAATACGCCCTCGCCTGCCATCTCGATGCCGTGCTCGACGAGCTCGGCGTCTCGCTCGAACCGGTGGCGCCGGGCGCCCCGGCGCCGAGCCCGACGCCGGACCCGACGGCGCCCGGCCCGTCCGCCCCCGGCCCGTCCGACGGCGGCGGCGGCGCGCCCACCCTGCTCGACCTTCTGCGCAATGCCGGGATCGGCGACGAGGTGCTGCGGCGCGTGCCCCTGGCGGCCGACCAGGCCGACCTGGCCGCGCGCGGGATCCGCGTCCTGGCCGGGCGCGACGGCCCCGTCGAGATCGAGATCGACCCGCAGCGCGCCGGCGGGCGCATCCGCATCCGGATCGAGGACGACCGCCCCGATCAGTGACCGGCCGGCGCGCCGGCCGCGGTCCCGCGTCGGCGCGCGGCGTCGCCTCAGCCCTGGTGGCAGCCCATGCAGTTCGCCTTGGTCTTGACCTTCGGCTGGGTGAAGGCGAGCGGATTGATCCCTTCGTGAATCGCCCGCCACAACGGCGTGTCGGTGATGCGCCGCGGCGTATCGCCGGCGCTCAGGCCGCGCAGGAACGCATGGTTGGAACCCGGCGCGTCGGCGGCGTGACGGACAAGGTAGTCGGTGATCCGGCGCGTCGTGTCGGGGTCGAGGCTGGCATTCTGGCGGAAGTGGTGGCTGAGGTCCGAGGTGATCGCGCGCCACGAACGGGCGGGCAGCAGCGCGGGCAGGTAGGCCCAGTGGCAGGCGCCGCATTCCTGCTTGAAGGTCGCCTGCGGACTGTCCGTCGTCGCGCCCCGCGCCGCACCGGCCGCGAGCCCAAAGACCGCGACGACGGCGAGCGTCGCGGCGGTCAGGATTGCGTTGCGCTGAATGCTCATGGCGTCTCCTTTGTCGGCGACACGGTAGGCCGATGGCCTACAGGCTCGACATGAATGTGATGAAATCGCCCGCCTCCTGCGGCGTGCATTGGCGCCCGATCACGGTGTCGCAGTTGCGGCGCAGCCATTTCTTCACCTTGGCCAGGTCGGTGAAGCGTTTGGGCGTCCGCGACACCGCCATCGGCGCGATCGCCTTGCCGACCGTCGTCTGGCCCTCGTTCCTCGGATCGGTGGTGTGGCAGGTGCTGCAGGACGGCGTGTCGGCGTTGCCGGTCGTGCGGCGGGCGAGAAAGAAGGCCTTGCCGCGCGCCGCGGAAAAGCCGCTGAAGCTCGGGTCGGCCTGCTTGGCGAGCTGGGCGAAATGATCGAGCACGGCCTGCTGGCCGGGGCCGACCGCGGCCTGGGCGGTCAGCGCGAGTCCTGCGGCAAGGCAGGCCGCCGCCGCGATTGGGATGATCCGTCTCATGGCTCCGCGTTCTCCGGGATTTCGGTGGCAGAGGGTTCGAACAGGCCGCTCGCCGCATCGTGATGGCAGGCGGCGCAATTTCCGCTGGCGACCACATGCTTCGACGCGAAGACGCTGGCCGGAATGCGGCGATGCATTCGCCGCCAGAACGGCGACGCCGTGATGCGCAGCGGATCGGCCGGGTCGGTCCGGCTCAGGCGGTGCGCGGCGAGGGTGTCGTAGTGCTCCGCCGAATGGGCCAGCAGGTACGTCCGGATGCGGTCGGCCGTCGCGGCGTCGAGCGCGGCGTTGTCGCCGTAATGGTGCGACAGGTCGGCCATGACCGCGGACCAGGTCGCGGCGGTCGCCAGGCTCGGGTGATAGGCAATGTGACAGGCGCCGCACTCGTCGGCGTAGACCCGGTCGAGCGGCGCGCGCGGCACCCCGAGGCCGGGCCGCTGCGCCAGGGCGTAGACGGTGCCGGCGCCGGTCAGCAGCAGCGCCGTCGCGACCACGGCGGCCAGCAGGGGACGCGCCACATGCAGCGGCGGCGCGACGTCTCCCGGCCGCACCGTCTTGTGGCCGTCGACCATGGCGCGGACCAGGTTCTCGCGGCAGCGCCGACTCTCGAACACGACTCCGGTGACGTGCAGCGCGACCAGGCCGAGCAGCGCATAGGCGACGAGCTTGTGGACGCGGCGCATGGCCCAGCCGACGTCGAAGGTCGTCAGGAACGCGAGCGGGCCCGACTTGAGCTCGCCGCCCAGCGCGACGACGCCGGTCAGCACCGCGACGACGACGACGACGAGCAGGAGGACGATCATCGCGCCGCCCAGCGGGTTGTGGCCGAGATGGCGGCGCGCCATGCCGCCGGCCAATTCGCGGCAATGGCCGATCAACGCACGCGGCCCGTGCACGAAGGAAGAGAAGCGGGCGGTGCCGGGGCCCCACAGGCCCCAGACGACGCGCACCACGATGAGCGCCGCCGCCAGGGTCCCGGCGACGAGGTGAACGGTGATCCAGGCGGCGGGCGCCAGCAGGCCGGTCGCCAGCGCGACCGCGACCGAGGCGACGAGGCTCCAGTGAAACGCGCGCACGGTCGCGTCCCAGACCTTTACGCCGGCGCGGAGCGCGGGCTGCCTGGTTCGAAAGGCTGCGAGGTTCATGCCCTGGGCACCGCGGCTTCCGGCCGTCGGGCCGGCGGTGCCGTTACGGGTGCAGTGGTGGGCGGGAAAATCACGGGGCGATAATCGTCGGCAATGATCGAACGGCAAACTTACAAAAAGTTAATCGAACCCCCTCTGCGCCACCGGCTCGCGCGGCGAAGCGGACGGGTCGATGGGGGCTCGGTTCGGGAATTCGCATGTGGACTTTATTCTTAGACGAAAAACGTGACCAAATCGTGGCACGCCGGCCAAGCGCCGTAGCGGGCACGACCTTCACGCCCGCAGCCGTTAACGATGCGGCGCGAGTCGTTCGGCGATCGGCGCAAGCGTTCGCGGATACGCGCGCGCGCCTTCGGTGCGGCGCAAGGCGCGGCGAAGGTGCGCGGTCGGGCCACCGCGGCGGGCAACGAAAAAGGGCCGGCGAAACGGCCGGCCCTGGCTGCGCTATGTCGTGTGCAGGAGATCTAAGCGGCGGAGGTCAGCCGCGTCCCGTTGGCCGCCGGCGACGACCAGAACTGCTGCAGGCGATGCAGGGTCTGATTGATGGCCCGCAACTCCTCATCGCCGATCTGCGCGTTGCCGAGGTCGCCCGTGTGCTTGTCGAAAAGCTCGCTGAGGAAGCGGAACACCTCGACGCCCTTGTCCGCCGCGCGCACGTGAAAGGAGCGGCGATCGTGCGGCGAGCGTTCCTGAATCAGATAGCCGTGCTCGACCATCTTCTTCACGTTGTAGGACACGTTCGAGCCCAGGTAATAGCCGCGCTGGGTCAATTCACCGACCGAGAACTCCTCCTCGCCGATGTTGAACAGGATGAGCGCCTGGACGTTGTTCAGGTCGCGGATTCCCCGGCGATCCAGCTCCGCCTTGACCACTTCGAGACACTGACGGTGCAGTCGCTCGACCAGGGAGATCGTTTCGAGATACGCAGCCTTCACGGGACCCTCGCCTCTTTCTGAGGATGTCGGAACTACCTGATTGGATTGCGAGTTTACCGTCCCGGCAGTTAAAGATGCCTTAAGGGCGAATTCACGAGAAAACCCTTGAAGTACATGATTTTTCCGGTCCCCCGCCCGGCCCCGCGGCAGGCGCCCGGCCGCGGGCGGCCCGGCGGCCCCCCGCCTGGCCCGCTTCGCCCGGCCGAATTGGACCTTATGGCGCGGCGGCAAGGCCCCTAAGCTCGGCCCCGAACAGCATCGCCGGGAAGGGGGCGCAACCATGCCGTCGCATCGAAACCGTCTCGGGCAGCCGATCGGCGAGCCCGTCCCCGGCTGGCAGCCCGTGCCGCGCCCGCCGCGGAGCGCGCTCGGCGGGCGCTTCTGCCGGGTCGAGCCGCTCGACCCGAAGCGCCATGCCGCCGATCTCTTCGCCGCCTACGCGGAGGATCGCGAGGGCCGGATCTGGACCTACCTGCCCTACGGCCCGTTCGAGACGGCGGCCGCCTTCGCGGCCTGGGCGAGCGACGACTGCCTCGGCGACGACCCGCTGTTCCACGCGGTCGTCGACGGCGCCAGCGGCCGGGCCTTGGGGGTCGCCAGCTATCTGCGCATCGAACCGGCCGTCGGCGTCATCGAGGTCGGCCACATCAACTACGCGCCCCGCCTGCAGCGGACGCCGGCCGCGACCGAGGCGATGTTCCTGATGATGCGGCGCGTCTTCGCCGAGCTGGGCTACCGGCGCTACGAGTGGAAGTGCGACGCGCTCAACGCCGCGTCGCGCCGGGCGGCGGAGCGCCTCGGCTTCCGCTTCGAGGGCGTGTTCCGCCAGGCGACGATGTACAAGGGGCGCAATCGCGACACCGCGTGGTACGCCGTCATCGACAAGGACTGGCCGGCGCTGGAGCGGGCCTACGGCGCCTGGCTCGACCCCGCGAACTTCGACGCCGAGGGCCGCCAGAAGAAGCCGCTCGGCGCGCTCGTCGACGCCGCGCGCGGCGCGCCGCCGGCGCCGTGACAAGCGAAGTGACCGGCGCGCTGCCCGGTACGTCGCCCGGCGGGCTCAATCGAAGATCAGGTCGTGCGCGCCCAGCGCGTGGAAATGCGCGGCCACGAGCTCGGGCGTGACCGAGCCCAGCCGGTCGGGCTGCCACCGCGGCGCATTGTCCTTGTCGATCAGGGCGGCGCGCACGCCTTCGAGAAAATCGTGGCGCGCTGCGCAGGCCTGGCTCAGGCGGTACTCCATGGTCATGGCGTCGTCGAAGGTGAGCGTCGCGCCGCGGCGTAGCGCCTCCAGGGTGATCTTGAGGCTGGTCGGCGAGCGTTCCTCGAGGCCGGCCGCGGTCGCCCGCGCCCAACCGCATTTCTCGGCGTGCAGCGCGGCGAGAATCGCTTCGATCGAATCCTGCGCGAAACAGCGGTCGATCGCCGCGCGCCGCTCGGCGAGCGGGGCCGGGCCCGGGTCGGCGGCGAAGCGGGACAGCAGGGCGCCGGCCAGGTCGCGGTCCTTGACGCCGGGCCAGGTGGTCGCCGCCAGGGCGTCCTCGAGCGCCGGCAGCGTGCCGTTCGCGACGAAATGCGTGCCCACTCCGGCATAGAGCGCGTCGGCGGGGCCGAGCCGCGTGCCGGTCAGTCCGAGATAGGGGCCCAGCGCGCCGGGCAGGCGCGGCAGCAGGTAGGTCGTGCCGACGTCGGGGAACAGGCCGATGCCGGTTTCCGGCATGGCGATCTGCGTGCGCTCCGTGACGACGCGGTGGCTGCCGTGCGCCGAGACGCCGACCCCGCCGCCCATCGCGATGCCGTCGATCACCGCGATATAGGGCTTGGGAAAGACCTTCACCGCCCGGTTCAGGCGATATTCGGCGCGGAAGAAGTCGGCCGCCAGGGTGCCGCCCCGCTGCGCGTCGTGCCAGATCGTGCGCACGTCGCCGCCGGCGCAGAAGGCGCGCTCGCCGGCGCCGCGCACCACGACCGAAGCGACGGAGGCGTCGCCGGCCCAGGCCGCGAGGCGCGGCTCGAAGGCCCGGATCATCTCCAGCGTCAGCGCGTTGAGCGCCCGGGGACGGTTGAGCGTGACCACGGCGACCTGCCCGCGAACGTCGAAGAGGATGTCGTCCGTGCTCATCGATCCTCGTGTCCTGCCTGGAACCCGCGCCCGGGCCGTGGGCGTGGCGGCCGAGGGGGTGGCGGCCGTGGGGCTGGCGGCCGTGGGGAGACGAGTGTGCCGCCGGCCGGCCGCGGCGTCCAGGGCGGCGGGCGGCTCAGCCGGCC
>Ga0210086_1001473_pt1 | contig 11997 bp, 8 predicted proteins | sample China_Galinas_PW_3_FD_184867 | JGI IMG/M metagenome (GOLD analysis project Ga0210086, IMG submission 184867) | Wetland microbial communities from San Francisco Bay, California, USA, that impact long-term carbon sequestration - China_Galinas_PWB_D2... | ecosystem: Environmental > Aquatic > Marine... | reverse complement strand
CCGCCTCGAGGTACTCGACGACGCGCGGCTCCACGCCGCGCTCGCGCAGCAGCGCAAGCGTCCGGCGCGACTTGCTGCACCGCGGGTTGTGATAGATCGTCACCGTCATCGGTCCCTGCCTCTCTCGCGCTTCCCACCGTTCGCCGGTCGCGCCGGTTTCGGACGCCATAACAACCTCTTATTAACCATGTTTCAAGACTTCGGGCGGCATTGTCGCGAGGGCCCCGATCGCGATCCCCCGGAGAGATGCGCACCGTCTTCCACCTCCTTTGCTTCTCGCTCTACGCCGGCCTGGCCGGCGCGGTCGCCTTTGTCGTGCCGGCCGAGCTGCCCGGCACGGCCGCGGCGCTGGGCGCGGAATGGCTGCCCGTGCTGGCCGTCGCCGTGCTGCTCGGCGGCGGACTGACCCACGAGGTCGCGGCCCGGCTGGCGCGCGACGCGGCGCGCGACCGCGAGCTCGATTCCCTCGATTACGCCTACGAGCTGCAGAGCGAGGAGCTCACCTGGCTGCGCCGCGAGGTCGAGACGCTGCGCGGCGCGCAGGCGCACCGGCTCAACGACGAAGGCGGCCCGGGCTCGGGTGGGCGCGGCGTCGAGGAGATCATGAAGGAAGTCAAGGTTCTCAAGTCGCTGGTGCCGCGGCTCGGCGGCCCGCAGCCGCTGGGCGGCCGGGGCCCGGAGGCGGCACCGAACGCAGCGCCCGACAGAGCGCCCGACGGGGCGCCCGGCGCGGCCGAAACGCGGACGGAACCGGGGCCGGGCGGCGCGGCCGCAAGGTCCGACCTGGGCGGGGCGATCGGCGGCCCGCTGCCGAGCGGCTTCATGCCGCCGGTGGCCGAGGCGCTGCCCGAGGAGACGGTGCTCGACATCGTGCGCAGCGCGCTGCGCGAGGACCGGGTCGATCTGGTGCTGCAGCCGATCGTCAGCCTGCCGCAGCGCCGGCGGCGGTTCTACGAATGCTTCTCGCGCCTGCGCACGCCCGGCGGCGAGATGATCCTGCCGGAGCAGTACATCGCGCTGGCCGAGCGCGCCGGCCTGGTCCAGGCCATCGACAACATGCTGCTGTTCCGCTGCGTCCAGCTGGTTCGCAAGATCCACCGGCGCAGCGACGACATCGACTTCTTCTGCAACATTTCGCCGTACAGCCTCGCCGACCAGGCGTTCTTCGCCGATTTCGTCGACTTCCTGGAGAGCAACGCCGAGCTCGCCTCGCACCTGGTGTTCGAGTTCGCCCAGGCCGACTTCGCGCGCTGGAGCGAGGCCGGCGCCGGCCTGCTGGACCGGCTGTCGCATCTCGGCTGCCGCTTCTCGCTCGACCAGGTCGTCGACCTCGAGCTCGATACGGCCGCGCTGGCGCGCCGTCACGTCCGCTTCCTCAAGATCGAGGCCGACCGCCTCATGCACGAGGTGGCCGACAAGCGGCAGCTGCTGCGCGGCCTGCGCCGCCGCAGCATCGACCTCATCGTCGAGAAGGTCGAGGACGAGGGCCTGCTGGTCGAGCTGCTCGACTACGACATCGACTTCGGCCAGGGCTTCCTGTTCGGCGCCCCGCGCCTGGCCCGGCCCGCCGCCTGAGCGGCCGCGGCCGACGAGTTCCCGCACTTTCCTCGCCGCCGGGCCTGTGGCACAAGGGACCGCCGCCGCGCCGGCGCGCTGCAACCGATCGGTCCCATGATTCGCATAGAACGCGGCCTGTCCGCCCTCGCCGGCGAGTACGATGCCTTCATCGTCGACCTCTGGGGCGTGCTGCACGACGGCGTGCGGGCGTTTCCCGCCGCGGTGGACTGCCTCGAGACGCTGCACGGCCGGGGCAAGCGCATCGTCATCCTGTCGAACGCGCCGCGCCGCACCGCCGTGGTGTCCGAGCGCAACGCGGAGCTCGGGATCGCGGCCCGGCTGTGCGACGCCGTGGTGTCGTCCGGCGAGGACGCCTGGCGGCACCTGCACGGGCGGCCCGACGCCTGGTACCGGGCGCTCGGCCGGCGCTGCTTCCATCTCGGGCCGGAGCGCGACTTCGGCATGCGCGCGGGCCTCGACTACGACTTCGTCGCGGCGGCGGCCGCCGACTTCGTGCTCAACACCGGCGCCCTCGGCCCCGACGACGAGGCCGGCGACTACGACCCCATGCTCCGCGAATTGGCCGGGCGCGGCCTCCGGATGATCTGCGCCAATCCCGACCTGGAGGTGGTGCGCGGCCGGCGGCGCGAGATCTGCGCCGGCGCCATCGCGGCGCGCTACGAGGCCCTGGGCGGCGAGGTGCGCTATCACGGCAAGCCGCACCCGGAAATCTATCGGGCCTGTTTCGCGGCGGTGCCGCAGGTGCCCCGCGCGCGGATCGCCGCCATCGGCGACTCCCTGCGCACCGACATCGCCGGGGCCAACGCCGCCGGCATCGACGGGATCTTCGTCTCCGGCGGCCTGCAGGGCGAAGAGCTCGGCGTCGATGCCGAGGGCAACGCCGATCCCGCGCGCCTGCGCGCGCTCTGCGCCGAGGAGGGCCACTGGCCCAAGGCGGCGCTTCCCGCGCTGCGCTGGTAGGCCGGCGCTGATAGGATCGGCGACCGCCGAGGGATTGGGCCGATGGCGCGCGCGCTGAGCCGGACCTTCACCAAGACCTTCGCCGGCCCGCCGGACTCAATCTGGCGCGCGCTGGCCGACACCGCGCGCTTCAACGAAGCGGCCAAACTGCCCAAGCACGCGATCGAAGAACGGCTGCAGCCGGACGGCTCCGTGCAGTATTTCGGCAGCGCGCGCATCGGGCCATTCCGGCTGTACTGGGAGGACCATCCGGCAAACTGGGTCGCCAACCGCTGGCTCGAGCATTGCCGCAGCTTTCGCCGGGGGCCGCTGGCGACGCTATGCGCACGCTTGGCGCTGACGACGCCGGCGTCCGGTTGCCGCGCCGAGTACACCGTCGAGGCAACGCCGGCCGGATTGGTCGGCCGCCTCCTGCTGCGTTTCGGCTTTCTCGAGGCGAGCGGCCGCATGTTCGACCGCCTGGCCGGCGACGTAGCGCGTTTTGCCGAGGGCCTGTCGGAGTCGCCCTTCGCCTTCCAACCGCCCAGGACCGCGCCCGAGGTGCGGCGTCGGGTCGATGCGATGGTGCGGCAAATCGAGGAGACGGGCCACGGCCACGGCCTGGCGGCCCGCCTCGCCGAATACGTGCTGACGGCACAACAGGTCGACCTCGTCCATTTGCGGCCGCTTCGGCTCGCGCGCGAATGGGCCGTGGGCGAACGCGAGGCGATCGAACTGTTCCTCGAGGCGGTCCGGGCGGGCCTGCTGCGCCTGCGCTGGGACCTGCTGTGTCCGCGCTGTCGCGTCCCCAAGGCCGCCGTGCTCGGCCTCGACGAGCTGCCTCGGGGCGCCCACTGCGCCACCTGCAACATCGACTACGAACGCGACTTCTCCGCCAACGTGGAGCTGAGCTTCAGCCCGTCGCCGACGGTGCGGCCGATCGAGGCCGGCGAGTATTGCCTGTTCGGGCCGATGAGCACGCCGCACGTCTGGGTCCAGCTTACGCTCGATGCCGCCGGCGAGCGGCGTGTCACCGCCGCACTGCCGCCCGGCGCCTACCGCCTGCGCACCTTGGAGCCCGGCCCGGCGTACGATCTGACCTGGGACGGCGGCGGCTTCCCCGAGGTCGTGCTGACCGACGACGCCGTCGCGGCCGAGGCGCCCGCGGCGCCGGGCGAGATCCGGATCGTCAACCGCACCGCCCGCCGCTTGACCGCCGTGATCGAGGAACGCGCCTGGGCCCGCGACGCGCTGGTCGCCGACCGGGTCGCGACGGTGCAGGTCTTCCGCGATCTCTTTTCGGATCAGGTGCTGCGTCCGGGCGACGAGGTGTCGGTCCGCAGGGTGACGCTGATGTTCACCGATCTGCGCGAATCGACGGCGCTGTACGGACGTATCGGTGACGCCGGCGCCTACAACCTGGTACGCGAGCAGTTCGCCTATATCGGCGACATCGTGCGCCGCCACGACGGCGCGGTGGTCAAGACGATCGGCGATGCGGTGATGGCGGCCTTCGCCGATCCGGCGCGAGCCCTGGGCGCCGCGCTCGAGATCCAGCGCGACGTCGCGAGGCTGCGCCAGGCGCCCGAGGCGCCCGCCCTGGTCGTCAAGCTCGGCCTGCACGAGGGGCCCTGCATCGCCGTGACCCTCAACGGGCGCCTCGACTACTTCGGCTCGACGGTCAACCTCGCCGCGCGGCTGGAGGGCCAGAGCCGCGGCGGAGACGTGGTGATCTCGGAAACCATGGCGACAGACCCCGGCGTGGCGGCGGCGCTGGAGCCGCTCGAGGCGACACGCGAGACCATGCCGCTCAAGGGCTTCGACGCGCCGGTCACCTTTCGGCGCCTGGCGCCGTGAAGGCGGCCCCGCGTTGGACGGCCCCGCGTTGGACGGCCCCGGCCGCGCGGCGTATACTGCGGCGCAAAACGGGCGGCCCGAGTCGCGCCGGCGCGCCGGGCCGGGCGGGGCCTCCGGATCGGGCTTTTCAGACCGGGCCTTCGACACGGCGGTAGCATGAGCGATTTTCCGAAAAAGACCCTCGACGACTGGCGGGCGCTGGCGTCCAAGGAGCTCAAGGGCGGCGATCCCGACGCGCTCTCCTGGGCGACGCCGGAGGGCATCGCCGTCAAGCCGCTCTACACCGCCGCCGACCTGGCGGCGCTCGAGAACCTGGACAGCCTGCCCGGCTTCCCGCCCTACCTGCGCGGCCCGCGCGCGACGATGTACACGCAGCGCCCCTGGACCCTGCGGCAGTACGCCGGATTCTCCACCGCCGAGGAGTCGAACGCCTTCTACCGGCAGAACCTGGCGGCCGGGCAGCGGGGGCTCTCGGTCGCCTTCGACCTGGCGACCCATCGCGGCTACGACTCCGACCACCCGCGCGTCGTGGGCGACGTCGGCAAGGCCGGCGTGGCGATCGATTCCGTCGAGGACATGAAGATCCTGTTCGACGGCATCCCGCTCGACCACATGTCGGTGTCGATGACCATGAACGGCGCCGTGCTGCCGGTGCTGGCCGGCTACATCGTCGCCGCCGAGGAGCAGGGCGTGGACCAGGCGCAGCTCTCCGGGACCATCCAGAACGATATCCTCAAGGAGTTCATGGTCCGCAACACCTACATCTATCCGCCCGAGCCCTCGATGCGGATCGTGGCCGACATCATCGCCTACACCGCGCAGCACATGCCGCGCTTCAACTCGATCTCGATCTCCGGCTACCACATGCAGGAGGCCGGCGCGACCTGCGTGCAGGAGCTCGCCTTCACCATCGCCGACGGCATCGAATACGTGCGCGCCGCGCTCTCGACCGGCCTCGAGGTCGATGCCTTCGCGCCGCGGCTCAGCTTCTTCTTCGCCATCGGCATGAACTTCTTCATGGAGGTCGCCAAGCTGCGCGCCGCGCGGCTGCTGTGGGCCGAGCTCATGCGCAAGAATTTCGCGCCCAAGGACCCGCGCTCGCTCATGCTGCGCACGCACTGCCAGACCTCCGGCGTGTCGCTGACCGAGCAGGACCCCTACAACAACGTGGTGCGCACGACGGTCGAGGCGATGGCGGCGGCGCTCGGCGGCACCCAGTCGCTGCACACCAACGCCTTCGACGAGGCGGTCGGCCTGCCGACCCGCACCTCCGCCCGCATCGCGCGCAACACCCAGCTCATCCTGCAGGAGGAGACCGGCATCACCCGCGTGGTCGACCCGCTGGCCGGCAGCTACTACCTCGAAAGCCTGACCGCCAGTCTGGCCGAGGCGGCGCGCAAGCTGATTGACGAGGTCGAGGAGATGGGCGGCATGACCAAGGCCGTCGCCTCCGGCATGCCGAAGCTCAGGATCGAGGATTCGGCGGCGCGGCGCCAGGCGCGCGTCGACCGCGGCGAGGACGTGATCGTCGGCGTCAACAAATACCGCAGCGAGGCCAAGGACGAGATCGAGCTGCTCGACATCGACAACACCACGGTGCGCAACCAGCAGGTCGCGCGCTTGAACAAGCTGCGCGCGGAGCGCGACGAGGCGGCCTGCACGGCGGCGCTCGAGGCGCTCATCCGCGCGGCGCGGGACAAGAGCGGCAACCTGCTCGCGCTCGCCATCGAGGCGACGCGGCGGCGCGCCACCGTCGGCGAGATCTCGGACGCATTGGAGAAGGTCTTCACCCGGCACCGTGCGGTGACGCACAGCATCTCCGGCGTCTACGGTGCCGCCTACGAGGGCGACGAGGGCTTCGCGCGCATCAAGCGCGAGGTCGACGCCTTCGCCGAGGAGGCCGGCCGGCGGCCGCGCATGCTGGTCGTCAAGCTCGGCCAGGACGGGCACGACCGGGGTGCCAAGGTGATCGCCAGCGCCTTCGCCGACATCGGCTTCGACGTCGACATCGGGCCGCTCTTTCAGACCCCCGAGGAGGCCGCGCGCCAGGCGATCGAGAACGACGTGCACGTGATCGGCGCCTCGAGCCAGGCGGCCGGCCATAAGACGCTGGTGCCGCAGCTCGTCGAGGCGCTGCGCAAGGGCGGCGCCGAGGACATCATCGTCGTCTGCGGCGGCGTCATTCCGCCGCAGGATTACGATTTCCTGCTCGATGCCGGCGTCTCGGCGATCTACGGGCCGGGCAGCAACATCCCGCAGGCCGCGCACGAGATCCTGCAGATCGTCCGGCAGCGGCGCGCCGCGGCCTGAGGCGCGGGATGACGGGACAGCGCCGCGCCGGCCTCATCGCAAGCGCCTTCGGCGCCGCCCTCTCCCTCGCCTGGATCGGCCTCTGCGCCTGGTACGTCCAGGTCTACGTCGGCTGGGAGCTGCTCACGGTGCTGCTGCCGCACGAGCTGGCGCTCGGCGTGGCCGGCGTCGCGGCGCCGCTCGCCTTCCTCTGGCTGGTGCTGCTTTACGCGGTGCGCGCCTTCGCGATCGGCGAGGAGACGCGGCGCCTGCTGGCGCGGCTGGAGGCGATGACCTATCCCGACGACGAGGCCGAGGGGCGCGTCGCCCGCATCGAGGCCTCGCTCAAGCAGCAGGCCGCCACCCTGATCGACGTTTCCGACGGCATGCTCGAGCGCATCGGCGATCTGCGCGACGCCTTCCGCCAGCAGACCCAGGAGCTGACCGGCGCCAGCGTGCGGGCCGGCGCCCAGGCCGACAGCCTGCGCGAGGCGCTCGCCGCACAGGCCGCGGACCTCTCGGCGGCGAGCGCGCGGATCGACGAAACGCTGGGCACGTCGCGCGAGGCGATCGGCCATCAGGTCGCCACGCTGGAGACCGCCGCCAAGCGGGCCGAGACGGCGGCCGAGGCGATTGCCAAGCACGTCGCCGCGCCGCTCGCCGAGCTCGACCGCGCGAGCGACCGCGCGCTCGGCGGCAGCGAGGCGCTGGAGAGCCTGATGCGCGCACGCACCGAGGAACTAGTGTGGACCGCCGAGCAGTCGCGCGCGACGACCGAGGCCCTGCAGACCGAGGCCCAGGCCTTCAGCACCTCGGCCGACCGCGTGGCCGAACGGGTCGCCGAGGTGCGCGCCCAGCTCGCGCAGGAGATCGGCGCGCTCAATGCGGCCTTCGACGACAGCGGCAGCCGGGCCGAAGCGCTGCGCGATTCGCTCGGCGGCCATTGCGCCGAGCTCAATCGCCTGTCCGAGGTCCTGTCGGAGCAGGCCGCGCAGATCTCGGCCACGCTCGACGGCCAGAACAGGGACCTGCGGCAGACCCTCGAGACCGTCGCCCGGCAGGCGGTGGTGCTGCGCGACTCGATCGCCTCGCAGAGCGCCACGGTCGAGGACAACGCCGCCAAGCTGGCCGACCGCCTGCGCGTGGCGACGGGCGAGATGGCGGCGGGCCTGGAGACCGCCGCCGAGTCCGGGGCGCGCCGCCTGACCGAGTCCGGCGACACCCTGGGCAAGCGGATCGGCGCGGCCGCCGCCGAGGTCGTCGAGCGTAGCGCCGCCCTGAACGCCGCGGCCGCCGCGTCGGTCGAGCGGCTCGACCAGGCCGGCGCCGCCCTGACCCGCCAGGGCGAGACCGTGAAGCGGGCCGCGCAGGACGGCGTCGCCGATGTCGACCGGGTCGGCGAGGTCCTGGCGGCGCGCAGCACGCAGCTTGCCGAGGTCGTCGACCAGGCTATCACCCGCAGCGACGAGGTCGGCGAGCGCCTGACGGCGCAGGGCCGCGAGTTGGCCAATACGGCCGGGACCACCCGCGAGAGCGCCGCGCGGCTGCACGAGGCGATCCAGGGCGAGGTGCGCGATCTGCGCCGCCTGTCCGAAGAGCTCGGCGGCCTGACGCGGGAGCTCAAGGACGCCCTGGCCGAACAGACCGCAGCCCTGCTCAGCGCGGCGAGCACGGCGCGCGAGACCTCGGGCGAGCTGCGCGACGAGCTGCGCGATCAGACGGCCGAGCTGGCCCGGGCCGAAGACGCGGCGCTGGCCCGACTGACGCAGATCGGCGAGGCGATCGACGCGACGGCCGCCGGCCTGGCCGAGGCGACCGAGCGGGCGATGGAGCGCGCCCGCAGCGTCGGCGCCGAGTTCGATTCGCAGGCCGCGAGCCTCAGCGAGGGGGTGACGCAGGGCGCGCGCCGCGTGGCCGAGGCCGGCGAGGCCTTCCGCGACCAGACCGGGGCGCTGATCGATGCCGCCGAAGCGGCGGCGGCCGAGGCGCGTCGCCTCAGCGCCGCCAACGGCGAGGACCGGCGCGAGGTGTTCCTGCGCAGCGCCAGCCGGATGATCGAAGGCCTCAATGCCGGGGCGCTCGACCTCAACCGTATTCTCGCCGAGGACATCCCGGAGGATATCTGGAAACGATACCGCAGGGGCGACCGCTCGGTCTTCGCCCGGCGTCTTCTGCGCGGCCGGGACCGCCTCGACCTCCCGATGCTGCGCGAGCGCTGCACGGCCGACTCGGCGTTCCGCGACGAGGCGACGCGCTACGTGACCCAGTTCGAGACGCTGCTGTCGCAGGCGACCGACTGCGATCCCGAGCACGTGCTCAGCACCACCTTTCTGACCGCGGACGTCGGCAAGCTCTATCTCGTTCTGTCGCGCTCTCTGGGGCGGACACAGTAGGGAGACGCCATGCGTCCGACGACCATCGAGCCGGGACAGTTCCGCCCCGGCAGTCAGATCAAGACGCTGCGCCATCTGCTGCCCTACCTCTGGCGGCGCGACCGCCGCGACCTGCGCGTGCGCGTCTGCCTCGCCGTGGTGCTGCTGGTCGCGGCCAAGGTCGCCAACGTCTATGTCCCGATCATCCTGCGCGGCGCGGTCGACGCGCTGAACGCGATCGGCAACCCGCCCAACGCGGCGGCGGCGATTCCCCTGGCCCTGCTGCTCGCCTACGGCGCGGCCCGGGTGATGGCGATCGGCTTCGGCGAGCTGCGCGACGCGGTCTTCGCCAGGGTCGCGCAGAACGCGATCCGCCGGATCGCGCTGCGCACCTTCCGGCACCTCCACGCCCTGTCGCTGCGCTTCCATCTCGAGCGGCGCACCGGCGCGCTGAGCCGCGCCATCGACCGTGGCACCAAGGGCATCGAGTTCCTGCTGTTCTTCGTGATCTTCAACGTGCTGCCGACCCTGCTGGAGATCCTGCTGGTCTGCGGCATCCTCTGGTGGATGTTCGACTGGCGCTTCGCCGCCATCACCCTGGTCACCATCCTGGGCTACGTGAGTTGGACCTTCGCGCTCACCGAATGGCGCATCCGGCTGCGCCGGCGCATGAACGAGGCCGACAACGACGCCGGCACCAAGGTGATCGACAGCCTGATCAACTACGAGACCGTCAAGTATTTCGGCAACGAGGAGCACGAGGCGCGCCGCTTCGACGCGGCGCTCGGCAAGTACGAGAGCGCCGCGGTGCGCAGCCGCACCAGCCTGTCGGTGCTCAACGCCGGGCAGGCCGCCGTGGTCGCCACCGGGATCACCAGCATCATGGTCCTGGCCGCCAACGGGATCCTGGCCGGCACCATGACCGTCGGCGACTTCGTGATGGTCAACGCCTACCTGATCCAGATCGCCATGCCGCTCAACCTGCTCGGCACGGTCTACCGCGAGATCAAGCAGTCGCTGATCGATCTGGAGACCATGTTCGACCTGCTGCACTCCGACCTCGAAGTGACCGACAAGCCGGGCGCGACGCCGCTCGCGGTCACCGGCGGGACGGTGAGCTTCGAGAACGTGGCCTTCGGCTACGACCCGCGCCGCCCGATCCTCAAGGGCGTCGGCTTCACGGTGCCCTCGGGCAAGACGGTGGCCATCGTCGGGCCGAGCGGCGCCGGCAAGTCGACCGTCAGCCGGCTGCTGTTCCGCTTCTACGACGTGACCGGCGGGCGCATCCTGATCGACGGCCAGGACATCCGCGACGTCACGCAGGATTCGCTGCGCGCGGCGATCGGAATCGTGCCGCAGGACACGGTGCTGTTCAACGACACGGTCTATTACAACATCGCCTACGGCGACCCGGGCGCCGGCCGCGCCGAGGTCGAGGCGGCGGCACGCATGGCGCAGATCCACGACTTCGTGCTCGGCCTGCCGGACGGCTACGACACCATGGTGGGCGAGCGCGGCCTGAAGCTCTCCGGCGGCGAGAAGCAGCGCGTGGCGATCGCCCGCGCGCTCTTGAAGAGGCCGGCGATCATGATGTTCGACGAGGCGACCTCGGCGCTCGACACGCGCACGGAGCGCGAGATCCAGAACAGCCTGGACGAGGTCTCGCGCGACCGCACCACGCTGATGATCGCCCACCGCCTTTCGACCGTGGTCGCCGCCGACGAGATCCTGGTGCTCGAGGACGGCCGCATCGTCGAGCGCGGCCGACACGGCGCGCTGCTGGCGCGCGACGGGATCTATGCCGCCATGTGGCGCCGCCAGCAGGAGGCGGCGACCAGCGAGGACGCCGGCGACCTCGATGAGGCGCTGGTGGCCGAAACCGCGGTGCCGGGGGAGTAGGCGCCGTGCCGGCCGGCTTCACGCATATCGCCCTGCACGTGCGCGACCTCGACGCCTGCGTCGCGTTCTACCAACGCTTTTGCGGGCTGAAGATCGTGCACCGGCGCGACGACCGCGGCACGCGGGTCGTCTGGCTGGCGCAGCCGGGCCGCGAGACCGAGTTCATCTTCGTGCTCATCCCCGGCGGACCGGGGCGCGACCAGGCGGACGACGACTACAGTCATTTCGGCTTCGCGCTCGACAGCCGCGCCGCGGTCGACGCGGTGGCCGAGGAGGCGCGCGCCGCCGGCTGCCTCGCCTGGCCGCCGCGCGAGGAGCCCTATCCGGTCGGCTACTACTGCGGCCTGCGCGATCCCGACGGCAACTTCGTCGAGTTCAGCTACGGCCAGCCGCTCGGCCCCGGCGCAACGCCGATTTCATCGTGACCGAGTAACCGGTAGGATCGCGCGCCATGATCGGCCGGATACTGCAGTGGATCTTCCTGCCCAAGGACACCCGCCAAAAGCTGGCGGCGCGCCGCCCGGCGCCGGCCGCGAAACCGCGCGCGCAAGCCGGATCTCCAGGCGCGCCGAGGAAATCGGACGGGGCGGCGCGCGAGCGCCTGATGCGGGAGGCCGTGCAGGTCTACCGCAGCCAGCGCAAGGAATACGAGAGCCTCGATCCGGAGACCCGGCGGCAAATCGAGGCCGATGCCGAGAAGGCCTTCGGCAAAGCGCTCAAGCCCAAGGGCGGCGGCGAATGAGCGCCGGGCGCATCGAAACGCTGGCCGAACGGGTCCTGGCCGGCGACCGCCGCGCCCTGGCGCAGGCCATCACCCTGGTCGAATCGACCCGCGCCGACCATCGCGACGAGGCCGAGGCGCTGATGGCCGCGGTCCTGCCGAAGAGCGGCGGGGCGCAGCGCATCGGCATCACCGGCGTGCCCGGGGTCGGCAAGTCGACCTTCATCGAGGCCTTCGGCCTGCACCTCATCGCGGCCGGCCACCGGGTCGCGGTGCTGGCCGTCGACCCCTCGTCACAGCGCAGCGGCGGCTCGATCCTGGGCGACAAGACCCGCATGCAGG
>Ga0210086_1001471_pt1 | contig 12009 bp, 10 predicted proteins | sample China_Galinas_PW_3_FD_184867 | JGI IMG/M metagenome (GOLD analysis project Ga0210086, IMG submission 184867) | Wetland microbial communities from San Francisco Bay, California, USA, that impact long-term carbon sequestration - China_Galinas_PWB_D2... | ecosystem: Environmental > Aquatic > Marine... | reverse complement strand
GATTTTTTGTAATTAAATTGACAAAAAATTGATGCATCAAATACAAATTCTGTTTAATCACCCGGCATGTAATCATAAAAAAACAAATTTTTCGGTTGATGTACTCGACAAATGTTTCTAAAAGACAAATATTAAAAAATATGTTTTTGTCTGAGCATCAAAGAGAAAGGAAAAACCATGATCCATGTTGAAAACCTGACAAAATATTACAATGATTTCTGCGCTGTGGATCAAATCAATTTCGACATCAAAAAAGGTGAAATTCTCGGTCTTTTAGGGCCCAACGGCGCAGGAAAAACCACGACTTTGAGGATGCTGACAGGTTATTTTATGCCCACTTCCGGGACCATTCGCGTCAAAGACTACCTGCTGGATGAACATCTTTTAGACATCAAAAAGTTGATGGGGTATTTGCCGGAATCGGCGCCATTATACCACAGCATGCTGGTCTTTGATTATTTAGACTATGTTGCCAGAATTCGGGGGATGGATAAAAACCAAAGAATCTCCAGGATTCGACAACTGGTGAATTTATGCGGATTGGATGAAATTATGCATCGGAGTATCAATGAACTCTCCAAAGGCTTGAATCAGAGAGTGGGTCTGGCCCACGCCATGATGACCGATCCGGAAATCCTGATTCTGGATGAACCCACATCAGGTTTGGACCCGAATCAGATTGTGGAAATTCGCAACATCATTCGAAAAATCGGAGAAGAAAAAACCGTCATTCTATCCACTCACATCCTGAGTGAAGTGGAAGCCACCTGTGATCGGGTCGTGATCATCAACAGAGGCAAGATCGTTGCAGACGATATTATGGAAAATCTCAAGCAGTCTGCCGGTCAAACATATTTCATCCATTTAGAATTGCTGAACGCAGATTTTCTAGATGTGAACGAACAATTCAGCAGGATCGAGGGTGTCGAAAAAATCCAAAGGATTCATGAAGCACAAAACAATGCCCTAACTGTCCGGCTTACGTGCGAATCACCGGAAGATTTGAGAGAAACCATTTATCAAACAATCAAACAGACATCCTGGGTTCTCATTGAGTTTCACCAGGAAACCAAAACATTAGAAACTGTATTTCGCGAGCTAACTAGTGTCCATCCATAAATGAGGATTTTTGTTCAAGATCAAGGCATGCGAAAAAAATAACCACAGGCATATAGTTGATATTCCGAGGATTATTTTTTGAGCATAACGCAGAGATTGGGCAAAAAGACAATTTATGGATGGACACTAACCAAGGAGGATTGACATGCAACAGGCGATCCGTATCTGCAATAAAGAGCTAAAAGACTATTTCATATCTCCCATTGCCTATATCGTCATCTCTATTTTTCTGCTGGTGACCGGGTGGTTCTTTTTTACGACATTTTTCTATTACAATCAGGCGGACCTGAGAAATTTTTTTAATCTTCTGCCTATTACATTTTCCTTTTTGATTCCGGCGGTGACCATGAGGCTCTTTTCAGAAGAGCTGAATGTGGGTTCCTATGAAATACTTCTTACCCTTCCGGTAACATTTACAGATATCCTTCTAGGTAAATTTCTAGCCGGCGTTCTGTTTGTGGCTGCCGTTCTGGTCCCGACCTTTGCCTATCCGATATGTATCGCCTTTATGGGCCAACTCGACTGGGGGCCTGTGGCCGGCGGCTACTTAGGTGCTGTTTTACTGGGAGCATCGTTTGTTGCAGTGGGTTTGTTTGCTTCTTCGTTGACACGCAACCAGATCATCGCATTCATAGTCGGTATGACCATCTGCTTTACCCTCACGTTGATCGATAAAATGCTTTTCTTCTTTCCCCGGACACTGCTCGGTGTCATCGGTTATCTCGGCGCTGATTTTCATTTCAAGAACATCTCCAAAGGGATTATCGATTCGAGAGATGTCATCTATTTTTTAAGTGTCGTGTTCATCGGACTTTACAGCACTCACCTGGCCATGCGGGGAAAAAATTAAGGAGCTTAAAATGGGCATTCAGAAACGATATGCAAAATATATCAAACTTTCTATTTATCTGGTCATCATTGTCCTCATCAATGTGGCTGGGATGACACTCTTTTTCAGAATCGATCTTACCGAAAACCATATTTATTCAATATCCGATGCCAGCAAAAAGGTCGTTTCCTCCCTTTCCGAACCGTTGACCATCGACGTCTTTTTTACGAAAAACCTGCCCGCACCCCACAACAATACCGAACGATATTTACACGATCTTTTAGAAGAATATGCCATCCATGCCAATTCGTATTTTAACTACAAATTCTATGATGTCAGCCCGGAGGCCGAAGGGATCGATCCTTTAACGCGGGAAAATCAGAACTTGGCGAACAATTACGGTATACACCCGGTCCAGATTCAGGTTTATGAGGAAGATGAGGTAAAATTTAAAAAAGCCTACATGGGGCTTGTATTGATTCACGGTGATATGGTTGAGCGGATTCCCACCATTACTTCCATCAATGGGTTAGAGTATAAACTGACAACGGCGATACAAAAGCTGAACAATAAAATCAGCGCATTACTGAACTTAAAGGATAAAATAAAGGTCAAACTGTTTCTGTCTTCCTCGTTAAAATCCGTCGCACCTTTAATTGGCCTTAACCAAATTCCTGAATATCCCGCAAAACTAAAAGAAAGCATTGAACACCTCAATACCAAAAACTTTGGAAAACTGGAATATACTTACATTGACCCCTCTAAGGAACCGTCAAAGGAACCATTATGGAAAAAATACAATTTGATGCAACTTCAATGGCCGAATCTATCCGAAGGCAACATCCCGGCCGGCAATGGAATGATCGGTCTTGTAATGGAATACGGAGAAAAAGTCAGAAAAATACCTTTGCTAAAGGTGCTCCGGCTTCCTATCATCGGAACCCAGTATGATCTGGTGGATGTTGATAAATTGGAAGACATCGTTAACAACAACTTGGAAACCCTGGTGGATATCAACCAGGATCTTGGATATCTGGCAGGACACGGCACGCTGAGTATTTCGAGTTTTTCACCTATGGGGCGACAAGATCCGGATGCGATATCAACATTTTCAAGCTTGATATCAAAAACCTACAGTTTAAAACCTATCAATCTAAAAGATCAGTCCATTCCCGATAGCCTCAATTGTCTGGTGATCGTACGGCCAACTGAAAAATTTTCCGATTACGAACTTTATCAGATTGATCAGGCATTGATGAAAGGGACCAATCTTGCACTGTTCATTGACGCCTTCAAAGAAATCAACTCCAATAATCAGCAGCGTTTTGGATTGAACCGGGGTCCCAACTATGCGCCGTTGGATACCGGACTTGACAAATTGCTGTCGCATTATGGCATCCATGTTAAAAAATCATATGTGCTTGATGAAAATTGTCATAAGCAAAGGCTCCCCAGCAACATGGGAGGTGGTGAAAGACCCATATACTTTGCCCCCATCATCAAAAATAAAAATATCAACCATGACCTAAATTTTATCCGTAGTATCAAGGGACTGGTTGCAGTCAAAATATCCCCTCTTGAACTGGACGAGGCACAGATTTCTAAAAACAAACTCAAAGCCGTCAAGCTCTTTACATCTTCTGAAAAATCCTGGGAGATACTCAAAAACATCAGTTTAAATCCCATGTTTCTCCCGCCGCCCCCCCCGGATGACGAAAAACAGAGTTTTCCATTGGCATACATCGTTGAAGGGGAGTTTCCCAGCTATTTTGCCGGCAAACCCATCCCGGAAAAAAAATCACCGGATGAAAATGCAGATACCCGGGATAAAAAAGAAAGCATGCCTAAACCGGCAGAGAAAAAAACCAACGTTGACATGTCGAAAATAAAAAGCCAGGGCGAAACCATATCCAAGGGAAAGCCCGCCAAAATCTTTTTGATGGCATCGGCGGAAATGCTGAAAGACAATGTTCTGGACCCTGAAGGCGATAGCCCCAATGACATGTTTATTTTGAACACGATTGATGCCTTGAGCCATCGAGAGAATATTGCCGTCATGAGAAGTAAGGTGCTTAGTTTTAATCCCCTGAATGATACAGGATCTCTGACAAAAACTTTTGTCAAGACGTTTAATATTGCCGGACTTCCGGTATTGCTGGTTTTTCTGGGCCTTTTCGTATGGCTGCGGCGCCATTCCAGAAAAAAACGAATACAGATGATGTTTCAAAAATAAAAAGAGGTGAATATGAAGCTGAAAAAAGAGTATTTCATTCTGGCAGCCATTCTGGTTGCACTGATCCTGTATCTTGCCTTGCATCGGTCAAACAGAACACATTATCAGCTTCCGGAACTTTCAGAAGTTACCGGGAAACATATCTCAAAACTTGAAATCACAACATCAGGCAATTCCATTATTTTTAACCAAAAAGACAACACATGGCACATTGAACCAAAGGGGTACCGCGCTGATTCAACAAAGGTTAAAAAGATGCTGGATGTTATTGAAAAATTGAAATTGACGGCCCTGGTATCGGAATCAAAAAATTATCTCCGTTATGATTTGAACAACGATAAAAATATCCATGTGAAAGCCTGGCAGGGCAAAACCCTTCTCCGGGAGTTTGATATCGGCAAAACAGCCCCAACCTATAAGCACACCTTTGTTAAACTGCCAAACGATCCCAACGTGTACCATGCCAGGGGAGATTTCAGGCGAAATTTTGACCGGTCCGTTGACGATTTCCGAGACAAGACCGTACTGTCGTATTCACAAAATATCATTCAAGGAATTAAGCTCACCCACGAAGGAAAAACCATTTCTCTTTCTCGAAAAGAGATCCCAGAAACCCTTCCTGAAAAAACGGATGAGCAAGCCGCCAGAGCCTCTAAAGAAGCCAAGACCAAAACTGTGTGGGAGGATACAAAAGGCCATGAAGTGGCCCCATCCAAGGTTGGCTCTCTGTTGAGCTTTCTGAACAGTCTAGAGTGTCAAAGATATTTAGACGACTTAAAAAAAGAAGATTTTAAAAATCCGATCTATAGCGTCACCCTCAAAGGTGAAAAGGAATATTCACTTTTGGTATTTGCCAAAAAAGACAAAGATGCAAAATATTATTCGGCAATCTCCTCGGAAAATGAATCCCCTTTTTCTTTGTCCGATACACAGGTGGATACCATCAAATCGAAGCTTGGTGAAATTCTAAACCTAAATTGAGCGTTTCAAATAGTGACAGGGTTATAAAAAAGTAATAACTATAAATAAATATGCAGTGCATTAGTCGCTAATAAGTCTAATCTAATCGGTTGATTTAATTAAGCAAAGAATTGTCACCATTTGAAACCCTTCGGGATTGCCGAGTTTACCGAATCTGCTTCGTTATGAGACATTTGCAGTAGTATACTACGGCTGCATGTCTCATGCCTTGCATCTTCGGCAAACTCGACAATCGCTCAATTTAGGTAATAGTAAAGGAAAAATAAAAGAATTTAAATTTGACTTATCTTGGAGCTGTATTACACTAAATACACGAATAAATTGCAAAGTAAACGCGAATAGTAAAATTATAAAAAAAGGGGATTCGCCCATGTATGATAAAAAAGCATTGTGTGACAAAATCAGAAAATTGTATCCGGACATCGGTGAGTGTGGAATCGATGTTGACGTCGATTATGACCAAGAGCAAAAAGCATGGACGGTTAATCTAAAAAAGGACAATGTCAAGTTAAAACATTTTCTTGAAGCTCAGGACGCCGATTTGTGTATGGAAGGAAAACAGTGTGTCAGCCTGGGACTGGAAATTGCCCAGCTTAAGGACACTATCGCACAAATTTAGTCCAGAAATAGCCTTTTTCCGCAATCTCTGCGCCTGCCCCGTGAAATGCAAGGCCTATTTCTCTGGGGTCAATCTACGGAATTACTTGTGCGGTGTACCGGTAGTACACCTCCGCGTAATTCCTTGATTTCCTTGACCTTGCGAAAAATTGCTAATTTCTGCATAAGAAGCTCAATCTGTGCCCAATTTAGTCTATGTATGGGAAAAATAATATAGATATTGATCAATGCAAAAAAACGTTGGTTTGTCGGGAAGCGGATTTCAATTCGCTTCCCGATTCGTTTTTTCGGCAACATGCTGTTTTCATTTTCTTCACGTCCTGTAGCCCCACACAGCATAAATGGGATCTGAATCCATTATTTCATAAAAGTATTTATCATCCCTGGGTCTGGGCAAGCCTCTGATGGAAAAAGATTCCAGATATTTGAACATTTTGCTCTTTTGAAAATACTCCATCACAAGCCCCATGCGCTCGAATTCATGAAGGTCTTTCCAGATGTCGATCACTTTTTCAGGAAACCAGCGATTGGAAAATGTTACTACAAAGAGTCCTCCCGGTCTTAAAACCCGACCGATTTCCTTGAAAACCGTTTCGGGATCAATCAGATATTCTATGGAAACTGTACAAACGACCACGTCATAAGATTCGGTCTTATATGGCAAAATGGGGTTTTCATTCAGATCTTGAACAATCCAGTCACTCAGTTCCACATTTTTCGCCAGTTCTTCAGCATTAAGACCGAGTCCCGAAAGTTTTTTCAAACGCAGAGTTTCGGGTAAATGGGATTTCCAACTGCTCATTAAATCCAGTACTCGCATTTCGTTATGGATCAATTCGCCGTAAAGATTTTTTACAACTTGGATGGCCTGGTCATCGATATGCTGAATCAATCTCGGATTTTGGTAGTATATTATGTCGGGACGCTCATCTTTTCGTTGAAACCTGTTTTTCGATAAAAAATCCGTCGGTCGCCCCTCCCAACGGGCTTGCATGCCGGGCCCATCGGCCATGATCTCCATCCAGTCGTTACATCTGCCACCGCGTTCCACTGACTTAAGTCTGATCTCTTTGACAATCGCCTTTATTTGAATGGGCTTATTTGCCAGGGGGTGGTTTAAATCCACCTTCAAGTGACCATTCTCGACGCCAACACAGCGAAAGGGCTGGAGGTTCTGAGGGAAAACGCCGGCAACATTTTTTAGGAGTCCTTTGGGATAAAACCGGCCCATTCGGGGTTGGATTTCTTTATCTGGAATAAACCCTCGATTAAATTGTGTCCCTTTGATTTCAAAGGTTTTTTTTGGTTCATACCCAGGAACAATGGATCCCGGGGAAAATTCGACCTGAACGGTTTGGCCAACGGATTTACTTCCCAATTCATTATATATCTCTTTCGGTAAACAATCCCTCCAGAAATTAACATTATTGGCTTCATATTCTTCGGTATGGATTGCCTCCGCACTGTTCCATTTCATTTGAAAATGGATATCTGCTGAAATGTTTTTTTTGTGATGTGTCATCGCAGCTGCCTCTCTTTGTAATGTTTTAGATTACTCACCAGATCATGGTTTCGGGTTCGAGAATCTATTATTTCATTTTCATACCGACCCATGACTCACATAGTAAGAACATAATCTTAAAATGCAATGAGAGATAAGTGTTGTTCTAATAAGAGTAGAAATCTATCACTGTTTACAGGAGGTTTAAGAAATGAGGATCATATCCCGAATAGATGTAGTTAATTGAGAGGTAGCGGTGTTTTTCTCGTAAATTCAAATGTAAGTATTTATAGGGTGTGCTCTTCCGTATCACTTAGGTGTCTACGTGTCTGGTCATTTCAACCGTATCGTTTCACGGAAATGCACACCCATAAACACATGCAACACATGCGTGGAAGCGAAATGGATAATCTTTTTTAAAAAGCGTGTACTGCTTGAGTGGTTTGGGGATCGTTAGAAAGAACAGACGCATACCGAAATATTCTTTAATTGAAATTGCATTTCTCCCAGACGAAATCATTAATTTATATATTGGATTCTGTTTTTTCTTTACGATCCTTTAACCACGAGTTTACACGGTTTTAAAAAAGCATTATCCATGGAGTGATTTAACAAAGAAAAACACCCCGACCCCTCAGTAAATAGGGTAAAATAAATGGGTCATCTCCAATTGAACAGGTTTGACCCAAAATAATAACTCAAGTTACGAACCTTTAATTTTCAGCAGCGCCAATAAAGTACAACGGGCCTGGGACTTTTTTATTCTAGCACCCTTCATCATCGACAATTTTGAAACCGCTCGAATCCCCTTTTTCCGATTTGGTTTCCGGTTTTTGGACCGCTTCCACCTGTTTTTCAGCCTTAATTTCAGAGACAGCAGGTTTGGCGATGGTTCGATCCGGGTTGACAACGGCCAGGATCAAACCCAACAGAATGAGCAGTCCTGCCGCTATCCTCTTGACTTTCGGCGAACCTTTCGGAAGCGTATCTTTATCGCCGAATTTCTGTTCTACTTTCTCCACAAACCAGAATGCACCGACAGCAATAAGGCAAACCAGAAAAGCGATGATACCCGAATTGATGTTGAACACGTTCGTGAGTCGAATAGCCCCCATGTTACCCGAAGTGTAAAATCTCTCCAGCATGGGAAAAATTTCCGCAAAGAAAACAGAACCGATCATCATACCGATGATAAAAATCAGTCCGTCCAATTTCCCTGATACCGTTGCCACCACCGAAGTCGTTGGACAGTAGCCGCCCATGACAAATCCGATCCCAAGAACCAGACCGCCAATGATCTGAGGCCAGATAAAGGTGGGTAAAAGATATACGCGGCCAAGGTCGATCCAGCCTAAGATAGAAAAGTAAAGAAGTCCGAGAATGCAGACAACAATGGCCGTAAACATCACTTTCAACACGGCAAAATCTCTGAGATAAAAGATGGCTGTCAGTTTTCTGGGGTTGCCGAACCCGGCTCTTTCAAGCACAAATCCGAACATAAAGCCTATAAGTCCGGCCAACTGTAGGCTGTATGCAAATTCGAACCATCCGAATTTATATAAAGGTCCCATTATAACCACTCCTTTCTGAAAAAATATGCGGTGGCATAGGCTCCAGCAAAAATACACAACATGAAGACCCAGCTTCCGAAGGCCAGCTCAGCCGCTCCGGTAAGTGCCTGACCGCTGGTGCATCCCCGGGCCAGACGGGCGGCGAATCCGGAAAGAATGCCCCCGCCAAGGGCCAGCCACAGCCGGACCGAAACACCGATGGACGGACCCCGGCTCACTTCTCCCTTGATCCGATTGCTGATAAAGGCCGAGAACAGACCACCCAATGCAGCCCCTATTGTCAAAAAAACCAGCCAATCCACAAGCGGTGATTTTCCCCCTCGAAGGTACTTAGATAAATAAGCATTCGCCTGGGCATGTTCCGGCGCCACCAGGTCGACACCGGCAGTGGCGATCCGGGCAAAGGAAGCCGAGGAACCCAAACCCCTTCCCATGGAATAAAAAGTAAAGAGAAGAACCAGTCCCAAAATAGCACCCATAACATACGGATTAGAATAGCGTTCCTTCATACATCCTCCCTTTTCGGTTGTTCGCTAAAATATAATGTCGCGGTTGTAAAATTCAAGACCATGGGTAGACATATTGCTACATGCCATCTCAAAAATGTAGATTGGGTTCTCTTTTTTATTTTCGGAAATAGCCTTTGACCTTTGACACGTAGACGCCAAAATGAATCGGGGGAGTGCGCCCGTGAACACATATCATTTATATAAAAATTTGGGTGCAAAACATAAATTTTAATTTAAGGGCCCAACCTTTCTCTTGATTTAAGCCAATCAGACATTTCCATAATTGTTTCAGACAGGTAATAGCGCCCATTAGCAAACACCCCGTAATCGCCCCCGCATCCCATAGCTGATGCAAAACGGATATGATTGCCATAAATAAGCCAGATATTGCTCCATTTTCTCTCGATGGCCTCGTCAAAGGGATTGCCCTCCAAGCCTTTATCCTTCCATTTGAAATCAGCCAGGTTCAGGCGCCATATTTCAGACATAATCCGGGTTCCGGTCAAAGTTTTGGCATTGGTCTCGCGAATGGCGTTTTCAAAACGGTCCCATTGTCCATTGACCCAGGTCGTGGCATGGCAGCTCAAGCAAACGGCCTGCAAATTTTCCTTATGAACGTTCATCTCTTTTTCCGTGATGAGATATGTTGAGGCAAATTCACCGTCAAATGCCGTAGGCAGAGGTTGTCCATTTTTGTTGCGAATTATTGTGGTGTCCGGTTCTTTTGGAGACGGGTGGGCATAAATTAAGCCAAAAATCCGCCATGGAAGTCGGTTCCCCATCTGATGGGTGCGTTCAGCCACCACTTCTCCATCGGTGTTGATCAGTAGACTCACATGACAGGCGGCACAAGTGGGTGCAGTGAAGTCTTTACCGACGGTCCATGGCACAGCGTCAAAATTCCACGATTCACCCATGCTGGAAAAGATATTGCCATGCTTGCTGGCCGAATAGACCTTATACACCGGAACATCGGGACCGGTATGGCATTCGTGACATGTGTAAGGTTTTCTGGCCATTTTTATTGAAAATGTGTGACGTGTGTGGCAGGCCGAACACGAACCCCGCGTGCCGTCCAGATTGATCCGGCCCACACCCTGGTTAGGCCACCCTTCAATAATGGGAAATTTCAATTCACCTGCGGCCTCCGTATCCCGGGTTTCATATCCCTTGACCGACAATTTGGTACCATGACAGTAATAACAGGCTTCAGCCTTAGTGGCATCATTCGGGGGTTTAATAGTGATGCTGCCTTTTTTTTCATCGGCGGGTTCTTGGGTTCCGAGGATACTGTTCTGCAGCAGCTGATAAACAGCATTGCCAGCCAGATTATTAAAGGCATGGGCCATGATGTTTTTCGAGTATTGATTTGCTTCCTGAGTATGGCATGTGGCGCAATCCTGGGGACTGACCACCACATGAACTTTAAATCCATTGTGCTCAAAAGTATCTGCGTGGGCTTTGGGTCTCTGTGTATGGCATTCAGCGCATCCCACGGCAACGGCTAACAGGCTCTTCGTCACCTGTTCGCTTGACACTTTTCGCGCCAGACCCTTCACCGCCATTGCCGTTTTAGGCGTAACCATGGCATGCCGGCTTTTCTGCCAACTCTCCACGATTCCCGGATGCACCGTTGAATGGCAGTCGAGACACGCGGACGTTGCATCGCTAACCGGTACGTCGTCAGCCAATACGATGTTCGGGAACCATAAAAAAAGGCCAATAACAAACAGACATGCAATTCTCTTCATTTACCGCTCCTTTTCATCTAAAAATATGACACAAATATTTGAGGCGTCGAGGTGTTTCGCATATTCACGTGTTCGCGGGGTGTGTTTTCCTGTTTCACTCTGGTGTCTACGTGTCTGGTCATTTCAATGACTTAGCAGCGGTGGCATTCCTGCCCCCTCCGCGTTCTCCCGCAAAAACCGCGCGGGAGCCGCGGTCTCCCCCACTGCCAAGTCACTGAAATGACGAAGCCACTCCGCCAATATCGTTACACAGGAAAGCACACCCCTTGAACACACACAACACATATATATCAGTCTCGGACTCCGAGCTGTAGGTTCTACGATCCGAAAGCCGGAGGAGGGAGCGGAATGTATAATCTTTTTTGATAAGCGTGTACTGTTTGAGTGGTTTAGGGATCGTTAGAAAGAACAGACGGATGCCAAAATATTTTATATTTAGAAGTTGTTTATATCAAGATGAACCCATTGTTGTTATATCAAATTCTGTTCTTTCTTTACGATCCTTTATCCAGGAGTTTACACGGTTTGAAAAAAAAGCATTATACATAGAGCGATTTAATAAAAAAAACACGCCTCCCTCTTAGTTAAGTCATTGAAAAAGTGTTTATTCTGACGGCAATGTACACGAACCATGAAGTCTCGGCGTAAAACGCTCAGGCCCGGATACAATAGGTTTTTCAATGACTTTGGAAATTGCTTTAAGCATTCCAAAAAAGATTGTTTCATGAAACGGATAGAGCGTGTACCAGTAAAGCATCCCCCAGAGCCCCTTGGGCAAAAAACGGGACAGCATCTCCAGTTCCGTGTACTGATTCCCCACCGGATGAATTTTAAATTCAAGCAAAGCTTCGCCGGGAACCTTCATTTCAGCCAGTAATATCAGCCGCTCCTTGGGTG
>Ga0210086_1001468_pt1 | contig 12021 bp, 7 predicted proteins | sample China_Galinas_PW_3_FD_184867 | JGI IMG/M metagenome (GOLD analysis project Ga0210086, IMG submission 184867) | Wetland microbial communities from San Francisco Bay, California, USA, that impact long-term carbon sequestration - China_Galinas_PWB_D2... | ecosystem: Environmental > Aquatic > Marine... | reverse complement strand
GCAGAGGCGTTGCCGAATTCGTCGTGCCGTCACTGGCCGTACCGTGATGCGCCTCGCCGACATCCTCGCCGATCTCCGGGACACCGACGTGACGCTGCGGGCGCTTCGCCAGATGGCTGATGCGCAGCCGGCCGACGAAATCATTCTGGTCAATATCGACGCCGTCAGCAAACGGCGAAGGGAGGTGGAACGGCGGCTCGATGCCAAGCTCCGGCGAAGCCAGCTCGATCTCATTCGGCTTACCGTCCGCGGCCGCGACAGCCAAGCCTGCCCCGCCCGCGCTTTGGCGCGCTCGCTTCTGTTCTTCCAGGAAATGATCACTGCGGTGTTCGACGCGATCTGCGACGGTCCCAAGCAGCATTACGCGCCCTCGGCGGTGAATGTGGATCTCTCGTCGATGCATGTCGCGGCACCGCTGGCCGACACGCAGAGCGTGTCGCTGTCGCTGCCGAACGAGCGGCTGCTTGCTCTGCGGAGCGAGCTGGACCTCGCCATCGAGATCGTGCTTGCCCTGTTCCGGGTGCGCGCGGAGGAAGACCTCATCCGGTTCGGCAAGAAGATCGGCGTCGCGTCGATCTCGAAGCTCCACCAATTTGCCGCAAACAGCGCGCGGGAGAGGCTGCTGACGTCAATTGAATGGCGGAAGACCGCGGAGGACACCCGTGCGGTGACGATCTCGCATGTCGAAGCCTACGCGCTTCAGCAATTGATCGAATCGACCTGGGAAGAACACATCGAGAGCGTCGATCTCGAATGCCAGCTGATCGGGCTCGACGAAGCAAGGAGAACCTTTCGCCTGCAGGTCTCGGAGACCGAGCGGATCGAGGGGTCCCTTGCCGACGAATTTCCGAGGGGCAGGCATTGGGCGATGAACGCCTGGCTCTTCGCGGGTCTCGTCAAGGCCGCGCGGGTCAGCTACGCAACGGGCGACGAAAAGACGCGATGGACACTCAGGAACCTGGCATCGCGATCGGTCGGACGTTGATCTCGGCACGACCGCCCACGGGATGGACGGTATCGCCGCGCGGGCGAGACCGATACGGTCGGCGAACCACGATCGGGTTTTCCCACCATCACACGGAGCTCGCGCGATGAGCCTTGCCGTGATCGGCGCGGGATTTGGCCGCACCGGAACCGAGTCGATGAAGCTCGCGCTCGACACGCTCGGCCTCGGGCCCTGCTATCACATGAAGGAGGTGCTGCCCTATCCCGAGCGGATCGCCCTGTGGCGGAGCGCGGCGCGCGGCGATCTGCCGGACTGGGACGAGGCCTTCGCCGGGTACGTGTCGACGGTGGATTGGCCGGCGGCCTATTTCTGGCGCGAGCTCGGCGCCTTCTATCCCGACGCCAAGATCGTTCTGACGGTGCGCGACGCCGACAGCTGGTTCGAGAGCATGGACAAGACGATCTTCCCCGTGCTGCGGCAAAGCACCGACCCAGATTCCGTCGGCAACAGGTTGATCGGCCAGAGGGTGTTCGGCGGCAGGTTCGATCGCGAGCATGCCATCGCGGTCTATGAGAGGAACATCGCCGAGGTCGCGGCGACCTTCGGCAATGAGCGACTGCTCACCTTCCGGATCGGCGACGGCTGGCAGCCGCTCTGCCGGTTTCTCGACCGGCCGGTGCCGGACGAGCCCTTCCCGCACAGCAACCGGCCCGGCGCCTTTCACCGGACCATGGAAGAGTTCGGGCGCGGCGACCGCGACTAGACCGTGCCCCCGATATTTGATCCCGCGCCACACGCTCCACCCGCATAGCCTCTGAACGATCATCGTTGCCCGCGATGCCTTGGGCCTCGCGCGCGATGACGCTTGAGCTTCGCCAGGCTGCAAGCAGCCTCGACGATCGTGCCGGGGGTCCGTCCGTGTGCGCTTCTCGCTTTCGAGTTGACCGGTTTGCGCACCGCACTTTCATGAAACAATTTGTATCTTGAAACTTGCCAGATGCGGATTTGTCGTGTAAGCAATATCGAGAAACAGATCGTATCACGAAATTGAAGCACGCCGGATGAGCAAGATCGCCAAAGCTACAACCGGGCTGGGGGCCGACTGGCCACCACTCTCTCGTACGACGCTTTGGAGCCGGGTGACAAGGTGGTCGCAGGAAAGGAGGCAAGAGCGGCCGACACGAACTGAAAACGCAAAGCTATCGAACTCGAAAACCCCGTGGAGGGAATAATGCAGACTTTCTACAAGATCTCGGTTCATACGAGCGCTCTGGCTGCCGGGTTGCTGGCAATGGGAGCGGCCTCCGGTGCCATCGCGGCGACGGACGCCAACACCTATGTCGGCAAGGCCGTGAAGGTCGGAGACGGAACGGGACAGGTCGTGGTGCAGGCTGATGCCGCGGGGAATCCGACGTCGATCGCCATCAGTCTCACTCCCGATGCGGTGAAAGGCCAGCCGACCGAACTGAACAAGCAATCGCCGGAGGGCGGCTGGGCCTACGCACTGCCGATGCCGGCGGACGGCCCGCAGACCGGCTACAGCGAGGTGATGATCGACTGGAACCCGCAGGGTCATCCGCCGCCCCACGTCTACACGGTGCCCCACTTCGATTTTCACTTCTACGCCATCAGTCCCGACATGGTGGAACAGATCAAATTCACCGGCCCGGACGATCCTGCGATCAAGGTCTCGGACCCGGAGCTCATCCCGCCCGACTACCAGGTGATCCCGGACACCGCCATTCCCATGATGGGCGTCCATGCCATCGACATGACCGCCCCGGAACTGCACGGCAAGCCGTTCACGGCGACCTTCATCTACGGCTATGACAACGGGAAGCTCATCTTCCTGGAGCCTATGGTCACGCAGGCTTTTCTCGAGACCAAGCCGGACGAAACCATGCCGGTGAAGACGCCGCAGCACTACAGCAGCCCCGGCTACTACCCGACCAGCTACAGCGTACGCTACGACGCCGGACAGGACCGCTACCTGGTCGAACTCGGCGGCCTGAAATCCTGGAAGTAAGGGGCCTGCAACAGCTCAGTTGACGGACCCCGGAACAGCACGGAGGCGATGCGGACCGCAGCCCGCATCGCCTCCACTCGGCACTGCCGTCGCCGTGTCCGAAATCCGTCGGCGTTATCCTGCTGCCGCCGCCGAGTCGACCGATGATCCGGCCGGGATCGCCCGGCGCGTTCACGACGTCGGCCGCGACGGCAGGGCTTACGAGGAAAATGCCTGGTGACGGGCCTTGCGCCCGACGGCCAACGCCCCATCTAATCGCCCGCGGGCCGGGCCCCTCTGGCGACGCTGTTGCGTCGTGATGTCGGACCGCATCGGGTGAGCTCGATGCCGGGTCCGGAAGGCACTTCCGCACAACGGCCTCGCGCCGCCCCTCCGCCGGAGCGAGGGAGCGACAGGGCTGTTTACAATACTGTTTCTCGGTCACCCGCTGTGGATGTGGCTTGGCTTTCTCGGCCTGGTCGGCATCCTGCTCGCCTTCGACCTTGGCGTTCTTCACCGCTCCAACCGCAAGATCGGCGTCAGGGAAAGCCTACTTCTGTCGGGCGTCTACGTCGCGCTTGGTCTCGGCTTCGGCGGCGTCGTGGCGATGCAGCTCGGCCAGCAGGCGGCCGTCGAATATCTGACCGGCTTCATCGTCGAGAAGAGCCTGGCGATCGATAACCTGTTCGTCATCGCCACGATCTTCGCCTACCTCGCCATCCCGCGAGAGCACCAGCACCGAGTGCTGTTCTGGGGCGTACTCGGCGTCATCGTCCTGCGCGCCGTCATGATCGGGCTTGGCGCCGCCCTGGTCTCCGAATTCGACTGGGTGCTGTACGTCTTCGCCGGCTTCCTGGTCGCCACCGGCATCAAAATGCTCTGGTGGGATGGCGGGCATGCCGACCTGGCGGACAATCCCGTGCTCGAACGCGTCCGCCGCCGGATTCGGGTGACCGATCGGCTGCATGGCAGCAAATTCCTTGTCCGACAGGCAGATCCGAAAACCGGACGGACCGTCACCTTCATCACGCCACTGCTTCTGGCCCTACTCGTCATCGAAATCGCCGACGTCATTTTCGCCGTCGACTCGGTACCGGCGGTCTTCGCGATCACGACGGACCCCTATCTCATCTACACCTCCAATATCTTCGCGATTCTGGGCCTGCGTGCCCTCTACTTCGCGCTCGCCGCGGTGATGCACCGCTTCGCCTATCTGAAGCAGGCGCTTGCCATGCTGCTGGTGTTCATCGGATCGAAGATCTTCGTGGCGGATCTGTTCGGCTGGAGCAAGTTTCCGGCCGAATGGTCCCTCGCCGTCACCTTTGCGATCCTGGGGGCAGGCGTCCTCCACTCCGTTTGGCGGACCCGCGATGCGCCGAGTCCCTCGCCGGGGATAGGAGGATGACAAGGAGTCACTCGTCTTTCCGGGCAGGTGCAGCGCCGCGCCAGCCCTGCGAGATTTTCACGAAGAAAAAGGGGCGACGAACCGCCCCGTTGCCGCACTGACCAGGACCAGAGCTGGAGACGAATAGAGATGGTGGTTCGCGCACTGGAACGGTTCATTCGCCACGAGGCGTCGGGCGGGATGATTCTCATCCTGGCGGCGGCGCTGGCGCTCGTTCTCGACAACTCGCCGTTGGCCTGGCTCTACGACTCGCTTCTGAACACGCCGATGGTCCTGCAGATCGGCGCGCTCGAGCTCCGCAAGCCGCTTCTGTTGTGGATCAACGATGGACTGATGGCGGTCTTCTTCCTTCTAGTCGGACTGGAGATCAAGCGCGAGATGATCCGCGGCGAGCTGTCGTCGGCACGCGAGGTCATGCTGCCCGGCATAGCGGCAATCGGGGGCATGGCCGTTCCGGCACTGATCTATATGGCGGTGACGTCGGGACATCCGGAGCTCGGGGCCGGCTGGGCGATCCCAGCGGCGACCGACATTGCCTTTGCGCTCGGTGTGCTGGCGCTCCTGGGCAGCCGCGTGCCGCTCTCCCTCAAGGTTTTCCTTCTATCGATCGCTGTCGTTGACGATCTCGGCGCCATCGTCATCATCGCGCTGTTCTACACCAGCGATCTTTCCACCACGATGCTGATTGGCGCGGCGGCGTCCATCGTCGCTCTGGCCGTGCTCAATCGCCTGAATGTCCGGTCGATAACGCCCTATGTGCTGGTCGGCGTGGTGATGTGGGTGTTCGTTCTCAAGTCGGGAGTGCACGCTACGCTGGCCGGTGTCGTCCTCGCCTTTGCCATTCCGATCAGCAGGGCCGGCGAGGTCGAGGATCGTTCGTCCCCGCTCGAGCGGCTGGAGCACAAGCTGACCCCCTGGGTCGCCTATGGCATCATGCCGGTCTTCGCTTTCGCGAATGCCGGAGTGTCCCTGGCGGGGCTGAGCTTCACCTCGTTTCTGCATCCGCTGCCGCTCGGGATCGTGCTCGGGCTGTTCCTGGGCAAGCAGCTGGGCATCTTTGCCGCCGTCTGGCTGGCGGTAAAGGCGGGCTGGGCGCACTTGCCTGATGGCGCCGGCTGGAAGCAGGTCTACGGCGTTGCCTGCCTCGCCGGCATCGGCTTCACCATGAGCCTGTTTATCGGGACTCTCGCCTTTGATGGAGCCGCCGAAGCGGCGCAGGTGCGGATCGGTGTCCTTGCCGGATCTCTTTTGTCGGCCCTGGTCGGGTACAGTGTCATCCGCCTGGCGAGTTCCCGCGCCGACGCCCCGGAGCCGGCACCCGGATCCAAGCTTTTGAATGAAAGCTGAGGCGAAAGGGTTGGCGGACCAATCGCGTAACGCCGGAAGTGTCGACCCGAAATGGCGGCTGCCAGTCCCGACCGGCAAGCCTAGCGACGCCACGCCGGTGAGCCAAGGGCGAGCGACCGGATCTGTCTGGCACGCAGGCGACACGGCGGCGGCGGCGGTGCCGCGCTTGCCACGGCCCCTGTGTCCGTGACATCAAGCCCGCCCAGCAACCGGCCGGAACGGATGTCGGATGAAGCGTCTCATCATACGCGTTGTCGTGGTTCTGGCGATCGTCGAGGTCGCGTATCTCGCCGTCGTCAACGTGGCTCTCAACCTGCCCGCGACGCAGAACTACCTCAACCAGCTGCGGCCGGACCGGGTCGTCTATCACTGGGACCGGGCGTGGAGCTGGTTCCCGTTCCAGCTCCGTGCCACCAACCTCACGATCAACGGCCAGTCGTGGTCGCAGCAATGGCTGATGTCGGCGCCGTCGGCGACGGCGTCGCTGGAAATCCTGCCGCTGTTCGCCAAGACCGTTCATTTCACCGGCCTCGAGGCCACCGACCTCGTCGTCCGCTTCCGCCCGCGCCCGAGCCCCGACCGCGACGATGCGGCGCTGCGCCAGTACTACCCGACCATTCCCGGGCGGGACCCCAACCTGGCGGCCGAGCCGGTGCCGAGCCAGACGCCCGGCTGGAAGCTGGTCTTCGACATTGCGCGGATCAGCGGCAAGAACGACGTGTGGCTGGCAGCGACCAGGCTGACGCTGGTCGGCGAGGTGCACGGAACGATCACCAAGCAGAACCAGAACGGGCCGCTCACCATCAGCGACGGCGGGGCGGATGCCGCCCTGACGTCCTTCACCATCGCCGACCGCCAGGTCACCGACGAGGGATCGGTCAAGGGTACCTTCGACTTCACGACGTTCCTGCCCCAAGAAGATCGCGGACTGAAGGTTCTTGCCTTCCTGTCGCTCGACGCCGATATCGACCTGCCGGTCGAGAGCCTCGACTTCCTTGACGTCTTCCTCAGCGAAGTCAGCACCATGAAGCTCGCCGGCAGCGGGGGCGTGAAGGGCCACATCGCCTACGACAAGGGCGATCTCGCCGCCGGCACCGACCTCGCCATCACCGCCGACAGCCTGTCGGTCGACCTGGCGCCCTATGCGGCAAGCGGCGCCGGCGGGGTGACGATCACGGTCGGCACAGCCACGCCCGATACGCTCGCTGCGGACTTTCGCTTCAAGACGCTGAGCGCTTTTCACGACCCCGGCCACGTGACGCTGTTCACCGGAACCGATCTCGACATCGCCGTCGCGCGCTCGAACCATATCCTGCCGGGGGCGGACACCGAGAAGGTGCCCCGACGGCTGGCGGTCACCATCCCCAACGTCACGGTGCCCGACGTCAGCGCCTATCAGGAGTATCTGCCCGACAAGTGGGCGGTGTCAGTGGTCGGCGGCAGCGGCTCGCTCAACGGACGGGCGGAGATTTCCGCATCGAACGTGGACTTCGACCTGACGCTCCGCTCCGACAATGCCGAGGTCAAGTTTCCGCAGAACTCGTTCGAGACCGGTCTGGAGATTGGCCTGAAGGCGAAGGGCGAGGCCGGCGCCAAGACAGCGAGGGTCGACATCGCCGGCACCTATCTCGACCTCGACGATTCGCTGGTGAAGAACGCGCAGGGCAATTCAGCCCCCTGGCAGACGCATCTTGCGGTGAGCGAGGGAGAAGCGGAGTTCGCCCTGCCCGCCACGAGCGATGCCGCCGCAGGGATCGTCGGATTCTGGAGCCTGTTCCGGCAGGTCGACATGAAGGTGATGCTGGCGACGGTGGACGGCCAGCTGAAGGCGGCTCTTACCGTTTCCGACCTCAACTGGGTGAATACGCTATTCAAGAATCCCTACGCGCTGGCGATGGAGGATTCGGCCGAGGTCGAGGCGGACGTGACCGTGCGCTCGGGATGGCTCGCCGAAGGCTCGACGGTGAAGATGCAGCCGCGGGATTTCAAGGTGGCGGTGCTCGACTATGTAGCGGAGGGGAACGGCGGCTTCGATGTCACCGTCGAGAAAGGCGGCGCCTATCCCGACATGCGCCTCAACGCCAATCTCGCCAACGCCTCGCTCCGGCTGCAGGACGAGAAGGCCGCGGTGATCGAACAGGTGACGCTGGCGGTCACGGCGACGGCCGAGGCGGTATCGATGAAAGGCGGCACGGTGAAGACGGTGGAACTCGACGTCCCGTCTGCCAAGGTCACCGACATGGCGGCCTACAACTCTTACCTTCCCAAGGGATCGCCGATCCGCATCCTCAGCGGCACCGCCGACCTCGCCGCGAAGCTCATCATGGAGGAGAAGACTGCCGGCGGTTTCGTCAAGCTGAAGACATCGCGGGTCGAGGCCGACCTCGACGGCGATCGGATTGCCGGCACGATCACCCTCGACGTGCCGATCAAGGGCGGCTCGGCGAAGGACAAGACCTTCGACATTGCGGGCGCATCGCTGGCGCTCGATAACGTCTGGGTGAGCGGCGAGCATGCCACCAACGGCGACTGGGGCGGCCGGATCGATCTGACGAAGGGCCGGGTGATATGGAAGCAGCCGATGACGCTCGACGTCACGGCCGGCATCCGCATGACCGACGCGCGCCCGGTGCTGGCGATCTTCGAAGCCAATCGCAAGACCAACAAATGGCTCGACCGTATGCTCGACCTCAAGAACATCCGCGGCAACGCGACGCTCAACGTGACGCCGGGCGAGGTGGTGATTCCGTATGCATTTGCCAGAAGCGACACGATCGATCTCGGGGCGAAGGGGATTTTCCGCGAAAACGACCGGCAGGGGATGTCCTACGCCCGCTACGGAGCGCTGTCCGGCATCCTCGTCATCGACAACAGCCAGAAGCGGTTCGAGCTGCTCGGTGCGACGAAGAAGTTCGACGACTACGTGCCGGGCGGACCGCTGCACGGTCCGACCCGCCCCGACCCGGCGCGAAAGGGACCGTTCTCGATCTTCAAGCGGAACTAGCGGCACGCCGATGCCCGGCCAGCCTGGCAGCGCCAGGTCAGGCCGCGGCGCGGGCTGAAAACCGGTGCGGCAGCCGGCCGAGGCAAACCTGGCCGCCGCCCCGCCTTTTCGCCTCGTAAAGGGCGCGATCGGCGGCCGACAGAAGCTCCTCCAGGGTGCTTCCCGTCGCCGGTGACTGCGCGACGCCGGCTGAGGCGGTGCAGTTGAGACCGGCACGGGCGAGAGCCGCCACCGCCATCTCGAACGCCTGGTTCACCTGCGACGCCACCAGGCGGGCCTCGTCCGCCGTCGTGTCGGGGAGGATGGCGGCGAACTCCTCTCCGCCGAGCCTGCTCACAAAGTCGCTGGCCCGCAGGCGTCTGGTTGCGGCCCCGGCAAAGGCCTGAATGACCGCGTCGCCGACCGGATGACCATGCCGGTCGTTGATCTCCTTGAACCGGTCGAGGTCGAACACGACCACCGCCAGCGGCCGGCCGTGGCGGGTTGCATGGCCGATGGCTGCCGTGCTCCGCTCGACGAACGCCCGCCGGTTGCCGAGTCCGGTGAGGGGATCGGCGAGAGCCGCCGAACGGAGCCGCGCCTCGACGCGCTCCTTGGTCAGCGACACCATCAGAAAGGCGATGACCTGAATGAAGATGACGCTCTCAAGCGCCGCCGGTCCGAACCAGATGGCATCGAAGGAAGAGACCCCGGGCGACGGGTCAAGGAGAACGAGGGGGATGCGAAGCAGAATGATCGCGCTGTGCGCCACAAGCACTGCGGCGACGGCGAAGCGCGTGAGCAGGCCGTCCCTGATCGCGATCTCGCGCGCCGCAGCCAGATAGTAGAGCGCGGCGAGCGCCGTCCCGGCGACCACCCGGGCATCGGAGTTCTCATGGAAAGCCGGAACCCGGCAGGCGACTACCCACAAGGCCACGCCGGCCAAGGGCACCCAAAGCGGGGCGGGGCGCCCGTTGAAGACGCGCACCGCCGTCCACGTCAGGCCGGTGCCGAAAAGCAAGAGCCCGGCACCGGCATCGATGGACAGCCACGCCGGGATCGTTCCGCGACCGGCCATAAGCAGGCTCGCAGGCGACACCACCAGAAAAGCCAGTGCGATGACCAGCAGGGTGCGTTCGCCGCGGTTAAGCCAGAAGCACCAAAGCAGGAGCAGCGTCGCCGCCAGCGTCGATGCGACGAGCGCCAGAAACATCGTCGGTGGGTCGACCAAGAGCCCCATAATCCAATCGCGATCCGTCCCGCCTTTCGGCGCGGGGACGCGACCATGTCACAAAGGCCGTTGCGCCAACCTTAACGACAGCAGCCGGCAGATCCCGGCCCCCCATTGATGGTCCGGCCGAGCTTTTCGACGCCCGCGCCGGAGCGGCCCGCGATGCGCGCAATGTCCGATTGCCGCGAATGGTGTCGGGCCGGCACGCCGGCAGGCGAGAGCAATGCGCGAGCGGGATCAGCCGTGGCGGTCGATCGCCGGATCGCGACGTTGTCGGCGGCAGCCCTGCTTGCCCCGGTCGTCCGAAGCGGAAATACTCGTCAGCAGGCGACTGCAGCGGCGGCCCGGCCACCACCCAGCGATCCCGCCCAACAGACCGGAGCTTCCCCCTTGACCGATGTCCGCCCCGTCACGCTGGTCACCGGCGCCTCCTCCGGCATCGGCCGGGCCTTCGCCGAGCGGCTTGCCCGCGACGGCTATGACCTGATTCTCGTCGCCCGCCGAAAGGCGCGGCTGCAAGCGCTGGCGGGCGAGCTGAGGAAGAGTGGCGCGCAGACCGAGGTGATCGTCGCCGACCTGACCACGCCGGACGGCCTGGCGGCGGTGGAGAAACGCGCCGCCGCCGGCGATGTGGCCATGCTGGTCAACAATGCCGGCTACCAGACCTACATGCCGTTCGTCGATCTCGATCCGGACCGGGCCGAGGACCAGATCCACGTGCATGTGACCACCGTCGTCCGCCTCTGCCGGGCGGTGCTGCCGGCGATGCTTGCCCGAAACTCCGGCGCCGTCATCAACGTGTCGTCGACGCTTGCCTTCAGCGCCGGCATGGATGCGCCGTTCCTGCCGAAGCGCGCGAACTACGCCGCCACCAAGGCGTTTATCAACGCCTTCACCGAGACGCTCGCCACCGAGCTCGCCGGCACCGGCGTCAAGGTGGAGGCGCTTTGTCCGGGGGTGGTGCGCACCGAGTTCCACAACGTCGACGGCGAGCCGCGGCTGCGGCCGAAGGTGCCGGTGATGGAGCCGGAGGACGTGGTGCAGGCCGCGCTTGCCGCGCTCGCGCTGGGGGAGGTGGTCGTCATGCCGGCTTTGACCGACCGCAGCCTGCTCGACCGCGAGCGCGAGAGCCGCCATGCCATCTTCGCCACCGGACTGAGTGCAGAGATCGCGCCGCGCTACCGCGCGAAGACCGGCGACTGAGCAGACTGCCGAACGGACGTCTCAGTGCTGCCCGTTCTTGCCCCGCGCCGAATAGGTGCGCACGATGCGTCTTACGATGGCGACCTGCTTGAAGAAGTCGCGTTGCGGCTGGGCCGGCGTGCCTTGCACCGTTGTGCCGGCCGGCACATCGGCCATGACCCCCGCCTGGGCTCCGATCTTCGCTCCGGCCGCAACGTGCAAATGCCCGGCAATGGCGGCCTGGCCGCCGACCTGGACAAAATCCTCGAAAACCGTCGAGCCGGCGATGCCGACCTGTGCGACGATCACGCAGCATCGCCCGAGGCGAACGTTGTGGCCGATCTGGACCAGGTTGTCGATTCGCGAGCCGGCGCCGATCACGGTGTCGCCGGTCGATCCGCGGTCGATCGTCGAATTGGCGCCGATCTCGACGTCATCCTCGAGGATGACCCGCCCAAGCTGCGGTATGGTGAGATATCCCGACCTGGTATAGGCGAAGCTGAAGCCCTCCTGGCCGATCCGTGCGCCGGGATACACGTAGACGCGGGCGCCAACGATGGTGTGGCTGAGGCTCGCATGCGAGCCGATGCGGCAATCGCTGTCGATGATCACCCCCCTGCCGACGAAGACATGCGACCCCACCCGGCACCCGGCGCCGATCCTGGCCCCCGCCTCGACCACGGCGAAGGGCCCGATCTCTGCCAGCGGATCGACGAAGGCATCCGCGTCGACCAGAGCCGAGGGGTGAACGCCGGGGGTCGTACCCTGCTCGGGATGAAATAACCTCGCGACGCGAGCCCACCCCTCGTAGGGGGCGGATGTGACGATCGGTATCGTCGCCGCCGGGACGCGATCAGCCATGTCGGGGTGGACGATCACGGCGCCGGCGCGCGTCCCTTCCATCACCGCCGTATAGCGGCGG
>Ga0210086_1001466_pt1 | contig 12025 bp, 7 predicted proteins | sample China_Galinas_PW_3_FD_184867 | JGI IMG/M metagenome (GOLD analysis project Ga0210086, IMG submission 184867) | Wetland microbial communities from San Francisco Bay, California, USA, that impact long-term carbon sequestration - China_Galinas_PWB_D2... | ecosystem: Environmental > Aquatic > Marine... | reverse complement strand
CCGAGCCTCGGCGATCCCGGCTACCAGAAGAGCATCGCCGAGCGCGGCGCCTTCCTCGAATACGACATGATCGGCATGGACTTCTTCTATGCCGATCAGCAGGCCCAGTCCCCTTGTGACGAGGAGAACGCCGCCGCCATCGCCGCGCTGATCGCCGACGGCTATCTCGACGCCATCCTCATCTCCCAGGACGTCTTCCTGAAGATGATGCTGACCCGCCATGGCGGCTTCGGCTACGGCTACATCCTCAAGCACTTCGTGCCGCGCATGAAGCGCCACGGCATCGACGCAGCCAGCATCGAGCGCATCCTCGTCGCCAATCCGCGGCGCGTTTTCTCGGCCCCGTATCGCGACGCCAACTGAACCGGAGGAACCCCGTCTCGTGGCCAACAGGAAGATACTGCTTGCCGGCGAATCGTGGATGAGCACGGCGACCCACGCCAAGGGCTTCGACCAGTTCCACAGCATCACCTTCCACCTCGGCGCCGAGCCGCTGGTAGCCGCGCTGGCGGGAAGCGACATCGACATCCGCTACATGCCGGCCCACGAGGCGCAGACCGCCTTCCCGCAAAGCCTGGAGGCGCTCTCCGACTACGGAGCGGTGATCCTCTCCGACATCGGCGCCAACACCCTCCTCCTCCATCCCGACACCTGGATCCGCGGCCAGCGCACGCCGAACCGCCTGCGGCTGATCCGCGACTATGTCGCCGCCGGCGGCGGGCTGTTGATGGCGGGCGGCTACTTCAGCTTCCAGGGCATCAACGGCGGCGCCCGCTATCACGGCACGCCGGTCGAGGAGGCACTGCCCGTCGAGATCATGCCCTATGACGACCGCGTCGAGGTCCCCGAAGGCTTTAGCCCCGTCATCACCGACACGAGCCATCCGATCGTCGCCGGGCTCGGGTCAAGCTGGCCGATGCTGCTCGGCTTCAACGAAGTCACGGCGAAGCCGGGGGCCCAGCTCATCGCGACGGTTTCAGCCGACTATGGCGGCAGGCCGCTCCTGGTTGCCGGCACCCATGGCAAGGGCCGCACAGTCGCCTGGACGTCGGACATCGGCCCGCACTGGCTGCCGCCCGACTTCGTCGAATGGGACGGCTATGCCCGCCTGTGGCGCCAGATGCTCGGCTGGGTGGCCGGCGGGTAGCCGGGCGGCCTTTCGGAGATGTGCGACACGAAAAGAAGCCATCGTGGCCACCTTTATCCCTCCCCGAACCGGGGCAGGGACAACGACGCTCCAGTGGTCGCACGCCCACGTCTCCAGGGCGGCACGAGGGAAAATTCCGATCAGATCGGACCAGACCGTGGACTTCGCCCCCCTCCCGTCCTCCCCCTTTCAGGGCGAGGGACACTGCGGGCCAGGCTCGCGCGGCGCTCCAACGACGCCGTGGGTTATCACGCGTGCCACAACGCTCTCCTCCCCCTGAAAGGGGGAGGATGGGAGGGGGTCAGGACACGATTCCGTCTGAAAGGGAATCACTCCGGATTGACCACGCTGCCATGCTGCACGTGATCGGCAACGCCGCCATCGACACCATCTTCCGGGTCGATCGCTTTCCGTTGGCGGGCGAGACGGTGGTGGCGCGCAGCGTGTCGGACGATCTCGGCGGCAAGGGCGCCAATCAGGCGGTGGTGGCAGCGCGGGCCGGCGCCAGGGTGCGCCTCGTCGCCGCTGTCGGCGACGACGCCGCCGGACGCCGCATCCGCGATGCGCTCAAGACCGAAGGCGTGATCGTCGATGGCCTGGTGATCGCGGCCGTGCCGACCGACCGCTCGTCGATCTACGTCGATGCCGATGGCGAGAACACCATCGTCAGCATCACCGAGGCAGCCGCCCGCTTCGACCCGCTGGCGGCGGGCATCCTCGCCGATATTCGGCCCACCGACACCGTCTTGTGCCAGGGCAACCTCACGGTGGACGCGCTGGTCGCCTGCCTGACGGCCGCCGACAGGCAGGGCGCGGTCACCGTCCTCAACCCCTCCCCGGTCTTCGCCACCGGAACCTTCGACTGGCGCCTCGCGGCGGTGGTCGTTCTCAACGCAGTGGAAGCAAAGGAGCTTGGTCGCACCGACGACTGCTACGATGCGGCGCGCCGGCTGCGCGCCGCCGGGGCCGGCACCGTCGTCGTCACGCTCGGGGCCGAAGGTGCAATCGCGATCGGCGAAGAGGAGATCAGGGTGGAGGCGCCGCCGGTAAAGGCGGTCGACACCACAGGCGCCGGCGATGTCTTTTGCGGCGTCCTGACCGCGCTCCGCGTCCGGGGCCTGCCATGGCGGCGCGCCCTCGCCGCTGCCGCCGAGGCGGCCGCCATTTGCGTCGCGCGGCCGGGTGTGATGGCCTCCTTGCCGAGTGCGGACGAGATCCGCGCTATCGTCGCCAACTCCATGGCCGGGAGCAGCTGATGGCCCCTCCACCGCTGGCAAGCCGGCGCGACAACGCGCTCGGCGCTATTTTCGGCCGTACCGATCATGTGCTGATCGGCATGGTCCACCTCGACCCCCTGCCCGGCGCGCCGGACTATCACGGCGGCGGCATCGGTCCGATCCTTGACCGGGCGCTGTCCGACGCCGACGCCTATGTCGCAGCCGGCTTCGACGGGCTGATCGTCGAGAACCACGGCGACGTGCCGTTCCTCAAGCCGGACCGCATCGGCCCGGAAACTGCGGCGCATATGGCGGTGATCGTCGACCGCGTGCGTCAGGCGAGCGGGCTGCCGGTCGGCATCAACGTTCTCGCCAATGCCGCCTTGCATGCCCTTGCCGTTGCTTCGGCGGCCGGCGCGGCGTTCGTCCGGGTCAACCAGTGGGCCAACGCCTATGTCGCCAACGAGGGCATCATCGAGGGCGCTGCCGCTGAGGCGCTACGCTATCGCAGCACGCTGCGCGCCCAGGCGATCCGCATCTTTGCCGACGCCCATGTCAAGCACGGCGCCCATGCGATCGTCCAGGACCGGCCCGTAGTGGAACTCATCCGCGACGTCGAGTTCTTCTCCGCCGACGTGGTGATCGCCACTGGCCAGCGCACCGGCGACGCCGCCGACATCGGCTACACCCGGCTCTTCCGCGAGGCGACCGCCCTGCCGCTCCTCGTCGGCAGCGGCGTCACCCCGGCCAACGTCAAGACGGTGCTCTCGGTGGCGGACGGCGTGATCGTCGGCAGCGCCCTGAAGCAGGACGGCGTGTGGTGGAACCCGGTCGACCGGGAAGGCGCCGCCGCCTTCGTGGCCGGCGTCCGCCAGGGCGACTGATCGATTCCGCACGCCCTGCCCGTCTGGCAGAAGACGAACTACGCCGACAACGCCATCGGGCCCGGCAGGGCGTCGCCTTCCGACCTTGCGTAAGCAGGGAAGCGGCCCTTCGCCTTCACCTCGGCGAAAACCGCGTCGAAGCTGCGGGTCATCGTGACCGCGTCCGGCATTCCGAGCGTCGCCGCAATCGCATTCGCCAATCTCTTGGCCGCATAATCCGACAACAGCGGCTCGGTGTAGGAGAGCGCAAGGATCAGGCAATCGGCATTGAGAAACGATATGCCGCTCACCAGCAGGCAGCCGTCGCGGACGGTCATGTTACCGAAGCGCGCATCCGCAAAGACCGCCGCGTCGGACGGAATCTTGTGGCGGCCGGCATGGGTGAAGGCGATCCCGTGCTGGAAGCCGGAGGATCGCGTGGCGCGACGAAACAGTTCGGCCCGCACGAACCAGGCGGGGAAACGCCCGACCAGCTCCTCACGCGGGTCGGCGAATGCCGGACTCTGCATGCGGTCCCGCAAGGCGCGCGCAAGCTGCCCGACCGGCTCGTCCAAATGTACCGCGGGATAGAGACAGGTCATGTGCGTCCCCATCGCCAGAACCTTGCGATTGGGCCGCGCTCCGCCAGGCATGGAGCCACGGCAGTCGGTGGGCACGAACAGCGGCACCCGCGCCGACTTTCTACCGGGACAATGATCGGCAACGGTCGCTTTCAGCATGGCGGCGCTGAACAGCTCGCTCACACCCACCTCGGCCTGCCTGGCATCGCATTTCAGCCGGGCGGTTTGCTCCGGCGAAAAGACCATGAACAGGTGCCGCGACCGGCGTGACGCGACCGCCGGTCGCTCCGCGTATGGCGGGCGCACCGCTCCGATCCGGTCGCGTGCATCCCGGACGATCGTGCGCACGAAGCCCAGCGGCCGGCGCGGTCCGCCAACCCGCATCTCGAGGGGCTCAGGTAGTTCCTCCCGCCTCACGGACTCGACCTTCCGACCCGAGGCAATCTCGTCGATGAGCGCGCAGCTTTCCGCCGTGAGCATGTCTATCGAGATGCCGTCGCTGATTGCATGATGGGAGAACCAGACGAAAGCGGCACGTGCGTGCTCCACGTCCAAGATGAAAACCACGCGATAGAGGGGGCCGCCGGGCGGAAAGGTCAGCGTCTCACGCTGAGCGATGACCGAGTCGACGCTGTGATCATCGCGCGCGTAGAGCACATCGAATGCCGGCTCGGCATGGGCAGACGACACCAGCCGATAGCCGCGCCGGCCGGCGACGAGTTGCGCGCGCAGCATCGGGTGGCGCGCGACAATCTGCTCCATCGCTTCCGCCACCGTCGCAGCGTTCACGACGCCGGTCAGATAGACGGCCAGCCGGATGACGTGACTGCCCGTCGCTTCGTGCAGCGCGGCGAAGGCGGTCTCGGCGAAGCCGAGCGGACGCGCGTGTTCGCTCGTCATGCCACCGACCCCAGAAGCGCCGGCGCCTGGCCATCGGGCAGAAAGCCGGCGGCGATCAGCGCATCGAGGCATCGCCCGAACATCGCGCCGTCGAGCGTGGGACAGACGACGCCCGATCGACGCAGATAGTGCTCCGCCTGGCCGCGGTCCGGCGTCGGGCGCGCCTCGATGAGATCGAGCATCGTGAGCGCCCCGCCTGCAAGCGGCTCGCGGCACAGGTGCAACATCGGCGCCGCCGGATGGTCCGGTTCCGCGTGACAAAGCCCCTCGAGCGCCACCAGCCAGTCGGCCACCGGCGCAGTGGCTGCGGGGAAGCCGTAGGCCCGGCACCACGACGCCATGACCTCGATCGACACCGGATGCGGATTGACCACGTGAAAGTTCCTGTTCGCTTCCGGGGCGGTGATCGCCAGCGTTGCGATGGCGCTCGCGACATAGTCGACCGGCGTCAGGTCGATCGTCTGCGGCCGATCGGGCAGCATGCCGATCTCGATGCTGCCGCGCAGCAGCCTTGTGATGGCGTCGCCCGCCACCCATGCACCTGTCCGGCTGTCGCCACAGATGTTGCCGGGCCGGTAGATTGAACACACGAGGCCGCGGGCCCGGGCAGTGTTGAGGTGACGCTCGTTGACGTACTTCGTCTGGGCATAGCCGTGGATCACGTCGACCACGCGCTCGGGCAGGTCCTGTTCGAGGGCGATGCCGCCGCCGAGCCACGATTGCGCGTCGAAGACCGCCAGCGTCGACACGAAATGGAGCGGCGCCTTTGCCGCGACGGCCAGTCGGATCATCTCGAGCGTGCCGAGCACATTGGCCTTCCGCAATGCCTCGTAAGGGGCGGCGAAGTTGACGGTTGCCGCGTTGTGGATCACGAGCCTGACGCGTTCGGCCAGAGCCGGGAATTCCTCCGGCGCCAGTCCCAGCCGCTCCGCCTCCAGATCGCCGGTGACAGCCGTCAGCCTCCCGCCCACCTCGGCGGCGGCATCCATATGCCGGGAGCGCATCAAGGCGAGACGAAGCCGCTGCTCGGCCGAGACCTCGGGGTCGGCACGCACCAGGCAGATGATCTTGCCGTCGGACCGACTCAGCAGTTCGGCAACCAGATGGGCGCCGAGAAATCCGGTCCCGCCGGTAACCAGGATGGCATCGCCGTCGTGCCGCACGCCCTGGGCCGGCGTCGGCAGGATGCTCCGCACCAGCCTGAGGTCCGCTTCCGCCGCCGACGGGCGGCTCGGTGCGTCGGTCCTTTCCCCCTGTTGACGATCCTTGATCCGCCGAACGAGATCGTCGAGCGACGCGCTGGCGTAGATGTCGCTGAACGCGACGCTGACGCCGAGCGCCCGTCTCAGCTCGGCAACCAGACGCATGGTGTTGAGTGACGAGACTCCCTGATCTTGCCACGCACTGCTTGCGTCGAACCGCTCCGCCCCGAGAATCTCGGTGGCGCAGCGGCGTACTGTCGCTGCGACGTCGTCGAGACCGGACGCCTTCCCTTCTTCGGCCGGGCCCGGCGGCCTGGCTGCCGCTGCGTCGCCCCAGACCGCCTGCTCGACGGCCGGTCGCATAGTCGCAGGCGATCTTCGCGAACAGCGAACCCGGCAGCGGTGCGATCCGCCCGATCTTGGTCGGCCGCGAGGCCGGCCCGTCGCGATCGGCGCCCGGCGCGTCACGAGCGGCCTCCTCCTGCTCGGCAAGGAAGCTGAGACCGGCAGCCGCCGTCGCGGCAAGGCGATAGACCGTCCCCGCCGGCGTCCGGTCGATGCCGTCGACCGGAAGCCGATCGAGGAAGCGCCGCGCCGGCATGTTGCGGTCGGTGCCGCGGAAGCGGATCTCGACGTTCGGGATACCGCGGCTCATCGCCGCCGCGCCGATCGCGCTCAGCATCCGATGTTCGACGCCGCGCCCCAGCACGCGGCAGCTCATCAGGAACCTGTCGACGCACAGCGCATCGTCCGTCGTCCGCGCGGCCATCGCCCCGGCAAGGCCGTACGAGCCGAAACGGTCGTCGACATGGACGGCGAACCACAGTCTTGCCGGATTGGATCGATCCCGCCGGATGGCTTCGGCGCTGCAGGGGCGCGGATCGACATTGAACTGGTTGGTACGAGCCGTGAGTTGCGCCAGCCGCTCGATTTCGCCGGCGGCCGGCGCCTCTATGCGAACGCGGAGGTTGAGGGTGGCAAGAAACTCCGCATAGCTCGTCGCGGCGCGACGCGCCTCGACCCGGCCGGCTTCTCGCCGGTAGAGATCGCCGCGGACGCGATCCTCCATCGTGGTTCGCGACTGGTCGAACACCCACAGATGATCGGCGAAATTCGCCGGCGCCTCTGTTGGAGCCGGATCGCCGTCACCTGCGGCAGTACAGCCGAAATCTCGGCGATCTCCAGCGGGTTGTCATCGACGACGACGAAGCTGTCGAGGCCGAGGCCGAGCGTCTCGGCGAGGTCGGAGATGTTGGTCGGCTTCGGCTGCCAGTTGATGCGCCAGGCGACGAGGTGCCCCCGGCGGAGAATCATGTCGTCGCGCGAGTCGAGCACGGCAAGGACATCGTGCTCGCGGTTCTTCGAGCAGAGGCACACAAGGAGTCCGGCCTGCGAAGCTGCCACCAGCACCGCCTGCAATCGCCGATGCCGTTCCTCGATCACGATACCTTCCGCACCGACCTCGCCGATAATGCCGCTCCACAGCGTGTTGTCGCAATCGACGACGATCGCCTTGAACGGCCGACGCAGGTTTTCGCGAACGAGTCGCATCAGCGCCGTCCCGAGCGCCGCGAAGCCCTCGCGGTTGAGAGGAACGTGGCCGAGCTCGTCAGTGATCCGGTCGAGGGGATTGTCCACCGCAAGGCGAGACGCGACCTCCGCCCAGGCAAGCACGTCAATGCCGACGTCGACGAGCGCCCGCGCCATCCGCTCCTCCACTGCCTGCATCAACCGCGCGACGTCCGGCTTCTGGTCGGCATCGATCGAGGCGGGAACAAAGGCCGCGATGAGGGGGACGCCTGCCGCCGCCAGCGCCGCAATGTGCTCGTCGGCCGCCGCTTCCAGCGCTCGCTCGAGGGCGGCTGGATCGGCGAGCAGCTGTTCGCGATCGGGACGCGCGCGAATCCAGTCCTCGGCGCGGAGGAGGACAACATTGGCGCCGGAATCGTTGCTGCGAAGCCCACTTCCCGGCGCCAGCAATTCCTGCAGCACCTGGCCGTATTCGGCTGTGTCGACGCGGAGCGGCACGTCGAGCAGCTCCGCCCAGAACTCCAGCACGTCGAGGAGCGGCTCGGCGGTGAAGCTCGCCACGATCCGCATGCGGAGCGGGGCCACCCCGCGATCGGCCTCCATCACCGACCCGACCGCCCGAGGCGCCCGGTGGTCGCCTTCCACAACCGCCTCGGCCAGGTCGAAATACCGGTCGGCCACTGCCCGCGCATCGAAGCGATCGAAACGGCTTCGGTCGTATTCCAGCATGAAGACGCGCTCGGTGCCGCGCCCCCACTCGCCGATCCACAAGGCAACGTCGAAGTCGGTGAGCGGACGCGACATCGGCCATAGGTGCTCGATCCTCAGCTCCCCGCACACCGGGTCGAGCGGAAACGGCGAGAAGCTGAACATTGCCGAGGCACCCGGCAACGACGCCAGGCCGGCATCGCCGCACAGGGTGGCAAGCTCGCTGAGAGACACGTCACGGTGTCGCGAGACCGCCTTCAGTTTCTGACGGGTGTCGGTAACAAGCTGATCGAGGGTCCAGCGCCGGTCGATGCTTCCGTCGATCAGCGTCGGCGCGCCGGAAAAGCCGATCTTGAGGGCGGAGGACCGATCCCGATGAAACGGAATGGTCAGCGCGAAATCGTCTCGCCCCGCCAGCTCGGCAAGCCACACACGGTAGGCGGCCAGCATGATGACCATGGAGGCCAGGCGCCGCCGTTTTCCCGCAGCGGCCACGTGCGCCCACAGACGACGCGGGAACGGGATCTTGAGCACCGCGGCAGGGCGATGGCGCCGGACGCTTTCTGCATCCGCGAAGAGCGGTTCGTTCGGCATGCGGCGCAATGCTTCACGCCAGAATGCCAGACTCTCGGCCGGCGTTGCGGGTGCCACGGCCTCCGGCGCCATGCCGGCTTCTGGCTCGGCGAGTATCAGGCGCCGGCCTTCGAGTATGTCCTCATGATGTTGGAGCAAGCGCTTGCATGCCGCGAACAACGACCGCAAGTCGGAGACGATGTGGTGCATCGTGATGTAGAGGACATGGCGCTCCGGCTCCGTCCGCACGAGATCGACGCGGAACAACGGGCCGGCCGCGAGCTCGAACGGCCGCGAGGCGGATCGTCGCACATGTCGGAGGATTGCCGCGCCGCGCTCATGAACCGCAATCTCGGAGAAGTCGGCAAATTGGACGAGGGGACCGGAAAAGCTGCGCACGCTCGTGATGAAAGGTTTGTTTTCCCTTTGAACGAACCGTTGTCGGAGAACCGGCTCGTGGAGCACGAGCCGGCGGCAGGCAGCCTCCATTGCCGCCGGATCGATGCGCCCGATAATCTCGAATCCCGCGTTGATGTTGAGGCAAGGATCGCCACCCGTCGCAACATCCAGCCAGTACAGCCGCTCCTGATCCGCGGTCGGAATGACCGCGACGTCATCCGCGATCAGATCGCGAACGAGCGCTGGCGCCGGCGCTATGTCAGGTTCAATCGGTGTGGGGATGATCGCAAACCCAAACCCTTCACTCGTCAGATAGTCGATTAGTGTCTTTGTTTTCATCGTTCATCGCCGACCCCCACGACCACGCTCCGATTTAATCGGGAAATAAAACGATGCTGTCGGAGAGTTTTTTGCTACGCTCTCTGCGCGAATTACTCACGTAAAACGCCTTTGAATATTGCAGTCGTTAGTGTGATATGACAGATTATAATTAAGCCTATATATCCGCGCTCACATTTAGCGAATAACGCGTGTCTGCATTTGGAGAATTAAGAGACGAGTTTGCCGATAAAATTCGGGCGATGCACTTAAACAATGAATCTAAGTCTGTTTGCTGTGACGTCGCCCGCCTGCTCCGCGACGGGCCCGGCCGTCTGTCGGACTCATCAATCCCTGCCCGGGCCGACCGGGGGACCTGAAGACACGGCGAACGCCGGATGGCAAGAGAACGACGAGATCGGAAGGCTTGAGCCTCGCGGCCGAGTGAGGCACCGGAAACGAAAACGCGCGCGCCCTCTCGAGGGCGGGCTCGAGGCTGCAATCATCCGCGGCGTGCCCGTTGAAGAGCGGCCCTCCGTAGGGGAGCCCGCGCTCGGGACGGATGCACACCGCCCGCGATGCGCTGCCGCTGGCCACCGAGACGCGCCCCGTCATCCACCGTAGACCGGTGCCGCCGGCGGCTAGTCCGTCGATGACACCACGTACAGGACTGCCCTCCCGTCCCGGCCCGGTGGCGGCGCAACCGATGATCCGCGCCAGCCAGACTGACAGGATCTCCAGGTCACGCAGAACCGGATCGAAGCGTTGGGTCGCACGCGCGTACGCGAGACCGGACCGCCGCATTCCGGCAAGGTCGGGCTCGACGGACTCGATGCCCACCGGCGTCGCGGAGACTCGCGCCGGCCTGCGCTTTGTCGAGCCGTCCAGCCATTCGACCGCCGCGACCTGGTAATTGAGGTTTTTGAGGATTTCTCTGAACCGCATCTGGTAAGGCGACAGGCCTTCGCATCGCACCAGCTGGCGCCTCAGTCGTTCGATCAGCCTCCGATCACGGATGCGGCCGACGAACAGGCCGCGTCGTGGGTGAGTCGACCTCGCCCGCAGCCTGTCGGCCAAGGCGACGCAGTCCACCATCATCATCGTCGCAAGGCCCTCCGCCACCGGATCGTCATGGACCTCCGCCGCTTCCGCCATATTCAGTGCACGCGCCGACATCCGCGTCGCCTCACGCGTCATGCCCGCTAGGGCGCTGATCCGCGCCAGGCGCGCCACGGCACCGCTGAAATCAGGCGCAAGCTCCACCGCCTGCCGCGCGAGGGCTCGGCGCTCCGCCTGGGGCAATCCCTCGCCGAAGACGTCGAGGTACCAGCATATGTCGCGCGACAGAAGTGCGCGAAACACGCCCCGTTCCTTCGTGTCGCGTAGGCCCTGCTCGATGCCGGCGCGAAGGATCTCATGCTCGCGACCCGCCGGCGCCAAGCGGTCGGCCGAAACCAGCTTCAGGCCGGCGAGGTTGGCGCCAAGGCGGCTGAAGGCGCTGTTCGGCGGCCCGATGATGCCCTGACATCGCGAAAGGAGCAGCGAGTCGGCGAGCGCCCGCTGAAGCCCGGACCAGCGATCATACTCGGGAACGATGTCGGACGGGCGGCGGATCACCTCGTAGCGCCGGCGCAGAAACGCGATGAACTCATCGTTGTCCGAGACGATCAGCACCGGTCGTTGACCGTCACCCGAGAGCGTCTCGATCGCATGGGCGATGAATGGTGTCGGCGTGTATTTGTCGTGGACGAGAACGGATCGCCAGGCGCCGGTGATGATGTCGCCGGCGCGGACGTGAACGGCGAAGCAGCCTTCGTCGTTGGGCCAGCTCATGCAGGACGAGACGACAGCGCCCTCTTCGGCGCTCCATCCGATGTCGTCAAAGCACGCACGGAAGCGATCCCGGGCAACCACGTCGCCCTCCCCCCGGAAGGAGATGACATCCCGGCACTCGTTGATATCAACGAGCGCCGGCGGCTCTGCCGACCGCACCAGCTCCCGGGCTGCCGACGGCGTCAGTCTTCTCGGTCTGAAGCCGCCCACCGGCTTCCAATCCGAGATCGCCGAGGGCTCGATCTGAAAGCGCCGCAGGAAATCAGCCGAGAACAGCTGGCGGGGATCGTCGAGTTCGGCGGATTGTCCTTTCGGCCAGACAAAGCGGAATGGGAGGTCAACAACACGGGCAACCGACCAGGCATTGAGGAGAGCGTTCATCCGCCCGCCGAGACCATCCCACCGCCGCGCAACAACAATGGGCGCCGATGCTTCAGCATCCCGCTCAAGGCGTGCATCCTGCCCGATGTAAAACTGATGTGGGAGGGCCGAGCCCATCAGCCGTGTCGCGTCTTCATGTGCGTCCCCTACGGTGTCCGACCTCGCCGGAAGCCGGAGCATCGCCACCACCTCGTCGCGGATCACGTCCGACCGAAAGGCCGGGAACCAGGCTCGGCCGGACAATACTATTCAACCGCCCGATCGGCCACAACACTATGCCGGCCACCGCCGGCCGCACGGTGGCCGTCATTCCGGCGTTGGCTCGTCGATCGGCGCGATGCATTCCTCGCTGTCGTTCTTGACGCTGTTGACG
>Ga0210086_1001464_pt1 | contig 12055 bp, 9 predicted proteins | sample China_Galinas_PW_3_FD_184867 | JGI IMG/M metagenome (GOLD analysis project Ga0210086, IMG submission 184867) | Wetland microbial communities from San Francisco Bay, California, USA, that impact long-term carbon sequestration - China_Galinas_PWB_D2... | ecosystem: Environmental > Aquatic > Marine... | reverse complement strand
GGAACCTCTCCCGGCCGGTCGAGCAGCACGAACGCCCGGTCCGCCGACGTCGTCGCCAAGACGGCCTTCAACGTCAATGGGGCCAACACTTCCAGATCCCGCACGCCGTCCATCTGGTCAGCGAGATCGAGGAACGTGTCGAACCAATCGGCCATCTGCCCGGCCCGCTCGTCGGTCGTCAGGCTGGCGGGATCGAACTCGACGAGCCGTGCCTCCGCGTGCACGGTGGCGAGCGTCATCGTGTAGGAGTCGATCTGCAACGTCTCGCCCGCGAGCAGCGGTTCGAACCTCTGGCCGAGCGGTCCCGCCAACGTAGCGACGTCGATCGGCAACCCGGGCGCCGCCCGGACCTCGATCTCGTCCCCGGTTGCGCGGACCTCGACGAGCGGCCCTCGCAGCCCTTCGATCGGGACTCCGATCTCCCAATCCCCCTCCCCTGCGCCGATCCAGAACGTTTCACCCTGGACCAGGCGTTCGACTCCGGGGCCGATGGTCCCCTGGACACGTACGCGAACTGTCATGCGGAACTCGTCGAGCTTGGACAGGCGATCCGCTGGATCCACGGTGGGCCAGCGGCACAGGCGTCGGAAACCCGACGCTCCCAGAGACGAGACAGCCTCTGATCGGGCCTCCGCTGACAGTCTAGCACGGATCCGTCGGATTCCCGTCAAGGCTCGCCGAGAAACAAGGGTCGTCGCCCGGCCCGTGGAGCTAAACTATTCTGTTCGACAGTCCCAACCGTAGCCCCCTCCCCCCCAACGATCCTGCCATGGCCGAATCCCCGCATCCGGGCTTCCGGCCGACTCCCGGCCGCCTGCTGGAGCACAAGAAGGACACGGGAACCGTTCGCAAGCTCTTCCCCCGCGATCAGATGACCTGCCTCGAGCGGGAGGAGAAGGCGTTGGCGGCCGCCCGGGGTCCCGGTGTACCCCGAGTCATCGGACGGGGCATGTGCGAGGACAGGAACCTCGCCTACCTGGAGATCGAACGGGTCGGCGAGCACGACATTCGCGCCGAGGTCTGCGCGGACGGGACCGCTCTGTCCGACGTCGTATTCGACGTCGCACGTCAGACCGCCGACATTCTCGTCCGGCTGCACGAGCGCCGCGTCGTACATGGGGACGTCAAGCCGGCCAACCTAGTCCGTGGAGCCGACCAGAAGGTCTATCTGATCGACTTCGAGAACGCGATCGTGGGCAACGCGAAGGACACCGGCGACACGCAACCGGACCTCGACGCGGGGTTCTCCGGCGGCACTCACGGCTTCGCGCCGCCCGAGGCCTACCTCGGCGTTCCGCCGACCCCGGCCTTCGACGTGTTCGGCCTCGGTGCGACCCTCCACTACATGCTGACGGGTTGGTTGCCGGACTTCGTCGAGTCCGGTTTCGACGATCGGTTGCTCAAACGACTGCATCCGACGCTCGACCCCAAGTTCGCCCACCTGATTCGCATGCTCCTGTCGAAGAGCGCCGACGAGCGACCGGCGGCGAGCGAGATCGTCGCGACGCTGGGACGATGCGAGCAGCCGGATGCGGAGGACCTCGCGCTCGAACGCGCGCTGCTCGAAGGACAAGAGGAAGAGAGCTACTCCATCACGCGGGCCGAGCTCGTGCTGGCGAAGCGGGAGCTCTTGCCTCTGCGCCTGCACTGGGGACAGCGGCTCGAAGGGATCCTCTCGCGCCTGCCGGTCACTCCCTCGCGGCTTCCGGCCGACGAACGCGTCCGTCGGGCGCTGAGCTTCTGCCGCGCCATGCGCCTGTGCATGCGGTTTCTCCCGCGGCTGCCGCTCGCCAGAACGCGACTGCAACGTGCCGCGCAGAGCCTGCCCGAGTTGCTGCGATCGGTCCCGGCCGAAGCCCAGCGCTTGCGGCAGAATCTGAAGCTCGAAGAAGCCCGCCACCTCGTGCGCCTGTCCCTCGACCTGTGTCGCAACCTCGCAGTGCTGAACCTGGCTGGTGAAGGCGCGCCGCAACTCATCGAAAGCACCGGGCAGTCCCTGGTCTCCGCGCTCAAGCGACTCGACGCCGAGCAACGTCGCCAAACCACGTTGCTCGAGCAGTTCGAAACGGCGCTCTCGTCCCTCGACCTCTCGGCCGCACGCAAAACGCTCGTACGGCTGCAGGAGCTGTTCTCGGGCGCAAACCGGATCACAGCACGTGCCCGCGACCGACTCCACCGCCTCGTGTGGCTTCTCGAACGACTCGTCGCGGGACGCGCCGGATTGCAGGAGGCAACGGAGCTGATCGCCACGTCCGACATCGACGACTACGAGAGCTTGTTCGACTTCGTCGCGCGCGCGGATCGTGCCCTGGAGACCGAACCCGACAAGCCACATCGAAGCTTGAGCCTCATCGCGAGAGTCTTGTCCGAGCTCGGCGAAGGCTATCCGAGCCTCATCAGCAGGGCGCCCGCCGAAGAACTCGAGATGATGCGGCTGATCCTGACCAAGCGCACCGTCACTCTGCTGCGTCGCATGCAGGAGAAGCTCGAAGCCGACCCGGTACCATTGCGGCCCTTGCTCAAGGAGCTGCTCGAAGTCGACCGGATCCTGATGCTCGACTGCCTCGTCGACAGTAGTCACATGACTCGAACGGAGCTGCTCGACGGGCTCGAGCAGCTTCGCCTGCGCGTCGAGGAGATCTCCGAGCGGTTCCGGCGCCTGGCCGCGGGTGCGCGCGAACAAGTGCAGCAAGGCCGACTCACGACCGCGCTCTACGATCTCGAGCGCGCGCTCAAGAGTGATCCGACCGAGGACCTGCCCGACGACGAGAGCTCTCTCGATCTTCGTGGAGAGATCGAGAACGTGCGCAAGCTACGCGAGGAAATCAAGCTCGCGACCAAGCGCAATCTCGAACTCAACCAGGTCTACATCCAGCTCAGGGACCGCGAAGGGATCACGGTCGACGAGAAGCTCAGGTGCCTCGATCAACGCGAGCAGGTGCTGACGTTCCTTCACGAAAAGGGACCGCGGTCGTTCCAGGCCCGCTACCTGCAGGATCTCCGCGAGCTACGCGCGATGCGGCTCGAAGACCTCGCCGGCGATGCCGAGGACCGCTTCCTCGCGTCCGACGATGCCGGCGAGCAGGTCGTGATCGCCGGCGACTTCCTCGACAAGCTCGCACGCGACACCGTCGACTCCGACTCCCCCGAGGGGTCGGCCAGGGTCCGCGCGCTCAGGAACCGCTGGGCGTCGTACCACGAGCGCGCACGCGCCGACATCCGCGCCGAGCGCGAAGCACGGCAAGCGCGATCCAAGCGCCGCCGGATCATCCGCCTTGCCTCGATCTCGGGCGGTGGCATCGTCCTCCTCGTGTTGCTGTTGGTTCTCGGCCCGGTCCTGTTCCCGGGTTGGTTCGGAGAGAGCCTGGCCGACACGGAGGTCGGACCTCGCATCGAGTCGATGCACTCGAGTCAGGACGCGCGCAATCTCGTCGGGTCGATCAGCGATCCGCCTACGCGCGAGGTCGTCAAGCTGTTGCTGCAAGCGTTTCGTGCCCGCGAAGCGCTCGATTCGGCACCGGCCGACGAACGCGAAAAATACCGCGCCTCGCTCGAGCAGACGTTGTCGTCACTCGAGAGCAAGCTCGCCAAGCTCGACGCTGACAACGCGCTTCGTGGCCCGCTGGAGCGAAAGCTCGCGGTGCTGCGCAAGGCCACGAAGTAGGGACCGGGAACCGCCCTACTCCCCGGCCATCCGCAGCAGCTTGTCCGCTTCCCGAAGAGCGCTGTCGTCGATGCGGTCCTCACCGCGGAACATGCTCGCGAGCTCGCGCTGGCGGGCATCGGGGGCCAAGAGGTCGACCGTCGACACGGTGCGTCGCTCACGCCCCTTGCCGGTGGTCTGCTTGTGAACGAGGAAGTGGCGATCGGCGAACGCGGCGATCTGTGGCAGGTGCGTGATGCACAGGACCTGGTGGCTGTCGGCCACTGCCCGCATCTTGCGTCCGACCGCCAACCCGAGCCGCCCGCCGATCTCGGCATCGGCCTCGTCGAACACGAGGACCGGGACTCGATCGGCGTCGGCCAGGATCTTCTTGAGGACCAGCATCACGCGCGCGACCTCGCCGCCCGATGCCGTATCGCGCAACGGAGCGAGCGGTTCGCCCGGGTTCGCGGCAAGGAACACTTCGACGTCGCACGGTCCGAGGTCCGTCGCATGGTCGAGCAGGCTGCCTTCGGGCGGAACAGTTCGGATCTCGACGCGCGCTTGCCCCATCCCGAGCGCGTCGAGCTCGCGCTCGACGATCGGCCCGAGCCGCTTGGCGGCCGCGCGACGCTTGCTCGTCAGACTCCGCCCGGCCCGATCGAGTTGCTGCACCGCCTCGTGGAGGCGGTTCGCGAGCGCCTCGGGCGAACCTCCTTCGTCGTCGAGCGCGCCAAGCTCGGACTCCATGCGCTGTAGGGAGGCGAACATCTCCGCCTCGCTCGGCCCGAAGCGATCGAGCAGCCGTTCGAGTGCTTCCAATCGCTCGGTAACGACCTGCACACGCTCGGGATCGAGGTCGAGGTTCTCGCGCGCCGCACGCAGCTCGGGCACGGCCTCGGCCAACAACACACGCGCGTCGTCGACGAGCCGCAACGGACCTTCGAGCCTCGGGTCGAGCTCGGACACGCGCGACAGATCTTGGTGGAGCATGGCCAGGCTCTCGATGATCGCCGGCGCTTCGTCGTCGTCGCCGTCGTGGAGTCGACCGAGACATCGCGACAAGATCAGCCGGAGCTCGTCGAGGTTGCCCAGCACGCGCGACTCGGTCCTGAGCTCGTCGCGCTCGCCGGGCACGGGTTCGACACGCTGGAACTCGTCGAGGCAATACCGCAAGAACTCGGCACGCTCCCGTCGCTCGTGCTCGGACTCGCTGGCGCGGACCAAGAGGTCACGAATCTTCCTCGCTTCTCGCAGCGTCTCGACGAACGCGTGCCGCGCCCCGCTCAGACCCGCGTACGAGTCGAGCAGCTCGGTTTGGGTCTCCGGACGCATCAGGCTCTTGTTGCTGCCCTGCCCATGGATCTCGAGCAGGTGCGCGCCAAACCGGGCCAGGTCGCGAATCGCGACGGGGCGGCCGTCGACGCGCGCACGGCTGCGGCCCCCGGCCTCGATCGTACGCGTGACCACGAGCGTCGAGTCCTCGGGACGACAGCCGAGCACCTCATCGCAGAGATCTCGAATGCGCTCCGATCGCTCACCTTCTGCCAGCCGAAACACACCGTCGATCGTGGCGATCTCTGCACCGCGGCGGACGAGGCCGGCCTTGGCCTTCTCACCACGCAGAAGCTTCAGGGCCTGGACGATCAGCGTCTTGCCGCCGCCAGTCGGGCCCGAGATCACGGACAACCCGGGGGCGGGAAGGAAGCCGACTTCGCGCAGCAGGGCGAGGTTGCGGATCGTGAGTTGTTCGAGCACTGTCCCCTCCCTTTGCGGGCGCTGGCGCCCAAGGATAAGTGGGGACCGGGTACGTGCAACGAACGGGTGCGACGATCGGCCTGCTAGAGTTCGCAGACTGGTCAGGTTTCTCAGCGACGGCTCCCGTCCCCGCCCGGCTCCGGCTCCGGCTCCGGCTCCGCAACCGACCCCGCTTCCGCCCCCGACAACCGACTCGGGTTGCGGCCGCGAGCCATGCTACTCTCGATGCCCTTGGCAACAGGATCGCCAAGGCGGGCTCGTGCTCTCCCATGACGTGAGAACGACCGCTATCGCGCGGCTCTCGGCTCCCGACCAGTGCGGGACCACGGCCTCACAGCCAACTGCCGTCTTGACCGCTCCTCGCCTCACGCTGTCTCGTTGTCCGCTACTCGCCCGACGCCCCCTCTCGTTGGGGCTCGTTGGGGGAGGGGGGCGGTTGTATCGACTCGTCGCGAAACTTGACTCATCTGTCAACATGTTGGTCGTTCAAGTGCTCTAGCGGCCGGGCTGCGTGCTGATGCCCCTCTTGGCCTTCTGCTCGTCGGCAAGCGACCGCTCGTAGGCTTCCCACATCGGGCGCCGTGCTCGCGGAATGCGACCATCAATGATGGTCTTGTCGATCCCGGACTTCGGGTCGGCCATCATCATGGCGAGGTTCTGCGCAGGCTCGTGCTCGTGCTTGAGATAGCTCTTCGCGAGCTTGAACTCGCCGATCGCCTGGCTGGCCCTGCCCGTGCGCATGAAGCAGACGCCTAAGTAGTTGTGAATCCAGCCGACGACCGAGTCGGGGAGACCACTGGTGGTCGCCAGGTTCATCTCCTGAGCAGCACGGACCCACTTGCGCGCTCTCATCAGCTCACGACCCCGCGCCATGTGCTGCAGCGTCGTGACGTTGACCTTGTCCCCGATCTCGACAATCGACATCACCTCGATCCATGGTTCCCCCTGGAACACGTGGTGCACGATTCCGACGATCTCGAGTCGCTGGTAGCGCTGGAGCGTGTACAGCTTGTCGAGCAGTTCCTCTCCGACCTTCTTCGAAACGAAGAGCGTCCCCAGCGGGTTGCCGTACTCGGACTCTTCCCAGATCTTCTGGTTGTCACCCCACATCGCGAAGTTGACGTAGTCCGAACGCGTGAAGCGAGTGAAGAACGGGTTGTGAACGTTGCCGAGGCTCATGAACTGTCCCGTGAACGTCACGCACACGTTCTTGAACGCGCTCGCATTCTTCCGAAGCATTGCGATGGTCGTCGGCTTCGGCGTACTGTCGATCGTGCCGCTCGCGTCCTGAGCAGAGCCGACCTCGGCGAGCAAGGTGCTCACGATCGCGAATCCAACGATGGTTGCTTTCCTACTCATGGTGTCTGAGTCCTTCGGGCTTGTTGGGGGTCCCTTGCTGAAACAGGCTTGAAACCCCATCGGCCGCTGGCGCCCTCGGAGTTGAGCCGAGTTTCGACACCGTTGGGTTTTCTCGTGCGGAACCCGAGTCGACACGCTCGCAGCCCACAGTCTCGCGCTCTGTGAGGCGGACTCAGTCCAGGAGGCGCTCCATCATTCTCTTGAGCGCGAGGTCGAGAACTTCGTCGGGAAGCTCCTCTCCGCGGCGAATCAGCTCCTTGATGAGCTTGATGCGTTCGGGCTTGGACAAACGCCGCTGCAGGAGTTCATCGACGATCGCGTCGATCTCCGGGTTCGACGGCAGCGGCGGAGCCTCGCTATCGCGGTGCGCCCCCCGGCCTCGGCGGTTTTTCGTCCCCCACCCCATATTCGTCCGTTCTGTTCGGCGGAATCCGTACAGAACTTGATCGGTGTCGGGGCTTTCTACAGCCTGGGCGCGCAGCCTCGGCCAGTTTTTGAACAGCGAAAATCCGCGCTGTGGTATCCTTTGTCTGCTCCCCAGACTATTTCACGAACGACGCTGATCCAGCTTCCGGCGTTGCTATCGCGTGTTCCCGTCGAGCGCCGCTGAACCCCCGATGACTGCGCTCCTTGGGTGCGACGGCACCGATAGACGTCAGTCTCGCTGACCCCGGCGTTCCAGCTCCCCCCTTCCCGAACCAACCCCGACGCTCCACGAGCTGACAAGTCATGAGAATCCCCCACAGCATCCTCGGTTTGGCGTTGCTTTCGACTGTCTTCGCCGGCCCCGCGCGCGCGCAGGTCGTCATCAGCGAGATCGAATTCACCGCCGGGTGGATCGAGCTGACCAACCGAGGCACGGCCGAGGTCGACATCTCGAAGTGGTCGATCTACCAGGCCACCAAGACGACCGGCCGCCCGCAGAACTACTGGTTCGCGATCCCCGGTGAGTTGAAGCTCAAGCCGGCCGAGTTCGTGAGGGTCCACTGGATGAAGCCGATCCCGACGAGCAACAACGATCCAACCGAGATCTACACGGGAGAGACGGTGTTTCACTTCCTGTTCGGACTGTGGGCCGAGCCTCTCGACAACACCAGCGGCGCGCTCGCCCTGATCGCCAGCCAGAACAACAACGACATGAACACCCCGAGCCTGATCATGGACTGGGTGTCCTGGGGTACGAGCGGATTCAAGCGCGAGGACCTGGCGGTCACGGCCGGCCGCTGGACCAAGGACTCGGTCGCACCGGCGGCGCTGGTCGTTCCGCGCCCGTCGCTCGCGTACTCGTACACGCACGTCGGCCAGCGCAAGAGTGGAGCCGACTGGTTCCTCGACTCCTCCCCGACGCCCAAGGCCGACAACCTCGGCGGCGCGTTCGCGCGTTCCTATGGAACCTCGTGCGTCACCAACCAGCTTCCGATAGCCAACCAGATCACGAACGGGGTCCCGACCAAGGGGCACAACGACTTCTGGTTCGGGATCGACCGCACGCTCAGCACCTCGGAGTTCGGGCTCGTGATGCTCGGGACGGCCAACACGAAGGGCATCCTGATCCCGACGCTCGGATGCTCGCTCTACCTCGACCTGCCGCCGGCCGTGTTCGAGTACGTGCCGACAGACGGCCAGGGGTTCTCCCGCTGGAAGATCAACCCCGACACGGTGCCCGGACTGGCCGGGTTCCCGATCGGCTCGCAGTGGCTGGTCGCCAACTTCACGACCAACGCGCTCGGGTTCACGAACGGGTTCGAGCTGCAGTTCTACGGCGGCAAATAGCGCGACCGGGGGCCGGGCGCCGATCAACTCCGGCGCAAGAACGCGACCGCCGAGTCGCCCCAGACCCGCAGGTCGATGCGGACCCCGTCCAGCCCGGCCTCGAGGTCGCTTTGCTGCAATGCCCCGGGCTGAAAGTGGAACACGACGCACCCGGTCTCGGGCTGGCAGTGGGCGATGAGATCCCCGACCCTGACGAGCGCGGCGCCTGGGTCCTGGTTGACAGCTTCGTAGGGAGGATCGAGGAACACGACATCGGGTGCACGTGGATCCGGGTGAAGGCGCGGCGCGCTCCACGCGTCCTGTGCGAGCACGATCGCTCTCGGTGGCTCGAGCCGACACATCGCGAGATTCTTGTGCAGGACCGACAGCGCAGCGCGAGAGCGCTCGACGAACACGACCTGTTCGGCTCCGCGGCTCAGCGCCTCGATGCCGCTCGCTCCCGTGCCCGCAAACAAATCCCAGACGATCGCGTCAGCGATGTCCGCGGCCAGGATGTTGAAGATCGATTCACGGACCTGGCCCAACAACGGCCGGGTCCCGCGGCCTGGAACAGCCTGGAGCCGCCGGCCGCGGAACTCGCCCGCGATGATTCGAATGACCATCTCACCAAGCCCTCGCGTGATTCTCGGTCCGGTTCGCGGAATAATCTCCAGCCCGCGTTGCCCGACGCAAACTCCTAACCGACGACAGCAATGGACTTCAACGGAAACTTCGTCGCGCTGATCACGCCGTTCCGCGACGGAAAGCTCGACTTCGACAGCTTGGCCGGCCTCATCGAACGGCAGATCGCAGCCGGAGTCTCCGGTCTCGTCCCGTGCGGCACGACCGGCGAATCGCCTACCCTCACGCACGAGGAGCACAACCAGGTCGTAGCCGAAACCGTCCGGATCGCCGATGGCAGGGTTCCGGTGATCGCCGGCACCGGCTCGAACTCGACCGCCGAAGCGATCTCGATGACCCGTCACGCCGAGGAAGCCGGTGCGGCTGCGGCCCTGATCGTCGCCCCGTACTACAACAAGCCGACGCAGGACGGCCTCTACCACCACTACTGGACGCTCGCCGAGAGCACCGGCCTGCCGCTGATCGTCTACAACATCCCCGGTCGGTGCGGCGTCGAGATCAGCACGGCCACGCTGCTGCGGCTCGCGAAGCACCCGCGCATCGCGTCGGTCAAGGAAGCGACCGGCAATCTGCTGCACGTCACCGAGCTGACCAGCCAGACCGATCTTGCCGTCCTCTCGGGAGACGACCCGCTGACGATCGGGATGATGGCAATGGGTGCCTGCGGCGTGGTCTCCGTGATCAGCAACCTGCTACCCGAGCAGATGTCGAAGCTCGTTGGCCACGCGCTCGCCGGTGACTTCGCCGCTGCCAGGGAGATCCACGACAAGATCTTCCCGTTGATGCAGGCGACGATGGCTTTGGCGACGAATCCGATCCCGATCAAGACCGCGGTCGCGCTGCGCGGGTTGTGCTCGGACGAGCTCCGGCTTCCCCTCTACCCGATGTCCGACGATGCCCGCGCCGTGCTCGAGGCGCTCGTTCGCGAGGCGCCCGAGCAGTAGTCACGCCGGCACGATCAACTCGGCGTCGTCGTTGCTCACATCGTTGACCCGCGCGCTGACCGGATAGACCTCGAACGCCGACCCCGGCAGCGACCGTCGCAAGACGGACCTGGCCTTCTCGGGATCGTGCTGCTCCGGATCGAGCCAGTCCCCGTAGTGCGACGGCGCGACCACGACCGGCATCCGTGTGTGCACGATCCGCAGCTCGGGTGTGGCGTCCTGAGTCAGGATCGCACACGTCACGAGCACGCGGCCATCGCCGGCCCGCCAGCGATCCCACAGCCCGGCGAACCCGAACGGCTCGCCCGACCGGAGGCGGAAGAAGAACGGCTGCTTGCTCCCGTCCGGCTCTCTTCGCCACTCGTAGAACCCGTCCGCAACGATGAGGCAACGTCCATAGCGAAACGGATCGCGAAACGCAGGCTTGTCGGCCGCAGTCTCCGACCGGGCCATGATCCAACCGGCCGGCGGCTTGCCGTCGCTGGCCTGCGACAGCTCGGTCCAGTGCGGGATCAGCCCCCAACGAAGGCGTTGGTGCACACGGATCCCGTCACTCACACGAACCCCGACGACCGACACGAGTTGGGTCGGCGCGATGTTGAAGCGCGGCGCAAGTCGTGGCACGACCTCGACCTCGAAGACCCTTCCGATCTCCTCCGCGGTTTCCCGAAGCGTGAAACGTCCACACATGGCCTGTCCCTGGCGCGCTCAGTCGGGCCAAATGGCCCTACCCATAGTGTGTCTCGCGTGAGTTATATTGGACAAGCCCACTGGCCTGCATCGCTAGCACCGATCACATGAGCGGAACGCACCCCGCGCTTTCAGGTTTCCTGGCTTCGTACCTCCAGGTCGGCGACACGACCCGGTACCTGGTTCCCGGCAAGCGCGTGACCATCGGCAAGTGCAAGACCAGCGACATCGTCATCGACGGGCCGGGTGTGCAGTTCAAGCATGCCCGCATCTCGCTGCACGAGAACGGGCAGCTCTACATCAAGCCCATGGGCGGGGCCGCGGTGCGGATCGGGCTCGAACGCATCGTCCGGCCCCACACGGCGACTCCTGGCGAGACCTTGGGCATCGGCCTGCACCTGGTCGAGACCGGCGTCCCCGAGCATCCGAGCTATGTGCACGCGGTCATGCTCGGGCACGAGCTCCAGCGGAAGCTCGGGAGCTTCGCGCGGTTCAGCCCATGGCTCTTGATCTCGCTGCTGATCAACGCGCTGTTCGCGCTGCTGCTGCTGTTTCTCAACACGCAGCAGCCGGAGACCCCGGCAGAGGCGACGATGGCCGTCGGCCAGCTGACGACGCCTTACGACGGCGAAGATCTCGCGCAGGAGATCATCGACGACATGCCGCGCGAGGACCTGTCCGAGGCACCGCCGCTCGAGGACTTCGATATCAAGGATCAGGCCGAAGACGAACCCATGTCGGACCTCGTCGCGGGCGTCGGCGACGCGGACGACACGCTGCTGGCGAGCTCGATCCTCGCAGGCACGAACATCGGCGACGGCAAGAGCAAGCATGGCGCCCCGCTCAAGGGGCTCAACGGCAACTTCAAGAAGACCGTGACGCAGTACCGCGAGCGCGGGCTCGAGATCGCGCTACTGTTCGACTCGACAGGTTCGATGGGGGGGACGCTGGCCGAAGCCAAGCGCAGCTTGCGCGGGATCCTCGAGGAGCTGCAGGAGCTCGTGCCCGGGACCCGAGTCGCGCTGATCACCTACCGCGACAACGACGCCAACTACGTGACCCGCAACACACGGCTCGGCACCGATCACTTCGAAGCGCTCGCGTTCCTGAGCTCGGTCCAGGCGGCCGAGGGCGGGGACTTCCCCGAGGCCGTCGACGCCGCGATGGACATCGCCCTGCGCATGCACTGGCAACCCCGCTCGTACAAAGCGATCGTGGTCGTCGGTGACGCGCCGCCACATCAGGGCAAAGGTAGCAAGCGCGCGAT
>Ga0210086_1001462_pt1 | contig 12079 bp, 4 predicted proteins | sample China_Galinas_PW_3_FD_184867 | JGI IMG/M metagenome (GOLD analysis project Ga0210086, IMG submission 184867) | Wetland microbial communities from San Francisco Bay, California, USA, that impact long-term carbon sequestration - China_Galinas_PWB_D2... | ecosystem: Environmental > Aquatic > Marine... | reverse complement strand
GGCAACAGGATCGCCAAGGCGGGCTCGTGCTCTCCCATGACGTGAGAACGACCGCTATCGCGCGGCTCTCGGCTCCCGACCAGTGCGGGACCACGGCCTCACAGCCAACTGCCGTCTTGACCGCTCTCGCCTCAGGCTGTCCCGTTGTCCGCTACTCGCCCGACGCCCCCTCTCGTTGGGGAGGGGGCGTTTGTATCTACTCGTCGCGAAACCTGACTCATCTGTCAACATGTTGGTCGTTCAAGAGCTCTAGCAGGGCGTTGATAAAGTGCTTTCGTGTCAGGGTGGTGGATTTCGGTTCTGATTCGTCCTCGAAAACGCAGGCGAATCGACTGATTCATCAGATCTCGTCCGGATTCATCAAGCCGTAGACGTAGCGATATGCCTGCGCGAACGTCATTCCGTTCGCGATCCACGGCGAGAGTTCCGGCGAAGCAGTCCAGTCTGATTGGATAGGTCACGCCCCCAAAGTCGCCGCACCCCGCAAGGTGCTTCGCACGCGATCGGCCTACCGCAACCGATCGGCCAGCTTGGTGTCGAGCCCGAGACGTCCGGCGCCCGCAGCCAGGAGCGCGAGCGCGATCCCGATGACGAGCAGGTGATACTCGAAGCCTTCGCCTTGCTGGTTGCCCGACCAGTTCATGAAGAACCCGTAGTCGACGTGGACGGTCGCGATTGCGCCGACCATGAGGCCGATCATCCCGAGAGCGACCCAGCGTGTCGCGACTCCGAGGACGAGCAGCAACGGACCGAAGAACTCGAGCAGGATGACCAGCGCGGCCACGGCCGCGGGCAGGCCGACCGAGCCGAGGAACTGGATGGTCGCCGAGAAGCCGTGACCGCCGAACGCCCCGAGCAGCTTCTGGGCGCCGTGCGGGAAGATGACGACGGCGAGAGCCAGGCGCAGGAACAGCGGTGACAGCGCGGGCGACGTTGCCAATGTGCTGGCCAGGAACCGGCGCCAGGCGGGGGTATCCACGCTAGATGATGTAGTGGTCAGTGATTGACTAGTCATGTTTCTACCTCGTTACCTCTCGTTTGTTCAAACGTCTGTGTTCAAGATGCTGGAACGGCGTTGCGAACGCGGTTCAACAGCGAGATCAGGGTCCTGGCCTCGGTCTTGCTGAGACAGGCGACCATCCGGGCGTCGAGTTCCTGGACCGGTTTGTCGAGCTTGGCAAGCAGCTTCTGGCCGTCCTTCGTGATTCGACACACGACCTGCCGGCGATCCTCGCTACTGCGCTCGCGGGCGACGAGGCCCTTGTTCTCGAGCCGATCGAGCAGCCGCGTGATGCCGGGTGTGTGCTCGACCATGCGGTCCACGATCGCCAGCGTGCACAACCCCTCGGACCCGGCGCCACGCAGGATGCGCAGCACGTTGTATTGCTGGGGCGTGATGTCGCCGCTCTTGGCGAACAACTCCTGAAACGGGCGGCGCATGACCTCGCTGGTCAGGGCGATCGCGATGACCGCCTCCTGGCCCAACGACGCGAACGGACGACTCTGCTGAATCGCCTCTCGAACGGTCTCCGCGATCTGACGCCTCTCTCGTGCCATGGTCGAGACTGTCGACCATATTGGATGACGCGTCAACTATTGATCGATGTTTTTTTCTTCTCTCGCGCCGGCGAGGCGCTGCCACCGGCGCCAGCTCTACTGTGTCGGCGGCGCGACCTCGCGAATCACGGCGCCCTGTTCGTCGCTGAGCACGAGCACGGCGAATCGCTGGGCGCCGCGGGCTTCCTTGGCGGACAGCGACGTGTAGTCGAACCGCCCGCGGAGGTCCGTGTATCCGTCCTTGTAGAACCGGACCTGCCCGCCAGGCATGCGCGCGAACACCTTGACGTAGACCGCCGGCAGCGGCTTGCCGGTCTTGGCTTGCGTGACCTTGAGCTGCCCGTAGTTCTCGACCCACTGGACGGCCAGGGAGTTGGCGTAGTAGGCCTTGCGGCGCGTGATCCCGCCGCCCTGGACTTCGATCAACACGTTCGAGTTGAGGAACTGCTGCGGGAGGTCGAATGTCAGCTCGGTCTTGCCCGGCATCAGCTGGCGGGTCTCGCTGTAGTTGGGCTGGATGAACGCGAACGAGCCCGAGCCCTGCTGGACGAACGGATGCGTCGAGAACAGGAACTCGACATCCATCTCGTAGTAGCGGATCTCGACGCTCTCGACGTTCTTGTAGCGAATCGTCACGCGGCGGGCCTCGACGTCGAGGTCGAGCGCCGGCTGCTTCTCGGCAATCGCGACTTGTCGCTGTTCGCGGTTCTTCGGATTGACCTGGGCGACGTCCGCACCCTCGACCTCCGCGAGCTGACTGCGCACGTTGGCGAACAGCTTCTGCCAGCGAGTTGCCGGGTAGTTGCGATAGCGTTCGGCAATCTCGCGCGCGACCGCCGTGCCGGGCGTGAAGAAGTCGAGATAGGCGCGCATGTAGTCGTACTGGATGCGCATCGGCAGGCGATCGGGCGAGACGCGGGCGAAGCTCGCGAGCGCGTCGCCGATCCGGTCCTGCAGCAGCAGGTAGTAGGTGACGCTCATCCAGTCGGCGTCATCGAGTTGGCGCCTCTCGCCCAGCACGCGGAGGAACCGGAGATACTGGCGCGCCAGGTGCGGGTTGAGGATCTCACGCCGCTTTCCGAACTGGTGGGCGCGCGCGTTGAACAACGGCGAGTACTCGATCTGCTGGTACGTGTTCCGGACGACCGGATCGATCGTCACGAGCGGCGACTCGAGTGCGAGACCGCAGGCGTTCAAGAACCGATCCTGGTGTCGCAGGTATTCGCCCGTGACCTTGGCGTCGTCGTGACGGATGCCGTACGACCACAGCACGTCCGAGTACGCATGGCGGCTGCGCAGTAAGTCGACGACCTTCTCGAACATCTCGCGGTCGTGCATGCGCCATGCGATCTTGTCGAGCTCCGTGCGCTGGAGGTTGTGCGAGTCGAGGTACTGGAGCACTTGCTCGTTGCTCGCGTTTTGCGAGACGAACTGCCAAGAGCTCGTGTCGACCTTGCTGGGCTCGGGCACGACGTCGAGGGAGCGTGCGGCCGCGTACGCAACGAGCTTGCCGGCGCGGGAGACCTGGACCGGATAGTGCGGCTCGCTGCCGGCGGCCGGGAAGTAGAACGCATAGTCGATCGACGAGGTCGCGTACGCACCGAGCGCGACGCGGACCCCGCGCGTGTAGAAGCCGTCCTTGACCGGGACCGCGCCCTCGGGAATCTGCAACAGCAGGTCGAGCTCGCGAGGAGTCGAAGACGGGTTCGTGATCACGACCCGACACCCGTAGGCAACGTCGACGAGAAACTCGCCCGTGATGTAGGCATCGAGCCGCTGGTTGCCCTCGTAGCGATACGGCTCGTCGAGGCGGTAGTAGTTCTGGCTGACGAGGATCGGCGATTCGCCCTTCGCGACCTCGCCGGTCTCGACCACCTCCTTCCGGACGAGCAGCAGCGGGCTCCCTGCAGTCAGCGTCACCTTGCCGTCGGCGACCTGCGTATCCTGCGTTCCGGGCTTGAACGGAAGATCGAGCACCGCGAGCGCCATCATCATCTCGGCGAAGCTGTTCGTCGCCTGAGCGATGTGCGTCGAGACGAACGGACGGTCCTTCGCCGCGAACGCGTAGTCATGCCAGAACCCGTTGACCTCGATCAAGCTACCGTTCTGCTCGACGTTCTTCTTGTGCCAGTAGTTGTCCTCGACGTAGGCTCGCGTCGGGTCGGGCTCCCGGTAGAGCTCGGTTGCGGACTTGCGCCGGAGCATGTCCCTGCGCAGGTCCTTCGCGGCGTCCGGCGCGTCCCGCGGTGCTTCGGCGGGTTCCTTCTCGCTCTCGATCTCGTCCAGTTCGCGGTCTGCGTTCTTGTCGAGTGCGCGCTTGGCGTCGGCCGTGGGTCTGGCCGGACGTCCTGCTTCGGTACGCCGCCGGGCCCTGGTCTGCGGCGCCGCCGGCTTGGGCGCACGACTCTGCCGCTTGCGCCGTTCGTTCTGAAGTTCCTTCAACTCCTCGAGCTTGGCCTTGAACCCGCTCAGCTTGTCGAGCGCTCCACTCTGGAGCGTGCTGTCGAACAGCCGGTTGAGCTCGGCGGGATCGCTCGGCCGCAGCTCGAACAGTTCCTTGACGTGGCGCCGGATCGAAGGGGCCGCGTCGCCGAGGCGCTGGGCGAGCAGGATTTGCTCAACGATGTTGAGGCGGCTGAACGCCCACGGGTCGAGGTACTTGTGGAGGTCCGCATCGAGCAGCCAGTCGTCGAGGAAGGTCTTGTGCAGCTTGTTGGCGAGATATGGCTTGACGACTTCCTCGAAGAACTGGGGATCCTTGTGATACAGGAAGAAGTGCAGCTCGTGGCAGGCGTGGTCCTCGTAGAGCTCGCGCTTCTTCGCTGCGTCGAGCTGCGGCCAGTCGAGCACGAACGCGAACTTGGCAAGATCGGCATTGCCGCTCAGCGTCGAGAACAGTCGATAGACGGACGCGAGCGAGTCATAGGTCTCGGCGCGCGCGCGATCTTCGAGCACGGCCTTCCCGCCCTTGTCGAGGAACTCGATCTGGCGTTGCTCGGTGAAGTGCCGCTTGCTGTCGAGCGCGTTGGTCAGCTCCCGGTTGCGGGCATCGAGCGGCCGTTCGTCGAGCGCCAGTGTCTCGTAGACCGTGCTCACCGAGTCGACGGCGACGACGTGAATCTGCTGGCCCGAGCCCAGCTCCCCGATCGGAACGCTCACGACGCCGTTGGCATCCGCGCGCAGGTTGGCCGCGATGACCGAAGGCTGTGCGAGGAACTCGAGGTTCGCGAACGTCCCAGGCTCGAGGCCACGCTGGGCCTGGCCTTGCCGGCGGCCCGTGGTCGGTCCGGCTCTCCGGCCGCCCGCCCGGCCGCCAAACTGACCGCCGGCGCCGCCGCCGAGGCCGACCATCGTCCGCGACGCGTCTTCGGACAGCGCCCACGGATTGAGGATCAGGCCTGGACGATCGAGCATGTTGCCCGGGTACTTCTTCGCGAACCGGCGGTCCAGGATGTAGCGATACTCGTCACCGATCTCGCGCCCCGAGTGGTAGCTCGATTCGGAGTGCTCGACCGGGACGACCCCGGCCCATGTCGTGGTCGGCGTCACGAGGTCCGCAAACGGATCGAACGGTTCGAGGTATCGGGTCGCGACCACGTGCACGCGCGCGTCCTTCCCGGCATTCGCGAGCTCGACCCGCAGGTCCTTGCCGCGCATCGCCACGCTCTTGATCTGCAGCGGGGCGTGGCGCCGCGCTTCGAGCAGCCGGTCGCGTCCGACCGCCCAACCATCACGGTAGGCCCCCGCCGTGACCCGGACGTTGATCCCGACCGCGGCCTCTTCGAGCCACAGGCGGTAGTCCCCGGCCGCCAGACCCTTCATCTCGATGAAGCCTCCAGCGATCGACACGTTGTCGATCGCGTCGCGAACGTACTGGCCGTGGCGCACTTCGAGCAGTGACACCGCCGAGCGCGACGTCGCCTGCGCGCGACCGAGGTACGGAACCCTCAGCGTCTCGCCGACGATGCCGTGGACCTCGCTCGGATACGTGCGCTTCGCCTCGGGCAGCGTCCACAGGCCAACCTTCGCCGGCAGGTCAAGGGCCTTGATCGTCGTGATTCCTTCCAGCGCACCGAGCCGGATCCGTCCGCGCTCGTCGGTCTTGAGCGTGACGTTGAACGGGACCGTGTAGTCGCGGTGGGTCAGCCGCAGCCGGACGGCCCGTCCGACCTTCGGCTCGCCGTTCTTGCCGAGCAGGTCGAGCATGTAGCCGGCGGCCGTGTGTCCGAGCAGCGGGCAGGCCGTCCTCGGCGTCGCGTCGATGTCGTTGACGAGGAACGTGCGCGTTCCAGCGCTCAGCTCCTCGGGCTTTCCGCGGCTCAGGCTCTGGACCTTGCCGTGGAGCGAGACCGACAGTGACGCGAGGTTCTTCGGGACCTGGATCTCGCGCACCGACTCGCGATCCGCGAAGAGCTTGAAGTTGCGGACCTCGAGCGACGACTCGACGCCGTTGCGGTCGCGCGAGCGGATCGTCAGGACCGGCGATTCGAGCGCCTCGAGGCTGATCGGGCGCTGGTTCAGCCGCAGCGACGGCCGGATCAGGATACGCGCCTTGTGGCTCGAGACGAGTGATTCGCGATCGAGGTGGATCCCTGCCGTCAGGCTGTACCTCTCCGCCAGGTGCTGGAACCACGCGATGCTCGAGTGACCCGAGCTCTGGAGGATCAGCATCCGGCGACCCGGCTTGGTCGAATACGGGATCGCGATCTCGCCGTCCTCGTCGGCGTCGTACTGCTTGCCGCCGAACCAGATCGATGCCTTGGTCCGTTTGCGACCGGCTTCGTCGCGGATCGTGAACACGTGTCCTGCGGCGCCGAGGCGCTCGGTGTACTGCAGCTGACCCTTGTGGATCACCGCGCGGCTCGACAGACCGTTGCCGATCAACTCCACGACGTAGACGCCGGGCTCGGTCAGCTGCGGGAGATCGAAGTGCCGGCGAACGCGCCGCAGCGGGCTCTCGGTGTACTCGCGAGTCAGCTCGTGATTGGCGACGAGGCCGTCGAGGTTGATCGAGGCGTCGACTTCGCGGCCGAGCTGTTTGTAGTAGTTGAACGCGTGGATCTCGAACACCTTGACGAGCAGCTTCTTGACGTTCTTGACGTCGACGTCGATCGCAACCGGATCGTTGACCGCGTAGTGCCTGTGCTGGGTCGGAGCGAACTCGATCTCGACGCGCTCCTTGAGGCGTTCGTAATACGCCGGGTCGTTGAGCAGCGAATACCAGCGCTCCATGTCGCCGATGCCGTAGAGGATCTTGGTCTCGGCGAACACCCGCCGCAGGTAGTCGCTGCGCACGGTCTCGGTGTAGGGCTGATACGAGTCTTCGGTTCTGAAGAAGTGCATCAGGTAGGCACGGACGAGCGGCTCGTCGTTGCCGATGCGTTGGAGCGAAGTCGCGAAACTCCGATTCGTATCGACGATCTCGCCTGAGCGCCGGTAGCGACGCAGGTAGGTCGGGTTGACGTACGAGGCCATCCTGGGAAGTCGCAGGTAGGCCATGAATCGGGCCTTGTTCGGCTTCCCGGCTGCGAGATCGAACCGGAGGCGTGCGGCGAGCACGTGAGCCTTGAGCGAGTTGTGGGCCGACGACAGGCGCTGCGCGAATTCGTACAACCGGTCGAGGTACGCCTTGCGCGCCTCGGGATCGTGCTGCCACTGCACGTCGGCGTTCGGCTCGAGCCGGCGGAGGTAGATCTGGACGAACGCCGGCTCGTTGATCAGGGTCGGACGCAGGCGCACGCACTCTTCGAGTTGGTCGAGCAGCAACTGGCGGTGGATCCCCAGCGAACCGAAGCCGCGGCTCCTGCGGTCCCCGAGGTTTCGCACGATGAGGGCCGGGAGGTTGGGATAGTCCGGACGCGACAATCGCGACAGCACGCTCATCAGCATGTCGTCGCCGAGTCGACTCGCGAGCAGCGCGGGGAACGCCGAGTCGTTGAAGCCGTTGGCCGAGCGTGGGTACTTCTGCATCGCCCTGCGCGTGAACGCTTCCGGCGAGATCAGGCTCTGATCGAGCTCGGTCGGGAGATCCTGCTTTGCGCCGGTCTTCTCGCGCTGGTGGTCGAACCGCAATCCGAGACGTCCCTTCAGGAACCTCATCGTCTTGTCCGGGTTCTTGTCGAACGTCAACAGCGCCTGCCGATTCTCGATTTCGATGACGCGGCGGGTCCGTCCATGGCGCTGGACCCAGGCCCGGAGCAGCGGCTCGACCTTGTCGAACGCACCCGTGTCCTGGTAGTAGCGGCAGTAGTAGTAGTAGTAGTCGCGGGTCGCCGGGATGAGCTGCTCGAGCGCCTTGGCCCGGTCGGTGGCCAGCGCCCAGTCCTCGGCGAACCCGATCGGCGTGCCCTGGCTTCGGGCGCTGGGACCGGTGACGAGCGTCGCGGCGAGGGCGAGCACGAACAGAAGGTGACGTGGCATCAGTCGAGTCTCGTGTTGGGGGAGGAGTCGGAACGGACCGCTGAACGCAGAACCGCGATCCAGGATCAGATGGTATCGCCGGGCAGACGGAACCGAGAATGCTCGGTTCCGGGTCCCATGGCCGGATGCCTCTGGTCTCGACATCGGCGCGCGGCGATGCCGACTGCGGGGAGAATGACCTCGACCCGTTTCAACGCACACGCTGCCGGCATCTTTGTGGCGGCTAGCCGTTCGCCCCGCAGACCACGCACTCGAGGCCGTTGGACGCGGTGAGCCCGGTCGTTCCGAATCCGAGCGCCTGGAACGCCACGTGCTTTCCGGCCAGAGCCGGCAGCTTCGGGATCGCGAGCGGAAGCTGCCCCGAGCCGGTCGCGTTGCTCGCAGCCGGCGCGATCGCGAGGATCGGAGAGCCGAACATCAGCGTGAACAACCCGGGGACGGGAGTGCGTCCGGGCGTCGCGGCGAGCAGCAGCAGGAACGCGCCGTTTTTCGGGCCGCCGCTGAGCTTCAGCGTGGGCGTCGTCCCGACCTTCGGCAGACCTTCGAGGCGCAACAGGATCGGTTGGCTCGTCGAGTCGAGGTCCTTGTAGATACGTGTGCCGCAGGCACGCGGTGCGTTGAGCGCGCCCGGCGTCGGCTCCGGATAGGTGACCCAGGGCGACACGCGGTCATAGAGTCGCCCGGTCGAGACGTCCTTGGCCTGCGGACCGAACACGATGCGGTCGAGCAGGGTCCCGTCGCTTGCGAACAGCGCGATCTCCTCGCCGTCCGCGCTCAGCTTGAAGTCCGCATGGAACGGGCCGTCGCCCGGCTCGCCGTCGGCCCACACGAGCAGCATCCCGCCCGGAGCGAGCTGCGTGCCTTGCGGGATCGGCCATTTCGTCGGCTGGGTGATGTCGTCGGTCAGGTGCATCCCGCCGAGCTGCACGGTCGCGCTCGTCGGGTTGAACAGCTCGATCCAGTCGTCGCGCTCGCCCTTCTCGTCGCGGATGCCGCCCGAGTTCGCGGCGACGAACTCGTGCAGCAGGACACTGTCGAGCGCCGGCGCGACGCGGAAACCGAACGGACGCATCGTGCCCGTGGCCGGCAACAGCCCGAGCGCCTTCGGGCCCATTGCCTCGAAGAAGTAGTCGATGTGTGCGCCGGCGCGTTGGGGCGGCAAGTCGACACCGAACACGCCGTCGCCGGGGCCGCCGTCGGCGTGCTTGCCGTCGTCGAACATCGGTGTCTTGCTGTACGGGCCGTGTTCTCGCCAGTTGAGCGTCACCGACCTCGGCGTGACGCCGGTGACCGTGATCCGCAGCCAGATCCGGTCCTTCGGACCCGGGCTCGCCGGCGAGTGGCCAGGTGCGGTGAGGGTCGGCGGCGTGTCCTTGACTCCCGGCAGGCTCGTGAGAAAACCCCGGGCCCAGTTGATCCACTCCTGGATCCCGAGCACTCCGGACCCCGTCCGGCTGGTCAGGTTGAGCTTGAAGTCTTGGTAGGAGTAGAACTTGATCGGGTCGGCCTGGACCTCCTTGTCGATCAGGTTGTGCAGTCGGGTTGCGACCGGGCCGATGACGTTCCAGTCGACGATCTTGACTGCGTTGCGCAGTTGGGCGTCGAATCGGCCCGCAAAGCTCGGCATCGCGATCGTGTCACGCAGCCACGGGAGCCCGCGCATGTCGACCAGCGATCGCATCGCGATGTTCCAGTCCCAGGGCACGGTGTGGAAACGACCGTGCTGCGTGTCGTGATAGAGGAAGAAGTCCTTCTGCATCCGTGAGTCGTGATGCCCGACGATCATCTCGCCGACCGCGTGCCGGAACAGGTTGTCGATGTCGAGGAGCTTCGGCAGCTCGCGCTCGCGCTCCTGCATCGACGTCGTGTTGTACACGCGCAGGAACGCGATCAGGTCCTGGTAGGTCGTAGCGTTCGGCGGTGACTTGAGCGGATAGCTGAATGTGTAGCGGCTGACATCGTTGCCGAGGTACGTCAGGTTGCCGTTCAGCGACCGGTAGCGATTGCCCTCGTCGTCGCCGAACCACGCCTTCGCGAACCGCTTGTCGATCGTCTCGACGTTGGAGTAGACGCCCCAGTTCTGAGCGTTGATCACGAGCTTGACGAAATTCGCGCGCGGCGCGGCCATGTACGGCCGCAGCATGTGGCACGCGAGCACGTCGCGCAGAAACGAAGGGTCCCAGAACTGGTTGTTGAGCTTGATCGTCTTGTGGCCAAACAGCCGCTGTCCGGGGGCGAACTCGTCCATCGAGATCCGGAACGGAAGCTTGTGCGAGCCGTTGCTGCGCGGGATCGACAGCGACGCGTAGCCGCGGAACCGGACGCCGACTCCGTGGTAGACGATGCCGTCGACTTTGAGATCGCCCTGCAGGTAGCTCTCGTTGCGCAGCGCGAGCAGCTGAGACCAGAAGTTCTGGCTCGGGAACGTCAGCTCGAACGTGCGCAGGACGCTCTCGTCGAACAGGTCCTTGGCCTGTGCGTTGGCGATGCTGCCCGTGACCAAGCAGGACAGGGCGGGGAGTAGGAATCGGCGCAGTAACATCGGACTCGATAGGTTCGCCAATGCCACGGGTAACCCGCGAGGTCGAGCGGACGGGCACATGTGCCCGGAAATGATGCCTCGATGCCGGCTTCGATGGCCTGCTGACTCGAGCCGCCCGAACGCAAGATCGAAGCCCTGCATCAGAAGGCTTTGATCGCGCGGAAGTCCGAGCGGGCTCAGCGCTTTCGTTCGAGCCGGATCTCGACGTCAGCGGTCCCTGCGCTGACGTCCTCGACCACCTGGTTTCGGAACAGCCGGCCGCGGGCCTTGTCGCTCTCGCTCGCGTAGCAGTACACCGACAGCTTGTACACCCCGTCTTCGAGCCCGCCGATCCGGAAGCTCCCGTCGCTGTCGACCTCGACGTCGCCCGCGGTGGTCGCGCTGACGTACGGGTCGACGCTGATGTAGACCTTCGGCAGCGGGCCTCCGTCTGTAGCACGGACCGTACCGGCGATCGTCCGGCCGCGGTGCACGAGCATTCGGATCCCGGTGTGCTTCGCGCCTTCCGACACGACCACGACCTGCGACGAGGTGCGATGCACCCACCGCGGCCTCGCACGTAGCTCGTAGCGGCCCGGCGCCAGGTCGGTGAACGTGAACCGCCCGAGGTCGCCGGTTCGGGCGTTGCGCTCGGTGACGTAGTAGTCGAGGAGCTGATACGGGTTGTCCTCGGAGTTGCTCGCTGACGCGACGCCGCTGATCTTTCGCCGGTCTTCGTTGCAGCCGTGGAGCTCGACCTTCTGGCGCTGCAACGGCTCGCCGTGCTCGTCGGCGACGGCACCTTGCACCATTGCGGCTTTCGGGAGCCGAATCAGGCCGAGGTCGAGCTTGGCCTGCCGCGCCTCGCTTGCGGGGAAGTCGTAGACCATGGTGCCGTAGCCGTCCTTCACGCAGAACAGTACGTGGCGCATGTCGGGCCGCAGGCTCTTCACGACGAAGCTGCCGTCTTCGCGGCTACGCGTCGACGGCCAGTCGACGAGCTGGGGACCGTTGCGGCCCCTGCGGCGCGTCGCCGGCGCGGCGACGTAGACACCGGCGAGCGGCTCGCCGCGTGGTCCGACGATGCGTCCGAGGGCGATGTGGCCACGTTCGAGCGCGAAGTCGACGACCTCGACCGGGGGTTGGCCGAAGCGCGTGCGGACACGCTTCTCGTCGCCGCAGTAGCCCTCGGCCTTGCACAGGATGTCGAAGTACAGGTCGGAGAACGCCGGCAGAACGTATCGTCCCGACGCGTCGGTCGTCGTGAACCGGTGCCCGTGGAACGCTTCGCCGACCTTCGCACCGGCGATCGGCTGGCCGGTGACCGCGTCGATCACGCGGCCGCGAATCGTGCTCGCGTCCCGCAGCACGACGTCATGGTGCGTCGTCTCGCCCGCGACGAGATCGAGCTCGACGTCGCGCGGCGACGAGTGTCGCGGCGGGTCGATCTCGAGTGACACAGGTCCTGGTTCGAGGCCTGTGAGCCGGTAGTGGCCGTCCGCATCCGTGCTGCCCTCGAACACGACGCCGGGTCCCTCGATCCCGATGCCGCGACGGCTGCCGCGCAATACGACCTCGGCG
>Ga0210086_1001461_pt1 | contig 12080 bp, 6 predicted proteins | sample China_Galinas_PW_3_FD_184867 | JGI IMG/M metagenome (GOLD analysis project Ga0210086, IMG submission 184867) | Wetland microbial communities from San Francisco Bay, California, USA, that impact long-term carbon sequestration - China_Galinas_PWB_D2... | ecosystem: Environmental > Aquatic > Marine... | reverse complement strand
TAGCCTGGTGCAAACCACGTACTCGCTCGGCATTGCGCTGTCCGATTTGTTTTCGACCTCCGGCCGCGGAACGGCGGCCACTCACGCGCGTGACGCCGTCATCGCGGACCTGCTCGCCGAGCGCCGCAACCTCGCGCTCGATGTGTGCCGGGCCTACGACCAACTGCTCGCGGCGCGCAAGGGCGCCGAGCTCGCGAAGCGGCTGGCCGCGAACCAGCAGCGCGCACGCGATGCCGTCGCACGGCGCGTCCGGGTCGGGCTTGAGGCCGGCGTCGACCTCCAGCGCGCCGAGGTCGAAGTGATGGAGGCCGAAGCCGAGGCAGCGCAGAAGCACAACGAAGCGCGTGCCCAGGAGCTCGCGCTGGCGTTCGCGCTCGGCTTCGCGCGGCCGGTCGAACTCCAGCTCGCCGACGATCTGATAACCGAGATCGAGGCTCCGGTCGGGGACCTCGAGGCTCTGCTCGCCACCGCCGCCGAGACACGCCCCGAGATCGCGGCAGCCAAAGCGCGCTACGAGTCGGAGCTCGAGCGCCTGCACCTGGCGGCGTCGCCGGTCCGCTTCCTTCCGACCGTGGCACCCGGCTACCGCACCCTCGACGGCGAGCACCTCGGGGTCGCTTCGCTCGATCTCGAGCTCCCGGTGTTCGACACAGGGTCCGCGCGAATCGCCGCGCAGGACGCCGGCCTCTTGGCCGCAGCCGCGGCGATGCGCAAAGCGGCGCAAGCCACGGCCCAGGACGTCGCCGCGGCGGCGCAGCAGTGGACCGCGGCGCAAGCGTTCCTGCACGAGCACGCCGAGCCACTCGCGGCGCGCCGGCGTACGCTGCGCGCAGACTTGGAACGGCTGTTCGAAGCCGGTCAGGCTTCGTTCGACACAATGCTCGTCGCCCGCCGCGACGAGCTGCGCGCCGAGCAGACACGTCTCACCGCCGCACTGTCGTTGTCCGAAGCCGCCTGGCCCCTGCGCGTCGACACCGTGCTGAGCGAGCTCGACGCGAGCGTGCGAGAGCGCAAGTAGGTCGAAGAAACGTCCCCGAGACCTTTTTTCGGCTCAGTGCAACGTCGTGAACACCGCGTTCGAAGACGCGAGCTTCGGCCACGGCCCGCTCGCGACCTGCCAGCCGAGCGGGATGCCGCGCAGCCGGATGTCGGACGGGACCGGGAACTTGGCGAGGACCTGGCCCGAGGAGTCGTAGACTCCGGCGAGCACCAGCAGCCCGAACCCGGGGTCGAGCCACAGGTCCCCGAACGGGGGCACCTGCAACGGCGCGCGCGGCAGGCTCATCCAAGTCGCGAAGAACTCACGCGAAGCACCGTGCTGCGCGAGGATCAGCTGGCTGCCGAGATCGCCGCCGTGCACGCTGAGGAACGTCAGGTTCTGCGCCGTGACCGTGCCGAAGCCTTCGTGCGCGTTGGCCCCGCCGCTCGGAACCAGCGTCGGCCGCGGATCGAGCACGAGCGTCGAAGCCTTGTCGCCGAGCACGGCCGGGACGCGGTACGAGGCGCCGCCCCCGGCCCGGATCGCGCTCTGCGCGAGCCCCGTGATGCGCACGCTCGACCCCAGCGACTGGAGTCCTGGCTGCGGCAAGTTGTAGGGCAAGGCTCCGTCCTGGCCTTTGAGGAAGCACTGCGCGAGCATGACGCGACTGCGATCCGCGCGCAGGGCCGGCCGCGATGCCATGATCTGCGTCGGGTTCAGGTATCGCTGCAGCGAGCACTCGGTGAGCATCACGGCCGAGGTTGTAACATCGACGCCGTTCTGGACCTCGCAGCGCTGGAAGCTGACCCCGACGCTGCTCGCAATGCGCACGGCCTCGAGCGCCGAGCCTGCCGACGGGCCGAGGAACCGAATGCTCTCGAACTGAACCGTGCCCTGGCTGTTGTTCACGACCGTCGAACGGCCGGAGCCGTTCGCATCGTGAATCGTGAAGCCCGAGAGCACGGCGACCTCACCGGCGGTCAGCCCGTTGATGTCGATCGGCTTCCCGAAGATGCCGACACCCGTGCGCACGGTTACGTCGTTCTGCGCCAGCAGGCGCAGCCCCTTGGTCATCGTGAACCCATCGTAGGTTCCCGTTCGGATGTGCAGGATGTCGCCCGAGCGCGCGGCATCGACCGCGGCCTGAATCGTCGTGTGGTCGGTCCCCGGTCCGTTGTTGACGTCGACGACCCATGTTCGCTGCCCGGTTGCCGTGCTCGCGAGCAGCAGCAGTCCCAGTGTTGCTCTCATCGTGATCCCTTGCTCGATCGGTGAACGTTCGAAACCGCCATTGTGCCGCATCGCCGGCGTCGGGCGGTCGGGAGTTGCTGGGCGACTCGACTACTTGCGGATCGAGGCCTTGTCCTGCTCCAGGAACAACGTCAGGAAGATGCAGAACGCCACGCTCGCGACGCAGACGTGGAAGACACCGTGGCCCCCCGGCGCCGTGCTCCCGCCTTCGGCCGAAGTGAACAGGAACACGAGTGCGGTTCCGAACAGGACCAGCGTGCAGATCACCGGGATCAGATGCCACGGCGTCTCGAAGTGCGGCACGAAATCCCAGACGACGCGGTCGTTCGCCGCCCACCGCACCCAGGTCGGCACCATCGCGAGCAAATAGACGACACCGGTCGCAGCCATCAACCCGATCGACACGTCCTTCCTCGGGACCGAATCCCAGGTCAGCGCGCCGACCAGCGCGCACGCGGCGAAGTAGATCACATAGAACACGATCGCCTCGACGACGCGCCGCGCGCTGCCGTGCTGCAAGCTGCGATGGCTCGGTCCCGCGAACACGTCGATCGTCAACGACACGCAGCGCATCAACAGATACAGGATCACGAAGATCGTGAACCAGTGGATCGAAGCCGCGTCGGCCCAACCCCAGTTGGTCAGCAACAAGCCGTGCTCGAGCATGCTGCCCGGCCCCATCCACACCATGATCAACCCGAGACCGACCGAGTACGGCGACGCGGACCGCATCGGCAGGTACGCGTGCGGCTTCTTCTGTGTGTCGACGATCACGAGCGCGGCCAAGCCCGCGATCACGAACGCGAGATCGGTCCAGAACGAGATCGGCTGCTTGACGAGCGCGCCGCCCTGCGGGGGCTCGCCGTAGTCCGTCCACGAAGCGGCCGGCCCCGTGAACACACCGGCCGTGTTGAGCGAGAAGTAGAGGATCAGGAAGACGACGAACAATCCCAGGCCGATCGCCCAGAACCAGGTTTTCATGTGCGCATCCTTCGCGTGGACAGGCTCGAGTGAGTCGAAGAAGCGTCCCCGAGACGTTTTTTCCGTCTCACGCCGGCGCGCGTCCGCCGGGACGGCTGGCTGTCGGTCGTACGACGGCAAACGCCAGCAGCGGCTTGCCCGGGTAGCTCACGGCCGAGTCGTCGTGTCCGAGCACGATCCCGGGCAGCGAGGCTTCGAGGGTCTCGCGGAGCTCGCCGAACGTGTCGTGGATCCGCGCGACGATCGTACCCGGCTCGACGATGTCGCCGGGCGCGACCGCGAAGCGCACGATGCCGTTGGTCGTGCTGAGCGGCCGGTCATGGTAGTCGAGCAAGCGGCGGCGGTAGACGCGCGGAACCCGGTAGGCGATCTCCTCGTCGCGGGGCTCCACGAGCCCGAGCTCGGCCAGAACCCGGAACACCGACGCCACGCCCGACGCGACGTTCTGCTCGTTGACGATCAGCGACTCGCCGAGCTCGAGCGTCAGCGCCGGCACTCCGGCGCGCACGAGCTCGTGGGACAAGGTCCCTGCCGGCGTATCGGTGGCATCCTGACCCTGGTCGCGCACGACCGGCAAGCCGCTCGCGGCCGCGAACCTGCGCACCAGGTGATAGGCCTCGCGCAGGCGCTGGCCCGGGTATGGATCGACGAGCGCGTAGGGGATCGACCGCCGCCAGTCGTTGTGCAGGTCGAGGACGAGCGCGGGGCGGGTTGCCAGGATGCTCGTGAAGATCTGGCCGGCGATGCGCGCGGCGAGCGATCCTTGCTGGTCGCCCGGGAACACGCGGTTCAGGTCTTCTCCGCTGACGGCGATCGTGCGCGACGCGGTCTGGAACCCGTACGGGTTCATCAGCGGGAACGCATGGACGGCACCGTTGTCGAACCCCCTCTCGCTCAGACGGTGGAACACCTCCTGGATCACGACCGTCCCGCCGATCTCGTCGCCGTGCACGCACCCGGTCAACCACACGACCGGTCCGGGCCGCCGTGCCAGAGCGACCATCACGGGCAGGCGGTGAGTGACGAGGTCGGAACCTGTGACGACCTCGATGAAGCTGGTCTGGATCTTCATGGCAGGACCGTGTCCACGGCGCGAGTCACAGGGCGACTGTTTCGATCGCGGCACGTGCCATGTCAAGTGTCGAGACGTTCAGCCGCCCGACATCGGCCCGATGCTCGAGCGCGATTCGCGAGGCCTTACTTGATCCCTTGCGGCATCCTGAGCTCGAAGCTCGCTTCGTTGCGGCCCGCCGGCACCTCGATCGGGCCGAGCTCGATCTGTGCGTTCTGCAGGCGCGCGGGGTTGTCCTTCATGGCCTTCATCCGGGCCTCCTGCGTCGCGAGGTCGCGCGGCCAGGTCGTCAGGCGGATCGGCCCCGGAGGCGCCGGGTCGAGAACGAGAGTGCCGTGCTCGTCGGTCCGTGCTGCGGCCATCGACCAGTAGTCGGGCGCCGAGAACTGGAACTCGCGGTCGGCCACCGGTGTCTTGCCGTCGGCGAGCAGGATCCGGACGACGACTTTCGCGCGGACGAAGCGGAACACGTGGTGGGACTCCTGTCCGGATTGGACCGGCACGCGGTCGGTGCACGGGATCCAGGTCTTCTGCCACCCCTTTTCAGCCAGCGGCAAGTGCGCGACGTAGATGGCGGCGACGAGCGACACGTGGAACCGGCCCTCGGCGTCGGTCCTTGCCGTTGCGATCGCCGACCGGTTCCCGCCTCTGTCGTCGGGCCGCTGCCCGGACAACCTGACTTCGCCGTTCGCCCACGGTTTGCCGTTGACGAGACAACGGCCGATCAGCTCGCCCGGGATCAGCGCCGAGACGTCCAGCTTGACCTCTCGCTTCTCGCCGTCGGTGAGGCCGCGCACCGTCTGCAGGGGCTCGTCCGCCCAGGAGCCTCCCGAGCTCGTCGCCTGGAAGTAGTGCAGCTTCACCTCCCAGTCGCCGGCCGGTATCGCACCGGTTTCGAAGCTGCCATCGTCAGCGATCGGGTAGCCGGAGTTGAAGCCGGCGGGCATCGCGCGGTGGGTGGCCGGCTGTTGCAAGCGGAGCGACGGCCGGTAGGTGGCAAGATACTTCTGCTTGCCCGACCCCATGCGCTCGGCCATTTGCCGCGTCCGCTCGTCGGGGCCCATCCGCGCGACAACCGACGCGGGCTCCAGGTGCCCGAACAGGACCGCTCCGCGTGACACCCGAACGACCAGAGTCTTGACGGCCGGCCCGAGGCTCACGTTCTTGGTCAGCGTCGGGACGTGTCCGGGGCCGAGAGCCTTGACCGCGAGGCCGCCGCTCGAAACCGGACCGCGCAGGATCGCTTCACCGTCGGCTCCGGTCTCGGCCGAATCGAGGACGATCGCCATCGCACCGCTCGACCAGAACCGGTCGTAGGCTTCGGCCGGAGTCCCCGAGACGGAGGACATCTCCAGCTCGCCTTTGCCCTCCTTGCGGATCAGCTCGACCTTCGAGCCGGTTACGGGGGTCCCATCGGTCAGGACGACGCGCACGGTCAACGGCTGGCGTCGCTGCAGCTCGATCCGCAGGGCTGCTCCCGCGTCGCCGACGTCGAATTCCTTCGGCGGACTCGGGACCAACCCCGCGTCCCGCGGGTAGACCTGGATCGAGTTCTTGCCGTGCGCGATGCCGGTCAGACGCGTGAAGCCGTCCTCGTGCTTGCCGGTCGCCCGCGGACGTCGATCCGACGAGCTCATCGTCGACCGACCGACCGGATAACAGCGGACGAAGTAGTCCTCGACCGGGGTCCCGGTCCCGGCCTCGACGACGGTCAGCCGCACGCCGGCCGGACGCTTGACGACGATCCGGATCCCGCGTTTCCCCCAGCGGTAGGTCGCGTCCTTGGTGACGAGCTCGTAGCCGTGCGAGGCAACGTTCAGTCCGATGCGTACCGGCTCGTCGCCGCCCTCTCGGCGTCGAATCGTGAAGGTCCCGTCCTTGCCGCTCCAGCCGCGGTTACGGCTCAGCGGCACGCCAGTGCCGGCGGGTGCGGCGGTGAGCGTGACGCCGGCGACCGGCAGGCCGGCTTCGTCGACGACGGTCCCGGACAGCGACGGCTGGTCCGCCGGACGCTTGACGACGAGCTCGAGTGGAACGACGCGCTGCCCTGACGCGACCTCGACCGTCTTCGGCCGGACGAGCTCGGTGTCGCCCTCCATGTGGATGGTCCACGTGCCGGGCAGGAGCGGTTCGTCGCCGCGCAGCGAACCGTCGTCTCTCCCGAACACATAGGCGAAGCTCTTGGGGTGCAGCTTGCTCGTCTTGCGCAGCTCGAGTCCGTCCTGCTGGAGCCGGAACCGCACCTTGGCAACCGCGACTCCGTTCTCGGCGACCGCGTGTCCCGTCACCGTCGCGCCGAGCTCCATCGGCACGTCGCCGAGGTCGAGGTCCTTCCCGGGCGCGATCTCGAGCCAGCGTCCGCGCATGACGCCACGACCCGCGGACCGGCAATCGAGCAAGTACTGGTAGGCCGGATGGGGATCGAAGCGGAACGCGAAGAGACCGTCAGCGCGGGTCGTGACCTTGGGCGGGTTCTTCCAGTCGCCCTTGCCGTACTTGGCCAACGCCGCGTCGTTGCGCACCCACCCGCGGAGTTGGATCACACAGCCGGCGAGCGCCTTCCTGGTCTCGGCCGCGATGCACCGTCCGTGGATCCCCCCGTTGTGCGGCTGCGCTGCCGGCGTTCTGGACTCCTCGCGCACGCCATGCGCCGCCTCGCCCGCGACGGTCTTCGCAGCATCCGCATCCGACAGTGCTCGGGCGCTGTCGTCGCGCTCTGCCGCCGCAACGCCGCTTGGCTCGACCGCTGTGTCCGGTGGATTGCCGGAGAGGAACACGAACGCCAACGCGACAGCGACGAGGACGAGGGCGAGAACGAGGTACTTCATCACCAGCTCCTGCTGCAGGCATGGGGTCCTCGGGGTTCGGACGATTCTAACCTGATCAGCTCGGTCCGCCGTCCGCGGTCTCGCGCGATCAGTGGCTCGGCTGGTTCAGCCTGCACCGCGCGCGCGTCAGCGGCGCCCGGAAGCCTGCGTGGCCTGGCCGAGCAACGCCTCGAGGTTCGCCTGCTGGGATTCGCTGAGCTCGATCGTGACTTTCGCATCCTTGCCGTCCGCGGCGGGCTTTTCGACCGCGAACCGTAGCTCGAGCGGTCGACCGCGCCCGAGGACTCCGCCGCGCCTCCTCGCGGGCGAAAGCAGCAGCCGGTGGTCACCCGGACCGGACGTGTAGAACTCGACCTTTCCGCCTGCTGCTACCGGCACTCGGTTGCGGACGGTGTGCCGTCCCCAGTTGTTTCCGGCAGCGGGGGGCGTGCGAACCACGGGGAAGACGATCGCCGACAACGCCGTGCCGTCCGGTAGCTTCGGCAGCTTGTTCAGCTGAAGACGAACCCTCAGTGCCGGCTCGAGTTGGACGACGACGTCGCCCTTGAGCATCGGGAAGCGTTGCGGCAGGCACGTAGGCTGCGGCTGGACCGAGACCTTGCCACCGGCCTTGGGCAGGAACAGGTAGGCGACGCCGTTTCGTGTCCCCGTTCCGAAGCCATGCGAGCCGCCGGGTCTGACTCGGTATTGCCATACAGTCGCCTCGACGGGCTTCTTGTCGGGTCCGAGAACCGTGACCTTGACGACGCGAACGTGTTGCGAGAGGTCGATGTTCGCGAGGCGCGGGTCGCGGCACGGCGTTCCGGGTTCGACATGGACGTTCTCGACGGTCAAGAACGGATCGTCTCGGGCCATGCGGCGGGCGAACGTGACGGTGTAGTCCCCGGCCAGGCAGCCTTGGATCTCGAATGCGCCCTGCGCGCCGATCGTGGACAGTCGCAGCTCGGTACCATCCTGCGCACGCGCTGTGATCCGCAGGCCACGTTGGTTCACGCTACCGCGAAACCCGAGGAGCCGTCCGTGGATCGACTGCGTCCGACCCATCACGATCTGGTGATCGCTTGCGCCCTTCGCGACGGTCTTGCCGTCGCGCAGTCGGTAACCAGCGTGCATCGCCGAGAGCTCGAACGGCCCGTCGGCTGCTCCGAGCGCGCGGAGCGCGAAACGCCCCTTGGCATCGGTCTCGGCTTCGGTCTCGAAGAACTCTCGGGCGCCCCCATAGCCGTACGAGTTGAACTGGCCGTAGACCTTGGGGATCGAGACAAGCGCGCCGGCGATCGGCTTGCCGTCGTCGTCGACGACGCTTCCCGAGACGATCAGCTCCTCCTCGACGAGCTTGACGTCGCCGAGGGCCTTACGCTTGACGACTGGGAGCGAGAACTCCCGAGCACCGAGATACTTGGCCGGTCTCGCGCCGGCCGCAAACCGCCGGACGAGCAATACTCGGCCTGACTCGGCGTCGACGAAGCCATCGGGGGCCACGACCTCGAACCGTCCTTCGGCATCCGTCGTGATCTCGCTTCCGTCCTTGGACTTGCCGGTCATGAAGATCACGCCGAGGGTCTCGCTCGCGACCGGCTTGCCGTCGAGGCCGAGCACGCGACCGGAGAGCCGGGTCGGCGCCGTGACGCCGGTGATCGTCACGAGCTTCGAGCCCATGTGTCGCTCGGGTCCGGACGTCTGCACGGTCTGCGGCCGCCTTCGCCCGTCGTAGACGCACCCGATCTCGAGCGGCAAGCCGACCTCGACGGCCGTGAACGTCGCAGTGCCCTTCGCGACCGCGTCCGCGAGGTACTCGCGCCCGAAGCCGCGGAAGCGCACCCCCGGGTCGACGATTCGCGCGAACGCCCCGTCGATCGGGAGCGACTTCCGGTTGGCGCCGAGCAGCTGGACGTGCACGCGCCCGAACTCGGGCAGCGTGAGCTTGATCGGGTGATCGGCGTCGTTTGCGAACTTGCGAGGGTCGAGCTCGAACGCGACCGGCTTGCGCGTCACGGCCAACGCGCGGACGAAGACCGTCTTCGGTGGACGCTGCCGCAACCGCCCGAGCCGCACCTGCGCGCGACCTTTCCGGTCGGTTGTTTCGGGCGCGCGCCCGACCTGCACGAAGTCCAACCGCGGCACGATTCCGACAGGGACACCTCGCGCAGGCCGGCCGTTCGGCCCGACCACGAGCACGTGGATCGGCTCGTCCGAGATCAGCGCAAGCTCGATGACCTGCTTGGCGTTCCCGGCTCGTGCAACGGCGATGTCCCTTCCTCGGACAGCGAGCACCTGTCCGTCCTGCGTCAGCTTCGGAAGGAGCGCATTGCCGTCGGAACCGGTTACGAAGCGCTTGCCGAACAGCGCGAAGATCGCGCACTGGAATTCCGTTCCGCCAGGCCCGCCGTACTTCGCGCGTGCCTGTGCCAAGAGCTTGCGTATCCGGTTGCGGTCGATCGCTCGTGGGTTGGCGATCACGACGACCGAGACTCCGGCAAGCGGCGTGCCGCCGTCGCCGACGACTCTCGCGCGGAGTCCGTCAGCGACCGGCTCCTGCACCGGCATCTTCGCGATCGCCAGGAACGGATCGTCGGGCAGGACCGGCTCCTGTGGCTCTTGGGCCAACAGCGTCGCGGCGAGCGCGAGCTGACAGACGAGCGCGGAAACGAGAGCGGTGGGTGTGTGCATGGCGGGCCTTTGCCGGGGCTGGGTTCCACACGCCACTGTAACGCAGGTTGCCGGTCACGACGAGGCGACGAGCCGGGTCCGGGGCAATGACCGCGCTTTGGCTGCGGTACCATGCGCGGCGCGCGTCAGCGAATCACGAGCTCGACGTCGCTTCGCGGCTTTCTGTCAATGTCGACGACTTGGTCGGGGCCCGGCCGCTTCCCCGGTGGCTTGACCAACAGCGGCACTGAATCGGGGCACCCGGGGACCCACAGCGAGAACCTGCCGGCATCGTCCGTGATCGCCTGGAAGCGGTGATACAAGTGCATGGTCAGCGAGAAGCCGAGCTTGGGTCCTCTCCAGAATCCCCGCCCGAGCGCGACCGTTGCGAGGCGCACGGGACGAGCGTTCTTGTCGTGCACGACCCCGGACACCTCGAGCACGCCGCCGAGCTCGAACGTCGTCCGGTCCTGGAGTCGGCCCCAGTTCAACGCCGCGTAGCCGCCCGCATCGTGCGCGATCAGGAGCGCTCTCGGGCAGCGCGTCGCCAGCAGCGCGAGCTGGCCGCGGCGATTGGCCCGCAGCTGGACCAGCGGCGGGATCGCATTGAAGCCGCTGAAGCCGAAGCCGTCGATGCGCGCGAACCCGGCGGGGCCGCCGTCGGCGTTGCGCACTTCGAGCTCGATTCGGCGCAGCTTCGACAGGTCGAACGTCCCGCTCGGCTTGCGGGCGCCGTGGGCGGAGAGGATCGCGACGCGGGCGAGCGGCGCGCGTTCTCGGTTTGACAGCCGCTCACGCACGTCGTCGTCGAGAACGGCGACGAGCAACCAGGCTTGCGAGATGTCCTGGGTCACCTCGAAGCGCCCTTCGCTATCGGTTCGTAACAGCACGGGCGCCGGGACCTGGCCCATGCCGCGGACGTAGAGGATCAGCTGCGCGTCGGCGAGCGGGGTCTCGTCGTTCAGAACCAGTCGGCCTGCGAGAGCCGGGTTTTGCGTCATGTGCAGCACGCCGTTGCCGTTCGCGCCGAGCAAGACCGGCAGCCGGTCCGACGGGTTCTTCGAGCCCTCGGCGAACTCCTCGAGATACCCGGACTTGCGCACGACGAGCCGCGACGCGCCGCGCAAGCCGTAGAGCCGGTCCGCGTGGTCCTCGTAACGGACGGGGAGCCGCGTCGTGACCGACCCTCGGGCATCGGTCTTGGCTACGGGGACGTATCTCCCGCGCACGCGTTGTCCGAGCTCGGCGTCCGCGAGCGGCTTGCCCGATTGGTCGAGCACGGTCAGCTTGCGTTCGCTCGGCTCGGGAATGCGGACGACCGAGCTCGTCAGGCTCGACGGCTCCGCACGGATGTCACCGGGCTCGCGGCGACGGGTTTGTGCGGTCGCTGCCTTGCGTGCGTCGAGGGCGAGAGCGACGGTGCTCACCCACAGCTGCACGCCGCGGCGATCGTAGACCTCGACCGTGCACTCGCGCCACGGGACGAGCGGCACGAGGGCTTCGCCGTGCTCGTCGAGCTCGAGATCGAAGACTTCGTACGGGTCGCCGACGCGCTGTTCTCCGAGCGCGAGACGAGCGGGGGCCCCCGTGAGCTTGGCGCGGAGCGGGTGCTGCCAGGCGTCGTCACCTGCGACCCGAAGCTCGACCTGAACGAGCGGCTCCGCCTGTTCGTGCAGCCGCAATGGTCCCCCCCGCACACAGATCCGCGCGTGGGTCGCGCGGTAGAGGTGCTCGCTGGGCTCGGACACCGCCCAAACCAGGTAGTCGCGATCGCGCAAGATCCGCGCGGCGAATCGCCCGCGGGCATCGCTCGTGACGACGATCCGATCGGGTTCGCCGATCCACTCGTTGCCCGCGATCAGACGCGAGCGCAGGTGCACGCGGGCGCCGGCCCACGGCTTTCCCGCTTTGTCGGACACGTATCCGCCGAGCCGCACGCGCGGCGAGCGCTTCTGGGCGGTCGCGCCGCAGCCGAGCACGAGGGCGGCTAGGAGCAGATCGAGCGCGCGGTTGGCCATGGTTCCTCCGCCGCACATCGTACCGCGTGCCCGTGAGCCGCATGCAACAAACTAACGAGGCTGCCCTCAGACCGACGAGGCGTGGTTCGCTTGCTCCCGCAACCCGAGTCCGTTGTCGGGGGCGGGAGCGGGGTCGGTTGCGGAGCCGGAGCCGGAGCGGGAGCCGGGGCGGAAGCGGAATCCGGAACCGGGCGGATGCGGAGCGGGTCGGACCCGGAGCCGGGCTGACTGCAATCGTTGGCTCTTGTCGGCGAGAAACGCGGCTGCACAGTCCCTTACTTGCATGGAAACTCGATGCTAGT
>Ga0210086_1001460_pt1 | contig 12086 bp, 9 predicted proteins | sample China_Galinas_PW_3_FD_184867 | JGI IMG/M metagenome (GOLD analysis project Ga0210086, IMG submission 184867) | Wetland microbial communities from San Francisco Bay, California, USA, that impact long-term carbon sequestration - China_Galinas_PWB_D2... | ecosystem: Environmental > Aquatic > Marine... | reverse complement strand
AATCCGACACGGTTGCACGAGCCGACCCACCCCCCGCACAGATCGTTCCAATCTCCGGCACCCTCGGGCTCGCCGACGTGCGGATCCCGGGCGACGACGGGCCCGCACCCACCGCCGAGATCGCACTCTCCTCGGGGGATTCCCTGCGGGCACCGATGACCCGCGACGGGGGGTTCTGGTCCGCCCGCGTCATGACCGGCTCGCCCGAGCTCACCGGTCGCGTCGTCCGCGACGCCGAGACCCTCGCGACCATCGCCGGCTCGACCAACCCCGCCCCGCGCCTGGGCACCCCCGACTGGGCCAAGGGCAGGGTCTGGTACCAGCTCTTCACCGGGCGCTACCGCAACGGCAACCCCGCCAACGACCCCGCCCGCGCCGCCGTCTACCCCATGCCGTGGAACGCCGACTTCGACAAGGTCACCGCAGAGGAGTTCGCCCACGACGCGGCCGCCGCCGTCGCCGGGCACTACTCGTTCAACCCCCACGAACCCGGCGGCATGAAGTACAACGTCGTCTGGCACCGACGCTACGGCGGCGACCTCCAGGGCGTCGTCGAGAAGCTCGACGAGCTGTCCGACCTCGGCGTCACCGCGCTCTACTTCTGCCCCATCTTCCAGTCCTCCTCGCTGCACAAGTACGACGCCACCGACTTCCGGCACATCGACCAGAGCTTCGGCGACCCCGGCACGCCGCCGCGCGAGTACGCACCGAACCCCGACGAAACGACCGACCCCGCGACCTGGGCGTGGTCGCCCGCCGACCGCTACTTCCTCGACGTCCTGCTCCCCGAGGCGCACAGGCGCGGGATGCGCGTGATCATCGACGGCGTGTGGAACCACGTCGGGCTCGACTTCTGGGCCTTCGAGGACATCCGCGCGCGGGGCACCGCCTCGCCCTACGCCGGCTGGTTCGACGTCCGCTTCAACAAGGCGGGGCAACTCGTCGGCTGGAGGGCGTGGGACCGCGAGAACGGGCACCTCCCGCGCTTCCGCCGCGACGCCGACGGAAACCTCGTCGGGCCCGTGAAAAAGCACGTTTTCGACGTCACCCGACGCTGGATGGACCCCAACGGCGACGGCGACCCGTCCGACGGCGTGGACGGCTGGCGCCTCGACGTCGCCCCCGAGATCGACGTCGTCTTCTGGCGCGAGTGGCGCGCACTCGTCAAGTCCATCAACCCCGAGGCGCTCACCATCGGAGAGATCTGGTTCGACGCCGGGCCCAAGTACTTCGGCGGCGAGGCGTTCGATGGGCAGATGAACTACCCCTTCGCCTTCGAGGCCGTCCACTGGCTCGGCTCCCCCACCGAGGTCGGCTCCGACGAACTCCACCGCACGATGCGCATCGTCTTCGGGCACGCGCCCCAGAACGACCTCGTCCAGTTCAACCTGCTCGACTCGCACGACACCGAGCGTGTCGCCTCGATGATGGCCAACCCCGGGCGTGGCTACGACCAGGGCGCACGACTCCAGGACAACCCGCGGGGCTACGACCCACTCGCCGACGACGAGGCCCTCCGCCGTGTCGTGCTCGGCGTGGCGCTCATGACGACCTGGCCCGGCTCGCCCATGCTCTACTACGGCGACGAGTACGCCATGAGCGGCGCCGACGACCCCGACAACCGCCGCCCCGTCCCATGGCCCGACGCCGGCACGCCCGAAAACCCCCACGCACGCTTCGACACCGCGATGCGCTCCAGGGTCCGCTCGTGGCTCCGCCTGCGCGGGGGCCCGCTAGGCGACGTGCTCCGCTACGGCTCGGTGCGGGCGGTCGAGAGCGGGCGCCGCGACGTGCTGGCGTTCGAACGCCGCCTCAACGACGATTTCGTTCTCGTCGTCATCAATGGGGGATCCTCCCCCTACGACACCGCGGATCTTCTGGACGCCGCGGGGCTCTCCCGGGGCGACGCTCGGGTGCCGGGGCTGACCGCCCGAGCATGGTCGTCGGTCGAGCCCGGCCATTTCCCGAACGACGCGCAAGAATGAGGATGAAAGTCTCGCGTCCGCGGATCAGAACGGCTAGACTGGAACAGTTCCAATGGAGGGGCACAGCGCTGATCCGCCCCTCGCATCGGGTTGATGCATATGGCGCCAAGAAGAGGGAGTAGCAGCATGAAGTCCACAGGAGTGCTGAGTGCGGCGGCCGCGGTCGTCGCTCTCGCGGGTCTTTGTACAGCCCAGCCGACCGTTGACGGGTCGCTTTCCGGCGAATACCCGGCAACCGCCGACTGGCTGCAGAACCAGCCGACGCAGTTCGGCGACAACACGGCGACAGCCCCGTGCTCGTCCGACGTTTCCGATGCGGCGAACGTGACGTCAGGCGTCGAGATCTCGATCCCGCTGACGGTGCTGCCGGGCCCCGGGCCGTACCTCATCTGCGCGATGTACATCGGCGATGATTTCTCCGGCGTGTCGAACCAGATCTCCGGCGGGCTGCCGAACCAGGACGAGCCGCCGCTCGGGCTGGCACGCGGGCTCGACCTGAACACCTACGCCGGCAACCAGTACATCCAGGCCAAGAACGTCGCCGACTTCACCCCGGTGATGGACGGCTTCGTTGACGCCGCCGCCGGTGCGCAGGACGATGTCCAGACCACCGCCACCAGCTTCGGCGACAACGACACCGATGCCCTCGCCACAACCTCCTCAGGTTCCGAGATCGACAACATCACCGCGTCGTACGACTCAACCCAGCTCTACATCCACGTCGCGGGCAACATGGACACCGGCTTCGGCGGGCGTCTGGCGGTCTTTATCGACGACGGTGCCGGCACCGGCGAGAACCAGCTCACCGACGTGCCGAATATCAGCTTCGACCGCTTCCAGAACATGGGCGAGAGCTCCGTGGGCGCCGGCGACGGCATGATCTTCGACGCCGGGTTCGCCCCCGACCACGGGTTCTTCATCATCTCCGGCAACACGCCCGACTTCTACGTCGACTACGCGCCGATCGACGGCACCGGGCTCGGCGGCGAGTTCGCCGGGCAGGCCCTCACCGGCTCGACCCTCTTCACCAGCACCGGCACCGCCTCCGCCGGAACGCTGATGTACATCGACAACTCGAACATCGGCGGCGTGACGGCCCTGTGCCCGCCCGCCACCGGCAACTTCGACTACGCCGCCGGATCAGAGATCGACGCGGTCTACAGCTGCTACGACTCGGCCAACAACGACCTCTACATCACCATCACTGGCAACCTCGAGACCAACAACAACAAGCTCAACCTCTTCCTCGACGTCGGCGACGTCGTCCTCGTCGACGCCAACGGCAACCCCGCCGGCACCGACGCCGGGCAGAACATGCTCCGCGACGACAACCTCCCGATCGACTTCGGTGCGCTGACCCGCATGGGCGCCGGTGACGTCGGAGACCCGCCCCTCTTCACCGACGGGCTCATCTTCGACACCGGCTTCAACGCCGACTACTGGATCGACTTCAAGACCTTCGACCAGTTTCTCCCCCAGTCCTTCGCGAACTGCTCGGTCCTGCGGACCAACGGCCCCCTGCTTAACTTCAACGGTTTCCCGTTCGACTACGGCGCATACGCCGGCGGGCTCATGGGCGGCTCACCCGCCGCGACCAGCTTCGACGGCCCGACCTACCAGGCACAGACCGGCTTCGACGCCGAGCCCCTCACCGGCTACGCCCCGCGGAACGCGACCCGGAGCGACTACATCCTCATGCCCCCGGTCGCCCCGACCCCGGGGCTGATCGCCTACTCCCTCGACAACTCCAACACCGCCGGCGTCACCGACACCGACGTCGCCGACGCCGCCAACGTCACCACCGGCATCGAGCTCAAGATCAACATGGACGAACTCGGATGGGACGGCGTCAGCCCCGTCCGCCTCGCCGGCTTCCTCGGCAACGGCGACAACGGCTTCCTCTCCAACCAGGTCATCGGCGGGCTGCCCGATACGCCCCCGGCCGCCAACCTCGGCGAGCCCCGCGGGCTCGACTTCTCGCTCATCACCGGCGACCAGTTCATCACCCTTCCCATGGTCGCCTGCGGCTCCGCCTGCATCCCCGACCTCACCACCACCGGCGCCGGCATCGGCGACCCGGGCTACGGTGTGCCGGACGGGCAGGTCACCGCCGCTGACATCCAGTACTACGTCAACGCCTACGTCGCGGGCAACGCTGCCATCGCCGACCTCACCACGACCGGCGCCGGCATCGGCGACCCGGGCTACGGCGTGCCGGACGGCAACGTCACCGCCGCCGACATCCAGTACTACGTCAACCTCTACGTTATCGGCTGCCCGTAAGCCGCGACCGATCCAACCGCTGAACCTCACAGGCCCGCGCCCCGGCGCGGGCCTTTTTCGTTCACCGGTCGAACCTCGCCTCGCCCACAATCGAGAGCGACTCACCGAGATCGCCCGACCCGTCGTCGTAGCTGACCTCGATCAGCTCCGGCGATTCGATGCCCACCTCCGCCCGCAGCCCGACCTCCACCGCCCCGTCATCGGGCAGCGACGTGATCACGCCGAGCAGCACCCGCTCCGATCCAATCCCCGCCCAGAGCCGGTACACCCCCGCTCCCGGTTCGGCGATGCGCGTGAACCGTGCCACGCCGCAGTCGATCCCGTCGAACCACTCCACCTCACCGATCAGGCGCCCGTCGTCCGACGCGAACTCGCCCCGGCGCGGCGGCCCCAGCGGCTCGCCGGGCGGTTCGTCCGGCAGCGAGTGCTCGTGCCGCGCCGCCGCCAGCGCCGCCCGCACACGCCCGAGCTCGCTCGACCGCTCCGCGAACGCCGCCCCCAACTGCTCGTGCCGCTCGCGCGCCTCGTCCAACTGCCGGGTCAGCAGCGCGGCATCGGCACGCGAACGATCCAGGTCGTCACGCGTCGCGTCAAGGTCCTCGCGAGTCGCGTCAAGGTCCGCAGCAAGGGCATCGCCCCGCTCGGTCTGCTCACTCAGCCGCGCCGTCGTGTCGTCGAGCTCGACCCGTGTCGCGCCAAGCTCGCGGTCGGTCTCGACGAACCGCAACCACCCGTACCCCCCCGCGCACAGCCCCGCCAGCACGACCACGCCCAACGCGACCGCACCCGGTCCCGGCCCGAAACGGGGACCCTTCACACGCAGCGGGTCCACGAGCGCAGCCCGTTCACCGGGCGGCCCGGACTGTGCGCGCGACGTCCGTGCGGGCACGGGCGATCCCTCCCTGTGGTCCCGGCCTCAGCCCGCGGCGGCGAGGATCACGATCTCGACCCGCCGGCTCTGCTGCTTGGTCGAGCGCGGGTCGCTCGGCCCGAACGCCGCCGAGTACACGCGGTCGTTGTCCACGCCCTTGCCGACCAGGTACTGCTCGACGGTTAACGCTCGCTCGGCGCTGAGGTGCTCGTTGCTCTTCCACTTGCTCTTGCGGATCGGGTCGGTGTCGGTGTGACCCTCGATCCGGATGCGGTGCCCGCTCCACTTGCTGTTGAGCACACTGGCGATCTGGTCGAGCGACTGCTTGGCCGAGCTCTTCAGCGTCGCTTTCCCGGAGTCGAACAGCACGTCACCAGCGACCGCGACGATCAACTCGCCGCTCGCCCCGCGCTCCACGCTCACGCCGGGGATGTTGCCGAAGCCCGAGTCGAGCCCGGGCTGCGCCGGCGTGGTCTTCAGGTCCGAGACCTGCCGCGCCAGCGCCTGGTTGTCGGTCGCCAGCGCCTGGCGATCGGCGTCGCAGCGGTTGAGCTGGCTCACCAGCTCGTCGTTGCGCATCCTCAACTCTTCGTTTTCCGCCAGGGCCGCGTTGTAGTCGGTCTTCGAGATGGTCGAGCACCCGATCGAGCCGCCCGCCATCAGCGCGGCCGACGCCGCCAGCACTACACGCCTGCACATCCCGTTGCGCATCGCAGAACCTCCGTGTCTAGGGCATGTCGCCGGCGCCTCCGCCGGCCCACGGAGCATAGCAAACCGCTCAGAACCCTGCCGTCAAGGCAGATCCAGAGCCCCGTCTGTGTGGAACAGACGCCCCAGGAGCACCTCGAGCAGCGGCTTGCACAGCAGCACCAGCACCGCCGCCGCCGCCAGGTACGGGCCGAACGGCAGCGCCCTCGCCAGCTTCCCTCTCGACATCGCCCCGATCAGGCTCCACCCCACAGCGATGAACGCCGAGGCGAAGAACGTCAGCACCGGGTCGATCCAGCCCAGGCACGCCCCCACCGCCGCCAGCAGGTGCACGTCGCCCAGCCCCATCGCCTCTTTGCCGAACGCCAGCGACCCGAAGATCCGCACCCCCCACACCACGCCCCCGCCGACCAGGTACCCCATCAGCACCCCGCCGAGCACATTGAGCCACAGCGGAACCTCCGCCCCCGGCGCCACCCGCCGTGCCACCGCCGCCCCGAACACCCCCAGCGCCAGGCACGGGGCGAGGAAGACCAGTTCCTTGAACATCTCACGCCGCGCGTGCGGGTACTGAATCCACAGGTGCGGGTCATTGTCCCCGGGGTCGTCCGCGTCCGGAGCCTCCGGGTCGATACCCCGTTCGGACAGCACCTTCTTCTCCCACTCTTCGTAGTCGGCGAAGCTCTGGCGGATCAGCCCCGCCCGCAGCAACGCGACCCCCACCCCGAGCCCGACGACGCCCCCGATCGACGCCCCGAGCCACGCCCGTCCCGGCGTCGGGATCGTCCAGACCGCGTCCTCGGCGACGCGACGCAGCGGACCCGACCACGCCGCGTGCGCCGGCAGCACCACCGCCGCCAGAACGGCCGGGATCCACGCCAGCTCCAGCGGGATCGTGTACGTCTTCGCGTCCACCAGCGTCATCGCGATCAGGCACCCGACCAGCGTCAGCAGCACCACGAACTCCGGCCACGTGCGCGCAAACCCGTTCAACGCCCACTCCGGCTTGACATGTCCCCACGCGACGCCGAGCCACACCGCGTTGTCCGGCACCAGGTACCACACCGCGTAAAGCCCCGCGAACAGCAGCGCGACGAACGTCTCGACGATCGGGTACTCGGGGCTGATCCTCGCCCCGCAGTACCGGCAGCGCCCGCGCAGCAGCAACCAACCGAACACCGGGATGTTGTCGCGCCACGCCAGCCGTGTCGAGCATGCAGGGCAACGCGACGGCGGCGTCACCACGCTCAGCCCCCGCGGCAGCCGGTACACCAGCACGTTGATCAGCGAGCCCGCGCACGCCCCGTACGCACCGACGAACAGCAACGTCACCACGTTGCCCATGAGCATCAGCAGCTCGCCTTTGTTCACCCGGCTCAGGCCTCCCCGGCCCCTTCATCGTCCGCCGCACCACCGGCGCTCGATGAATCACCGAGGGACTCGGCCGTCAGCTCCTCGATCCGCTGCTCGGCCCGTTCGAGGATCTCGCGGCAGCGCCTGATCAGCCCCGCCCCGCGCTCGTACTCCCCGATCGACTCCTCCAGCCCCACCTCGCCCGACTCGATCCGTTCGATGATCGCCTCGATCTCGCCGAGCGCCTCCTCGAACTTCGGCTGCTTGGACTTGCCCATCGCCCGACCTTACCCGCCCGCCCCGAACAGGTCCATCTGGTCGCGATCCGCCCCCCGCTTCCGACGCCGGATCGGGGGCGCCCCGCCCGGTCCTTCCACGCGAGACGCCACCGATCCCTCACCCAGCCGCGTCACCAGCCGCTGACCGGGCGAGACCGCCGCCGCGTCGCGGAGCACCGTTCCGTCCGGCCCGAGCGTCCACGAGTACCCGCGGTCGAGGACCGACTCGGGACCGACCGCCCGCAGCGTGCGCGCCGCCGAGCCCAGCCGTTTCGACGCGTTCGCCCCCACGCGCCCCAGCGTGCGCCCGAGGCGCGCCTCCAGCCCGTCGAGGCGTTCGGGCGCAAGCCGCGCCGCGACCGCGGCGTGCAGACGCAGCACCGCCGAGTCGAGCCGCGCCGACCGACGCGCGTGCACCTTCAGCGGGCGGTGCCGCTCGAGCCGGTCGTTGCTCGAGGTCAGGCGTGCGCGAGCCACGCGCGCACGCGCATGGGCAACGCGCTCCAGCGTCAGCACCGCACGACGCAGTTCGTCCGACCGCGCGCGCACGAGCGAGCGCGGGTCGCCAAACACCGGCACCCGCGCCGCCGAGCGCAGGCGCTCCGCCTCGTGACGCAGGCGTCGCTCCAGCTCGCGCGCCATCCGGCGCACCGTCGTCCCCAGCTCGTCGAGCAGCGCCGCGCCGTCGGGCACGAGCATCATCGCGGCCTGCGTCGGCGTCGCCGCACGTCGGTCCGCCACCAATTCCGCGACCGTCGTGTCGGTCTCGTGCCCGATCGCCGCGACCACCGGCAGCGGGCTTTCGAAGATCGCATCTGCGACTTCCCGCTCGTTGAACGCCCACAGGTCCTCAGCCGAGCCCCCGCCGCGCGTCACCAGGATGGCGTCGATACCGAGTTGTGCGCGCGCCGTGCCGAGATGCCGGATTGCGCGCGCCACCTCCCCCGCCGCACTTTCACCCTGCACGCGGGCGTCAACCACGAGCCACCCGACCGCCGGGCACCGCCGCTTCGCCGTGTCGAGCACGTCCTGCAACGCCGCCCCGGTCCGGCTGGTCACCACCGCGACCCGGCGCGGCAGCAGCGGCAGCGGGCGCTTCCGCTCCTCGTCGAAGTACCCGAGCCCGCGCAGCTCCTCGCACAGCCTGCGGAACGCCAGTTCGAGCGCCCCCGCCCCCACCGGCTCGACCTTCTCGACCACCAGCGACGTCCGCCCGCCCTTGCCCCAGAAGTCCACCCGCCCGGTCGCGACGACCTCGCGACCCGACTCGGGCAGATAGCTCGCCCGCTTGGTCGAGGTGGCGAACATGACGCACCCGATCACGGCCTCGGCGTCCTTGAGGTCGAAGTACAGGTGCGTGCGCTCACGCAGACCGCTGACCTCGCCGACCACGCGGACCCGCCCCGGGATCCCCGCCGCCAACGCGTCGCCGATCCGGCGCGCGAGCTGCGAAACGGTGAGGGGCCGGTCGCCCTCCGAACGACCGGCCCCCTTCATCTTCCCGGGCTCGAATGGCAGCCTGCCCATGCGGGCAGATTACTCGGCGGACGCGAGCTCCGTCGTCTCCAGCGCCACGGCCTGCTCGACCACCGCGACCGACGTGCTGTCGGGCAACACGAACCGCACCGGCTCACCCCGCACCTCCAGCCGCGGACGCCGACGCGGGATATCTTCGCGCAGCTTGAGGATCGCCCGCGGCTTGATCTCGCGCGGGTTCGGCGCCGCCGCGTCCTCCTCACCGTCCGCCGGAGCGGGCGCTCCGCAGGTATCACCGCACGCGCTGTAGACGGGGTTGCGGAACGTGCGCACGGACCCGGTGTACCCGTTGTCGCGCAGCCAGTTCCGGCGCGCCCTCTCCATGACCATCAGGTTGCCGGTCCCCTCGACCCGCTCCCACGGGCTGATCATCGTCACGGTGTTACCGATGCGCACCCAGATCAGCGTGCTGTCGCACGGGTTGGCGCCGTAGTAGGCCGGGCCGGGCTGGCGGTCGTCGCGGCAGACACGGGCGTCGGGCCCGACGATCGCGCGGCTGACCCATGGGCGTGCCCCACCGCAGCACGCCGCCGGGCCGCACACCGACCCGCACTCGGGCCCCGCGGCGATCATCAAACTGGTCGAGGCCAACGCGGCACACAGAAGGCTCATGGTTTGTTCTCCCCGCGTCCGCGGGCGCGAGACGATCGCGGCGCACGAACGGCAACCCCATGATCCACAAATACTTACGGGTTTCAAGCAGATAATCTCGACGCGGACGCGGCAACCCGCACAACCGGGCCGAGCGACTGGTTATCGGTCTTCCCGGAACGGGATCGCTTCGGGGTTGGCCACCGCGTCGTACGCGTCGAGGATCCGCGCGATCTGGGCGCTGGCCCGGTGGTTGGCCGCCACGTGCTCCCGCGCGGTCGCTCCGAGCGTGCGTGCCCGGGCCCGGTCGGTGAGCAGCGCGCCGACCGCCTCGCGCCACGCCGACGCGCGGGCTTCGCCCACCAACACCGCCGTCGTCCCGTCGATGAGCCACGAAACGAGCGGGTCGTCGGCGGCGAGCACCGCCATCCCAGCGCCCATCGCGTCGAGCAGCAGGGAACGCTGCTCGCCGAGAGGCTCGGGCTGGATGAGCAGGTCGCCCTCCAGCACCAGGTCCCGACGCGCCTCCATCCCGTCGATGAACGAGACACGGTCGAGGACGTCGAGGCGGTCGGCCTCACGCCAGATCCCCGCGCGGGCGCCGGCCTCGGCGTCTACGAAGATCACCGCGTCGTTCCCCCGCACCGCCTCGACCACGCCGCAGAACGCCGCCGCGTACGCGCGCGGGTCACGCCCCGGGCCTGTCATCATGATCGAGACCGCCCTGTCCTGCGGGAGCAGGGTCCGCGGGACCGCTTTCACATGCACCCCCCACGGCGCCAGGCGCACCCGCGCGTCGGGCACCTGCTCGAGCATGAGCCGCTCGATCGAGGGGTCCGGCGCAATGAAGAGCACCGGCGGGGGGTTCGGGCCGGTGTGCAGGTGACGCGCGCGTTCGGTCAGACCCGGGCGCCAGAGCTCCAGCGCGACCGGCACGCCGGCGGCCCGTGCCAGCTCCAGCCCCAGCTCCCACGCCGACCCCCCGAACACGTGCACCATCCCCACCGGTGTCCCCCCGGGGGCGTCGGCGATTCTCCCGAGCAGCCGCGACGCACGGGTGCCTCGGCTGACCAGCGGGCTCGCGGGCGGCCACACCACCGTCCGGCTGAACGCGTCGGACTCGTCGCCCGACGACGCCTCTTCGGGCACCGTGTGGGTCACGCGTACCCCCTCGTCGGCGAACCCCACCTCGATGCGGCGCAGCAGCGTCCGCTCGCGGATTGCGAACAGCTCGTCGGCGAGGACCACCACGTGCATGTGCCCAGCCTACACGCGTGGCGGCAGCACGGGGAAGCGGTCCGGCTCGTCACTGTCGCGCCACACCCCCACCCAGTGCTCCGGACGCAGCTCGACCAGAGCGCACCCGCCGCCCGCGCGGCGCGGGGTCACTCCCGCCGGCGGGTCGTGCCACGCCCACCACGGGCGCAGGTCGCGGCCGAGCCGATCGAACTGCCCCGGGTCGGAGACCACCTCGTGGACGGTGGTGAGCCTGTCGCGCCGCTCGCGCAGTCGCGGCACGCACGCCAGCAGCCCCCGCGTGTACGGGTGCATCGGGTCGGCGAACAGCGCCTCCGTGCGCGCGTACTCGACCACGCGCCCCGCGTACATCACGCAGACGGCGTCGGCGTGCCCGCTCACCACGCCGAGGTCGTGCGTGATCAGCATGACCGACAGACCACGCTCGCGTTTCAGGACGTCCAGCAGCTCGAGGATCTGGAGCTGGATCGTCACGTCGAGCGCGGTCGTCGGCTCATCGGCCAGCAGCACCCGCGGCTCGCACGCCAGCGCCATCGCGATCATCGCACGCTGGCGCATCCCGCCCGAGAACTGGTGCGGGTAGGCGCGCAGGCGTCTGGCCGGCTGCGGGATTCCGACGTCGTTCATCGCGCGCACGGCGATCTCGCGCGCCTCACGCTTGCCGACCTCCTGGTGCAGGCGGATCGCCTCGGTGAGCTGATCGCCGATGGTGTAGACCGGGTTGAGGCTGGTCATCGGCTCCTGGAAGATCATGGCGATCTCGGAGCCGCGGATCTGGCGGAGCGTGGGCTCGTCGAGGTGGGCGAGGTCGATGATGCCGAAGCCGAGGCGGTCGCTGGTGCGGTACTGCACCTCGCCGCGGTCGATCCGCCCGGGCGGGTCGGGGATCAGCCCGAGGACGCTCAGGGCGGTGACCGACTTGCCGCACCCCGACTCGCCGACGACGGCCAGCGTCTGTCGCCCGAAGAGGCTGAGGCGTACCCCGTCCACCGCCTGCGCGCGCGCGCGGCGCCCCTGCGCGAAGCTGACGGCGAGGTCGTCGATGCACAGCAGCGGCAGCGCAGCCTCTTCACGCTCGGAGATCGCCTCGTTCGCGGGGGTCCCCAGCGCGGTCATCGGCGGGCTCGCTTGGGGTCGAACGCCTCGCGGAGCCCCTCGCCGACGAAGTTGAGAGCAAGCAGCGTCACGCCGAGCAGAAGGCAGGGGAAGAGCAGCAGCCACCAG
>Ga0210086_1001459_pt1 | contig 12093 bp, 10 predicted proteins | sample China_Galinas_PW_3_FD_184867 | JGI IMG/M metagenome (GOLD analysis project Ga0210086, IMG submission 184867) | Wetland microbial communities from San Francisco Bay, California, USA, that impact long-term carbon sequestration - China_Galinas_PWB_D2... | ecosystem: Environmental > Aquatic > Marine... | reverse complement strand
CGCGATGGTCGACAGCCGGTGGGCGATGGCGATCACCGTCTTGCCCTGCATCAGCCGGTAGAGCGATTCCTGGATCGCCGCCTCGACCTCCGAATCGAGCGCACTGGTCGCCTCGTCGAGGATGAGAATCGGCGCGTCCTTCAACAGCACCCGGGCGATGGCGATCCGCTGGCGCTGGCCGCCGGAGAGCTTGACGCCGCGCTCGCCGACATGGGCGTCGAGACCGGTGCGCCCCTTGACGTCGGCGAGATCGAAGACGAAGCCGTCGGCCTCGGCCTGGCGGACGGCCGCGACGATCTCCGCCTCGCTCGCTGTCGGCCGGCCATAGGCGATGTTGTCGCGGACGGAGCGGTGCAGAAGCGAGGTGTCCTGCGTCACCATGCCGATCTTGCTGCGGAGCGACTCCTGGGTGACCTCTGCAATATTCTGTCCGTCGATCAGGATGCGGCCGCCCTCGAGGTCGTAGAAGCGTAAAAGCAGATTGACCAGCGTCGACTTGCCGGCGCCGGAGCGGCCGACCAGGCCGACCTTTTCGCCCGGCCGGATGGTCAGCGAGAAGTCCTCGATGACCTTGGTCTGTCGCCCGTAGTGGAAGCGGGCCTGATCGAAGACGATCTCGCCACGGTTGACGACAAGCCCCTTCGCCTGCGGACGGTCTGTGATCGCCACCGGTTGGGCGATGGTGGTGATGCCGTCTTCCACCGTGCCGATGTTCTCGAACAGGTTGGCGATTTCCCACAGGATCCACTGGGACATGGCGCGGATGCGCATGACCAGGGCAATGGCGACGGCGATGGCGCCGAGGCTGACGACGTCCTGCTGCCAGCCATAGATGGCCACGCCCGCCACCGAGGCGAGAAGCAAAGAGTTGGCGGTATGGAGAGCAACCGTCAGCTTGGTGACCAGCCGCATCTGCCGGTGCACCGTGACCATGAACTCGTCCATGGCGTCGCGCGCGTAGTCCTGTTCGCGGAGCGTATGGGCGAACAGCTTGATCGTCTGGATGTTGGTGTAGCTGTCGACGATCCGCCCCGTCATCTGGGCGCGCGCGTCCGCCTGCAGGCTGGAGATCGCCTGCAGCTTCGGCACGAAATAGAAGAGGATGCCGAAATAGACGGCGAGCCAGCCGAGCAGCGGCACCACCAGCCACAGGTCGGCCTGGCCGACCAGCACCAGCGTGCCGATGAAATAGACGGCGACGTAGACGAACACGTCGAGGATCTTGGTGACCGTCTCGCGGACGGCAAGCGCGGTCTGCATCACCTTCTGCGAGACGCGGCCGGCGAACTCGTTATGGAAGAATTCGAGGCTCTGGCCGAGGATGTAGCGGTGCGCCCTCCACCGCACCAGCATTGGGAAGTTGCCGTAGATCGTCTGGAACATGAAGAGCGACTGAAGCAGCGTCGCCACCGGGAAGCCGATCACGATCACCGCCGCCATGCCGGCAAGCTCCCGGCCGTGCACGTCGAAGAAGGTGGCGCGGTCGGCGCTCGACAGCCAGTCGACCAGATTGCCGATGAACGCAAAGAAGACGATCTCGATGATCGAGATGATCGCCGTCAGCACCGACATGGCAAGCAGCGCCGGCAGGAACGGCTTCGCGTAGTGCAGGCAGAAGGCGAACAGGCCCTTCGGCGGCGTCGCCGGCTCGCCCGCCGGATACGGCTCAACCAGTTTTTCGAAGGTGGCGAACATCAGTCCGACTCCGTTGGCCCCGTCCGGGGGCTGACTGCCGAACGGGTTAAAGCACATATTCCGGGTTTTCGCGGGCCGGACGCGGGGTTTAGCCGTCCGCGCCCGGCTTCGCTGTGACGTGGTTCACAGGCGGACATATCGCTATTCCGTCGCGGCGCAGCATCGAGGCCGAGAAAGCCGCCCGACTGGTGCTTCCAAAGCGCCGCGTAGATGCCGTCGTGGCGCAGCAGCTCACCGTGCGATCCCGTCTCCACCACCCGCCCGGCCGCGCCAGCACGATGACGAACGCCATCCACAGGAACGTCCCGCCATGATCGCTCAGGAGATCGGCTGGGCTGGTGGTCTGGAGGAGATCGACGATCGAGCCGAGATAGTTGTACATGGCGACCTCGATCAGCGCGACGATCAGGCCGGCCACGAGCAGGGCGGCCAGCCCCGGCCAGACCTGCCGCGTGTAGCGCCAGTAGAAGGCGAGCAGCGTCGGCGGCGGCATCGACTCGTCGTGGCGTCGGAACGGATCGGTCCAGTTTTCAAAGAATCGGAACATCGTAAGTCACCGGGAGCAGCGTCAGCACCGGCTGCGGACGGCACGCGCCGTCGCGCTGGGAACGCTCTTTGGGGAAGCAGGACGAAAGGCGAGTCGGACCGGCCGAAGCCGCTCGCTCGCCTGGATCTATCGCTGGGAAGTCAGGTCGCCGGAGTTAATTGTCTTCCGGCCGGGGGCGATAGAGCACCACCGCGGAGCGGACGATCGACACACTGCGCTGCATCCATCCCTCCTGAAATCGCTGCGGAAGTGATTTCGCCAAATGCTGGCCAGTCTCTACACCCGGATTCCGGGCGATTCAACCGCGAGTCACACCATTTCCGGCTGACGGCGACGGCTGTTGCAGCCTTGCCACGGCCGGCAGGAATGGGCGCTACTCGGCGGCCTGATCCACGGTCTCGTCGAGGCCGAGGAAGCCGCCCGACTGGCGGCGCCACAGGCCGGCATAGATGCCGTTCTTGCGCAAGAGCTCCTGATGCGTGCCGGTCTCGACGATCTCTCCCGCGTCCATCACCACCAGCCGGTCAAGGATGGCGATGGTGGAGAGCCGGTGCGCGATGGCGATCACCGTCCGGCCTTCCATCAGGCTGTAGAGCTGGTCCTGGATCGCCGCCTCGACCTCGGAATCGAGCGCGCTGGTCGCCTCGTCGAGGACGAGGATCGGAGCGTCCTTGAGAAGCAGGCGGGCGATGGCGACCCGCTGCCGCTGGCCGCCGGAAAGCTTGACGCCGCGCTCCCCGACATGGGCGTCGTAGCCGGTGCGGCCGTGGTGGTCGACGAGCTTGAGAATGAAGTCGTGGGCCTCCGCCCGCTTCGCCGCGGCGACGATCTCCTCCTCGGTGGCGTTCGGCCGCCCGTAGCGGATGTTGTCGCGCACCGAACGGTGGAGCAGCGCGGTGTCCTGGGTGACCATGCCGATGGCGGCGCGCAGGCTCTCCTGCGTGACCTCGGCGATATCCTGTCCGTCGATCAGGATGCGGCCGCCCTCGAGGTCGTAGAGCCGCAGAAGCAGATTGACCAGCGTCGACTTGCCGGCGCCCGAGTGGCCGACCAGCCCGACCCGCTCGCCGGGGGCGACGTCGAGGGACAGGTTCTCGATTATCCCACCGTCCTTGCGCCCGTAGTGGAACCGGATGGTCTCGAAGCGGATTTCGCCGCGCGTCACCTGCAGCGGCCGCGCCTCCTCCCGGTCGACGATCAGATTGGGCCGACTGATGGTCTGCATGCCGTTCTGCACCAGGCCGATGTCCTCGAACAGGCCGGTGACGTTCCTCAGGATGAAGTTGGACATCTGGTTGAGGCGAATGACCAGCGACGTGGCCATGGCAATGCCGCCGACCGAGACGATCCCCGCCGACCACAGCCAGACCGACAGGCCGGCGACCGAGACGATCAGCATGCCGTTGATGGTCATTAAAGTGACCATCATCGAGGCAGTCCAGCTGGCGAAGTCGCGGTAGGCCTTGAGCTGCCCGCGGAAGCCTTCCAGCGCGAACTTGTCCTCGCGATCGGCGTGGGCGAAGAGCTTCACCGACTGGATGTTGGTGTAGCTGTCGACGATGCGGCCCGACAGCACCGAGTTGGCCTCGGCCTGCGCCGCCGAGCGCGTCTTCACCTGCGGCACGAACCGGTAGGCGGTGATCGCATAGGCAACCGCCCAAACGCCGACCGGCGCGATGAGGATCAGATCCATGCGCCCGAACAGGTAGACCATGCCGCCGACGAAGACGACGAAGGTCCACAGGCTGTCGATCGAGCTCACCACCGTGTCGCGCACGGCAGGCCCGGTCTGCAGCACCTTCTGGGCGATGCGCCCGGCAAAGTCGTTCTGGAAGAAGGTGAGACTCTGGCGGAGCACGTAGCGATAGTTCGCCCAGCGTATGCGGGTCTGCAGCCCCGGCACCAGCGCCAGGTTGTTGAAGGTGCGGGACAAGAGAGCGACGGTCGGCCTGAGGACCAGAACGACCACCGCCATGGCCGCGAGCTGCCAGCCGTGCACAGCGAAGAACTCGCTGGCCGGGGTCTGCGTCACCCAGTCGACCAGCCAGCCGAGGAAGACGTACATGCCCATCTCGATCAGCGAGCCGCAGAGCGAGAGCACCAGCACCGCCAGCACCAGCCACTTCACCGGCTTCACGAAATGAAGGTAGAACCTCCACATCGTATCGGGCGGGCGAACGACCGGAGCATCCGGCAGGGGTTCGATCAATCTTTCGTACCAGGCCATCCTGTTCTTTCGTTTCGCCCGGAGCCGCCGGATTCCGTGTGCCCAACGTGCACATGTTGCCGGCCGCCGCTGTCCGCAAGGGACGGGCGCGGAGGAGTTGAGCCGCAGACATGGCCGCGATCGCCCTCTACCAGCCCGATATACCGCAAAACGCGGGAAACATCCTGCGGCTTGCCGCCTGTCTCGGCGTCAGCGTGCATGTCATCGGACCGACCGGGTTCGACCTCAGCGACCGGGCGCTCCGCCGCGCCGGCATGGATTATCTGGCGGCCGCAGACATGACCCGTCACCTCGACTGGCCCGGATTCCTGGCCTGGATGGGCGGACAAGCGGGGCGGCTCGTTCTCGCCACGACGCAGGCGGCGACTGTTTACACGGATTTTGCGTTTTGCGCGGACGACGTGATCCTGTTCGGCCGCGAGAGCGCCGGCGTGCCGGAAGCCGTGCATCGGGCGGCCGACGCCCGCCTCCTGATCCCGATGCGGGCCGGCATGCGCTCGCTCAATGTGGCAAGCGCCGCGGCCATGATATTGGGCGAGGCGCTGAGGCAGACGGACGGGTTTGCGCGCACTGAGGGAACTTGAGGCCATGGCCAGGAACGGAGAAACAACCGCGCTCCCCGACGACATCGAGGAGAAGAAGGCGCGGGCGAGCGCCTGGTTCGCGGACCTCCGCGACCGGATCGCCGCCGCCTTCGAGACGATCGAGGACGAACTTCCGGCTGGGATGCTCTTCGCCGACCGGCCGCCGGGACGCTTCATGCGGACGCCGTGGCAACGCAAGGATCACACCGGCGCCGACGGCGGCGGCGGCGTGATGGCGATGATGCACGGCCGGGTGTTCGAGAAGGTCGGCGTCCATGTTTCCACCGTCTACGGCGAGTTCTCGCCCGAGTTCCGCAGGGAGATCCCCGGCGCCGAGGAGAGCCCCGGCTTCTGGGCGGCCGGCATCTCGCTGATCGCCCATATGCAGAACCCTAACGTGCCCGCCGTCCATATGAACACCCGCATGGTGGTGACCAGCCGCCAGTGGTTCGGCGGCGGCGCCGACCTGACGCCGGTGCTCGACCGGCGGCGGACGCAGGAAGACCCGGATACACGTGAGTTCCACGCGGCGATGAGGGTCGCCTGCGAAGGGCATCCCGGCGCCGACTACCAACGGTTCAAGACATGGTGCGACGAGTACTTCTTCCTCAAGCACCGCAACGAATCGCGCGGCATCGGCGGCATTTTCTACGACTGGCTGAACAGCGGCGACTGGGAAGCCGACTTCGCCTTCACCCAAAGTGTCGGCCGCGCCTTCCTCGACGTCTACCCGAAGCTGGTGCGCCGTAATCTCGCGACGCCGTGGACCGAGGTGGACCGCGAGGAGCAGCTCGTCCGCCGCGGCCGCTATGTCGAGTTCAACCTGATCTACGACCGCGGCACGATCTTCGGCCTGAAGACCGGCGGCAACGTCGATTCGATCCTGTCGTCGATGCCGCCGGTGGCGAAATGGCCGTAGGCCCGGCCGGCCGCATCGCTAACGCGCTCCGAACCGGTAGTGGACAATCAGACCGGCGTTCCAGTCGGCATAGGAATTCCGGGCGATGTGGGTGCTCTTTTCGTTGGGCGATCGACGGACGTCGTAGACATCCCGCCCGCCGAGCTCGACGCCCCCGCCGATCTTGACCGCCAGGTTTTCGTTGATCTGCCTACCGATTGCGGCCTGGAACGTCAGCCGGCCGTCCACCGTGTTCTTGGTATCGTCGATCTTCGACCAGATCGCGTTGTTGCCCATGCCGCACGGGAAGCAGATCTTCTCGTCGGACGTCAGCTTGGAGTGCCGGAGGATGAGCAGGGCGTTTGCGCCGCCCCACAGGTAGAAGCCCGACCCCAACTCCAACTTACCGCTCACGGTGGGTCCTACGCCGAACTCCACGCTGCTCAGCTGCTGGTTCACGTCGACGTAGTAGTCCTGGCTGAGGTCGGTCTTCAGGTGGCCGTCATGGTCGAGGCTCGAAAAGCGCAGAGAGGTCGCGAGCCCAGCGCGGCGCTGTGCGGAATCGTTGCCATCACCGGGCCCCCACGCCGGACCCGTGTTGAAGTGAAAGTCGCGGGTGGCGGTGTAGCTCAGGTCGAAGCGGCGATAGTTGAGCTTGCTGTTCGCCGTGGCCCCATAGTTCCCGAAATTCCAGCCGTTGCCGAGTTGCTCCTCGCCCGGCACATAGCCGATGTCATTCCCCCGGCGGGCTCGTCGGCTTTGGTGTTCTCGTTCGCCCACGTAAAGCTCGCCCCCAGACCGTGAGTCCAGTCACCCCGGGTGAAGCTGAAGGTCTTGCCGAGCTGGCCGCCGTTGAGAATGCTCGGCGAAGAGGCGAAGAACGGATCGCCCTTCTTGATGACGGTGGCGGTTCCGACGCCATTGCCGATGTCGATCGTCTGCCAGCGGGCATAACCGTGTGCGGTGAGGCAACCGCCGGACCCCGGCGCCGGGATCGTGCAGGCGGTTTGCCGCGGCGAAGTCGGTATTCTCCTCCCGGCATCGACGCGTCGTCGCCCGTCCTGCGCCCTTGCCGACTGCCGGATCAGGCTCGCGGGCACCGACACGTGCCGACAGCTTCTGAGGCTGCGGCTGGCCAGACGAGGCTACTCGATCATCGGACCGGCAACAAGCCGGAGGCGCGCGTCCTATACAAAGACCGAGGCCGTCAGGCAGTGCAGCGATCCACCAAGGTCGAGTGTCGGCGACGCCACCGTGTGAACCTGGAAGCCTTCCTCGGCGAGCAGGCGCCTTGCCTCGGCAAGGTGGTCTGCTGCGGTCATATCGTAGGTCGGCAGCAGAAGGTTTCGGCCGATCTGGATCCAGTTCACCAGGCTGGCATACCGCTTTCCCTCCCGCGTAAGAGGGACGCGCAGGCTCCGCATTCCGGGCCTGACCGCTCGGACGCTGTCCTCGATCGCTATGGCCCGCTGCTGCAAGGTGGGATCGTCGCGATGCCAGGCCACCGCCATCAGGTGCGCATTGAGGAAGCGGACATGCACGTCAGCATGCCCCGTCGGCTCGTCCGGAAACGGCTCGAAAACGATCCAGTGGCGAACACCAAGGTCCGGCGCCAAGGCTTCGAGAGCACCTTCGCCGATGCGGTTCTCCCTGAGCACGCGGGTGGTCGACACGGCGATCCCCGCCGGGCCGGCCACCAGGTTGCCTTGGGCGATCGCCAGCGGCGCCGGCCGGAGCGTCTTGGCGCTGATCGTCTCGAAGAGCCGATCGTCGAGCGGCCGGTCGGCTTCGATCATGCGCGGCAGGATCCAGCCGACGCCGCCTGCCTCGCGAACCGCGATGGGAGCCCGATCGCGTATCCACGGCGTATCGTAGGGCGCGGCAACGATGGAGAAGCGTTGCGGGCGGTTCTGACGCGCCACGAACGCCTGAGACAGCGCGGGATCGCCGCTCAGCAGGATGACGCCGATCCAACGCGAGGCGGCAACCGCCAGCTCCTCGAGCAGCCCGATGAGGGTGGCGTCGTAATGCGGCACCATCAGCGCGCTCGGCCGGGCGTAGTCCGGGACAATGACCGTGGCGGACATCACGCCACCGGACAGGAAGTCTCGACTGCTGCTCCTGGCGTCGCGTTCCGCCTCCCTGCAGGCAGGCCGGTAGTCAGGCAGGGAACGGTAACCGCGTAAGAAGGAATCGGAGGTTCCGTTAACTGCCCTGCCACGGGACTAGCTCGGAAGCAGTATTGGGATCAAAGCGTTGCGGAGGGAAGCGGAATCAACAGGCGAGCCGCCTGAATCGAAGTGTGAAGTCGCCTTGGCCGGCTCGAGGTCAGCCGGGGAGATCAGTACCGAGAAGGTCTCGCACCAGATCACCACGCTCGGGAAGTCGGCGAGATCGACACCGTCCGGGATGGGGTAGCGCTGGCTGCCCTCGAAGGCGCGGAGCTGGCCGAGGTCGACATACATGGTGTCGCGGACGTCGCCCGACGCGCGGATCATCGGCCGCGGCACCAGATAGACATGGTAGTCGGGCCCCGGCCCGACCTTGAAGTCCGCCTCGAGGAACACCGCCTTCTCGTAGACGCTGACCTTGCCGGCGCCGTAGTGGACCGGATCGGACGGGTCGGCGTGAATAAACTGGCCGGTGGCGACGAGGGCGGCCCGCTCCTCCTCGCCGATGGTCTCGGCTGCCGGCGGCGGCGGAAACACATAAGGGAAGATGAACAGACCGACGGCCACGCCGAACGCCGTGCCGAGAACGCCGCCAAACAGGAATATGGCGATCGCCCGCCATATCCGAGTCCCCGTCCGTGTTCCGCTCGCCACCATGCGGGGAGATTAGCGGAAACCGGAGTCCTTCGGAACAGGCTATTGGGCCGCTGCCACCATCTGTTGGAGGCGGGTGCGAAGAGCCTCTTCGTCGGGGGCGAAGTCCCGATCGATCCACCAGGCCTCCACCGCTTTCAGCAGAGCGCCCACCGCCGGCCCCCGCATCGCGCCGGCCCCCAGCGCATCGGCCCCGCTCAGGGGGAAGCGTGGCGGCTGCCAGCGGTCGGGCAGTTCAACGAGCTCACGCCAGGCCGCCTGCGTAGAATCGTCTCCATTCCACGCAAAAGCGAGGGTGACGGCATCGCGCCACGTTCCCATGCCGAGGTGATAGAGGCAGCGCCGCGCCTCCGGCATCGCGAGCGACGAAGGAAGCTTCCGCGCCGCCACGACCGCCGCCAGCATGGCGTCTCGCTCGACATTGGCGAGGCGGAGCAACCTCGCAAGCCGCTCGACGTCTTCCTCGATGCGGCAGCCGAGCCCGGCGAGGCGGAGCGCTACGCCGGCCTCCGGCGAGAACGCAATCAGCCGCGCGAAGGGACCGAGATAGGCGACCCCGCCGAGGACGATACCCAGAATGCCGCAGTCCTGCATGATGCCCGCCGTCTCGGCCGCGCGCGGTGCTACGACCAGCCGGCGCATCTCCTGTCCGACCCGCTCCGCCGACAGCTGTCTCAGCCCGTCGCGGGCGCGGATCGACGCCGACAGACCCTCGGGATCGAAGGCGCCGGCGCCGAACTCGGCATTGAATCGGAAGAAGCGGAGGATGCGCAGCCGGTCCTCGGCGATGCGCTGCCCCGCGTCGCCGATGAAGCGGATGCGCCGCGACACAATGTCCGGATAGCCGCCAAGAGGATCGTGCACCGTCCCCGCCGCATCGATCGACAACGCGTTGACGGTGAAGTCGCGACGACGCGCGTCGGCCTCCCAGTCCCGCCCGAAGCGGACCACCGCATGCCGGCCGTCGGTTTCGACGTCCTCGCGGAGTGTCGTCACCTGAAAACCGGTTCCATGGACGACAAGCGTGAGGGTGCCGTGCTCAACGCCGGTCGGAACGGCCTTGACGCCGGCCGCCTCGGCACGGCGGGAGACCTCCTCCGGCAACAGCGGCGTCGCGAAATCGATGTCACTGACCGGCACACCGGCCAGCGCGTTGCGGACGGCCCCGCCGACGATCCTCGCCGCCTCGCCCCCCTCGTCGAGGATCGCAAAAACTGTCTTCACGGCAGGCGCAGAGACCCAGTCGGCGCCGGCGAGATCCGGTAGCCCGTCGTTCATCTCTGCGCTGGTTCGCTCATTCGAAATGCCCGGGAATCAGCTTGCCGTTGACATACTGCGCCGGAACATAGGTGCTGCCGGGAGGAGCCCCGGTGAACTGGACGAAGATCAAAAGCGCGGCAACCATCAGCACGGCACCGCCGGTGGCCAGCCAGGCGATCGTCTTCACCGGCCAGTCGCTGGCATTGCTCACCTGTCCCCGCGTGGCCGCCAGCCAGCCCACATAGACCGCGAACGGCAGCAGGAAAAACACCACATTGAACGCAATCAGCCTGCCCATTCGTCAAAGATCCGCTCGTACAGCCCTCGAATGATTCCAGCGGTAACGCCCCAAATATAGTGCCCCTCGAACGGCATCTCATAAAACTGGCGCGGCTTTCCCCTAAAGACGCGGCTTCCCCGGCGATGATTCTCCGGACTCATCAGAAATGCGAGCGGCACCTCGAAGGTTTCCTCGACTTCCTGCCGATTGAGGGTCGGCCGGAAGCCCGGCTCGACCCGGCCGAGAACGGGATAGATACGGTATCCGGTGCGGCTGAGATAAGGCTTGAGGTAGCCGATCGGTTCGACGGCCGCCCGGTCGAGGCCAATCTCTTCCTCCGCCTCGCGAAGCGCCGCAGCAGCCGGATCCGGGTCGGTAGCATCGATCTTGCCGCCGGGAAAGGCGATCTGGCCGGCATGGGCGCTGAGCGTGGCCGTCCGGACCGTCAGCAGAACCGTGACCGCCGGCTCGCGGGCAACCACGGGGATGAGCACGGCAGCGTCACGATATTCGAGGTCGACCGGCATCAGATCAGGATTGAGCCGGTGGTCGCCGAGGATATCGGCATCGGCCGCCGCCGGCAGCGCATGGTCCAGCCGCTCCGCCGCCAGCGCAAAGAACCGGGTCGGCGAGAAGGGCGAGCCGCTTTGCAGGTCGAGTTTCATCGTCGAACCAACATAGCGGCTGCGGGCGCCATCACAATCGGGTGCCTCCGGCTGGCCACACGCCATCGGCGTCGGCGCCTGTGGCGATCCGATCAAAACCCGGCCATTGTTTTGCCGCGCTTTGCCCTATCTGATTGACGCCGGCGCAAGATCTCATTCGGTGCGCAGAGTGGGCGAATATCCACTATTGCGGCGGCGCCGCTCATGCAACACTGGCGGACAACCGTATCGGAACGCCACTTTCTCGAGGCAGACAAGAGGCCAATGAGCGCACTCAATCAACCGCAGACGGCAGCCGCCGATCCCGAAAAGGTCCTCGCCGAGACCGAGGCCGCATTCGCCAAGATCAAGGCGGCGCGCCAGTCCATCGGGAAGGTCATCTATGGCCAGGAAACGGTCGTCGATCGCACCCTCGTGACGCTGCTTGCCGGCGGGCACGGGCTCCTGATCGGCGTGCCGGGCCTCGCCAAGACCAAGCTGGTCGAGACCCTCGGCACCGTGTTCGGCCTCTCCGCGGCGCGCATCCAGTTCACCCCCGACCTGATGCCGTCGGACATCCTGGGTACCGAAGTCATGGACGTCGGGACCGATGGCACTCGCGCCTTCCGTTTCGTGGCGGGCCCGGTGTTCACCCAGCTCTTGATGGCCGACGAGATCAACCGGGCAAGTCCGCGCACCCAGTCGGCGCTTCTGCAATCCATGCAGGAGCACCACGTCACCGTAGCGGGCCATCGCCACAACCTGCCGGTGCCCTTCCACGTGCTGGCAACCCAGAATCCGCTCGAGCAGGAGGGCACCTACCCGTTGCCGGAAGCCCAGCTCGACCGCTTCCTGCTGCAGATCGACGTGCTCTACCCGGAGCGGGATGCCGAGCGCCGCATGTTGTTCGAGACGACCGGCGCGCTGGACGCCCATGCCGAACGGGTGCTCGACGCCGACGGCGTGCGGGTGATCCAGCGTCTCGTCCGCAGCATGCCGGTCGGCGAATCGGTGGTCGAGGCGATCCTCAACCTGGTGCGCGCGGCGCGTCCGGGCAGCGGCGACGCCAAGCTGGACGCGGCGATTGCCTGGGGTCCCGGTCCGCGCGCCAGCCAGTCGCTGATGCTGGCGGT
>Ga0210086_1001457_pt1 | contig 12097 bp, 7 predicted proteins | sample China_Galinas_PW_3_FD_184867 | JGI IMG/M metagenome (GOLD analysis project Ga0210086, IMG submission 184867) | Wetland microbial communities from San Francisco Bay, California, USA, that impact long-term carbon sequestration - China_Galinas_PWB_D2... | ecosystem: Environmental > Aquatic > Marine... | reverse complement strand
CGCTCGCCCGCATCACGCGCGAGGAGCGCTCGCACGCCGAGTTCTCGTGGGCCGTCGTCGAGTGGTTGTTGAGAAGCGCCGGCGACCCGGCCCGCCACGCCCTCGAACGCGCCATCTCCGGGCTCGACGGCTACGTGCGCCCGACCGCCGTCGCCCGGGACAAGCACCCCATCGTCGCGCGGGCCGATCCCGGGCAGCTACGCCGCCACGGCCGGCTTCCCGACGAGCGTTGGGCGGAGCTGTGGCGCGATCGCCTCGCGCTCACCAAGGAACGCGCGCGTGGCCTGCTGGACTCGGGAGCGCTGCGTGATTCGCGCCAATCCGTGCTGGCCTGATGACCTAATGCGGTGCGGGTGCTGCCCGCCGCAGACCCACCTTTTGCAGCACCCAGATCATCGGACACCAGTTCGTGAAGGCGGATTGCAGAAGATTGAGGCCGACGAAGGCTGTCAGCCACAACCACGTCGGCGAAGCAAGGTCGACTCCGTTGCCCAGCCAGGCGAGCAGGAGAGACAGTATTACGACGGTTCCGGCGATGCCCCGCAGGGCGCGCTCGATACTCATGGTCGGTTCCTTGTAGACAAAGCTCGGTTCGTTCATTGGGAGACACGAGATCGCCAAGAGGTTCCCGGGAAGGGGGCTGCTCGCCGGAATACCCGTGGTTTCGGGGGGGCGGGCAGGGGCACGGGCAGGGGAGGCTCGTCCGACAAACCGCCTCCGGCGGTTTGTCGGACGGAGCCTAGCCCTAGCGGCGGCGGCGCCCGCGAGGCCGTTCGTACTCGACGACGACCTCCTTGCCACCGCGGTCGAACACGAGCTTCAGCTTGCCGCCCTGACCGCCGGCCGCCCCACCGCGGAACGCGCGGAACAGCCCTCTGCGGTCTTCGACCTTGATGTCACCGACACGAATCAGCTTGTCGCCCTTCTTGATGCCGCTCGCCTCGGCCGGGGTTCCCTTGCCGACCGACAGGACGACCAGCGCTTCGTCGAGCTGGAAGCCGATCCCGCCGCGGCCGCGGCCACGCCGGGCCATCATCTCGTTGCGTTGGACGCGGGGCAGCATCGAGTCGAGGTTCGCGATGGCGAGCGCGCCGAGCGCGACGACGCACGAGGTCTGCTTCTGGTAGTCCGCGATCGCCGTGTCGTAGGTGTCGTACTGGGTGTGGTGCGTGTGAGTGTAGTTCGCCTTGCCGCGCTGCACCCAGAAGAACCCCGGCACTCCAGCGGTGATGAACGAGGCGTGATCGCTGCCGCTGATCTGGCCGCCTTGCGAGACCTCGAACCCGTAGTTCGAGTCGATCGTGTCGAAGCCCTTGAACACGTGGTGCAGGATCGGCAGGAGCTTCTCCGGTCCCTGGATGCCGGCCGCGTAGTTGGTGCCGCCGTCGTGCACGAGGCAGGCCGAGACCTTGTTCCTGACCAGCTCGCGGTGCTTGTTGACCCAGGCTCGCGAGCCCTGCAGCCCCTGCTCTTCGCCGCTCCACAGCATGAAGCGAATCGTGCGCCTGGGCTGGATGCCGAGCTTCTTGAGGATGCGCGCCGCCTCGATCGTCGTCGCGCAGCCGGTGCCGTTGTCGGTCGTGCCGGTCGCCCCGTCCCACGAGTCGATGTGGCCGCCGACGACCACGTACTCGTCAGGATGCTCCGAGCCCTCGAGATCGGCGATCACGTTGTAGAGCGGGATCGGCCCGGCCTTGAAGTGGTTGCGGATGTCGAAGCTCAGCTGCACGTCCTCGCCTGCGTCGACCAGCTTCTGAATCGTCTTGAACTGACTGGGCTTGAGCGTGATCGACGGCAGCTTCGCAATCGCGTCGAGGTTGGCCGGCGGCTGTCCGCTCGTGATCAGCAGCTCTCCGAGAGCCGGGTTGCGCGGCGCGCGCGCCGAGGAGATCACGCCGAGCACGCCGGCCTTCTCGAAGTAGCGCGTGAGCTCGAGGTTGCGCGGCGCGAACCGTCGCTGCATGCCGTTGGACACGCGCAGCAGCCACTTGCCGGCCAGCTCCTTGCCGAGCTGCTCGGCCGCGGCCATGTCCGCCGGCGCTACGACCACGCCGCCGGTCTGCCTGCCCTTGGTGCCGTGCGTCCATGCCCGGGTCACGAACTCGAGCGACTGCGCCGCCGACTTGGGCGCGACGATCTCGCCCGACCACGGCCCGCGGTTGAACCCGACCTTGTACTCCCCCCACTTCTCGAGCCGCGCGTTCTCGTAGCCGATGCTCTGCAGGTAGTCGCGCGCCCATTCGCACGCGTTTTGCAGGTTGTCCGACGAAGTCAGGCGCGGGCCGATGTCGTTCGCGAGGTGGTCCAGGTGCTTCATGACCTGGCTGTGCGTCTTGCCCTCCTTGATGATCGCGTCCCAGTCCTCGGAGCGGATCAGCGGATCTTGCGTGAGCGCAGCGGTCGCAAGGAGCAGGGCGGACGGGACGACGAGGTGTCGGAGTCGGAGCATTTGGTCACCAGTGTTTGCAGAGGGAAGCCGGCCGCGCGACGAGGACGGCCGCCGGGAGGAGCCCTTCATACGGTCCGGTTCACCATCGCGCGGGAATCCAGGCGGCAAAACCGCGAACCGGCAGGACAGCGAACGCGTGATGCGCCTTGCCAGTCTACCCCTCAGTCGCCCGAGGACGAGCGTTTCAGCCAGCCGCTGTGCTCATGGTCGAGGATCGCATACGCCACGAGCTTGAGCCGGTCGTTGACCAGGAACCAGGCTCCTGCGTAGAGCCAGACCAGCCCCGCGAGCCCCCAACCGATCGGTGACATCAACACACCGTAGACCGCGATCAGCGTGGCGACGACCTGCGTGCCGATCACTGCGCCGAGCAGGATGCCCGCCGGACGGGTCGACCAGAACGGGCCCCGCACGCGCGTGGCGAAGATCGTCATGTGGCCGGCGACCGACAGCTTCAAGTACATCAGCGACTGGATCAGGTCTCTGTCCAATCCGTACACCCGTTCAGCCAGGTAGAACAGGAGGAACGACGCAATGACGCCCGCCGTTCCCAACACGCTGGCCACGCCGAGCACCTGCCGCATGTTCCACCGCTCCGGCTCGTCCGAGTAGTGCACGCGGTCGTAGGCGATCGACAGAATCGCACCGTCGTTCAGCAACGCGAGCAGCACGATCATGACCGCTGTTACGGGGTAGAAGTTGAATACCAGAATCGACAGTGACATGAACAGCAGCACGCGGACCGTCTCGGCGATGCGATAGATCGCGTAGCTGTTCATCCGCTGGAAGATCTTGCGGGCTTCCTTGATCGCGTCGATGACGACGGACAGACCGGGAGAGAGCAGCACGATGTCAGCGGCCGCCCGAGCCGCGTCGGTCGCGCCTGAGACCGCGATGCCGCAGTCGGCCTTCTTGAGCGCGGGAGCGTCGTTCACGCCGTCGCCGGTCATCCCGACGATGTGTCCGTGGTTCTGCAGCACGTTTACGATGTGGAACTTGTGCTCGGGGTAGACCTGCGCGAACCCGTCGGCTTGCTCGATGAGCTGGTCCACCTTGGCCGACTCGTGGTAGCCGGTCTCGTGGAACGCGGTCGCGTCCACGAGGTTCTTGCCCAGGTGCAGCTCGGAGGCGATCTCGCGTCCGATCGCCAGTTGGTCACCGGTGACCATCTTGACCTTGCAGCCCATGCGACGAGCGGTGTCGATCGTCGCTTTCGAGTCTTCGCGCGGTGGATCGTAGAGCGGCAGGACCCCGAGGAACCGCCACTGCCCGCGCGCATCGGTCCGGGCCACGCCGAGCGCGCGAAACCCGCGCGTGGCGAACCCATCGATCGCCTCGTTGACGCGCGGGCGGATGGCATCGGCGTCGGGGACCAGGTCGAGGATGACCTGCGGCGCGCCCTTGGTGGTCTTGAACTCCTCCCCGTCCGGGCCGCGAACGGTTGCTTCGGTCCGCTTGTGAACCGGATCGAACGGTTGGAAGTGGGTCACCTCGTGACCGTCGCTCGTCGCCGGTTCTTCGTATCCGGCCAGCACTGCCTGATCGATCGCGTCCTGATTCTCGGCCCGCGATGCGAGCGCGGCGGCGCGCAGAGTCTCGCTCGCGGTCGTGCCGTCGAGCACGAACGGTGCGCCGAGTGTCAGCTTGTTCTGGGTCAACGTGCCGGTCTTGTCCGAGCAGAGCACGTCCATCCCCGCGAGCTCTTCGATCGAAGCCAGGCGGCTCACGATCGCCTGGCCGCGGGCCAGGACGCGCGCGCCGACAGCCATCGTCACCGACAACACGGTCGGCATCGCGACCGGAATCGCGGCGACCGTCAGCACGAGGGCGAACTGCAGCGTCTCCGTGAGCGGGTCGCCTCGGAACAACGCGACCATCAGGATCACGAGGACCAGCGCGACGGCAATGACGATCAGGAAGTCACCGATCTTCAAGACGGCGCGTTGGAAGTGGCTCGTGGTGTGCGCGGTCTCGACGAGGTGCGCCGTGCGGCCGAAGTACGTGTTCGTACCGGTACCATAGACCAGAGCGTCGGTTTCGCCCTGTCTGATGATCGAGCCCGAGTAGATCGAGTCCTCGGGCCCTCGTGTCACGGGCAGCGACTCGCCGGTCAGCGCCGACTGGTCGACTTCGACCGAATCGCCCTCGAGCAGCCTCGCATCGGCCGGAACGATGTCGCCCAGCCGCACGCGGATCCGGTCGCCCGGCACGAGCTCGCGGGCCGGCACCGACGCCCAGCGGCCGCCGCGCTTGACGCGCGCATTCAAGGCGAGCCGCTCCTTCAATGCCCGAATGGCGTTGCCGGCCTGGAACTCCTCCCAGAACCCGACCAGCGCGTTGACCACCAGCAACGCCAGGATGATCCCGAGGTCGGCCCAGTGCCGAACCAGCCCGGAGAGGACCGCCGCGACCTCGATCATCCACGGGATCGGTCCCCAGAAATACGTGAGCAGCTTCACCAGCGGATTGACCTGCTCTTCGGGTAGCTCGTTGTAGCCGAATCGGCTCAACCTCCGTTGGGCTTCCTCCGGCGCGAGCCCTTCCGACGAGCAGTCGAGCCGTTGCTCGACGGCATCGAGAGGCAATCGCTCCAGGTCGTCGGCTTCCAGCACCTGAGTGGCGTCGACGTAACCGCTCATGCAGGACTCCTCATTCGCCGATGGCCCCCGCCGGCCACCCGGTCCGTCGTGCGCGGGCGCCTTGCGAAGCGATGACACCCGCCCGCATCATCATAGGGACACTTGGTAGGTTCGAAGGAGTGCAAAGACCAGCCGTGTCTCACGACTCGATACAGCCGGTGCGACTCGTCGATGTCGACGCGGGCAACCGTGACGCGATTGTGCGGCTCGAGCTGGCGCCGAGTCAGCGCGAGTTCCTTCCGGACACGGAGAGCTCATTGGAGATGGCATCCCGCTATCCCGACGCACGAGCCCTCGGTGTGGCCGTCGGAGACCACATCGTCGGCTTCGCGCTCATCGGCATCGATGAGTCCACGGGCTACTGGAAGGTGTTTCGGCTTCTCGTCGACGTCGCGATGCAACGACGAGGCATCGGCCGTCGCGCGATGGAGCTGCTCCTCGAGCGACTTCGAGACCGCCACGGTGCCGATCACGTCCTCGTCGCCTACCAAGATCACAACGAGGTTGCGCGTCGCCTCTACGCGAGCTTGGGTTTCGTCGAGCTGGATCGGGTGGGGTCGAAGGTCACGGCCATCCTGAGCGACGAGGCAGCGCGCCGCCCCAGCCAGGAGTGAAGCGATTCCTCGAATAGTTCCACTCCGTTTCGCGCAACGCCGCGCTTCCATGGATCTCGGCTTCGCCACTCTCACGCATTCCCGCTATCCGGGCGGTCATCGCTGCCCGCCCCATGCCCACGAGTTCAGCAAGGTCAGCCTCCTGTTGAGCGGAGAGCTGCGCGAACGCGCCGGCGGCTGCGAGGTCGAGCCGCACGCCGGCAGCCTGGTCGTCAAGCCCGCCGGTGTCGAGCACAGCGACGAGATCACCGAGGACCGCTACTACTACTTCCTGAAGTCCGTCCCGGCGCGCGGCTACGGGTATTCGAACGTCCATTTCACGCTCGCCGGTCGGGTCATCGCGGCCGTTTGCGGAAAGGACTGGCGGGACGTGCTGGCCGAGCGCATCTTCGCCCCGCTCGGTATGAAGCAGGCGACCGGGCATGCCGATTCGATGTATGCACGCGCCGACGTCGCGATCCCGATGGAGGGCACGAGCGGACACTTCACGGCCTGCGCAACCCGCAAGACCGACCGCACGATGCACGCGGCCGGCGGACTCGGGACGAGCATCCTCGACCTCGAGCGCTGGCTGCGGTTTCAGCTCGGTAGCGGCGAGGTCGACGGCACCCGGCTCGTGTCGGCCAAGGGTCTGGCGGAGATGCACGTGACGCAGGCGAAAGGCAAGCCGAGTGGCTCGGTCAAGGTCCGGGAGGGCAGCGGGCTCGGTTGGTTCACGAGCAGCTATCGCGGACATCGCTGCATCGAACACGGCGGGGGATACGTCGGCACCGCCGAGCTGATCTCGTTCCTGCCCGAGGAGCAGATCGGAGTCGCGGTCGTCGCCAACGCGACCATCGGTCAAGCACTGACCCAGCTCGTCACGCGTGACGTCTTCGATGCCGTGGTCGAGCCCACTGCCGACGACCAGCTGCCGGACCTCAGGAAGAAGGTGCAACGGTTCTTCGCCCGAAAGCGCAGCGCTTCGAGGCCGAAGAACCTCGCCCACAGCAAGTTGCGCAAGCTCGAACCGGCCGCATATACCGGCGTATTCGAGAACGAGCACTTCGGTACGATGCGCATCGCATACACCGGCGGACGGCTGTCGGGCCGGCTCGGACAGCTTCCGTTCGACATCGTCGAGCACGGCGACGGGATCCAGGTGGTTTCGAGCGCTGGAACCAGTCCAGTGCGGTTCGAGCGCGGTAAGGGCGACGAGCGTGTGACGAGAATCGAAGTCGAAGGCCTGACGACCGGCGTGACGACGTTCACGCGCCGTGACTGACACGAATCGTCCGGCGTGCCCGGGTCGACGTGGTCTGGCGCTGTCGCTAGGCTCGGCTTCCCCTGTCCCCGGAGGTCGGATGCACGCCCCTCGAACGCTCGCCACCCACCGTCGCTACGCAACCCTGACCGGGATCGTGGCGCTGCTTCCCGTCGGCAGACTGTCGTCTCAAGCGATCGACATAGGGTCGAGGCTCGAGATGTTCGTCGACGAGCACCTGATCGAGAAGCTCGACGGAGCGGCCAAGCTCGTCGTCCAGCGCCCGAAGCCGGCAGAGGTCGTGCTCGTCACGGACGAGCCTTGGGAGGGCAACACGTGCGCGTACTTCACCGTGTTTCGCGACGGTGCGTTGTTTCGGATGTACTACCGCGGATGGCACTACGACACGAAGAAGCGCCGCCCCAGCCACCGCGATGTCACATGCTACGCCGAGAGTCGCGACGGCGTGCACTGGACCAAGCCGAAGCTCGGGCTGTTCGAGTTCGACGGTTCGAAGCAGAACAACATCGTGTGGGACGGCATCGGCACGCATTGCTTCACGGTGTTCAAGGACCAGAACCCGGCGTGCCAGCCCGGCGCGCGCTACAAGGCAATCTCGCGTGGCCGGCCAAAAGGCAAGAAGGGCCTCTATGTGTTCAAGTCCCCCGACGGCATCCACTGGCAGCTCTTGCGCGAGGAGCCGGTGATCACGAAGGGAGCGTTCGACTCGCAGAACCTGGCATTCTGGGACACGCAAGCGCGGGTGTACCGCGAGTTCCATCGAACCTTCGCGGGGGGTGTCCGGGCGATCATGACCGGGACCTCGACGAACTTCGTCGAGTGGACGGAACCCGTGCTCCTGCGCTACGGTGATGCGCCGAACGAACACCTCTACACCAACGCGATCCTCCAGTACCCGCGGGCGCCACACTTGTTGATCGGCTTTCCGACGAGGTATCTGCCCAAGCAGGGCAGCCGGGTCGAGCCGGTGTTCATGTCGAGTCGCGACGGCGTCGTGTTTCGACGCTTCGCGAAGGCGCTGATCCCGCGCGATGCGCCGGCCGATCGTAGCGGCAACCGCAGCAACTACATGGCGTGGGGTCTCGTGCAGCTCCCCGGTCACGACGACGAATGCTCGGTCTACGCGACCGAGGCCTACTACACCGGGACCGACAGTCGACTACGCCGCTTCTCGTTCCGTCTCGACGGGTTCGCGGCGGTCAGCGCAACGGCCGCTGCTGGCGGCGTGTTGACGAAACCGCTCGAGTTCGCCGGTGGACAGCTCAGGATCAACTTCACGACTGCGCGTGAGGGGTCCGTCCGGGTCGGGATCGAGGACGTGGACGGCAATCCGATCCCCGGGTTCGCCGCGAGTGAATGCGTGCCGCTGCGTGGCGACGATGTCTCGCGCAAGGTCGCGTGGAAAACCGGTCCTTCGGTCGGAGATCTCGCGGGCCGACCCGTGCGCCTGAGATTCCAGCTGCGAGCAGCCGACGTCTTCGCGTTCCGATTCGGCAACTGAGGCGCGTTGCTTCAGTTCCAGGCCTCGACGGCGATCTCGTCGAACAGCGTCCTGCCGCCGGACGCGGCCCACACACCGGCTCTTCCGGCCGATGGGGGCTCGGGGTCGTGGGCAGCGAACTGGAGCTTGCCGTCGATGAGGACTTCGAAGCGCGAGCCGATCACCGTCAGCTGAGCCGTGTGCCACTTGTGCTCGTCGTGCTTGGTGTGGTGGCGCTCCCCGACGAGCTTGCGCTGTCCGTTGCGCATGTGGTAGAGCCGCAGGTTGCACTCTTCGGGGTTGATGCGCACGTAGTAGTAATCGTTGGCGTCGACGAAGCGGGCCACCAATCCGGCGAGGTGCATCCCGCGACCGGTCGTCGCCACCTTGAAGCGGGTGAACACCGAGACGTCCTTGGCGACCGTCGCTTCGTCGAGGAGCGCCGAGCCTCCGCGGCGGCCGGCGGACGGGTCTTGCGCGTCGGGGGTTACGGCCATGCCGCCGGTCTTCGCGCCCGCGGCGGCGACGATGCGCCAGGGCACCGGGTCACCGCGGGTCGCGCGGACCACGAATCCTTGGGGTTCTGCCCCCGGCTGTTTGCCCTCGAAGGTCGACTCGTGTCGCGATCCCGGGGGAGAGATGCGCAGGTCGTCGAACGACGTCACGCTGTCGCCCTTGAGCCAGAGGCCGACCTTGCCCGGCCCCGAGAACGTGTCGTCGTCGACTTCGAAGGCGAGCGCGCCGTTCAACCACATGCGGAAGTGACTGCCCCTGGCGTCGAGCCGCATCGACTGCCAGATGCCTTCGAGGATCGGCACGTGGTTGACGCCGCCGATCTCGAACCGGCGGCCGTCGACGATGCGATAGAAGCGGTAGTTGTCCTCGAGCGAGTTCGCGCGGCAGCAGTAGTAGTTGTCCTTGTCGAGGTAGCGGACGCACAGCCCGGCCGCGCGGTCGGTGTCGCCGGTCATCGTCTTGAAGTCGACGCTCACCGAAACGTCCTTGGCGGAGAAGCCGTCGTAGATGCACAGCGGGAAGCGGTGGCCAGTGCCCGTCGCGTCGGTTTGGGTCACGACGCGCCCGCCGTCGGTCGAGCTCGGGTCCTCGGACACCGTCCAGACGCCGAGCGGACCGCTGCCGGTCTGCGTCACGGTCATGCCCGCCGGCGGCTTTCCCGCCGGCATGTGGTCGAAGTCGATGGTGACCGTGCCGGTCGCATAGCCTTCTCCGAGCGCGGCCCCGAACGTAGACTCGAGCGCCGCAGCCGCGCCGAGATCGACCTTCATGACTCGCAGCTCGTCCACCGACTGGGCACCGGCGCCCGCGCGCAGCGCGAGCTGTCCGCGACCCTTCGAAGTCAGGACCCGTTCGGCCCGGGCCGACAGCAGGTACTCGATCAACTGCCGCGCCCCCGTCGGATTGCCGGAGCTCGCGAGCCAAGCGACCGTGTGCGGAACGAGCAGCGTGCCCGCGCCATCTTGATCGGGGTAGATCGCTGCCACAGGCAGGCCTTTCGCCGCCGCCGCGCGGCAGTCGGACGTGTCGGTCATCCCGACCAGTGCTTCGCCTCTGCCGATCGTCTCGGCGAGACGCCGGTCGCTGGCTACGACGCGACAGCCGTTGTGCGAGAGCCCGTCCAGGTAGCGCTGCGTTTCGACCTCGCCCAACGCCTGGCGCAGGGCAAGGAGATGGAACAACGCGGTCCCGCTCGAAGGCTTGGCGAGCAGGACCTGGTTCTTGAACCGCGGGGCCAGCAGGTCCCACATCGATTTCGGGCGCTCGCGCTCGGGCACCTTGTCGGTGTTGACAATCAGGATGCGCGCCCGCGGCGCGAACCCGAACCACAGCCCGCCGGCGTCGTCGAGCCCGCTCGCGTCCGCTCCCGCGGGCGCCGGCGTCAGCCGCACGAACGCTCCGGCGCGCTTCAACGCGTCAGTCGCGAGGACCTCCTGACACCACCAGACATCGGCCTTGCTCTTGCCGAACTCGGCGAGCAGCGCCTTGGCTCGAGAACGGTTCGGCCGCCGGACGTGCACGACCCGCACGGAGAGCCCCGAGCTCTGCTCGAACGGCGCGACCACGGGCCGCACCCGGCGCTCGCGCAAGGACGTGAACAGAACGACGTCGCCGGCGGCGGCTCGCGCCGCCAGCGGGGTCACGAGCAACGAACCGACCAGGAACGAGCGAAACAGAAACTTGTTGGACACACTCACGACACGGCTCCAAATCGGGATGGGATACTCGCCGGCGATCGCACTCCGCTGGCGCCGTCAGAAGATGGTCATCGGGTTCGCGTTGGTCAGGTAGAGCGAGCTGCTGTCGATCACCACCGCCTGAGCCCACACTGTGACGCCGACGAGGCTCGGCACGTCGGGCACGATCATCGGCAAGCGCTGAATGCCCTCGGCCGGCATCGGCAAGAGCGGAAACAGCATGGCGCCGGCCAGGTCGACACGGAGCCTGCCGAACGGTAGCGGGACATCGATCGAGTTCACGTTGAGCAGGAACACCGACAGGTCGTTGGCGTGTCCAGCGAGGTGATAGGTCAGCGGTCCACCGCGCGCGAGCACACGCCAGTAATACGGGAAGATCGCGACGTTCGACAGCTGGTCGGACGCACCGAATACGTGCAGCGTGTTCGCGTCATAGGCAATCAGCAGCTCGTCGCGCACCTGCGTGCCGACGGGAGCCGAGGCGAGCGTGCGCTTCGACCAGTGGTCGGAGTACATGCTGTACGCCCACAGGTCGGTCCCGCGCTGGGCGAGTAGCGCCTGGTCGAAGCACGTGACGGAGTTGACGGACGTCCCCGTATTCACGGTTCGCCAGACCGTGTCCCTCGGATTGAACGTGTCGAGGCGCGCGCCGCTGCGGGCGACGAACATCGCGCCCGTCTGGAACGTGGCATCGGCTTTCGGCGCCTTGACCGACGCCCACTTCCCCGTCTGGGCCGAGAACCCGTAGAGCCCGCCCGCCGGATCGACGATGCAGACCGAGCACCAGGTCGGGTGAACGGTCGCGTTCGGGACGCTCGCGGGCACCTTGGACCATTGGTTGGTCAGCGCCGAGTAGGCATAGGCGGGCGTCGTGCCGCTGGTCGCAGCGGCGACGCTGAGGTCGGAGGCTACGGTGTACGTGCCCGAGAGCGTGGCCGCGAACTTGCCCAGCGGGGCGCTGAACACGTCGACACCGCCCGCATGCTCGAACGTCGCGAGGTAGCGACGCAAGGTCATGGTACGGGCCGCCGGAATGGACCTCGTCACGAGCGTGCCGGCGATTCCCGAGTAGACGTGAACGAGCGGGGCGCCGGGAATCGTGATCACGGCGACGTCATCGGACAGCGACAGCTGGGCCGTCGACGGCACCGTGATGGTCTGTGTCGTGGCGGTCATCGCGCTGTAGAACGTGAGACTGCTGCCGTCGTCGATCACGATGTAGCTCGCACGACTCGGGGGATTGGTCACGGCCGCGGTACCACCCACCGGGATCGACGTCCATTGGTTGCGATACGCGCTGAAGCAGTGCACGTACTTGCTGTCACGCGCCGTTCCGCACAAGCCGCGCGCACCGATCGTGACGCTACCGGTCGTCTTGACCGGCACGTAGTTGCCGAAGTGCGCGCTGACCGCGGCGGTCGTCGTCTGGTCGGACAAG
>Ga0210086_1001456_pt1 | contig 12100 bp, 12 predicted proteins | sample China_Galinas_PW_3_FD_184867 | JGI IMG/M metagenome (GOLD analysis project Ga0210086, IMG submission 184867) | Wetland microbial communities from San Francisco Bay, California, USA, that impact long-term carbon sequestration - China_Galinas_PWB_D2... | ecosystem: Environmental > Aquatic > Marine... | reverse complement strand
CCGGACCCGGCGGCCTCGGCCGCGCCGCCGGCAAGACCGGCCCAGTCCGGAACCAGCGGCTTGCGGTCGGGGATCGGCGGCGGATCCGGCGGCGTCGGCAGGGAGGCCAAGCGGGTGGCGCCGCCGCAACCGGCCAGCGGCACGGCAAGCGCCACGGCGCCGGCCAGCGCCAGCGCCAAGCCGGTCCGCCTGGGCCGGGCTGCGTTTCCTTCGCCGCGGGAAATCGCTTCGCCCCTCATTCGGCTGTCTCCGGCCCGACGCCGCGCGGCTGCGCGCGACTCCGGGCCGACTCCTTCATGCCAAACCGGCGCTCTCGGGTCCAGCCGTTCCGCCCAGGCCGGCTTCGGGCAGGACCGCCCCGGCGACCAGCGGCACGAAGCGGACTCCCCCCAGGCTTTCCTCGTGAAGGGCGTCGCCGTCGCGGCTGAGGCGCAGCAGGACCTGCTCCGCGCCCGGGCGGCCGACCGGCACGACCATGAGCCCGCCGTCGGCCAGCTGATCGACAAGCATTCCCGGCACGCCCGCGGCGGCGGCGGTCACGATGATGCGCGCGAACGGCGCCTGCTCCGGCCAGCCGAGGCTGCCGTCGCCGACGCGCGTGGTGATGTTGTGCAGGCGCAGCGCGCGAAAGCGCTCCTCGGCCTCCTCGGTCAGCGCGCGATAGCGCTCGATGGTGTAGAGCCGCGACAGGATGGCCGCCTGGTAGCCCGACCCGGTGCCGACCTCCAGCACCTTGAGGCGCCGGTCGAGCTTCAGCGCCTGTGTCATCCGGGCGACCACCTGCGGCTGGCTGAGGGTCTGCCCCTGCCCGATCGGCAGCGTGCGGTCCTCGTAGGCCTGGTCCTGGAAACTCGGCGGGACGAAGGCCTCGCGCGGAATGCGCTCGATGGCGGAGAGCACGCCGGTGTCCGAGATGCCGGCTTGGCGCAGCCGCATGACGAGACGGATCTTGCGCGCCGCGATGCTCACGCGAAGGCCTCCTGCAGCGCCATCAGGGTGCCGCGATGGGTCAGGTCGAGATGCAGCGGCGTGACCGAGACGGCGCCCTCCATGACGACGGCCAGATCGGTTTCGTGGTCCGAGCTGGCGTCGCTGAGGAAGTTGCCGATCCAGACGTAGGGCCGGCCGGAGGGATCGACCCCCTCGAAGACCGTCGTGCCCTCGTCGCGCCGGCCCTGGCGGCAGGGCCGGATGCCGGTGACATCGTCCGGGTCGACCGGCGGAAAGTTCACGTTGACCAGCAGGTCGCGCCGCCACGGCACCTCGGCGAGGGCGCGCAGGATCCGCGGCGCATAGCGTTCCGCCGTGTCGAAGGGGATGCGCTGGTCCTCGTGCCGCATCTGGCTGAAGGCGACGGCGCGAACGCCGAGGATGGCCGCTTCCATGGCCGCCGCCACGGTGCCCGAATAGGTCACGTCCTCGCCCAGGTTGCCGCCGTGATTGACCCCGGACAGCACCAGGTCGGGCGGGTGGTCCTTGAGGATGTGATGGTGCGCCAGCAGCACGCAGTCGGTCGGCGTGCCGTCGATCGAGTAGCGCCGGCGGCCCAGTTGCCGTGTACGCAGCGGGCGCCGCAGGGTCAGCGAATGGCTCGTCGCGCTCTGCTCGGTCTCCGGCGCCACCACCCACACGTCTTTCGACAGGCCGCGCGCGATACGCTCCAGCGCCTCGAGCCCGGGCGCGTGGATTCCGTCGTCGTTGGTGACCAGGATGCGCGCCGCCTTCAGGTCGAGCGGACGGTCAAGCATCCGCGCCGATCTCTCGCAAGCCGCCCATGTAGGGCTGCAACGCCTCCGGGATCGCGATCGAGCCGTCGGCCCGCTGATAGTTTTCCATCACCGCGATGAGGCAGCGCCCGACGGCCACGCCGGATCCGTTCAGCGTGTGGACGAAGCGCGTTCCCTTCTCGCCGGCCGGCCGGTAGCGGGCCTTCATCCGGCGGGCCTGGAAGTCCCAGCAGTTGGAGCAGCTGGAAATCTCGCGGTAGGTGTCCTGACCCGGCAACCAGACCTCGATGTCGTAGGTCTTGCGGGCGGCGAAGCCCATGTCGCCGGTCGACAGGCAGACCACGCGGTAATGCAGCCCGAGGCGCTTCAGCACCTCCTCGGCGCAGGCGGTCATCCGCTCGAGCTCCGCGTCCGAGTGCTCGGGATGCGCGATCGAGACCAGCTCCACCTTGTCGAACTGGTGCTGGCGCAGCATGCCCCGCGTATCCTTGCCCGCCGCGCCGGCCTCGGAGCGAAAGCACGGCGTGAGCGCGGTGACCCGCAGGGGCAACGCCGCCTCGTCGAGGATATCGCCGGCCGCCAGATTGGTGAGCGGGACCTCGGCCGTGGGAATGAGCCAGAAGTCGTTGGTCGTGCGGAACAGGTCCTCGCCGAACTTGGGCAGCTGCCCGGTCCCGAACAGGGCCTGGTCGCGCACGAGATAAGGCGGCGTCACCTCGCTGTAGCCGTGCTCGCCGGTGTGAATGTCCAGCATGAAGCTCGCGAGCGCGCGGTGCAGGCGCGACAGCGTCCGGCGCAGGACGACGAAGCGCGCGCCCGAGAGCTTCGCCGCGGCGTCGAAATCCATCAGCCCGAGGTCTTCGCCGAGCTCGAAGTGCTGCTTGGGCGCGAAGTCGAAGGCCGGCGCCGTCCCTTGCGTGCGGACGCAGAGGTTGGCCCTCTCGTCGGCGCCGTCGGGCACGTCCGGCCCGGGCGTGTTGGGAATTCCGGTCAGGATGCCGTCGAGCTCGGCGGCGAGCGTCCTCTCGCGCGCCTCGGTCTCCGCCATGCTGTTCTTCAGCTTGGCGACCTCGGCCATCTGCGCCGCCGCGTCCTCGCCGCGCCGCTTCGCCTCGCCGATCTCCTTCGATGCGGCGTTGCGCCGGTTCTGCAGGTCCTGCAGCTCGGTTTGCGCCTTGCGGCGCCGCGCGTCGAGGTCGAGCAGCTGCGCCGCCAGCGGCTCGAGGCCACGGCGCCGCAGCCCCCCGTCGAAGTCCTCGGGATTCTCGCGAATCCATTTCAGGTCGAGCATCGTCGATACCGCGAATCGGATTGGTCCGGAAAGGCTCGGCGGCCCTTATACGGTCTCGCCGCGCGCGCGTCCATGGGGCTGCCTAACCCCCGACCGCACACGGACTCGGTGCGATCAGTCGGTGGTTATATCGGTGCCGGTCGCGCCCTCGTCCTCGGCCTCCTGCTCGGCCTTCTTCTTTTCGACCAGCTTGGCCATCAGGATGGAGATCTCGTAGAGCACCAGGATCGGCAGCGCCAAACTGATCTGGCTCAAGGGGTCCGGCGGCGTGAAGACCGCGGCCACCAGAAAGACGCCGACGATCGCGTACTTGCGCTTCGCGGCCATGCCCTTGGAGGTCGCCAGGCCGACCCGGGCGAGGAGCGTCATCAGCACCGGCAACTGGAAGCAGAGCCCGAAGGCGAAGATCAGCTTCATCACCAGCGAGAGATACTCGTTGACCTTGGCCTCGAGTTCGATCGGCAGGGTCCCCGGCCCGCCCATGGTCTCGAAGCTGAGGAAGAACTTCCACGCCAGCGGAAAGATCACGTAATAGACCAGGGCGCCGCCGAGAAAGAACAGGATCGGCGAGGCGATCAGAAAGGGGGCGAAGGCGCCCTTCTCGTTGCGGTAGAGGCCCGGCGCAATGAACATCCAGATCTGGGTGAGAAAGATCGGACAGGAGGCGAAGGCCCCGAAGAAGAAAGCGATCTTGATGTGCGTGAAGAAGACCTCGGTCAGGTCGGTGAAGATCAGGCGCCGCTCGCCGTGCGTCGCGGCGCGCGCATGCAGGAGATCCGACAGCGGGCGAACCAGAAAGTCGAACAGGTCCTGGGCGAAGTAGAAGCAAACCAGGAACGCGATGATCAGCGCGAGGGCGCTGTAGAGCAGGCGTTGGCGCAGCTCGATCAGGTGATCGAGCAGGGGCATTTTTTGCGCGTCGAGGCTGTCGTCGCTCACGTCGGCTCGGTTCTCTCGTTCGCCGGTTCGTTGTCCGAAGCGCTATCGGCCGGGGCGGCATCGCCCGGGCGGGAAGCCTCGGCTTCGGCTGGAGGCGTGACGGAATGCGGCGGCGCGATGTTGAGCGGTTGGGTCACCACGGTCGCGCCTTCCTGCTCGGCGCCCTCCGCCGCTTCGGCCGCGGGCGCCGCCTTGGCCCCCTCGGCCGGCACGGTGCCGCCGTCCGTTTCCCCCTGCGCCGGCGTTGCGTCGGCGACGGCGGTGCCCGACTTGGCGAGCTTGTCGAGATCGCGCTGTTCCTCGCGCACGCTGCCGGTGGGATCGACCGTGTCCTCGAGCGCCTTGTCGACGTTGATGTGGCGCGCCGTGTCGATCGCCTTGCGGGCGTCCTCCAGCTCGGCCTCGCGGATCATCTCGTCCACGCCGGACTGGAATTCACGCGCCAGGCCACGCGCCTTGCGCACCCACTTGGCGGCCATCCGCATGGCCTGCGGCAGCTCTTTGGGGCCGATGACGATGAGCGCGATCAACACGACCACCGCCATCTCGGACCAACCGATATCAAACATAACGGCGATTCATCGCTCGGGGGCGGGAAAGCACAAGTGCGGATTTTCGGTGCGGGCCGATACGGCCCGCGGCGGACTCAGCCGCTGGCCGCCTTGTCCTTTTCCTTGACCGAAGACGACGCCGCTGCGGTGGTCGAGTCCTCCTCGATCGCTCTTTCGCCCTCGTCGCCCGCCGCCTTCGCCTTTTCCTTGTCCTCTTCCTTGAGGCCCTTCTTGAAGGCGTTGATACCTTGGCCCATGTCGCGCATCAGCTTCGGAATCTTGCCGCCGCCGCCGAACAGGACGAGAACGACGGCCAGCACGATGAGCCAATGCCAGATACTGAAAGTACCCATTCCGGGGGTCTCCTGAATGGTTTGAGTTATGCCTCTTGAGGACGGACTATCGCAAAAACCCTGGGCAGGGGCAACGCTTACGGCGGCCCCGCCAGGCCCCGCCAGGCGGCCCGGCGCCGGCCGCGCCCGGACTTGAAGGAACCGGGCTAACCGGTCGGAAAGACGAAGGTCTGGCTGCGGTCCAGGTGGATCTCCAGTAGCTGCTCGTCCTGCGGCAGAAAGCGGCCCGGAATGCGGGCGTGCAGGTGCAGGTCCTCGCCGCCCGCTTGCCGCACGCTGAGGTGGATCAGGCTGCTGCGCCCCAGCATGCGGGCCGCCATGACCCGCGCCAGCGCCCCCTCGCTGCCGTTCGCCGCCGCCGTCGGATGGAGCCGCAAGGCCTCCGGGCGGATCAGCACCTCGACCGGCGTGCCCTCCGCCAGCCCGTCGGCCGCGACCGTGCCGAGCGGAGTCTCCACCCGGCCCTCGCGGACGGCGCCGGCGAAGCGGTTGAGGTCGCCGAAGAAGGCGGCCACGAAGGCGTCGTGCGGGTTGAAATAGAGCTCGGTCGGCGGCCCGACCTGGGCGAGCCGCCCGGCGCGCATCAGGGCGATCCGGTCGGCCATGAACATCGCCTCCTCGGGATCGTGGGTCACCATCAGGGTCGCGGCGCCGCTCGCCTTCAGGACGTGCAGGGTCTGGTCGCGCACCTGATTGCGAAGCTGCAGGTCGAGGCCGGAGAACGGCTCGTCCAGCAGGACGATCCGCGGCTCCGGCGCCAGCGCCCGCGCCAGCGCCACGCGCTGCTGCTGCCCGCCGGACAGGCTGTCCGGAAAGACCTTGGACTGGTCCGCCATGCCGACCTTCTCGAGCACCCGGCGCGCCCGGGCGCGCCGCTCCGCGGCCGGCAGCCCGGTCAGGCCGAAGGCCACGTTGTCGTGGACGTTGAGGTGCGGAAACAGGGCGTAATCCTGGAAGACCAGGCCGACATTGCGGTCCTCCGGCGGCAGGTCCCGCTCGCCGTCGGCCACCGGCGCGCCGTCGATCAGGACGCGGCCCTGCTGCAGCGGCTCGAGGCCGGCGGCGATCCGCAGCACCGTGGTCTTGCCGCAGCCGGAGGGCCCGAGCAGGCAGACGAGCTCGCCCGGCGCGATCGCCAGGCTGACGTCGTCCACGGCGAGAATCTCGCCGTAGGCGTGGCGGACATGTTCCAGGGTCAGGGCGGATTTCGAACCCGAGGCCACTTCGCGTCTCCGGCGGCGCACGGCCGAACCGGCCGGTGCCGGCCGCCCGGTCGCATCAGAGGCGAAAGCTATTGAAGCGCCCGGTCCGGCGCAACCGCCGCCTAGGCTTGCCCCTGGCCCGGCGCGATCGCGACCTTGCGATGCGCGGGCGCGTCCTCGGGGGCGCCGGCGGGCTCGGCCTCATAGCCGCCGCCGCGCGCCGACGGCTCGTCGTCCTCGTCGTCCTCGGCCGCCGGATCCGCGTCCTGACCGGCCGCCGCCTCCTCGTCCCCGAGCTCGTCCCCGAGCTCGTCCCCGGACTCGTCTGCGGGCTCCTCCCCCGGTTCATCCCCGAACTCGTCCCCGGGTTCGTCCCCCGGTTCATCCCCGAACTCGTCCCCGGGTTCGTCCCCGGGCTCTTCGCTGAATTCCTCGTCCCTCTCGGCCAGATTCTCTCCGAAGTCGGCCGCCAAGACCTCCTCGATCTCCGCGTCGGAGTCCTCGTCCTCGTGCATCAGGTCGCCGGTGTCCTCGCCGGCCTCGCCTTCCGCCAACAGGCGGCCGCGCGCGCCCAGCGCGGCGATCGCCGGTCGGGTATCGAGCAGTCCGGCCGCCTTGAGCTCGGCCAAGCCGGGCAGGCTGTCCAGGCTCTCCAGGCCGAACTGGTCGAGAAACGCCTCCGTGGTGCCCCAGGTGACCGGCCGCCCCGGTGTGCGGCGCCGGCCGCGCGGCCGGATCCAGCCCGCCTCGAGCAGGGTATCCAGCGTCCCGCGCGACAGCGCGACGCCGCGGATCTCCTCGATTTCGGCCCGCGTGACCGGCTGGTGGTAGGCGATGATCGCCAGGGTCTCGACCGCGGCGCGCGACGGCTTGCGGGTGACCGTCTTCTCGATCTCCATCTGCGGCGCGACGTCGGCCGCGGTGCGGAACGCCCAGCGGTTGCCCAGGCGCACCAGGTTGACACCGCGGTTGGCATAGAGCCCGGCCAGATCTTTCATCAGCGGCTCGAGCTCGACGTCGTCCGGCAGGTGGCGCTGGATCTGCTGCGGCCCGAGCGGCTCCGCGGAGGCAAACAGGAGCGCCTCGACGAGGCGCAGGTGTTCGAAGCGATCGCTCATGACGGCTCCTGCTTTGCGCTGCGAATGAAGATCGGCTGGAACGGCCCGTCCTGGCGCACGTCGATGGCGCCCTGGCGGGTCATCTCCAGCGTCGCCGACAGCATCGCGGCCACGGCCGAACGCCACATCAGCCCGCCGCGCAGCTCGGGCGGGAGGAAGCTGATCAGGGTCTGCCAGCCCGGCGTCGCGCCCAGCAGACGCTGCAGGCGGTGCAGGGCATCGTCCACCGAGTAGAGCTCGATCGGATCGATCCGCAGGCTGGTCACGTTGGCGGCGCTTTGTCGGGCGCGGCCATAGGCCTTCAGCAGATCGTAGAGGCTGACGTCGTAGGTCGTCGTGCTCACCACGCGCAGCGGCGCGGGCTCGCCGCGCGGGAAGACCTCGCGGCCGAGGCGCGGCAGCCCCATCAGGCGGGCGCCGGCATCCTGCATCGCCTCCAGCCGCTGGAGCTGGAAGCGCAGCGCGGCGGCCATCTCGGCGCCGCTCGGCTCCTCCTCCTCGCCGGTCTCGGGCAGCAGCAGCCGCGACTTCAGGTAGGCCAGCCAGGCGGCCATGACCAGGTAGTCGGCCGCCATCTCGAGCCGCAGCTTGCGCGCCCGGGAGATGAAGTCGAGGTACTGGTCGGCCAGCGCCAGGATGGAAATGCGGGTGAGGTCGACCTTCTGCTCGCGGGCCAGCTGCAGCAGGGCGTCGATCGGGCCCTCGTAGCCCTCGAGATCGAGCAGGAAGGCGCCCTCGCCGGCCTCGGCCTCGGGCCGGTCCTCCTGAAACTCGCCCGCCTCGTCCGACTCGCTCACGCGGCCATCCTCGATCGCCTCGTTCATCCGACGCCGCCGAGCCGGAAGAAGATCGGCAGCAGCCACTGCACGGGCCGCCAGATCAACCAGCCGAACAGGTTGATCTCGGTTCCCAGGCGCTGGCTCAGCATGGGCAGCAGGAACAGCGCGCCCACCAGGATGAATAACCCATAACGTTCGAGTCGCGCCAAGGGCACCGCGAGGGCCTGCGGCAGCAGCCCGACCGCCACGCGGCCGCCGTCCAGCGGCGGCAAGGGCAGCATGTTGAAGACAGCCAGCAACAGATTGATCAGAATGGCATGCGCGAGGTTCAGGACCAGCCAGTTCGCCAGCGATTCCGGCGCCAGGACGGCGATATTCAACAGCAGGGCCGAAACCAGGGCGAGCCCGAAGTTCATGCCCGGCCCGGCCGCGGCCACCAGGATCATGTCGCGGCGCGGATGGCGCAGGCGATAGAAGGCGACCGGCACCGGCTTGGCCCAGCCGAACACGAAAGGCAGCGGCGAGATCAGCAGAAGCGTCGGCAGCAGGATTGTGCCGAAGGGGTCGACGTGGCGCAGTGGATTGAAGGTGACCCGGCCGCGCTCGTAGGCCGTCGGATCGCCCAGGCGCCACGCCACGAAGCCGTGCGCCGCCTCGTGGAAGGTGATGGCGATCAGCACCGGGAGGACCCAGGTCGAAGCCGTATAGAGGACGCCGGGCAGATCCGCCGGCAACAGGCTGTTCATTCAGGCGTCTCCCAAAAGGTCGTCGAGGCGGGTCGTCAGGCCGGCCACGTTGGCGGCCTGGAACGCGGCCCGCCGCCGCGTCTCGCCGCGCGCCACCCGCCGCGCCGCTTCCGCCGAAAGGGGCCCGACGCCCTGGGCCACCGCGGTCATCTCGTCCCGCTTGCCGTTGCAATGCAGCACCACGTCGCAGCCGGCGGCCAGCGACGCCGCCGCGCGCGTCGCGTAGTCGCCGCTCAGGGCCGCCATCGAGAGATCGTCGCTCGCCAGGACCCCGTCGAAGCCGAACGCGCCCCGGATCAGCCCGCCGATCACCTTGGCCGAGGTCGTCGCCGGCTGCTCGGGGTCGATCGCGCGGTAGACGATATGGGCCGTCATCGCCCAGGGCGCATCGGCCAAGGCGCGAAACGGCCGGAAATCGCTCTCCTCAAGCTCGGCGCGCGTGGCCTCCACGACCGGCAGCTCAAGATGGGTATCGGCCAAGGCGCGGCCGTGCCCGGGCAGGTGCTTGATCACCGGCAGCACCCCGCCGGCCAGCAGCCCGTCGCAGAATACGCGGCCCAATTCGCCGACCACCTCGGGGTCGGCGGAAAAGGCGCGGTGGCCGATCACGGCATCCGCGCCCGGGATCGGCAGATCGAGCACCGGCGCGCAGTCTACGGTGATGCTGAGTTCGGCGAGTTCGGCGGCCAGCAACCGGGCATTCGCCCAGACCGCCTCGCGTGCCGCCGCGGCGTTGCGGGCGTAGAGCGCGCCGAAGCGGGCGGCCGGCGGTGCGGCGCGCCAGTGCGGCGGCTTGAGACGGGCGACGCGGCCGCCTTCCTGATCGATCAGCACCGGGGCATCGTCCCGCCCGACCGCGGCGCGCAAATCCGCCACCAGCGCGCGGATCTGGGCCGGCGTCTCGCAGTTGCGCGCGAAGAGAATGAAGCCCAGCGGATTGGAATCGCGAAAAAAGTCGCGTTCCCAATCCGTTATGGCCGCACCCTCGCAGCCAAAGATAACGGCGCGCGGGGCTTCGATCATCTAGCGCTTGGCCGCAAGACAGTCCTGACCGCCCGCCTTGAGACGATCGCAGAACCGTACCGCCGCAGCGCGATCGGCGAAGTACCCGACGCGCAGCCGGTGGTAGGTGCCCTTTCCGGAGAGGTCCACGGTCTGAATATCCAGGGCGCGGGGACCGAGCAGTACGGGAAACTTCTTCTGCAGACGCGCCCACTCGGTCGTCACCCCGTCGCGCGACTTGAGCGAGGCGAGCTGCACCACCCAGTCGCCGGCGGCCGGGGCGCTCGGCGCGACCTTGGCCGCCGCTTCGGCCGGTGCCGTCCCGGTTGTCGCCGTCTCGGCGGGCGGCGCGGGCACCGCTTCCGCGGCGGGCTCCGGCGCCTTGGCCGGGAGTTCCGCCACCGGCTCGGGCGCGGGCATGGCGGGCACCTCGGGCGCCGCCTCCTGCAAGGGGACCGGCGGCGCCGGCGTTTCGGGCGGCGGCAGCAGCCGCTCGACCTGGGGCTTGTCCGGGTTCGGCGCCGCGTCGTTCAGGATGGCCTGGTCCTGATAGGGCACCTCCATGCCGCCGGGGCTTTCGGGCCGCGACTTGATCGGCCCCGGCTCCGCCTCGATCACCGGCAGGTCCTCCGGGGCCACCTCGCCGACGCCCCAGGTGTAGGCGTACCACGCCGCCCCGGCGAAAACGACGAGGGCGACGAGGGCGAGCACGCCGCGCAGCGCGCCACCCCGGCCGCGGCCGCCGGACTCTGTGGAGGGCTCGTCGGCACCGTCGTCGGACTCCGTCCCGTGCGCGTCGTCGTCGGATCCCGGATCGGGCGACAGATCGGGCGGGCCGCCGGCGTCGCGCCGGCCGCCGTCGCGCGCGCCGCTCTTCGCGGCGCGTTGCTCCGGGTCCACCACGAGGCGCAGCGGTTTCGGGCCTTCCACGGACATCAACGCATCTCCTCGACCGGCTCGACGCCGAAAACCTCCAGGCCCGACGCGATGACCAGCGCCACGCCCTTCACCAGGGCGAGCCGCGCCGCGCTCAGGTCCGGGTCGTCCTCCACCAGGAAGCGCAACCGGGCGTCGTCCTTGCCCTTGGTCCACAGGCCGTGAAAGCCCGCCGCCACGTCGTAGAGATAGTAGGCCACGCGGTGCGGCTCATAGGCCTCCGCGGCGCTTTCCAAGAGGCGCGGCCACAGGGCCAGCTGCTTGATCAGAGCAGTCTCATCGGAGTCGGTCAACAGATCGAGCCGGGCCCCGGCCAGGGCCGCGGCGTCGAGCGACAGCGCGGGAAACAGCGCCGCCGCGTGGCGCAGGACCGAGCAGGCCCGCGCGTGGCCGTACTGCACGTAGAACACCGGGTTGTCGCGGCTCTGCTCGAGCACCTTGGCCAGGTCGAACTCGAGCGGCGCGTCGTTCTTGCGCGTCAGCATGATGAAGCGCACCACGCCCTTGCCGACCTCGTCGATCACCTCGCGCAGGGTGACGAAGGTGCCGGCGCGCTTCGACATCTTCACCGGCTCGCCGGCGCGCAGCAGCTTGACGAGCTGGCAGATCAGCACCTCCAGGCGGCCGTGCCCTTCGGTCAGCGCCTGCACGGCCGCCTGCATGCGCTTGACGTAGCCGCCGTGGTCGGCGCCCCAGACGTCGATCATCAGCTCGGCGCCGCGCCGGTACTTGTCGAGGTGATTGGCCATGTCGGCGGCGAAATAGGTCCAGCTGCCGTCCGATTTCCTGAGCGGCCGGTCGACGTCGTCGCCGAACTGCGTGGCGCGGAACAGGGTCTGCGGGCGCGGCTCCCAGTCCTCCGGGGTCTTGCCCTTGGGCGGCTCCAGCACGCCGGTATAGATCAGGCCGCGCGCCTCCAGGGTCTTGAGCACCTCCTCGATGCCGCCGGCCGCGACCAGCGCGCGTTCCGAGGTGAACACGTCCTGACGGACCCCGAGCGCGGCCAGGTCCTCGCGGACCGTCGCCATCAGGGCGTCGATGGCGAACTGCCGCACCTCGGGCAGCCACTGCGCCTCCGGGACGTCGCGCCATTTGTCGCCGTCGCGCGCCGCCAAGGCCCGGCCGACGTCCTTCAGGTACTCCCCGGGATAGTGTCCTTCGGGGATCTCGCCGATCGCCTCGCCCAGCGCCTCGCGGTAGCGCAGATGGGCCGAGCGCGCCAGCACGTCGACCTGCGTGCCGGCATCGTTGACGTAGTACTCCCGGGTCACCGCGTAGCCGACCTTGGCGAGCAGCGCGGCCAGGGCGTCGCCGACCACGGCGCCGCGCGCGTGCCCGACGGTCAGCGGGCCGGTCGGATTGGCCGAGACGTACTCGATGTTGACGGCGCGGCCGCGGCCCAGGTCGGACTCGCCGAAGCCCTTGCCGGCGCACAGGATGCCGCCGAGGCAATCCT
>Ga0210086_1001455_pt1 | contig 12101 bp, 12 predicted proteins | sample China_Galinas_PW_3_FD_184867 | JGI IMG/M metagenome (GOLD analysis project Ga0210086, IMG submission 184867) | Wetland microbial communities from San Francisco Bay, California, USA, that impact long-term carbon sequestration - China_Galinas_PWB_D2... | ecosystem: Environmental > Aquatic > Marine... | reverse complement strand
CCGCTGTTCCTGCTCGACGAGATCGACAAGATCGGCATGGACTTCCGCGGCGATCCGTCGTCGGCGCTCCTCGAGGTGCTCGACCCCGAGCAGAACTCGTCGTTCAACGACCACTACCTCGAGGTCGACTACGACCTGTCGAGCGTCATGTTCATTACGACGGCGAACACGCTGAACATCCCGCCGCCGCTGATGGACCGGATGGAGATCATCCGCATCGCCGGCTACACCGAGGACGAGAAGATTCAGATCGCCCGCCGGCATCTGATTCCGAAGATCCTCAAGGAGCATGCGCTCAACGAGAAGGAGTTCTCGCTGGACGACGATGCGCTGCAGACGATCATCCGCCGCTACACGCGGGAGGCGGGCGTCCGTAACCTCGAACGGGAGATGGCGACCCTGGCGCGTAAGAGCGTCAAGGAGCTGATCCTGTCGAAGAAGAAGACGATCCGGATCACGCCGAAGAACGTCGAGGATTTTCTCGGCGTGCCGCGCTACCGCTATGGCGAGGCCGAGCATGAGGATCTCGTCGGTGTGGTGACGGGGCTCGCGTGGACGGAGGTCGGTGGCGAGCTGCTGACCGTCGAAGGCGTGATGATGCCCGGCAAGGGCAAGATGACCGTCACCGGCAACCTCCGCGACGTGATGAAGGAATCGATCTCGGCGGCGGCATCCTATGTCCGCAGCAGAGCGATCGACTTCGGCATCGAGCCGCCTCTGTTCGACCGGACGGACATCCACGTCCACGTGCCGGAGGGGGCAACCCCGAAGGACGGTCCCTCGGCGGGTGTCGCGATGGTCGCCTCGATCGTTTCGATCATGACCGGCATCCCGGTGAAGAAGGACGTGGCGATGACCGGCGAGATCACCCTCCGTGGCCGGGTCTTGCCGATCGGCGGGCTGAAGGAGAAGCTACTTGCGGCGCTTCGCGGCGGCATCAAGACGGTGCTGATCCCCGAGGATAATGCAAAGGACCTTGCCGACATCCCGGACAACGTGAAGAGCGGGCTGGAGATCATTCCGGTGGCCCGGATGGACGAAGTGCTGAGGCACGCCCTCGTCCGCATGCCGGAGCCGATCGAGTGGGATGAGACAAAAGAGCTCGCCAAGGCGGTGGTTCCGGAAGAGGACACTGGAGCGGCCCTCACGGCCCACTAACCATCTGGAATCGTTATGAATTCGGCGCCCGCCTCCAGGCGGGCGCCGTCTTCTTACGGGCCGCAGCGTTTTGATCAAAATCGCGGAAATCAGCCGTTTTGACTTGCCACCGGATGGATTTAGCAGGAGTGTCCCGGCGTGAAGTCGAAGAGGCGATTCGCTTTCGGCTCAACTCAGTGAAAGGGATGTGGACATGAACAAGAATGATCTCATCGCGTCTGTGGCGGAACGCACCGGGATGTCCAAGGCGGGCGCCGGGCAGGCCGTTGATGCGACGTTCGACGCCATCACGGGCGCACTGAAATCGGGCCAGGAAGTCAAGATCATCGGCTTTGGCAACTTCAGCGTGGCCAACCGCGCAGCGAGCACCGGCCGCAATCCGCGTACCGGCGAGACGATCAGGATTGCTGCATCGAAGACTCCGAAGTTCAAGGCGGGAAAGGGACTCAAGGACGCCGTCAATCGCTAAGCGTTGACGCAGCGCCGCCTCGCCCTCCCCGACAGGATGCGGTCAGGATTTTCGGCGGGCCAAGCCGCCCTTGCGCAGGGCCGGCCCGCCGAATAAATCGGAGCGGGTGCGAGGGCGGTTAGCTCAGCTGGTAGAGCGCCACGTTTACACCGTGGATGTCGGGAGTTCGAGCCTCTCACCGCCCACCAGCACGTGACCGCATTTGGTGTGCGGGCGACGGGGCCGGGCCGATCCTGGGCGCCCGGGAACCGGGCGTCGAACGCCGGAGCCGCTTGACTTGGCAACGGCGCTCCCTTACCTCACCTGCGCTGCATCGATGATGTCGATGCAGGTGCCCTAGCGGGGGCGTAGCTCAGTTGGTTAGAGTGCCGGCCTGTCACGCCGGAGGTCGCGGGTTCGAGCCCCGTCGCTCCCGCCAGTTTCCCCGAACGATCCATCCAGATGCAGAGTCGGCGCGATGAAGCGCCGGTGATCGATTCGAGGTCGTTTCCGGCCTTGCCACTCCGGCCTCGCTCCGCTAAGCCTCGACCCGTCTGTCGTGTCTTGGAACGCGTCGGCATTCGTACCGGAACCATCGGTTCCAATCGGGGCCTTGCCGACGCGTTGCGCTGCAACATTTATGGGGCTAATCCGTCGACGGCCCTCGGCCGGCAGGACGGCGTGAGGATGAGATGGAGAACCTGCTCACCAACTATATGCCGCTGGTGATTTTCATCGCTGTGGCCTTGGTGATCGGAGTGGCGCTGCTGATTGCGCCGTTCATCGTCGCCTACAAGAATCCGGATCCGGAAAAGCTGTCGCCTTACGAGTGCGGTTTCGTGCCGTTCGACGACGCGCGGATGAAGTTCGATGCCCGCTTCTATCTGGTCGCCATCCTCTTCATCATCTTCGATCTCGAGGTGGCCTTCCTGTTTCCGTGGGCGGTCGTCTTCAACAAGATCGGCTGGTTCGGCTTCTGGTCGGTGATCATCTTCCTCGGCATCCTCACTGTCGGCTTCATTTATGAGTGGCGTAAGGGAGCGCTGGAATGGGATTGAGCGCGCCGAAACAGGACAACAAGCTGGTGGAACCGGCCAAGCCGCTGGTTCCCCGCAACGACCCGTTCTTCCTTGAGGTCAACAACGAGCTGGCGGACAAGGGCTTTCTGGTCACCGCCACGGACGACCTGATCAACTGGGCGCGCACCGGATCCCTGATGTGGATGACGTTCGGGCTCGCCTGCTGCGCCGTCGAGTTGATGCAGGTGTCGATGCCGCGTTACGACGCCGAGCGGTTCGGATTCGCGCCGCGCGGTTCGCCGCGCCAATCGGACGTGATGATCGTTGCCGGCACGCTCACCAACAAGATGGCGCCGGCGCTCCGCAAGGTCTACGACCAGATGCCGGAGCCGCGCTACGTCATCTCAATGGGGTCCTGCGCCAACGGTGGCGGCTACTACCACTACTCCTACTCGGTGGTGCGCGGCTGCGACCGGATCGTGCCTGTCGACATCTACGTCCCCGGCTGCCCGCCGACTGCCGAGGCGCTGCTCTACGGCATCCTGCTCCTGCAGAAGAAGATCCGCCGCACCGGAACGATCGAACGATAGAAAGGCAGGCGGAACCGTTCGATGGATGATGAAGCGCTGAAGGATCTGGCCGAATACATCGCATCGAAGCGAGGTGATGCGGTGGTCGAGTGGCACGTGGCGCATGGCGAGCTGACCATGACCGTTGCGCCCACCGAACTGGTCGAATTCGTCAGGCTGCTGCACGACGATCCGCGGCTCGCCTTCGTGAGCCTCACCGACATCTGCGGCGTCGACTGGCCGAGCCGCGAGAAGCGCTTCGATGTTGTGTATCACCTGCTGTCGCCGCGCCAGAACCTGCGCATCCGCCTCAAGGCAATGACCGACGAGGAGACGCCCGTCCCGTCCCTCACGCCGATCTTTCCGGGCGCCAACTGGTTCGAGCGCGAGGTCTATGATTTCTACGGCGTGCTCTTCACCGGCCATCCGGACTTGCGCCGCATCCTCACCGACTACGGCTTCGAGGGGCATCCGCTGCGCAAGGACTTCCCGCTGACCGGGTTCGTCGAGGTCCGCTGGGACGACGAGCAGAAGCGGGTCATCTACGAGCCGGTGAGCCTGGCGCAGCAATTCCGCACCTTCGATTTCGAGTCGCCGTGGGAAGGGCCGAACTATCTCCCCGGCGACGAGAAGGCGAGCTAGCGATCATATTCGACATGGCCGAGACCGAAGTCCGCACCTTCAACATCAATTTCGGACCGCAGCACCCAGCCGCCCATGGCGTGCTGAGGCTGGTGCTGGAACTCGACGGCGAAGTCGTCGAGCGGGTCGATCCCCACATCGGGCTGCTCCACCGCGGCACCGAGAAGCTGATCGAGCACAAGACCTACCTCCAGGCAGTACCCTATTTCGACCGGCTCGACTACGTGGCGCCGATGAACCAGGAGCACGCCTTCGCGCTGGCGACTGAGCGGCTCCTCGGCATCACCGTCCCGCGGCGCGGGCAGCTCATCCGGGTCCTCTACTGCGAGATGGGGCGGCTCCTGTCTCACCTCCTCAACATCACCACCCAGGCGATGGACGTCGGCGCCCTGACGCCGCCGCTGTGGGGGTTTGAGGAACGCGAGAAGCTGATGATCTTCTACGAGCGGGCGAGTGGCAGCCGCATGCACGCGGCGTATTTCCGCCCCGGCGGCGTTCACCAGGACCTGCCGCAGAAGCTGGTCGACGACATCGGCGCCTTCTGCGATCCCTTCCTCAAGGTGTGCGACGACATCGAGGTACTGCTCACCGACAACCGCATCTTCAAGCAGCGCAATGTCGATATCGGGGTGGTCAGCCTCGAGGACGCGTGGAAATGGGGATTCTCGGGGGTGATGGTCCGCGGCTCCGGCGCCGCCTGGGATTTGCGCAAGGCGCAGCCCTACGAGTGCTATGCGGAGATGGATTTCGACATTCCCGTCGGCAAGAACGGTGACTGCTACGACCGCTACCTGGTCCGCATGGAGGAGATGCGGCAGGCGACCAAAATCATGAAGCAGTGTGTGGAGAAGCTGAACCAGGCAGACGGCAAGGGACCCGTTACCTCCGACGACGGCAAGGTGGTGCCGCCGCGCCGCGCCGAGATGAAGCGTTCGATGGAGGCGCTCATCCACCACTTCAAGCTCTACACCGAAGGCTATCATGTGCCGGCCGGAGAGGCCTATGCCGCGGTGGAGGCCCCGAAGGGCGAATTCGGCGTCTATGTGGTCTCGGACGGCTCCAACAAGCCGTATCGCTGCAAATTGCGGGCACCGGGCTTTGCTCATTTGGCCGCTATGGACGCCATCTGCCGCGGCCACATGCTGGCCGACGTCTCCGCCATTCTCGGCTCGCTGGACATCGTGTTCGGGGAGGTTGACCGCTGATGGCTCTCCGCCGCCTCGCCGAGGTCCAACCTGAGAGCTTCGCCTTCACCGAGGCCAATGCGGCGTGGGCGGAGGAGGAGATCGCCAAATACCCCGAAGGCCGGCAGGCCTCGGCGGTGATCGCGCTCCTGTGGCGGGCGCAGGCGCAGGAGGGGTGGGTTACCGAACCGGCGATCGAGGTGGTCGCCGACATACTCGACATGCCCAAGATCCGGGTGCTGGAGGTCGCGACCTTCTATACCATGTTCAACCTGGAGCCGGTCGGCCGGACCGCCCATATCCAGGTGTGCGGGACGACGCCATGCTGGCTACGCGGTGCCAACGACCTCAAGGAGGTCTGCCGCAACAAGATCAACCAAGAGCAATTCCATCTTTCGCCCGACGGCGCCTTTTCGTGGGAAGAGGTGGAGTGCCTGGGGGCCTGCGTGAACGCGCCGATGGTCCTGATCGGCTCCGATACTTTTGAGGATCTCACCGCGGAGCGCTTCAGCCAGCTCATCGACGACCTCGCCGCCGGCAGGCCGGTGAAGCCGGGTCCGCAGATCGATCGCCAGTTCTCCGCCCCGGTCGGTGGACCGACGACCCTGACCGATCCGGCGCTCTATGCCAAAGAGGGGGACGACACGCCCCCCGAGCCGGCTGCCGAGACTACCGTCGTGTCTGAAGCCGACAAGCCGGAAGGCCTGGCCGGTCCGCGCGCGGGCAAGGCCGACGATCTGAAGCGCATTTCGGGAGTCGGACCGAAGATCGAAGGTATTCTGCATTCCCTCGGGGTCTATCATTTCGATCAGATCGCCGCCTGGGAGCCGCGCCAGGTCGCCTGGGTCGACGATTTTCTCAGCTTCAAGGGGCGCGTCGTCCGCGAGGACTGGATCGGCCAGGCGAAGGACCTCGCAAAGGCGGCTCCGTCGACCGACGAAACCGCGAGCGCCGCCACGGGCGAGGATGTGCCGATCGACGCCTCCAAGCCACAGGCCGCGGCGCCGAGTCCGCCGGACCCCAACGGACAGGTCTCGCAGCAGGCCGAGAAGGTCGCCGATGGGCAGACCACCCGGGAAAGGAAAGAAGAGAAGACCGACGAGACCGCGAAGAACGCTGCCGACAACCCGGAAGTCCAGGACTGATTGTCGAGGATGACGATGGTTGAGCCGATGAACGAGCTGGTTGACGAGGTTCTGAAGTCGATTCAGACCCGCCTCGGCAACCTTGAGATCGAAGTGACCGAGGTGCGGGCGGAACTGGTGCAGCTCCACCGCGAACTCGATGCCGCGCGCGCGAACCGGCCCGAATTCAGCACCCCGGCCCGCGGCATCGAACGGAGGATCGAGCGGCTCGAGCGCCGGCTGACATCCATGGACACCATCGACGTGGCGTTGAAGTGATCAGATGCTGAGCGACAAGGACCGGATATTCACCAACCTCTATGGGCTCCACGATTGGGGCCTCAAGGGTGCGATGGCGCGGGGCCAGTGGGACAACACCAAGGCGCTGCTTGACAAGGGCCGTGATGCAATCGTTGCCGAAATAAAGGCTTCCGGGTTGCGCGGGCGCGGTGGCGCGGGCTTTCCGACCGGGCTCAAGTGGTCGTTCATGCCGAAGGAGTCGGACGGGCGGCCCGCCTATCTGGTAGTGAATGCCGACGAATCTGAACCGGGCACCTGCAAGGACCGGGAAATCCTGCGGCACGATCCGCACATCCTCGTCGAGGGATGCCTGGTCGCCGGGTTCGCCATGGGGGCTCATACCGCCTTCATCTACATCCGCGGCGAATTCATCCGCGAGCGCGAGCGGCTGCAGGCGGCGGTCGATCAGGCCTACGAGGCCAAGCTCATCGGCAAGAACAACAAGCACGGCTGGGACTTCGACATCATCGTCCACCATGGCGCCGGGGCTTACATCTGCGGCGAGGAGACCGGCCTTCTCGAGTCGCTCGAGGGCAAGAAGGGGATGCCGCGCCTGAAGCCGCCCTTCCCGGCGAGCGTCGGCGTCTACGGCTGTCCGACGACGGTCAACAATGTCGAATCGATTGCCGTCACCCCGACGATCCTTCGAAAGGGGGCCGCCTGGTTTGCCGGCTTCGGTCGGCCGAACAACACGGGGACCAAGCTTTACTGCATCTCCGGGCACGTGGAGAAGCCGTGCACCGTCGAAGATGAGATGGGGATCACGCTTCGCGAGCTCATCGATCGCCATGCCGGCGGCGTGCGCGGCGGGTGGGACAATCTCCTGGCGGTGATCCCGGGCGGCGCCTCGGTGCCATGCCTGCCGGCCTCGCTCTGCAACGATCTCATCATGGACTTCGATTCGCTGCGCGACGTGAAATCCGGTCTCGGCACTGCCGCAGTGATCGTCATGGACAAGTCGACCGACATCATCCGGGCGATCTCGCGCCTCGCCTACTTCTACAAGCACGAAAGCTGCGGCCAGTGCACGCCGTGCCGCGAGGGAACCGGCTGGATGTGGCGGGTGCTGGAGCGGATGGCGGATGGCCGCGCCCGCAAGCAGGAAATCGACATGCTCCTGGAGGTGACTTATCAGGTCGAAGGCCACACGATCTGCGCGCTGGGGGATGCCGCTGCGTGGCCGGTGCAGGGCCTGATCCGGCACTTCCGCGATGTGATCGAGGAGCGGATCGACAACTACGAGACCAAGCCAGCGGTGGGCGATCCGCTGATGGTCGAGGCAGCGGAGTAGTGACCATGGCCAAGGAGTCCGGCGATACCATTCGCCTGCTCAAGGAGATCCGCGCGACACTCGCGGCGCATACCTTGCGGTTTGACCGGATCGAGGAGGAACTCGCGGAGCTGAAGGAGATGCTGGATGTCACCGGGGTCCTCGACGGGGGAGACATGTCCGGCGAGCAATCGCAGCTGAACGATCTCCTTGACCGGCTCGAGGAGCTGTCTCCCGAGGAACTTGACCGTCAGATCACCGCGGCCGCGATCCTGCTCGGAGCAGAAGGCATCGGCAAGAAGAAACCGGAATGACTTTTCAACGTGACGCGCAAGCTGGTTGAGCAGAGATGCCCCTGATTAAGGTCGACGGCAAGGAGATCGAAGTCCCGGCGGAGTACACGCTGCTCCAGACCTGCGAGGCGGCCGGCGCTGAGATTCCGCGCTTCTGCTACCATGACCGGTTGTCGATCGCCGGCAACTGCCGCATGTGTCTGGTCGAGCTCAAGGGCGCCCCGAAGCCGGTGGCTTCCTGCGCCTGGGCGGTGCGCGACTGCCGGCCGGGCCCGAACGGCGAGCCGCCGGAAGTGATCACGCGCTCCAAGATGGTCAGGCGCGCCCGCGAAGGCGTGATGGAGTTCCTGCTGATCAACCACCCGCTCGACTGCCCGATCTGCGACCAGGGCGGCGAGTGCGACCTGCAGGACCAGGCGATGGCCTACGGCGTCGACGGCAGCCGGTTCAAGGAGAACAAGCGCGCCGTCGAGGACAAGTATATCGGCCCGCTGGTCAAGACGATCATGACGCGCTGCATCCACTGCACGCGCTGCGTCCGCTTCTCCGCCGAGATCGCCGGCGTGCCGGAACTCGGCGCGACAGGTCGCGGCGAGGACATGGAGATCACCACCTATCTCGAGCACGCCATGAGCTCGGAGCTGCAGGGCAACGTCATCGATCTCTGCCCGGTCGGCGCGCTGACCTCGCGGCCCTACGCCTTCCAGGCGCGCCCTTGGGAGCTGGTGAAGACGGAGTCCATCGACGTCATGGACGCGCTCGGCTCCGCGATCCGGGTCGACACGCGCGGCCGCACCGTCATGCGCATCATGCCCCGGCTGAACGAGGCGGTGAACGAGGAGTGGATTTCCGACAAGTCGCGCTTTGTGTGGGACGGGCTCGGCACGCAACGGCTCGATCGCCCGTATGTCCGTCGCGGCGGACGGCTGGAGCCGGCCACCTGGCCGGAAGCGTTCGCGGCGATCGCCGAAAAGACCGCCGGAATCGATCCGAAGCGCATCGCTGCCATCGCCGGCGATCTCGCCGGCGTCGAGGAAATGTATGCGCTGAAATCGCTGATGGCGGCGTTCGGCTCGCCGCATCTCGATTGCCGACAGGACGGCACCAAGCTCGATCCGTCGCTCGGCCGTGCCAGCTACGTCTTCAACCCGACCATCGCCGGGATCGACGCCGCCGATGCGATCCTGATCATCGGCTCGAATCCTCGCCACGAGGCTGCCGTCCTCAACGCCCGTATTCGTGGTCGCTGGCGCCGGGGTGATCTCAGGATCGGGCTGATCGGCGAAAAAGTCGATCTCACCTACGACTACGACTATCTGGGCGCCGGAGCCGACACGCTGACCCGCGTCGCCGGCGGCGACAACGCTTTCGGCAAGGTTCTGGCGGAAGCCAGGCGGCCGCTGATCATCGTCGGGCAGGGGGCGCTGAGGCGGCCGGACGGCGACGTGATCCTCGCCATTGCGGCGAAGCTTGCGACGCCCGGTGACCGCGACGAGGGCTGGAACGGTCTCGCCGTGCTGCACACCGCGGCTTCCCGGGTCGGCGGCCTCGATATCGGCTTCGTTCCCGGCGAGAACGGGCACGACGTGATCGGCATGGTCGCCGCCGCGGCCGCCGATGAAATCGATGTGATGTTCCTGCTCGGCGCCGACGAGATCAAGGTCAACGCGCTGGGCGAGACCTTCGTCGTCTACATTGGCACCCATGGCGACGCCGGCGCCCACCGGGCTGACGTCATCCTGCCAGGCGCCGCCTACACCGAGAAATCGGCGATCTACGTGAACACCGAAGGCCGCGTGCAGATGACCGCCCGCGCCGCCTTCCCGCCCGGCGAGGCGCGGGAGGACTGGGCGATCATCAGGGCGCTGTCGGATGTTGTTGGCCACCGGCTTCCCTTCGACTCGCTGGCCGAGCTGCGCGCTGCCCTCTATGCCGAACACCCGCACTTCTTGCGGTTCGATCAGGCGGGGGGCGGCGCTGCGGAAGATGTGAGCAAGCTGGGCGCGCGGGGCGGTGAACCGCGGTCCGAGCCCTTCCACAACGCTATCGCGGACTTCTACCTGGCCAATCCGATCGCCCGGGCCTCGGCCGTGATGGCGGAATGCTCGGCGCTGGCGGCCGGCCGGCTGGCGAGTGCGGCGGAGTAGGACGATGGGCTTCTTCCAGGATTACGTCATTCCGGCGCTGATCGTCATCGGCGAGAGCCTGCTGCTGATGGTCGTGTTGTTGATCTTCGTCGCGTATCTGCTCTACGCCGACCGCAAGATCTGGGCAGCGGTGCAAATGCGGCGGGGGCCGAACGTCGTCGGGCCGTGGGGGCTCTTCCAGTCCTTCGCCGACCTGCTCAAGTTCGTCCTCAAGGAGCCGGTGGTGCCATCCGGCGCCAACAAGGGGATCTTCCTGCTGGCGCCGCTGGTGACGACGACCCTGGCGCTGTCGGCGTGGGCCGTGGTGCCGGTGGCGGCCGGCTGGGTGATCGCCGACATCAATGTCGGCATTCTCTACATCTTCGCCATCTCGTCACTTGGCGTCTACGGCATCATCATGGCCGGCTGGTCGTCGAACTCGAAATACCCGTTCCTGGCCGCCCTGCGCTCGTCGGCGCAGATGGTCTCCTACGAAGTGTCGATCGGCTTCGTCATCATCACCGTGCTCTTGTGCGTCGGCTCGCTCAATCTGACCGACATCGTCAATTCCCAGGCTCACGGCCTCGGCACGGAACTCGGCCTGCCCAACAGCTTCCTCGACTGGTATTGGCTGGCGCTGCTGCCGATGTTTGTCATCTTCTTCATTTCGGCGCTGGCCGAGACCAACCGGCCGCCCTTCGATCTGGTCGAGGCGGAGTCGGAACTGGTCGCCGGCTTCATGGTCGAGTATTCGTCGACGCCCTATATGCTGTTCATGCTCGGGGAATACGTGGCGATCGTGCTGATGTGCGCGCTGACCACGATCCTCTTCCTCGGCGGCTGGCTGCCACCGGTGGCGGTGGTGCCCTTCACCTGGGTGCCAGGCGTGATCTGGTTCGTCCTCAAGGTGTCGTTCGTCTTCTTCATGTTCGCGATGGTGAAGGCGTTCGTGCCGCGCTATCGGTTCGACCAGCTGATGCGGCTCGGCTGGAAAGTCTTCCTGCCGATCTCGCTGTTCATGGTTGTCGCCGTCGCCGCCGTCCTGCAGATCACGGGTTGGAGTGCCTGAGATGAGACTCGACCAGGCGGCCAGATCACTGCTCCTGAGCGAGTTCGTGGCGGCGTTCTTCCTGTCGATGCGCTACTTCTTCGCCAAGAAGGCAACGCTCAACTATCCCTTCGAAAAAGGCCCGATCTCGCCCCGCTTCCGTGGCGAGCATGCGCTGCGCCGTTATCCCAACGGCGAGGAGCGCTGCATTGCCTGCAAGCTCTGCGAGGCGATCTGTCCGGCCCAGGCGATCACCATCGAGGCCGGCCCGCGGCGGAACGACGGCACGCGGCGGACGACGCGCTACGACATCGACATGGTGAAGTGCATCTATTGCGGCTTCTGCCAGGAGGCCTGTCCGGTCGATGCCATCGTCGAGGGCCCGAACTTCGAGTTCGCCACCGAAACCCGCGAGGAGCTCTACTTCGACAAGGACCGGCTGCTTGCCAACGGCGACCGGTGGGAGCGGGAGATCGCGGCCAACATCGCGGCGGACGCGCCGCTGCGATGAAGGATTGGACGGGGGCAGGGCAAATGTCTAAGAAACCAGCGCTTGCCGACGAGTCTCGGGTGAAACGCTGACAATGGTTCTCACCGCAATTTTCTTCTACCTCTTCTCCGCGGTGACGATCGCCTCGGGCGTCATGGTTATCGGGGCCCGCAACCCGGTCCATTCGGTGCTCTTCCTGATCCTCGCCTTCGTCAATGCGGCGGGGCTGTTCGTGCTGCTCGGCGCCGAATTCCTCGGCATGATCCTGATCGTCGTCTATGTCGGCGCGGTGGCCGTCCTCTTCCTGTTCGTGGTGATGATGCTCGACGTCGACTTCGTCGAGCTGCGCCAGGGCTTCCTCAACTACCTGCCGGTCGGCGCGCTGGTCGGGATCGTCCTGCTGGCTGAATTGCTGGTCGTCCTCGGCGGG
>Ga0210086_1001454_pt1 | contig 12106 bp, 11 predicted proteins | sample China_Galinas_PW_3_FD_184867 | JGI IMG/M metagenome (GOLD analysis project Ga0210086, IMG submission 184867) | Wetland microbial communities from San Francisco Bay, California, USA, that impact long-term carbon sequestration - China_Galinas_PWB_D2... | ecosystem: Environmental > Aquatic > Marine... | reverse complement strand
CGAATGCCGCCATCGCCCGGGCATGCAGGGATGCGGACCCGAGCATCACCGGGCACCTGCCCCTGCGAGCACGTAGCGGCCGAACATCGCCCTGGCCGCCAGGTACAGAGCCACCACACACACCGGTGGATAGATCAGCGCATAGGCGATCTGCCATTCCGTCAGCGTCACCTGGTGGAATGCGCTGCCGAACAGCAACAGCGGGCCTTGGGTCGGAATGAGATACAGCAGCGGATTCGTCCACAGCCCCGAGTAGTACAGGACCGGCAGGCTCATCACCGCAAGCGGCACCGTCGCGGCCAGAAACCAATCGCCGATCGAGGCAAAGGGCAGCGACGTGGTGAACCCGACCAGCAGCATCAGCAGCGTCCCGAGGACGACCCCGACCGCCAGCGGCAGCAGACGGTATCCGAACCCGTCGGCGATGGTCACCACCACCACCCCGACGACCAGTGAGATCGTCGCCAGCGCTGTGAGTTTGGCCGCGAGATACTCCCGAAACCGCAGCGGCGTGACGGTGACCGCGCCGATGGTGCCGTCCTGCTTCTCGAGGAACACGGTGCCGGCCACGAAGTAGAACCCGATGACGCAGATGTCGCCCAGCAGGATGTAGGGCTCGGCGATCGGGCGTAGGGCCGGCGTCAGCGGCAGCAGTACCGCCAGCCAGATCAGGCCGGAGAAGACGGCCGCGTGCAGGAACCGCTGCCTGTTCTGCAGGGTGACCTCGAGGCGAAGGGCGGCCGCGAAACGCCTCACGACAACCGCCTGCCGGTGACGTCGACGAACACGTCCTCGAGGCTTGCTTCCCGGCTGTGGACGGTCTCGACGTGGTGGTGGCGAAGCAGGGAGTGGAACGCGGCGTCGTCGGCCAGACCGTCCAGCGCGAAATCGGCCCTGTCCAGCCCACCCTGCGCACCGCGGTACGCGACGCGCACAAGGCGTTGGCTGCGCGCGATTTTCAGCTCGGCGGGCGTGTCGAGCGCGGAGATCGCGCCGTCGACGACGAAGGCCACGCGATCACACAGTTCGTCGGCGGTGGTCATGTCGTGGGTCGTCAGGAACACCGTTCGGCCGCGCGCCTTCAGATCCAGGATGGTGTTCTTGACCTTGCGTGCGTTCACCGGGTCCATGCCCGATGTGGGTTCGTCGAGGAAGAGCAGTTCGGGATCGTTGACCAGCGCCCTGGCGAAGTTCAGACGCATCTGCATTCCCTTGGAGTACTTGGCCACTCGCATCTTGGCCGCCTCGCCGAGTCCGACGGCGTCCAACAGTCCCAGCGGATCCAGCGTCGGCGTCTGGTACAGCGAGGCGAAGAACTGCAGATTCTCCAGCCCGGTCAGTTTCTGGTAGTGGTTGGGCAGTTCGAAGGACACCCCGATGCGTTCGTAGTAGTCCGGTCCCCAGCCCTGCGGGTCCCTGCCCCAGACCGAGGCCTGCCCACCGTGGCCGCCGAGCAGCCCGGTGAGGATCTTCTGCGTCGTGGACTTCCCGGCGCCGCTGGGCCCCAGGAAACCGAAGATCTCGCCACTGTTGACGCTGAAGTCCATGCCGCGCACGACGGGCGCGGGCGATTTCGGATAGCTGAACGTCAGCCCCCGAACACGGATCACATCGGTCAGTTCTGGCGATTCGGGTGGCGACGCGACATGCGGCATCACGTGCACAGTCCCCTTCCGGGTATGGCGGCGCGCCGACCGAGCGACGTCACCGCGTCGAGGCGGGTACGAATTTCCGACCAGACTTCCCGGAGCCGGGACACAGTGTACTCCACACGGTTCGGAGAATGTGACCGCATTTTCGAGGGACCGGCCGCCGTCCCCGCGGGTGCTCCCGGCCGCTGCGGGCGCAGAGACCGAACCCATGCCGGCGGCTCGAACTTCGTCGGCTCGAAGTCAATCTCGCGCACATTCGGCTCCACCGATGACTAACGTGAAGTGGGTCACATCGAAGGGAGGTGATCGACATGCCCGTTCCCCAGACCAAGCACACCGGTGGCTGCACCTGTCGCTGTAACGCCTGCGACGGAGGCCACCACTGCCACAACATCGGCAGCGGTTGCCGCGTGAAGCTGTAACCACCGCCGCAGCGGCTCAGCCCGCTCGAAGGCGGCCGCTAGGAAATCGACAGCGCGATCCCGTCGAGGATGTCGTGTTCACTGACGACGAGCGTGTCGATGCCGGCCCGCCGCCCCAGCGCGTAGGCCAGCTCCTCGACCACGATCGCACCGCCGCCGATGACGTCGACGCGGCCTTCGTGCATCGGGCCGAGCGCTGCGCGTTGCCTGCGGGTCATGGCGATCAGCTGCTCGCAGACCTCCAACAACGTCGAGAACGGCACCCGCGACAGGTGAATCGCCTCGGAGTCATAGGTCGGCATGTGCTGGGCCAGCGCCGCGATCGTGGTGAACGTTCCTGCCACCCCGACCCAGGTCTTCGCATCGCCGACAGGCACCACCCGCAGCGCCTCGCCGAGGCGTTCACGCACCACATCGCGGGCGGCGGCCACCTCGGTGGCAGTCGGCGGATCCGAATGCAGGCAACGCTCGGTCAGCCGCACGCAGCCGATATCGGCCGAGAAGCTAGCCTGCACGCCACCGGCCCCGCCGCCCAGCACCACCTCGGTCGAGCCGCCGCCGAGATCGACCACCACGAACGGCGCTGCGGCGGGATCCAATTCGCCGACCGCACCGTTGAAGGACAGCTCGGCCTCCTCGGCTCCGGTGATGCCCTCGGCGACCGCACCGGGAATCACCGGGCCGAGCACATCGGCGGTCATCGCGAAGAACACGTCACGATTGGCCGCGTCGCGGGTCGCCGACGTCGCCACCATGCGGACCCTGTCGACATCGAAGTGGCGCAGCAGCGCGGCGTAGTCCGAGAGCGCCACCTCGGTGCGCGCCAACGCCTCGGGCGCGAATTCTCCCGTGGCATCGACACCTTGGCCCAGCCGCACGATACGCATCTCGCGGTGCACATCGTGCAACCGGCCGTCGACCCGGTCGGCGATCAGCAACCGGATCGAGTTGGTGCCGCAGTCGATGGCCGCCACCCGGTTCATGTCCACTGCCCCTTCACCAGGATCCCCGCCATCGCCGGCTCGCCGGCCAGCACCGAAAGCGCCTCGTCGCCAAACGGATTGACGCCGCGACCTTTGGCCAGCGAGTGGGCCATCAACACGTGCAGGCACTTGACCCGGTCAGGCATGCCGCCGCCGGAGAAGGTCGTCCCCAGCGGTTCGATCGCATCGCGCTCGGCCAGATACGACTCGTGGGCCCGCCGATAGGCCGCGGCCAGCTCCGGCTCGTCGTGCAGGCGTTCGGTCATGCGTCGCATCAACCCTTCGGACTCCAGACGACTCGCCGCGGCCGTCAGAACGGGATGGGTCAGGTAGTACAACGTGGGGAACGGAGTGCCGTCGGGCAGCCGCGGCGCGGTCTTCACCACCCCCGGCTCACCGTTGGGGCACCGATACGCGATCTCCAGTACGCCGCGTGGCTCGCGCCCCAGTTGCCGCGCCACCGCGTCGAGATCGGCCGGATCAACCACCGGGAGGCGCGGGTGGTGCGACCGGGGCGGGCTCCGGCGTTGGCGAGGGCGGCGGAACCGGCGGACCGTGCGGTGAGTCGGCGATGGTGTGCCACAACGACGTGTACCACGGGTCACTGGCCTCGGCCGTCTCGACCTGCGGGCTCGCCGCGGGCGGCGGGGCCGCCCCCGGCGGCAGTTGCACCTGATAGGGGATGTCGCCGGGCATCACGAAACCCAGCCGCTCGCGGGCCTGGGCAGCGATGTAGACCGGGTCGGCGAGCTTGGCCTTCTGCGCCTCCAGATCGCCGATCTGGGCGCGCAGCGCCGCCTCGGTCGCCGCGAGCTGCTTCATCTCGGTGCGCTGCGCGAAATAGGTACGCACGGGCCCGGCGATGGTCAGCGTCAGCACACAGACCACGGCAGCCAGGATGGCCGCACGGCGCGCGGTGAACCCCAGCCGCTGTTCGTTGGCCTGTTCCATCGATGCCACGATGGCCCGCCGGATGGGTTCGGTCACGCTGTGCGCGACCGGCTCCGGCGAGGCGCGTGTTTCGGTGGGGCGAGGTTCGCGTTTGGCCGCGGGCGAGGTGCGCGAGCGGCTGCGCCCCGACGCACCCGGCCGGGAAGCCGGGGTACGCCGTTTCGGGTCGGGCCGCTTGTCCGCCACAGTCTTTCGGACTACTCCGGCCCGACGAACCGCGGGAACGCCAGATCCCCGGCGTAGCGGGCGGCGTCACCGAGCGTCTCCTCGATGCGCAGCAGCTGGTTGTACTTGGCGACCCGTTCACTGCGGGCCGGCGCGCCCGTCTTGATCTGACCGCAGCCGACCGCCACCGCGAGGTCGGCGATGGTGGTGTCCTCGGTTTCACCGCTGCGGTGGCTCATCATCGTGCGATAGCCGCTGTTGTGGGCCAGCGCGACGGCGTCCAGGGTCTCGGTGAGGGTGCCGATCTGGTTGACCTTGACCAGCAGCGCGTTGGCCGCCCCCCGCGCGATACCGTCCTCGAGCCGCTCGGGATTGGTGACGAACAGGTCGTCGCCGACGATCTGCACGCGGTCACCGATGGCCGTGGTGAGCTCGACCCAGCCGTCCCAATCGTCCTCGGCCAGCGGATCCTCCACCGACACCAGCGGGTAGGCGTCGAGCAGACCGGCGTAGAACTCGGTCATCTGCTCGGCGGTGCGGGTCTCCTTCTCGAAGCGGTAGCCCGTACCCGCGGTGAAGAACTCCGTGGCGGCCGCGTCCAGCGCGAGCGCCACATCGGTACCGAGCTTGAAACCGGCCGCCTCGATGGCCGAGCCGATCAGGTCCAGGGCCGCCCGGGTGCCCGCGACGTCGGGGGCGAAGCCACCCTCGTCGCCGAGCCCGGTGGACAGACCCTGTTTCTTGAGCACCGACTTCAGCGAGTGATACACCTCCGCACCCCAGCGCAGCGCCTCCTTGAAACTCGGAGCGCCGATCGGGGCGACCATGAACTCCTGGATGTCGACGCCGGTGTCGGCGTGCGCCCCGCCGTTGAGAATGTTCATCATCGGCACCGGCAGGATGTGGGCGTTGGGGCCGCCCACGTAGCGAAAGAGGGGCAAGGCGGCGGAATCCGCGGCCGCCTTGGCCGCCGCCAGCGACACACCCAGGATCGCGTTGGCGCCCAGGCGCGACTTGTCCGCAGTGCCGTCCAGATCCAGCAGGGCCTGGTCGATGAGCCGCTGTTCGTCGGCCGACGTACCGATGACCGCGGGCGCGATCTCGTCGAGCACCGCCTCGACGGCCTTCTCCACCCCCTTGCCGCCGTAGCGTGCGGCGCCGTCGCGCAGCTCGACCGCCTCGTGTTCACCGGTCGAGGCCCCGGACGGGACCGCGGCGCGCGCGAACGTGCCGTCGATCAGCGCGACCTCGACCTCGATGGTCGGGTTGCCGCGGGAATCGAGGATCTCGCGAGCCGCGACCTGCTCAATGATGGGCACTGGCTTCTCCTTGCATCGTGGCTCAATCGACGAACACGGGTTGCGACCCTGCCCATCTGTACGGAAAGGCTGTCGGCCATAGCCTAGAGGGTGCGCCTGGTGACGGCGTGTCAGCGCCGTGTTCCCGTGGCGGCAGGCGCCGGCGGCCCGCATCGTCGGTGAGCTAAAGCGGGTGGCCCGCCGCGTATGCCGTGGCCCAGTCCCGCACGGTGCGGGCGTACTGGTCGGAGTGGTTATAGGCGCGCAAGGCGTTCATCCAGCCGCGCGGGGTGGCCAGGTCCTTGCCGCGGAAGCACAGATAGCCGGCCGCCGACAGGGCGGCGTCGTCGAAGTTGTCCGGACTGATGTCGCCGTCGTTGTTGGCGTCGACGGCGTAGAGCCGCCACGTCTCCGGGATGAACTGCATCGGACCCATCGCCCGGGCATAGACCGGATCGCCGTCCAGCGACGCCTCGCCGTCGACGATCTCGAGGTTGCCGTTGGTGCCGTCGAGGCGCACGCCGCGGATGGGCGGGCTGACGTCGCCGTTGGGCGCGATCGCCGCACCACGGTAAGTACCGTGGTGGCTCTCCACCATGCCGATACCGGCCAGTGTCGTCCAGGCCAGGTGACAGTTGGGGTTCTCCACCTCCGCAACCCGAGCGGCATAGGCGTAGGCCTCGAGTGCGTTCACCGGGATGCCGAGTTTGGGCGCCCGCTCGAGCGCCCATTGATGCAGTTGGTCGGCCGGCCGGCCGCGGGCATAGGTGTCGACTGCGGGCACCGGGTCGCCGGCCGGTGGTGGGACGCCCTCCGGGATCGGGGTGCCCAGCTGCCAGGAACAGCTTGATGCCAGCAACATAGCCGTCGCCGCGATGACGACGACGGCACGCAGCCAACGACATGGCAACACAAGACTCCTCGAACCCGAATCCGGTCCATTCATCGTCCCATGCGTTGGCGGGAGTTAACCGCCAGCCGGGCGGGGAGATGGCGCGGTAACGACGTTTCCAGGAGTCTGTTAAGGTAAGCCAAACCTAGATTTGGTAAGCCAAAGCTACCCAGCCAAAACGTTAGTTGAGGACGCTGATGACCGACGTGACGGACATCCCGGCCGGCATACACACCACGCTCAGCGCGGCCGCCCCCGACGTCACCGCCCAGCTGTTCGGCAGCGGGCTGATCGGCCTGCGTGAGGGCCTGGAGGCAGGGATCGTGGTGATGGTCCTCGTCGCATTCCTGGTCAAATCCCAGCGACGCGACGCCCTCAAGTGGGTGTGGCTCGGCGTGGCCGCCGCCGTCGCGATGACCGTCGGCGTGTTCCTGGCGATCCAGTACGGCACCTACACCGTCAAGGACCTGGCAGCCGAGGCGATCGCCGGCGTGGCGTCACTGGTGGCGGTCGCGATCGTCACCTCGATGGTGCTCTGGATGCGCAAGGCCGCCGCCGGACTCTCCGGAGAACTGCGCGAAGGAATGTCACGCGCCCTGGAGACCGGCGCGCTGGCGGTGCTGATGCTGGCGTTCCTGGCCGTGGGCCGCGAAGGCTTCGAGACCGCGCTGTTCATGGTCGGCTACGCCGAGGCCGAGACCGCATGGCCCCTGGTCGGCCTGCTCGTCGGCGTGCTGCTGGCCGCCGCCATCGCCTGGGGCATGTACGCCGGGGCGGTCCGCATCAACCTGGCCAAGTTCTTCAAATACACCGGCGCCTTCCTCATCGTGGTCGCCGCCGGCATCCTGGCCTACGGCGTGGGGGCGCTGCAGACGGTCGGCTGGCTGCCTGGCCTCGGTGAGCGGGCCTTCGACATCAGCTCCTGGTTCGACTGGTCGTCCTGGTACGGCGAGATCATCCAGGGCGTCTTCAACGTCACCCCCACCCCGACGGTGCTGCAGCTGGCCGCCTGGCTCGCCTACCTGGCGATCGTGCTGACGCTGTTCCTGCGCCCCACCACCGGGGCGCCCACGAAGGCGCCGGACGGGCCGACGCCGACACACCTTCCCGCCGATACCGCCGACGCCTCCGAGGCGTCGGAGCACACCCCCCACCACGAAAGGTCGACTACGTGATCCCCGCCCCCGTCCACGGCATCAAGTCCAGTACCGCGGCGATGGCCGCGATTCTCGCCGGAGTCTCGCTGGCCGGCTGCACGGCCAAGGAGGCCAAGACCGCGGACTCCGACAGCAGCACCCCCGCCGAAATCACCGTCGACGCCTCCGACACCGACTGCACACTGTCCGAAAACCAGGCAAAGACGGGCCCGAGCACCTTCCTGATCACCAACAACGGCACCAAGGTCACCGAGTTCTACGTCTACGGCGAGGGCGAACGGGTGATGGGAGAGGTGGAGAACATCTCCCCCGGCCTGCAGCGCAAGCTCATCGTCCAGCTCGCCGAGCCCGGCACCTACCAGGTCGCCTGCAAGCCCGGGATGATCGGCGACGGCATCCGCGGCGACTTCACGGTCACCGGCCAGGCGGTGCAGATCGACACCGAGGGCGAGTTCAAGGAAGCCGCCGACAGCTACAAGCGCTACGTCACCAGCCAGACCGCGGCCCTGGTACCGGCCACCGAAGAGTTCGCCGCCGCGATCAAGGCCGGCGACGTCGAGAAGGCCAAGGCGCTGTACCCGACCACCCGCACCTACTACGAACGCATCGAACCGGTCGCCGAGTCGTTCCCCGACGACCTCGACCCGCGCATCGACCTTCGCGAGGCCGACCTGGAGCCCGGCCAGAAGTGGACCGGCTTCCACCGCCTCGAGAAGGACCTGTGGGTGACCGGCCCGCAGCCCGACACCAACGCGATCGCCGATCAGCTGGTCGCCGACATCAACGAACTCAACGACGGTGTGAACGCCCCGGACTGGACCATCGACTCCACCCAGATCGCCGGTGGCGCACAGGGCCTGCTCGACGAGGTCGCCGCCAGCAAGATCACCGGTGAGGAGGACATCTTCAGCCAGACCGACCTGTGGGACTTCCAGGCCAACGTCGACGGCTCCCAGACCGCGGTCGCCTCGGTGCGCCCCATCGTCGACGAGCGCGCCCCCGACCTGGGCAAGCGGGTCGACGACCGGTTCTCCGATGTGGAAGTGCTGCTGGCCAAGTACCGCGACGGTGACGGATTCGTGCTCTACGACGCCGTCACCGAGCCGCAACGTCAAGAACTGTCCCGCGCAATCGACGCGCTGAGCAAGGAAGTGAGTCAGGTCCAAGGTGTCATCGCCCCTCAATAACCCAGACGAGTCCGTCACCCCACCGGAGCAGCAGCACTCCGGCCTGTCACGGCGCAAACTGTTCGGCGCCGCCGGGGTCACCGCGGCGGTGGTCGGCGCTGCCGGCGCCGGGGCGCTAGCCGGGCGGGCATCCGCTGCCACCGTGGAAAGCGGGATGGGCCAGCCAGTGCCGTTCCGCGGCGAGCGGCAGGCCGGCATCATCACCCCGGCCCAGGACCGGATGCAGTTCGCCACCTTCGATGTGACGACCGACTCCAAGGCCGACGTCGTGCAGTTGCTGCAGGAGTGGACCCTGATGGCCGAGCGGATGACGCGCGGCGAAGTGGCGTTCAACGACGGCGCTATCGGCCTCAATCCCTATGCACCGCCGTCGGATACCGGTGAGGCGCTGGGACTGCCGCCCTCGCAGCTGACTCTGACCATCGGGTTCGGTCCGTCGTTCTTCGTCAAGGACGGCAAGGATCGCTTCGGCATCGCCGATCAGAAACCGGACCTGCTGGCAGACCTGCCGAAATTCCCCAACGAGACGATGGACCCAGCCCGTTGCGGCGGCGACATCGTCGTGCAGGCATGCTCCAACGACCCGCAGGTCGCCGTCCATGCGATTCGCAACCTGGCGCGGGTCGGCTTCGGAACCGTGGGTGTGCGCTACTCACAGCTGGGTTTCGGGCGCACCTCGTCGACCACCCGGGAACAGTCGACACCGCGAAACCTGTTCGGGTTCAAGGATGGAACCAACAACGTCAAGGCCGAGGACACCGACACCCTCAGCGAACAGGTGTGGGTTTCCGACGACGACGGCCCGTCCTGGCTGACCGGCGGCACCTACCTGATCAGCCGCCGGATCCGGATGCGCATCGAGTCATGGGACCGCACAACGCTTCTGGAACAGGAACGGGTGATCGGCAGGCAGAAGGGCAGCGGCGCACCAAACGGGTTGACCCAGGAGTTCCAGGAACTCGACCTCGATCGCGCCGACGACAAGGGCACTCCGCTGATCGACGTGGACGCCCACGTGCGGCTGGCCTCGCACCAACACCTCGACGGTATCCGGATTCTGCGCCGCGGCTACAACTTCACCGACGGCACCGACGGATTCGGGCACCTCGACGCGGGACTGTTCTTCATCGCGTTCGTGCGCAACCCGGAGAAGCAGTTCATCCCGATGCAAGCCGAACTGGCCCGCAACGACGCGATGAACGAGTACATCACCCACACCGGGTCGGCGATCTTCGCCGTCCCGCCCGGCGTCGGAGACGGCGACTACTGGGGCTCGACGCTGCTGGGCTGACCGATCTACGGATCTGGCTCGGACTCTTCGAGATCGCCGTCGTCGACCGCCAGCTCGTAGGGCTGGAGGTCTTCGCCGGCGATGACGGTGCCGACATCGTCGAGTGGGCTGTCACCCGACACCACCTCGGGAACCGCAAGTACGTCGACGTCCACCGGATCGTCGGCCGGCGCCGTCGGCCAGTGCCTGCGCCACTCGTCCTCGGTGACGGCGCCGAGCGGCGCCACGAGGTCGAGTTCGCAGGGAACGTCCGCATCCCGGCGGCCGGCCGCGATGGCGCGCTCGGTGGCGCGCACCGTGTCCATGAATTCCAGCACGGCAGTGCGCAATTCGTTCTCGGCATCGTTCTCGGGCCCCACCGCAACCGTGGTGATCGTCACGGGGATCAGGTCGGCCGGCAGCCCCGCGGTGCTCACCCGCGCAATCACCTTCTGCGCCAGCGCCAGTGCGGGCTGACCCGTCGGCACATCGTCCACACAGGAGAGCCGGCCACCTTCACCCAGCTTTTCCAGCGCCTTGCGTTCCTCCCACTGGGCCAGCTGGTCGTCGAGTGAAATCGACTCCCCGGCCAGCACAGCGGGCACCCGGTTGCCGAGCTTGCGCACCAGAGTGTCGGCGACATCGTCGATCGTGAACGGGTGGCGCAACGCCTCCTCGGCGATGCGCGCGTGAAACAGCACCTGCAGCAACACGTCTCCGAGCTCCTCGCGCAACTCGTCGGCGTTGCCGCCACGTACCGCGTCGAACAGCTCGTAGGTCTCCTCCAACAGATAGCGCCGCAACGAGTCGTGGGTCTGCTCACTCTCCCACGGCCCCGACGTCCGCAGCTTGTCCATGATGGCCACGGCATCGACCAGCCGCTCGCCCGATGGCGCTTCCGGTGCGCAGATGAGCCGGTCACCCGCCGCCAGCCGGGCCTTCACCGCGGGATGCTCACGCTCGGACGACAGCAGCACCGACGCGTGGGCGCCGGTGTCCACCGGCCGGGCCGACGGCAGCGACCAGGGCACCCTGACCGGCATCTCCTCGGTGTACTGCACTTCGCCGGCCAGCAGTCCGACCGCCTCGATCGGCACCAGCGTCGGGCGGCGCGGGTCGACCAGGATGACGGTCATGGCTACTCCCCCTTCCCCTGACCGGTTGCCGGAGCCGTGAAGGTGGTTATATCAGCCTCCCCCTGCGGCCTCCCGTCGAGCGCCAGCAGCAGGTCTGCCACCATCTGCACCAGTTGCAGATCGCGGATCCGTGGGGCGCCGACCCCGCTTCCGGCCCGCGGGATGGGCACCTGGACCGTCGACGTCGTCGCCCGGTAGCTGCCGCCCGGATACACCCGCTTGAGCCGCAGCTGCCCGGAGTCGGGCAGCGTCAACGGCAACAGCCGGAGTGTCGTGACAGAACCGGTTCCGGTCGCGGCCACCTCGGTCACGCCGTAGTGGCGACACAGCAGCCGCAGCCGCGCGACGGCCACCAGCCGCTGCGCGGGTTCGGGCAGCGGCCCGTAGCGGTCGGTCAGCTCGTCGACAACGGCGTTGACCCTGTCGTCATCGGCGGCGGTGGCCAGCCGACGGTAGGCCTCCAGGCGCAGCCGGTCACTGCTGATGTACTCCGGCGGCAGGTGTGCGTCGACCGGCAGGTCGATGCGCACGTCCTTGGGCTCCTCGGCGGTGGTGACCGTCTTGCCGTCGGCCGCCGCCCGGTAGGCCTCGACGGCCTCGCCCACCAGCCGTACGTACAGGTCGAAACCCACCCCCGCGACGTGACCGGACTGTTCGACCCCCAGCACGTTGCCGGCGCCACGAATCTCGAGGTCCTTCAGCGCCACGGCCATACCGGCGCCGAGCTCGTTGTTCTGGGCGATCGTGGCCAGCCGGTCATAGGCGGTCTCGGTCAGCGGCGATTCCCTCGGATACAGGAAGTAGGCGTAACCGCGTTCGCGGCTACGACCCACCCGCCCTCGCAGCTGGTGCAGCTGGGACAGGCCGAAGGTGTCGGCGCGTTCGACGATCAGCGTATTGGCGTTGGAGATGTCCAGGCCGGTCTCGACGATCGTGGTGCAGACCAAGATGTCGTACTCGCGGTTCCAGAAGCCTTCCACGGTGCGTTCCAAC
>Ga0210086_1001452_pt1 | contig 12109 bp, 8 predicted proteins | sample China_Galinas_PW_3_FD_184867 | JGI IMG/M metagenome (GOLD analysis project Ga0210086, IMG submission 184867) | Wetland microbial communities from San Francisco Bay, California, USA, that impact long-term carbon sequestration - China_Galinas_PWB_D2... | ecosystem: Environmental > Aquatic > Marine... | reverse complement strand
CGCTGGTCCATAGATTTTAACATCGGAAGCGCATCTGTGTTCCAGGCGTTCAAAACCCAGTAAGGCCGTCTCGCGGTTTTCAGTGCATTTTCACTGTGCAGGGGCCGGTAAGGCACCTGAAAAAGATCAGCTGCGGTTTTACGTAAGACTTCGATGAGTTGTTCTGTACGCTGCTCGTGCGGCGCGAGCGCATCCAGTAAACGTGATTTAACACTCTCGTTCAGCTCCGCCTGCTTGTACTCGAAAAAATCCGGAATCGAATCGGCCCAGGCGTCCTGTACATGAGCTTTTACGGACTTTCCATAGCTCCCCGACTGTGATCCCCGGTTCATCATCTCTTTTAGAAAGGCCTTAGCCTCTTCCCTTAATGCCTGGGCCTGAGCTTCGAGAAACATCGTCATCCGTTTTTTGTCACCCTCCAAAATATCCTGGATGATCAGCCTGTCCTGATCAGCCTGCCGTAGACTTTTTTCGAACATCAACAACCTCTCTTCGAGCGTTTTCCCCGGAAGATGGAGTGCCCGCAAAGATATCCGAACGCCCATCAAAGCGGCTTCCACGGCATCTGTTGCCCGCCTTGAGATAGCCTCGCACAGTGCGGAGAATTTTTCTTTAACGAGAAAGTCAATGAGATGTGTCTCAAGTTCCGCTACACCGCTTTTTATCCATTCTTCTTCGTTCTCCTTGACTTTGGCTTCCAGTCCTCGCCGGGACGAGATACAGAAGATTGGAATATCTTTGTCAACCTCCAAATTTTCTTCCAGTATTTTTCTGAAAAAGGATAGCGCCTGATCACATTCGTCCGCATTCAGGTAATCGACCTTATTCAGAACGAAAAATAGTCGCGGCACTTTTTGACGGACTTTCCGGAGAAAATCAAGTTCTACATCCGTTATCGGCGGATCAGCTGAAATGAGAAACAATGCGGCATCACATTGTTGCAAAAAATTCAACGCAACCTGAGTGTTGTGACGGTATGTCGAGCCAATGCCCGGCGTGTCGATAAGTACAACCCCCTTGGAAAGAATCGAGGCTGGCAATACCACCTCGACCTCGGTGATGCCGAGTCTGTTTTTGGGGTTACCTTCCTCAGTCACGAATTTGACGAGAAAGGCGGTTCGGTCCATCGTCGATGTGCCGCTAAATTCTTCCACATTCCGATTATCACCGTAATGAACCCTAATCATCGAAGCGTCTCCGAAATGAATAAACGTGGGAACGGCTGTCAGGGGGATGACGGATACCGGCAGAATGGGCTCTGAGATTAGGGCGTTCAGCAAGGTACTTTTGCCCCGTTTGAACTGTCCGAGAACTGCCAGGTGGAATCTTCCGTCCTTAAGGCGCTCTTTCAAGCCGGACAGCTTTTTGGCCTCGTGCTCGAAGTCCGGACCCAAACCGGAAACCAGACTTACGCCTTTATCCAACAGGGATATGAGCCAATCATTTGACGCTTCCAAATTCCGTTTGCCGTCAATGTGATGGGGCATGCGTTTTCCTTGGAAATTCAGATCCGATGGTTCAATGACCGTTAAATTCAATTAATACGGGGAAAAACCGGGGGAAAGAAGGTAATAAAGAGATCTTGGTGCAGGGAGAGCTAAGTTGAGTCACTCCCACCGGATTTTTCCACGGCAGGAGTCATCAGCCAAAAGTGCGGTTAATGGGGGACTCCATCCCCTATAATTTGACAAATCAATTAATATTTCTCTATACCATTGTCAAGGATATTTCATCTCTCGGGTTGAGTAATAATGCTTGAGCTATACTTTTCGACCACATTCTATGTCATGGCTTAAATCCAGACACCTCGTACCTTGCAACTATATATTTTTAAATTTAAAGAGATACGATTTTGTATGGCTTTTCTTTTGGATTGATGCTCCTTTTGAGAAATTAAATTCGCTACGTCAGAAGGATTCTGGTGAATGTATCTGGGTCTTCTTTGGGAAATATCTTCTGTGAGAACGCAATGATTTCCAGATCCTTGTGGCCATTATTTTTTATAGAATGTACGATCCCTTCGTTGACCTTAATCAATACTGCTCCGGATCCTGTAAATTCCTTTTTCGAAATTTCAGCTGAATCTTTTTTTGCCCAGGCCAACGTCCAAGTATCTGAATAACTAATGATTAACATCTCTCTGCCTTGATGATAATGATTCCCGCGAATTGAATCTGGATGAATTTTTCCGAAATGGATATTTTGAATTTTATCGAGAAATTGTAGTTCCGAACCGGGAATGTTGTACAACGCACCCCTTGTATCACCGTAACTTTTAAGCTTTATGATATCAATATGTTGCATTTGACAAATCCAATTTGTGGTTTAAAAGATGTTAGCCGAATTTAAAGGTGCAAAATCTGTAATAATTAGTCTTTTGAAACAAGTTGAGCTCAAAGGAGCTTCAGGTATGATTAAATTTTTGGCTGGAAGCTGTCTGAGTGGATTAGGGATCGTTTTGAAAGAACCATACGCGATTAAACTTTATGGACAAAATCATCTGTTAAAGCAGAAGCATTTATTTATAGTCCGACCAGGTTCTTTCTTTACGAGCCCTTATTCACGAGTTCTTTCAGCAAAAATTTAATCATACCTGAAGCGGAAATGTATTAAAAAGGATTAAATGTTACTTAAACTTGAGTATTAAATAAACTGGAAACCCGCGTCATTTAGAGCTGCCACCGCCTCAGTTGTCTTGTCCGCCTTAACCAAAATATAATCGGTGTCGTAAGTCGATGTGGCAAAAATACTGATCCGTTCTTCCGCCAACACCTTTGAAAGTTTTGCCAGAATTCCAGTCGTATTCAAATCCAAAGGTCCTGACACCTTGATACACGACCAACCCTGACTAAACCGTTCACTATTCAGGGTGAATGCATTCCGGCAAACAATGGAAAGTTCTTCTTCTGTTTTAACAATGTTGAAAAACGCTTCGCCAAAGATCCCATCCGGAATCCTGGCAGAAGGACTGAAGCGGTGTATCGCAAATAGTTCGTCCAACAATTCTAACTTCAATTGAGTCTCCCCTTTATTCTTTAAGCGCCCGTTCACCGAGATTGCCGTATCGATGGTAGTTGAAGCAAATGCTTTGTTCCTGGAAATACTGCAAGAGCTCAATTCTTCCTTCCATGGAAACCTTTGATCGAGAAATGAAAAATCCGGTTGCTGCCGCTGCCTGAAATATTTTATCCGGCACCCGATCCGGCGATGCATAACGGATACGATGAATCTCGGGTATCATGTCAATCAGATCTTCATCGGACTGGCGGATGATTGGCACATCACCCAAAAACCCCTGGCCTTTTCTACTGTACAAAAACGTCGTAACCGTATTGTTCAACCCTATGGGCAGGCTCACGGAAGTCTTGCATCCTGCAATCTTTGACCCAGCGATTCTCGCCAGTACATCGAACAGGCTATCGTCCTGATGGATGCGAATGACGACTGTCTCAATGGGGAAATAACGAATCACATTATCCTGCCCTCTCAGATGAAAGTAATCTTTTTCTCGGGAGAATTCCTGTTCCCAATGATACAGATAGCTTTTGACAGCCCGGACAACCTTGTTAAGATCCGTCTTAAACGCCTCCGGCAGGCCCCAATCGTGCTTCAGTTTCCATTCCTGAGCCAGCTGCAACAAGGCGTGATCGTTTTGAATGGCTCCTGCCGATGGAAACCCGACATCCTCAAAATCCATAAATTGAAAAACGTAGTTGGGTCCCCCGGCTTTGATGCCGCCCCCCAGCGCTGATTTGCCCATACCCCCAAAAGGCTGTCGCAAAACAATGGCCCCCGTGGTTTGACGATTGATGTATAGATTTCCGGCTCTGATCCGTTTCTTCCAAAAATCATGCTCCCGGCGATCAAGGCTCTCCAAACCCGACGTCAATCCGTAACCGGTCTGGTTGACCATTTCGATGGCATGCTCCAGATCTTCGGCACACATCACCCCTAAAAGTGGGCCGAAAAACTCGGTGAGATGCGTGAAACTTCCGGGCTGTACCCCCCATTTTATGCCCGGCGTCCACATGTGAGGGTTGTTGTAGACATTTTTAGGTGCAAGCGCCCAGGATTCACCGGGTTCGAGTTGGGTCAGCGCGCGTTTGAGGTCACCCTTTGGGGGTTGAATCAATGGCCCCACTTTGTTTTCAAAATTCCAGCAAGAACCGACGGCGATACTGCCGGCAGCATCGATCAACTGCTGCTTGAAGGCTTTATCCTCATAGACTTCTTTTTCCAAAATCAGCAATGATGTGGCACTGCATTTTTGACCGCAGTTGCTAAAGGCAGACTGAAGAACATGCTTGATGGCCTGGGATCTATCCGCCATGGCAGTAACAATGGTTGCGTTTTTTCCTCCGGTTTCGGCCGTTAAAAAAACTGAAGGCCTTTGTTTTAAAAGGGTCATTCCGGTATCCGTGCCGCCGGTCATAATAATAAAATCAATATCCGGATGTTCGGCAAGTTTTGCACCGGTTGTCGAACCTGAACAAGGAAGGAACTGTAACACATTTTTGGAAACGCCCCCGTTCCAAAAACATTGACACAACTGCCACGCCGTAAAGACCGCTGCAGATGATGGTTTGAATATCACCGTGTTGCCGGCAGCTAAAGATGCGATGATCCCGCCACAGGGGATGGCAATGGGAAAATTCCAGGGGGAAATAACCAGCCCTACCCCCTTGCCGCGGGTTTGGACATTTTTCAAATCAGAAAAAACTCTGGCAGAGAACGGATAGTATTCTGCAAAATCAACGGCCTCCGAAACTTCACCATCGGCTTCCGAAAAAATCTTCCCGGTATCAGCGGCCGCAGCACCGATGAGATTCCCTCTGGCCTTGCGAAGTTCCACGGCCACCCGGGAAATGATTTCATGGCGCTGTTCCATGTCTTTTAAGCGCCACCCATCCGGATCGTCCCTGGCCGTCGCCAAGGCATGGTCCACATCAGTATCACTTGCCTCGACATAGGACGCCACACAGATTTCTTCCGGTAACCTGGAATGATCCATGCACGATCTCGACGGCCGATCTTTATAGATGTCTTCCCCTGCCTTCACCAAAGGTATATGAATGGGTTTATCTGACTGATGCTTAAACCATTTTTTCCGAACAGCTTCGGCCCATGACCGATTTGAAGCCAGGGACCAGTCCGTGTCCGGCTCGTTAATAAATTCGTTTTCATAAAACGTCCCCATTTTATCGAAGATCGAGTCCTTGAGACGGTTCTGAATCCGGTTCGGCGTATGGCGTACGTGATCCTTATGCTCGCAGGAAGCCACAAATTGTTTTTTCAAAAACGCCCATTCTTTGGAATCTGTATTGAGATTAAACGAATACCGCAGAAAATTTTCCGCTTCTGTATTTTCATCCAGCCGGCGGATCAGATAGGCAATGGCATTAATGAACTGATCTTTCGTGGCAACCGGGGCGTAAAGCATGATATCGCCGGGTATTTCCTGCATGGCACGGCGTACGTGATCTGCCATTCCCTCCAGCATTTCAAATGAAAAATAATCGGCAACATTATTTTGTACAGCCAGTCGATACGCATACGCAAGCTCAAACAGATTGTGGGAGGCAATCCCCAGATGAACGGCCCGAATATTCTCCGGAGCCATGCCATAATCGATCATTTTTTTATAATTGGCATCCACATCAAGCTTGTTGTCATATGGCGCCAAAGGCCAGTTGCGTAGCGCTGACTCCAGTTTTTCCATCTCCATGTTGGCGCCTTTGACGATGCGAATTCTGATGGGAGCGCCGCCATTGGCCACCCTATCTTTGGTCCAGGCTGTAAGTGTTTTCTGGACGCTATATGAATCCGGCAAATAGGCCTGCAATGCAATCCCAGCCGTATAATTTTTAAATGCATCCTGACCCAGGACTTGCGTGAACGCGGCAACGGTAATTTCCAGATCCCGGTATTCTTCCATATCAAGGGTTATCAGTTTCGGAACCATTGTCCCGTTGTCTCGACGATAGAGATTGTCTCTGGCAGCCGCGTACAGTTGAAAAAGCCGTTCTTTTATTATTTGGACCGTATGCTCAAATGCCAATGGTTCGATTTGGGAGAAGATGGTAGAAATTTTTATAGAAATGCACTCAATCTCCGGATCCTTCAAATCACGGATATAAGTATCAAGACGCTGAAGGGCTTCTTTTTCTCCAAGCAGGGCTTCTCCCAAATGATTGATATTCATCTGAACGCCCTGTTTTTTTCGTTTCTGTAGATGTGCATACAACACGTCGGGTTCGCCCGGAATAATGGCGCGGCTGCTGTCATGGCGCATTTTTTCAATGACCTTAGGAACTGAAATGCTGGGAATGTAACGGCCCAACCCAAGAAACATTTGTACCAGAAGTTTGTCCACGGATGAAAAAAAATCAGGTACGCCATATTTTCTAAGCAAGCTGTTGATTTGATCTGCAACACGGCCGGGATTTTGGGACCTGAAGCTTTGGTCAATCATTTTGGTAAGAATGACTTTGTCCAAAGGATGGATCAACAGCCTCATCATCTGTTCGGCAATCCCTCTTTCTTCAACCGTTAACAATTCATTGGCCCGGTTTTGCCAGGCTTTGGCAAGATCAACGGCTTCAGTTATAATTGTTTCATCGTGTTGTGGATCCATGGAATTTTATCCCCTTGTAACCGAATTAAAACATATTCTTGACATGAATGCCTTGAGCTTATACCTAATTCCTGAGGAATCGGGGTGTTTTTATTGTTAACACATATGTTCGTGTTCACGTGGCGTGCTCTCCCGTTTCACTTAGGTGTCTGCGTGTCTGGTCATTTCAAAGACTTAGCAGCGGGGGCATTCCTGCGCCCTCCGCGTTCCCCCGCGAGAAACTCGCGGGAGCCGCGGTCTCCCCCACCGCTAAGTCAATGAAATGACGAAGCCACTCCGCCAATATCGTTTCACGGAAAAATCACACCCCGTGAACACACGCGGCACGTGGGTATTAGCCTCCGGCTCCGCTTCCAGCCCGTAGGGCTTACAGGCCAGCTTCCGGTTCGTAGAGCTCTCCGAGGCGCAGTCTCTACGAGACGGAGTCCTACAGCTCGGAGAAAGAGGAGCGCGGAATGGATAATCTTTTTTTAAAAAGCGTGTACTGTTTGAGTGGTTTAGGGATCGTTGGAAAGAACAGACGCAAACCGAAACATTTCAACAGTAATAAAGTGTTTGTTTCATGTCGAGTTAATTATAAATAGATTGATTTCTGTTATTTCTTTACGACCCTTTAACCACGAGTTTACACGGTTTGAAAAAAAGCATTATCCATGGAGCGATAAACAATTATAAATTTCCCGACCCTGAAATATCCGAACAGGAGCCAAATAAAAATGACCGACATTTATAATTTTTTAGACAACCATCAAATCGAATATAAACGCCATGATCATCCCCCGGTGTATACCGTTGAAGATGTCAACCGCCTTGTTCCCCCCCTGGAGGCAGCAAAAACAAAAAGTCTGTTTTTGCGCGATGCAAAAGGCTCAAGGCATTTTCTGGTTATTGTAAACGGCGAGAAACGGGTCAACCTGAAAGCATTGCCGGATTTACTGAACAGCAGCAGATTACGTTTTGGATCGCCGGATCGTTTGAAAAAACACCTGGGGGTGGATCCCGGTTCGGTCTCCCTTTTTGCCGTTGTCAACGATATCGATAAGGCTGTCGAACTCATCATAGACAGCACTTTATGGAAGTCGGATGCCTTTCAGTTCCATCCCCTTGTCAACACCAGCACCTTGGTTATTTCAAGGGACAATGTTAAACAATTTCTGGAAAAGACCGGACATGACGCTCAAATACTTGATGTCCCCGGATTGTAGGCGATGCATTTTATCTCTATACATGCATCCTTGGGCAGCCTGCTGACTTCCACCACCGCTCTTGCCGGCCGATGCTCTGAAAAATATTCAGCATAAATGGCGTTGAAAGCGGTAAAATTGTTCATATCAGTTACGAAAACATCCACGGCAACAACATGGTTCAAATTATATCCTGCTGCTAACACAATCTGCAAAAGGTTTTCCAGTGCCTGCCTGGCCTGAAGCTTAAAATCAGAGCTGACCAACTCGCCGGTCTCTGGTTGTATCCCGAGCTGCCCGCTCACAAAAAGCAAAGGCGCCACGGTTATCCCCTGGGAATACGGCCCGATGGCAGCCGGCGCCCGATCGGTTTGAATCACTTTGCACGTCATGATATTCCCCCTTTTTGCCATTCACCACAAGTCACTGCTTACTGGTCACTGGTCACCCATATCAACACTACCAGTCATACAGAATTTCCCAGTGATCATCAAAGGACGCATCTTTTTGGGTATAGTGATACGACAGGGTTTTTCCTTTGCCAGTCCCTGCATTCTCGTTTTCCTTCCAATATCGGATGTAAATGGCCGGTAGTAAATTATGAGAACTGCCCGGTTTAACACCCTCCTCCAGCCACACTTCTTTTTGTTCGATGATTTTCCAGACAGTGCCGGACACCTTGCTTCTAACCCGTTCACCTACATGGGGAAGCGCCAGCTTTTGCCTGAGTTCCTTAAATCTATAGGGTGATTGTTCCCCATAGTCCAGAATCCTTTCTCCGAAAATCATAATACCGATGGCGCCCAGAGGAGCGGTGATAAGGATCGACAGCACTGCAACAGCAAGAATTACCTCACCTGCTGCCACACCGGCGGCCAGGGGAACCGCACCTATGGCCGCTTGAACGGTAGCTTTCGGTATATATGCTACCACACAAAAGAGTTTCTCTTTCCAGTCATAAGGCGTTCCAAACAAAGATACATAGGTACCGACACTTCTGAAAATAAGCCCCACAAAGATAACAACGGCGCCGGCAAACCCGGCCTTCCACGCCACATGGATGTTAACCTGAGCCCCGACCAGAACAAAAAGTAAAAGTTCCGCAAAAATCCAGAGTTTCTTGAGTTTTTGAGAAATAAGATGCGCAATCGGTTCTGATTTTTCAAGAATAATAAAACCGATGGCCATCACGCCCAACAGGCTTGCCACGGGCACATGCCCCTCTAAAACCGATTCGAGCCATGTCAGCAAAATGGCAACCCCCATGACTATCATGGTGCGTTTGGGGGGACGCCAATCATACTTTGTAAAAAGACGGTACAAAAAATATCCCGGAATGAGTCCGACGATAATCCCCAAAACGATGGAAATGGGTATTTCAGAAAGCTTCCAAAGAATATGGGTCTGTTCACCGCCGTACATCCCAAGGAAAACGGTAAAAAGGACAATGACAAAAACATCGTCCAGAGAAGAAGCGCCGAGAATAAGGGTCGGCATCCCTTTTTTAGCGCCTCTTCCCCGATCCATAAAATCGATCATCAGGGGAACCACAACCGCCGGAGAGACCGCTCCCAATATGCAACCCAGAATAGTGGCTTCGAGGTAGGTAATATGGAGCAGTTTGGGCGCCACGAGCACAATACCGACGATTTCGAAAATAGCCGGAACTGCACTCATGGTTACCGCTGCACGTCCCACCCGGTTCAAAGCATCGCGACGAAGTTCAAAACCTGCCCTGAGCAGAATTACGATGAGAGCAATTTTTCTGAAATCTCCCGAAACTTTCATCATTTCAGGAGACATGAAGTTCAACACATAAGGCCCGACCAGAATCCCGATAATCAGCATTCCGATCAGACCGGGCAATTTGATGCGTTTGAAGAGATAATCAGCACCGAGTCCAAAAATAATAATGAGCGCCAAACCAAAAGCCATGTCTGCCTCTTTTTTAAATCATTAATAACTGTTTTAATCTTTAAAACGAATCGATGTTAAAAAAGCTTAAGATAGGATTAAATTTTTCCTGGAAGCTGTTTGAGTGGATTAGGGATCGTTAAGAAAAAACCCTTATCGATTCGAGGACGCGAAAACGTACTGCCTTAAACCACTGTCCTTTATCAAAAGATAAGACCGGCTTTTTCATTAGGATCCATTATCCACGAGTTCTTTCAGGAAAAATTTAATCCTATCTTAAGCGATCAATTTTCAAGAAGCTAAAAGCTTGCAAATCATTCCCGTATCAGTTTTTTAATTTCATCCAGAAGCGGTGGCATCAGCGAACGCCATTTTGGCTGAATGGCCTTGTCCCCATGCCAGTCAAATTCAACAGCATCAAATTTTTCAGGTATGATATGTGTATCACCGGCGCCATATTTATGTTCCGGATAATGCTCAACCCAGATCATACGATGGGGATCGATGTTAAACTCCTTTGCTACAAGAGTGGCGATGTGGCTGGTGCAGCTTCTGACCGACATTTTACTTTCTTTGACATCGGAAACCACAACGATCATCGGCCTTATATGCATCAAGCCCTTTTTTTCCCCCTTTTTGAGATCGTAGATGCGGAGTCTGCATTTTCCGCTGCCAAGTTTTAGCTTGCCGCCCCATCCTTTCCAGGCGTATATATCATCGTAAATCAGCATAAAGTTCGTTCACTTCACTCTAAATTAAGAACCTCGTAAAAAGTCAAAATTCAGCGGCAAAGTAAAAAGCTTCAAATTCCCCCGCATAAATATCGCGGGATAAAAACGCGCACAAATTCCGAGGAATGAGGAGTACTTATCGTATGCCGCAATGACTTGCGCTTTTAAATCGGTTCTGCCGTCTCGCATAGCGAGAATTTAACAGGGCGGGGAATGCAGTGCAACGCAGAAGTTGGACTTTTTACGAAGCCGTCAAAAGTGGAGAAAATATTATCGTGCATGACCGGGAATTTCATAAGTGGTACACGAACCGCTCCCGCAGGTCCTGGTCTGGGATTTAGCCCCCTGGCTTTTTCCGGAACCGTCGGGCATACTGTAGCTGGTTGAACTGAGAACCCGCTCAAGTTCCTCGCATTTGCATTTTGGGCATTTGAGCTCGATTTCTTCATCCTTATTCATAACGAGCAGTTCAATAAACTCTTCACATTCTAGACATTTAAACTCATATATCGGCATAATTACACTCCTTTAAGCCTTTAGGCACAATATACGCAATGAAGTCTGATATCTCTATTGATTATGGTAGGTTAGATATCTCTTACTCTCGCATTTTTTCGTTCTTGTCAAGACTTTTATTGTTATCATCATCTGAGCTAACGCCCCCCAAGATAACTTCAATGGATCTTTCACATAAGCTTTTTTTTACTCCATAGATAGGTGTGTTGCATTAACACCATATTATTTCAATTAAAACCTGGCACTATAGTAAGGGTTATGTCGAGTATCTATTCCTTGACTTTCACAGTGCTGGTCTTAGATTCTGTTTAACACATTGTTAAATTTAAACAAAAAACATCAAAAGCATAACCTTATAACATTGAATAATGATGATAGTGAATAATGGGTAAGAATAACTTTAAAGACCATTTTTCCGTAACTTCCAATAATTACAGCAAATATCGTCCCGATTATCCGGAAGTTCTATTTAAATTCTTATCGTCATTAGCACCGGGGCATGATCTTGCATGGGACTGTGCCACAGGATCAGGACAAGCTGCTCGAGGTTTGGTAAAATGTTTCCATAAAGTCATTGCCACTGACGCCAGTGAAAGACAGATCGAAAATGCAATCCAACATGAAAAAATTTCATACAAAGTAGCGCCGGCACATAAAACATCAATTCAGACGGAATCCATTGACCTGATAACGGTTGCACAGGCCATACACTGGTTTGATTTTGACCGGTTCTACAATGAAGCCAAGCGGGTTTTGAAGCAAAATGGTATTATCGCGGTCTGGACATATAACTTGCTGACCATATCTCCTGAAATAGACTTAATTATCAAATATTTTTATTTTAATATCGTTGGAGAATTCTGGCCGCCTGAAAGAAAGTTCGTTGAAAATGGATATAAAACTATTCCCTTTCCGTTCCATAAATTACCGAGTCCGTCTTTTCACATGTCAGCAAAATGGACAATCAATCAACTTGTTGGTTACATTGATACCTGGTCTGCCGTAAAACGCTACAGGGATAAAAAAGGTTCTGATCCGGTTGAATCGATTGAAAAAGAATTATCAAAAAAATGGGATAACACAGCCGTTATGGAAGTTTATTGGCCGTTATCTATGGTGATCGGCAAAAA